>ERZ773211.16-NODE-16-length-68906-cov-5.88402_pt1 | contig 68906 bp, 82 predicted proteins | sample MGYA00511914_ERZ773211 | MGnify/ENA primary metagenome ERZ773211 (study PRJEB29015, sample SAMEA2738163) | human oral metagenome | biome: human oral; feature: human-associated habitat; material: saliva | place: China | collected 2242 ...
TCCTCGCGCAGCGGCCTGACCACCTCGAACTTGGGCTCGGGGTAGGCCACGTCGTCGCGCAAGAAGATCCTCGTCACAACGCCGATGGGGATCGTCTTCATCTTCGTGGCGAGCTTCTGCACGTAGGCATCGAAGTGCTTCAGGCTCACCGGCGGGATGCTGGCGGTCCACATGATCGGATCCTCACCCTCGTCTGCCACGCTTGTGAGCGCGATCAGGCGGGTGTTCTTGCAGGCCTTGCCGCGGCCGGCAGAGCCGAACTGGTTCTGCGGGCAGATCAGGCAGTTGCTGCACTGAGGCACCGGCGACTGCTCCAGCGGGGCCAGCGTGGACACGTCGTAACCCATGGCCACGCATGCGGGCGGCACCGGGTTGCTCGGCGAGTACTGCTGATCGAAGTAGCTGTTGACGGTGATGAAGTCGATAATCACGGCCTCCAGCTCCTCACCTTCCTGTCCGTCAGGCAGAGCGATGGTGTGATTACCGATCCAGCGGATCTTGCCGGTGGCCGGCGAGGAGATCCTGCCCTGGATCGACTGGGCTTCTGCCAGCAGCTGCGCTTGGTAAGTCGCTGGCAGGTTCGACGTTGTGCGGGTCATGAGGGTCTTCAGTGAGTTGACGGAATGCGGCTGATCCGCACATCCAGGCCGTCGATGGTCGTGTAACGCATCGACTCGATCTGCCGCTCGTGTTTGCGGATTGCGCTCACGAGAGCGGCGCTGTTGGACTTCTTCAGCCCCGGGTAGGCAGCCAGGAGCGCACGCATGTTCTCCTTGGTGCCATTGATGAACGTGTCACCGAATCGCAGGACCATCACTTGTTCCTCAGATGGAGGCGACGGTACTGCTTCGGCAGCACGCCCGGGATCATCTCGCCGCGCTCGAACAGCTCGCGGCATGCCGCTGAGTTGACGCGCTTCTCGTAGAGGTGGATGTTACGGGATTCCAGCACGTACTCGTCGAAGGCTTCGCGGTCGATGACCTCTGCCTTCGTGCTCGTGACGATGCTGACACTCGCCGATGCACCCTCGCTGCGCGTGATCTCTTGCGCGTCCAGAGCGTCGAAGATCTCGCGCTCCACGCTGAGGATCTGCAGGTTGATGGCCTTCAGCTCCTCATCCTTCGCCGACTTCTCACGCTTCAGAGCAGCCAGCTCTTCGATCCATTCGCCAATCGTCTTCATATTCTCGGTTTCCAGCACTCGGGGCACATCACCTTCTTGGTGAAGTGGCCCTGTTTCTCACGGTACCAACCCTGGCCCCCGCAGATGGTGCAGGGGCCGGAGTAGGCTTGATTGCTCGCCCATTTCAGGGCGGTGAAGGCCTCCGGGTCGCCACCCCTGTCGGGGTGATGAACCATCGCCTGCCGCCGGAAGTACTCCTTCCTGGCGTCCGGCGTGAGGCCCTTCATCTCCTTCAGGAAGTGGTCTCGCCAGTTCATTTCGAGTAGCAGATGTCCCAGCCACCCTCTGCGTTCAGCGGGTAGCCCTTGGCCCAGTCCGGCGGCGTCGACATGATCTCCTGCATGATCTTGCAGGTCTCTTCGGCCTTCTCCACCGGCACGCAGGTGACGACCTCATCGTGCGTCATCATCACGACCCGCAGCCCGGCGTCCTGCATCTTCAGCATCTGCTCGGCGACGATGATGCGGGCGATGGCCTGCGTCACGTTCTCCGCGAGCAGGCCACCGTACAGCTTCGCTCGACCAGCCTTGACCTTGTAGGTCACGTCCTTGAACGAGACGCCTCCCTGGTGGTCGAACACCGGCGTGCCCTGCAGGTCCTCGTAGTGGAGGAACAGCCCGTTCGGCAGCCGGCAGAAGCCTTTGCCGAACTCGAGCACGCCGACCTTCAGATCGCGCCCGAGGATCATGGCGGTGATGGCCTCATCCATCTTCGCCCAGAACTGCACGATCTTCGGATTGCGAGTGCGGAACGTGGACACGGCTTTCGCCGCCTCCAGCTCCGTCAGGTTCACAGCCGGCCCCATCATGCCCTTGGCCAGCGTGTCCTTGAACTTGAGCGAGCCCATCCCGAAGCCGAGGCCCAGCCGACCAACCTTGCCGACCGTCCGCTCCGGGCTCGACTTGCCGTAGGGCACCTCGGGCTTGCCGAAGATGTCGTTGGCGAGGTCGATGTAGAGGTCGGTGCCGTCGCGGAACATGTCCAGCACCCGCTGCTCGCCGGCCAGCCACGCGATGCCGCGGGCCTCGATCTGTGCCGAGTCCATCACGCACAGCGCGTAGCCCTTCGGTGCGATCACGGCGCGGCGCAGCTTGCCCTTCTTCGGCAGGTTCTGCATGTTCATCTTGTTGCCGGCGCTCCAGCGGTGCGTGTGGGCCCCGCTGTAGTGCAGCATCACCGGCAGCTTCTGACCATCCTTGCCCGTCTCGATGAAGCGCCCCGCCCGGGTCTCGCCGATGGTGCTCTTGGCAGCCAGCCGGGCGAAGTAGAGGTTCTTCACGTCGCGGCTCGGGTGATTGCCGAGCGCCTGGAACTCGAGGTCCGCCTTCGAGAAGGCATACGTCTGCTTGCCAGTCCGCACGCTCTCCTTCATCGGCGGCTCGACGCCGCGGTCGCGCAGGGCCTGGGCGAACTTCTCGTTCGACATGAGCGTGTCGATGTCGACCCCGCCCTGCTCGATGGCGACCATCTTGCGGCCCAGCTCTTCCTTCAGCTCTTCCTCGACCAGCGGGATGTCCACTTCCAGCACCGGGTCGCAGAACATGCGCATGGTCATGTCCACCAGCCGCAGCTCGCTGTCCGGCATGAAGGGGTACATCGCCCAGAAGATCTCGAACGTGTCATCCACGTCGTCCGTGGCGTAGAGCGCCAGGGCCTTCTCTTCTTCCTCGGTCAGGTCCCACTTGTCCTTGATGTCGTACAGCGCCGCCTGCTTCACCTTACCGGCCAGGCCGTGTGCCTTGGCGATGGTGTCCAGGTTGTGGCGACCGGCATGACCATGGACTGCGCGGGCCATCGACAGGGTGTCGATGTAGAAGCCCGGGTGGATGCCGTAGACCTCGTGGAGGATGAAGCCGTCGAAGGCCAGGTTGTGACCGATCACCGCCGTCTTGGCCCAGTCGATGCTGTTGAACAGCTCGGTGATCTGCTCCCGGAAGTAGACCTTGGTCTGGCCCTCGCCGATCTTCACCGACCAGCAGTGGACGTGGAAGCGCGGGTCGCGCACGTAGTCCGACGTGCTCATCTTCGAGAGGGTGTAGTCCTTGCCGAAGGCGGTCTCCGCGTCCATCGTGATGATGTCGTAGACCTTGCCGCCGACTTCCAGTTTGCTGCGATCCGTCATGGGGTGACCTGTTTGAATGCGGAGTTGAGCAACTCCAGGATGTTGATCTGCTTCACGTTTTTGTCAGCGAGGCGCTGGTAGACCAGCTCCTCGATGGTGCCCTTCGCCAGGATGCTGATCGTCTCGGTGCGCTGCGTCTGGCCGGCCCGGTACGTCCGCCGGTTCCCCTGCAACCAGTGCTCCAGGTTGTAGGTGGGCGACGCCCAGATCGTCGTCGTGCCGCGCGTGAGGGTCAGGCCGTGGGCCGCCGAGGCGGGGTGGGCCAGCATCACGCGGTAGAAGCCGTTCTGGTAGTCCTTCACCGCTTCCATCCGGTCCTGCTCCTTCACGCTGCCGTCGATCACTGCGAAGGTGATGCCGCGCTTGGTGAACTCCTCCATCAGGAGGTCCCGCTGGTGGCGCCAGTGGAAGAAGACCACGCTGTGCTGCCGGGCCTCAACCAGGTCCGCGATCATCTCGTACCGGCTGGGGTCCACCACCGCGTACTTGTTGGCGTCCCCGGTGTAGGTGGCGCCCGAGGCGATTTGCAGCAGCTTGTTGGCGACGCCGGCAGCGTTGACGCTGCTGATGACCTCGCCACTCTCCAGCGCCAGCAGTGCGTCGCGCTTGAACGTCTTGTAGACCGTGGCCTGGCCCGGCGGCATGAAGAAGGGCACTTCCGTCTCGAAGTTCTCAGGCACGTCGAGGCACTCCTCGAACTTGTGCCGCACGGTCATGTCCTTGATCAGCTCACCCACCGCCTGCTCGGCGCCGGGCTTGTCCTCCCACTTCAGCATGTTGGCCGCGGGGCCAGCCTGGGAGGGCGTCTGGGTCATGTTCCGGAACTTGTAGAAGCTCTTGCCGAGACGCTGCCCGTCATCCAGGATGTAGATCTGGTTCCAGATGTCCGTGATCCCGTTGGAGTTGGGCGTGCCCGTCAGGCCGTACCGGTACTTGAAGTGGCTCTTGATCTTGTTCAGAGCCTTCGACCGCAGCGAGGTGTGATGCTTGAACGCGCTCAGCTCGTCCAGGATGAGCGTGTCGAAGCGCGCGAAGAACTCCGGCCGCTGCTCCATCAGCCACTTCGTGGCGTCGACGTTGGTGACGTACACGTCAGCCGGGCGGGCGAACGCCTGGGCGCGGCCCTTCGCCTGAGCCACCGACACGGAGATGCCGGGGGCAAACTTGGCGAAGTCGTTCTCCCAGGCCGAGCGCAACAGCGACTTGGGCGCGATGACGAGAGCGCAGCCCCCGCCATTGCGCCGCCGTTCGGCGAACAGCTCGATCTGGACGCGCGTCTTGCCAGTGCCGGGGTCACTGGCATCCAGCACGCGCTCGTGGGTACGCATGAAGTCGACGGACTTCTTCTGATGGTCGAACAGCGGGAACGTCATTCAGACACCTTTGTCGCAATGCCCGGTGCCGCGCGGGCCATACGGGCAGTATTTGCAGGAGAACATGTTGGGGTTGGCGGGGAAGTCGGTGCAGGTGGTCAGGTCCCGCGCCCGGGCGTTGAACTTGGCCTTCAGCTCGTCCAGCTGCTCGCGCTTGAACTCGCGGCTCACCACCTCACCATTGTCGAGGTACCAGATCTCGCACGTGACCTTCTGCACGGCTGGCTGCCGCATCATGACGACGATGGCGTAGAGCATGAGCTGCTCTCCGTGCTTGATCTCGTTGCCCCACTTGCGCCCCGTCTTGTAGTCGATGACCAGGACGTGGTCGTCAGTGATCTGGGCAACGGCGTCGCACTTCAGGCGCAGCCAGCTGTCGGATGAGGTCCACGCCACCGGCTTCCACTCGGCGTTCATGGCCCACTCATCCTCCACCTTCACCTTGCCCTTCTTGAAGAGGGCCTTCAGCGGCGTCAGCTCCTTCTTGAAGGGCTTCAGCTCCTCGACCAGCTCCACCTCCCCCTTCACGAACTTCTCCGCGGCGGAGTGCAGGCGGATGCCGCGCTCGAGCTTGGTCTCAAGCTCTCCCGGCTGCCGCTCGGGCTCAGGCTGGGGGATCTTGTCGCCGAACATGAGCTTCGCTTTCAGCTTGCAGCTCTCGAACTGCACCAGCCGCGAGTAGCTCCACGTGGTGATGGGAGGTTTCACTTCTGCTCCTTGATGGCCTGGTAATGCCAGGTGTCTTTGTACCGAGTTTCGAGTACTAAGACACTGCCTGGGTACATGCGCTGCAGCGCTTCACGCTTCGTCGCCCACCTCTCCGTGACGAGGTGGCGCCGGGCGCTGAACTTGACCCGGCCGCACGTGAGCACGTGGTCGGCCGGGAGCTTCTCCCACCGCTTCTTGTCGAGGATGAAGTAGGCGAGGGACTCGTTGTAGATCATGCGTCGATGTGGAGGATCTCGCCCCAAGGCGGCGTTTGGGAGGAGTCGATGATAGCCCACATGACGGGGTACGAGTGCGGTTGTTCGGGGAAATCCGCATAGCCGTCGGTGAAATACACCAGGCAGCGTGGGTTGATCTCGTTCTCCTCGATCCAGTCGAACACTGGCTGGAAGGAAGTGCCGCCGCCGCCGCGCAGGGCCAGCTCGATGTCATCATGCAGGCTGAACGTGTCGACGTGCTGGATGTCGCTGTCGCAGTAGACCACGTGCAGCTTGGTCGGGCGGGCGGCCTGTTTGATGTCGTTCAGCTCGGCGGCCACGCGCTCGAGCAGCTCCTGGGTCATCGAGCCGGAGGTATCGATGGCGACCACGATCTCGCCGAGGGTGTCATTGCTCTGACGTGACGGCATGAAGAGTCCTCCGCCGATGAAGCGACGATTGGGGCGCTGCCAGCTGTAGTCGTCGGGCGAGCGTTCAGTCATGAAGCGAGAGAGCGCCTCAGCCCAGCGCACCTTCGGCGCCAGCTGACCATTGATGAAGATCTCGAGCGCGGACGGCAGATGTCCGGACATCTTGGCGGACTGGGCGGCCTCGGCCAGCGTCTGCTGCCAACAGCGCTCCTCAGCATCCTTGTCGCCCTCGGTACCGTTGGCGTTCTCACCATCGCCCACCGTGCCGGTGGCAGCGGACTTCTGCTTCTGCTGATCGGAGGGCTGCTCAGGCAGCTTGTTGTAGATCTCTTCGGCAGTCATGCCGCGGTACTGGGCATCGAGCAGGCCGCCTTGCGGCAGCTTCATGCCGGCGTCATGCAGGACGATGTTGATGGCGTAGTCCGTGGCGATGTTCCAGCGCTCGGGGTCACGTCCCTCGCGGCGCAGGTGGTGCAGCAGCGCGCAGTGCATCACCTCGTGGGCCAGCACCCCAGCGCGCTCCGGCTCCGGCATGGCCGCGAAGACCTCGGAGTTGTAGATGATCCGGGCGCCGTCCGTGTAGGCGACAGGGCACTCAGGATCCTTGTCGGTGGCTTCGCGGACTTCCATGCGCATGACCAGCGAGGCGAAGAACGGCTGCGAGTTCAGCAGCATCCAGGTCATGGCTTTGGTTGCGGGGGTGATGGTGGTTGCCATATCAGGCCTTCATGAGTTTGAGGATGGGGATGTACGGGAGGTAGTCGTACCAGACATTGATGAAAGACGGAGCCATGTACGACTTGGCTCGAAAGAGCCGCTTTGGATCCTTGGACCAGCAGAGGATGCGGTACTTGTTTTCTTTCGAGCTAGCCATCCAGAAGGTGCAAAGCCCCCGGGTCTTGCGGTAGAAGTACCAGGCTTCGACGACCCGCGTGGATGTGAAGAGCATGTTCCCATTCGCCGGCTCGTCCAGGTACATGGTCATCTCCACCGGCTCCTCGCGTCCTGGAATCACGATGCACACCCTGATCGGGTGCGCGATGTTCTTGCCGAACACCAGCGGCGAGCGGCCGGACTGCTCCCACTCGGCGCTGATGGCCTGCTCGAGGAACTGGTAGGCGATGCCGTTCAGCGCAGAAGGGAGAGGCAGCTCGCCATATGTCTGACGCGCGGCAACAAGTCCCGCAATTTTGCCGCGTAGGGTGATTTGCTCTTCTTCAGAGCAAGGGGTTTGGTGAACCATCTTTCCAGATCCGAAGTTCGACAGCAGATTGACAGATCCCGCAGCCCGTCGATTACCTCGCCATCCTCGAGACCGAGTGGCAGCGAGACTCGCTTCCATTGGGCGCTCTGGCAAGCTTCATCGAACAGAGCCTTATCGATTACCATGCCCTCGAGCGGCGTGACAAAATAGGTCCAAGGAACGACGCTCTTGGGGTCATGAGCTTTCAGCTCGAAATGAGGCACCCCAGCTCGAGGCTTCTTCACCTCCTTGACCTGCATGTGGGGGAACATCGCGTTCCATTCGACGATGTTGCGTATCACGTGGAACTCTCGGGCGATCGCCCGGGCTTCTGAAATCGATTCGATATTCATTTGAGCATGTTCAGGATGGATTCTCGGAACTCGAGATCTGGCAGCAGTTTGCGAAGCTCTGCTGCCGACTCGGACTTGCTGCGCTCGAGCGACCGCCTGTCGCGCAGCCAGCGGGTCACGTCTTGATAGCGGGCGAACTGCAGGAAGTCCTTGGCTGCTTGAAAGACAGGGTAGTCCTCTTCAGTGATCGCCCGCGAGGCCTGGATCCACTGCTCTTCCTTCGTCCTCTTCCGACACTCTTCCTCGAAGCCTGCCTCGCAGCCGTCACGCAGGCCCCAGACCACCATCCGGTTGAACTCATCGTAGCTGACGCCCACCGCCACAAACTCCGTGGCGGACGCCTTGTACTCATGCACGTTCGGTGCGAGCCGCAGATCCGGATACATCTCATTCCATTTTGAAATGATACGCACCGTGAAGTAGTGCCAAGGGATGACAGTAAGCTGTGAAGGGAGTAGCAGCATCACTTACTCCAGTGGGACTTGTACTCGAGGATGGTGGTTTGCGCCAGCAGCATCAGACTCGTGGTGCCGGCGTCCGTCTTGATGTACGCACGGTGTGCCGGCTCCCACTCGGTGTACCAGGTCAACTTGTCCTTCAGCGCCGGGCCGTGCATGCGCAGATTGCGCACCGCAGCCATCAGCGCCGTGCGCTTCACGTCCGGCAGCTTGGCTGTGGCCAGCCACCGGTCGATGCGGTTCAGCTCAGATAAGAGAACCGGTTCGGTCATAGTGTCTCCGCAGGAGGTGGAAGAAAACGATCTGCCTGCGGGTCATCCAGCTGAAGTCCGGACGCCCGTTGGCCTGAAGCGTGACGACCACATCTGCGAGGAACGCTGCGCGGCGCAGGTACGACTGCCGCTTGCCGCGGAACATGATCCGCCCCGGTGCCTTCTCCCGGGGGTGAGCCATGATGTGGCCGAAGTAGTCGCACGGCACGTACTCTTCCTCGGTCCCGAACAGATTGTCCCGCAGGATCTGCGTGTCCGGATGCTCTTCGTTGTGCCACATCACGATCTGTTCGCGGAAGTGGTCGATGAGGTCGTCGTCGAGTTTCATTGCCTCAGTCTCAACATGCGTAGGTTGTCCAGCAGGGGTTCGTACTTGCCGCACCCCTTCAACTCGGTCTGTGTCCCGTCCGCCAGCCGGTTCAGCGTGGCGACGCACAGGTGCGTGCTCGCGCTGATCAGCAGATCGTAGGTGTCCCGGGCAAAGCGGTACTCCTCGCTCTCCGGGTCGCCCCGATGCGCAGACATGACACGATCGCACGCCCGGATCTGCGCCGCCATCCAGGCATCATGCTTCTCAGTAGCCATACTGCGAGCGCCCCGTCAGCAGGCTGTAGTCCTCGATGGACAGAAGCAGGAAGGCGTCATTCTTCGGCCAGTGCTTGCGCGCTACCGCCCGCAGCTCGGCCAGCCGGTTGAACGCCTGCGAGCCCATCTGCGCCAAGAACAGGCACTCCGGATCCTTCTTCAGCGCGGCAGCCTGATCACGGTACTTGGGCCATCCGATCAGGTTCACCTCCTGCATCGCCTCCTTCAGGCGCGACTGCACAGCGCGGTGACGCAGCTTCTGGATCTCGTACAGGCGCTCTTCCGAGCGGTGCATGACGAAGGCGGGGGTGACGCGGATCTTGCCGTTGATGATTGCGAGTTTCATGCTTCAGTCCTGAGATTCGTGTTGATGATGCGCTTGATGCACGGGATGTCGCTGTCAGTCATCCATCCCCAATGCTCCAAGATGTGCTCGTAGGTGAAGGTGTCTTTTTGCTGGTTCACGAAGATGATTCCTTTGCGGATTCGGATAGCAGCCTCGAACACCTCCCAACCCGGATGATTCTGAGCCAGCTCGAGCAGGTCCTCTTCGCTGATCTCATTGAAGAAGGAGCAGCCCACCTGGTCGTAGCGGAAGCTGACCCCATTCACCGACACCTGCATCTTGGACCAGACCGGCAACCAGTCGGCGTACTCGATCGGCACCTCGTGGCAGTGCTTCGTGATGGCTCGCGCCAGCTCGGTATCGCCACAGGCCCCGCGGATCTCCCTAAAAAGGGACTCCTGAGTACTCCGTACTAGGTTCTGAGCTGGTCGGGGCAAGACGCCAGAGCTTTGCGAGGCCTTGCGAATGAGCGAATATGGGGTCATGAGAGGCGTCCTCGTTGAGCAAGGCTTCGACTGATTCGGGGGCGAAGTGAGTGCAGTAGGCATTGCCGACCAGCGACCCCTGCTGCCAAGCGTAAAGCTGTGCCATGGCTCGCATGTCCATCACGAAGGCGCGAGCGTACTCGTTCCTCAGTCGGTGCAGCGGCAGGAAGTCGACATTGAACTCCGCCGGCACCATCAGCATCGGTAGATCCGGAGTCTTGGTGTACAGCCGATACTGTCCGTAGCGTAGCTCGATACGGCGGGGCCGATGTTCGATGACGCCGACGGGACGCTTGTGCCAGGCCTTGATGGCGCCGGCCGGTACCAGCTCATGAACCGCAGCGAGCAGTCCTGCCTGGAGGCGCTCCTGGAACCAGGGGGAGACTTCCAGCTCACGCATGAACTCGTACAGTGTCACAGCGAATCTCCGATGAAGGACAGGCGGGCGCGCCATTGGCTGAAGCTCGGGGGCAGGTCCTTGTCCCAAGGTCCGTTGAAGCGGGTACTGGTGAAGATCTCCCGGCTCTCGATGGGGATCGGCAGATCCGAAACAAGGTGCAACACCGATTCGATTCGGGTGCGCAGATCCTTGGGTAGGCGGTTGTAGTCAACTGTGCCGGGCAGAGTGTTCGGCGGCACGTAGGCGGGCAGCTCCCAGAAAAAATTGAGGGGGCCGAAGCATGTTGTCTGGCGGCAGGAAGCGAAGCGTATGTCTTTCTCCGCAGCATGCCAGATGAATTTCGCCAAAGCCGACCCCCTCTCCGGGGGGAGGGTTGCGACACAGAGCTGAGTGACGTTGTCCAGATCCCAGAGCCAACGCTCTACCACGAGGGCGATGAATCGTCGGAGGAAATCCTCTGCTCCAGGCGATCGCGCAGAGACCTGCGAGCCGAACTGCTTAAGATCTTCCATACGTGCTCCAGATCGCGGTGAATGCGGTAATGGTTGCCAGCCTTGATGTAGTCGTTGCAGACAGCCAAGGCCTTGTGGATCTCGTCAGGTGTCTGGAAGATGGAGAGCCGAGGGTGGTCGAACAGCTCCGGCCAGCCGGGGATCCGCAGGTAGCGCGGCGCCTCGCCGCCTACCATGACGATCCCGGTCATGTTCTCGCGCAGCTCCGCAGGAAGCTGCTCGATCTGCTCGACGATCGCGGGGGGGTAGCAGGCACGCGCTGCTGCTTCGCGTGCCTCCAGGGAGATATCTCGCCAGTGCTCGATCTGGAGATCGTAGAGCGAGTCGGCCACCACGTACTGCTCGGGGGTCAGATCAGCTTGCTTTCGCGCACCCATGTCATGAACTCCGGCTGGAAGCAGAGATTGCTGTTGGCCGGGTTGCGGACGATGTCGCGGGCGAACAGCACCTGGTACTCACCCGGCAGCCGCTCGATGTACTTCATGGCCTGCTGCCAGTTCTTCACCGTCGTGTGTCGCGCCAGCATGGTCGTGACGGCGTAGTTGGCGCTCGGCTGCTTCGGCAGACGGGTCTCCTCAGGTTTCTCGAGGATCTCCTCAGCCGTGGGCAGGTCCTTGTACAGGGTCTTGAAGGCCATGTACTCGACCGAGGCGGCGTCGCCCACCGTGCCGGCGGCCAGCATTGGCAGCAGCTCCTCGTCCGGCTCTTGTTTCAGAATGCGGTCGAAGAACTCCCAGCTGCGCGGCGTGGCGAAGGCCTTGGCGTCCTTCAGGTTCTGCAGACGTTGCTTCTCTTCCTTCGTGGAGCCGGCGTGGGACTCGGACTCGTTCAGGAAGTTCTTGCGGAAGCGCAGGAAGGCGATGATCGTGTCGTCGATATTGGCGCCGAAGGCCCAGTCGATCCAGTCCTCGAAGTGGACCTCGAAGTCGATGTGGCTGAAGCGGTTCTTCAGCGCGCTCGACATCTGGTTCACGATCGCGCGGTCCTGCATCCGGTTGCCGGCGGCGACGACCACCCAGCCTTCCGGCAGCTCGTAGTCGCCCAGCTTGCGGTCCAGCACCAGCTGGTAGGCGGCAGCCTGCGTGGCCTGAGCCGCGGAGTTGATCTCGTCGAGGAACAGGATGCCCTTGCCTTCGGTGGGCAGGAACTTGGGCGTGGCCCAGTCCGTCTTGCGGGATTTGGAGGCAGCCGTGCCGGTCACCAGGGGGATGCCGCGCAGGTCAGCGCTGTCCAGCTGCGAAAGGCGCAGGTCGATCAGCTCCAGGCCCAGCTTCTTGGCCACCTGCTTCACGATCTGGGATTTGCCGACACCCGGGCTGCCATGCAGCATGACGGGTTGTTTGGCGTTGATGAGGAGTTCCAGGGCTTTCGCGGCTTGTTGGGGACGCATGGTCATGCCTTCCTATTGAGTGATTTGAGGTCCGGTCCGGGTACGATGAAGTACCGGAACGTGGATGCTGCTTGGTTGAGCGAGACACGCAAGCACAGGGCTTCGACCCAGCTTGCACACCAGTGAGTGGGGCGGCACTGCAGTGCGTCAGAGACCCCGTACTTGCGTGGTTTCATCAGTGAAGCGTGTGAGGGTTGGAGGACTCGTGCTGCGCGGCTTCAGCGTGCTGCTCGAGGTAGTGGGCCAACGCGGCGTTGAACTCGGGGAGTTCAGCGCTCAGCGAGGCGATCGCGTCGGCGATCACGCACGCCAGATCGTGCGCGCTGCCGCCGTAGGCCTGCACCGTAGGCAGCTGGTTCTCGCCACCCGCGTATGCGATAAGCCCGATGACCGCCGTGACGTTGGCATCGGCGGGGACTTCTTCGAGGGACTTGTACAGCTTGTCCAGCAGCTTACGATTTGCCATGGATGATCTCGTCCAGGTTGGCGTCGATGTCGATCAGAACCTCACCCAGCTTGCTGATGTGGTCCTCGAGGGCAGAGATGCGGCGCCGCAGATCGGCGATCACCTTGTCCTGTGCTGTCTCGTGGATCTTGCGGCGCGAGGCGGTGCAGTACACCGCCTGGGCCAGGTTCGCCGCCCGCATTTGGTCGGCGACCATTTGGTCGAGTGCTCTCGAGTTCATTTTTTCTCCATGCACGTCATGCAGGGGATTACCGGGACGACCTTCTCGACCGTCCGGGTGCGCCATTTGACCTTCTCCACCACCTCCGGCTTGGGCGGCGTGCGCGTGTCCAGCTCATACGCGACGCAGTCCATCAGCCGGATCGTGGTGATCAGGCGTTGCAGCCCACCACTGGCGCCGGCACCGACACTGCCGCCGGCACCGTTGCTGCCATTGCCGCCGATCCCGAAGCCCCAGCCAGTAGACACAGTGGTCACAGCGGTGGTTTCGGTCATCCGGTGGCCGAAGAAACGGACCAGGCCGGGTGCCAGCTCGACGCGCTTGTACGGCATCTCCTCGTCAGAGACGACGTACATGTCGGTGCCGGCCTCGAACTCCTGAGCGCCCATCGGTCGATTATTCAGACCATTCACGCTCCGGCGAACGATCTTCATCCGCGGCTGACACTCCGTGTCCGCATACCGACTCACGGCCGCGCTCGGCGTGATCGCCGGCGGCACGACCGGCTGCACAGGCCTCACTGACCAGCTGCGCGATGCGTTGGTCACCGAAGCCGACCCGCCCGTTGCTGCCTGGCCCTGCTGCTGTTGCTGCTGCTCTTGCTGCCACTGATGCTGCGGGTTCTGCGCGCATGCGAAGTCGCCTTCGCAGCCATGAGCGAACGCCCCTTGCGTTCCCAGCAGCATCACGCCGGCGGCGATCGCTACCCATACCCAGTCCGTTGCTTTCATTTTCCAGTGCTCCCGAACCCGCCGGTGCCCCGGTCGGATTCATCCAGTTCGTCCACGGTCTCGAAGTCCATGCGGAAGAACGGCATCAGGACGGCCTGAGCCACCTTGTCGCCGACCTCCACCTTGAACTCCTTGTCCGAGTCGTTCTGCAGCTTCACCAGAATCTCGCCGCGGTAGTCCGAGTCAATCACCCCGGTGCAGTTGGACAGCCGGATGCCATGGTTGAAGCCTTGGCCACTGCGGCTGTGCACCAGCAGCACCGTGTGCGGCGGGATCTGCAGGCGCAGGCCCGTCTTGATGACGCCGGTGCCATACGGCGGGATCCGCTCTGCGCTCGCGGCGAAGATGTCGTAGCCGGCGGCGCCGGCCGTCGACTGACGGGGCAGCGTGGCCAGCCCCGATTTCACTTTCACGATAGCCATTCAGCAACCCTCGTCATGAACAGGACACTCAGGCCGGTCGCGGCCAGCATCAGCAGGACGTGCGTCAGGTCCTCGATCAGCCTGACCCAGCTCGCCCCGCTCTCGTTCCTCGAGAACACGCTGCAGTGCCCGCCACTGTGCCGGAGATACAGCGGCATTTCGGGCCTCTCGGATGTCGTCGAGGGATTTGTTCCAGAACTTCCCGCGCTGCTCTTCGTACAGCAGCTGGTTTCCGCGTCGCAGCAGCTCATTGATGACGAACTCGGTGGGGTCGATGTTGCCTTCGGCAACGGCCAGGTCGCGCAGCAACTGCTCGATGGAGGAGGCCTCGAAGGCCTCCTGGAGCAGCCGCTGCAAGTTAATTGAAGCGGCTGCCATGATCACTCCTCGACCGGGAAGCCAGCGATCTCGGTCGCCAGGTCGGTCAGGTACTCCGCGGCGACCTTGGCCTTCACCGCCTTGCCGCCGCGCTCCAGCAGGATGTCCTGCACGAGGTCGAACACCTCGTCGTTGTTGACTTCGTTGGCGCGGTACAGCAGCTGCAGCAGCTCGTCGATGGGCTTGCGCTCGAATTCCTGTTTCAGGAAGGCGCCGGTGGAAGTATCACTCATGGGAAATTTCCTCGTGGACTTGGCGTCGAATGATGACGCCGGGGTGGGGTGCTCCTTGCGGAGCGTCAACGCCGTCGGTGTAGACAGCCACCGTCAGCTCGTTGCCTTTCATGTTGTGGCGATACTGCCGCTCCAGCTCGTCTGCGAACACCTCGCGGTGGATCAGCAGAGCCGGGTTGATGCCAAGCACGTGCTCATCGAGGATCGATGAGGAACGCAACGCCTTGATGTACTTCATCACGGTGTGCGGGCTGGTCCGCCACTGGAACTTCGGGTACCGCGACGTGCTGGTCTTGAAGCGCGACACTGATCGCCTCCAACAGTTGATGATTGGTGGTTCGCAGCCGAATCAACTCGGCTGCGCAAGAGATGAGAAGATGCTTCACAGGAAGTCCTTGATCAGATCCCTGACCTCATCCTTCTGCTCAGGAGTCAGGGTTTTGGTAGGGATCGTCAAGCCGCGCACCACCTTGTCGCCAATGCGCACGTTCTTGACCTCCAGGCCCATCTCGTCGAGCCAGGCCACGCGCTTGAACTCGCTGGCCATCTGCTTGCCGAGCAGGTACTCGTACAGCACTCGGATCTCGTTGGTGCTGATCTTGTCCGGCGAGATCTCGTCGAGACAGACCCGCTTGAAGATGTGCGCTGCCAGCTTCAGCCGCTGCAGGTCGAACATGTCCAGCGACTCGTCGGCGTTGGGCATGAGCTTGGCCAGCGGCATCAGGTCGCCCGACTTCAGCACATCAGCCACGCGCTCGCGGTCGGTCAAACTGACCTGCTGCGCGCTCGCCTTCTGCGCCGACGCCATCGGGAAGCGGACCCGATCCTCGTCCACCTTGATCGAGATGAGCAGGTTGGCGAAGGCCTGCAGCTCTGATGCAATCGCCTTCGTGTCGACCCAGCTGGGATCCAGTTTGGTCGCCTGATAGGCCGGGATGTTGTATCGCCGGTCACCCTGCTCGACATCGATCGGGTACTTCGAGTTGGAGATGAGGATGAAGCTGTTCCAGCTGCGGGACTGCACCGCCTCCTTGCGCATGGAGCGCACGGGAGCGGTGTCGCCCGTCACGAGCATCTTCAGCTTGTTGTTCAGCTGGTCCCTGCCCTTGTGCTCGCGCACGTTCACCTCGTCCACCACCACCAGCAGGCTCTCCGACTGGTAGGTGTTGAACTTCTCGGCCAACGTCTCGAGCGACAGGAGCAGCGCGTTCTGCTCACCGAGCAGGGGCTTCAGCACCTGCTCGTAGAGCACCGTCTTCCCGGACCCCTGCACACCCGTCAAGATCCAGGCGGTGCCCGCCTTGGTCCGGTTCTTGAAGATGTGCGCCACCCAGTTCAGAAAGTACTCGATGGCGGTCTGGTCGTCCGACATGGCGTGCTTGATCAGCCGGCCGATCCACTGCAACGAGGTACTCTGTACTAGGTACTGGGCTCCTTCCCGATGAGTCCGCGTCTCCGTGCCCGTCATCTTCATGAAAGGTGAGGGCACGAACTTGTTCAGCGTCTCGGCCTCGTAGTCGATGACCGAGTGGGTGGTCGGGTCGTAGACCGGCCGGCAAGTCCGGATGACCTCGGGCGGATCCACTTCCAGAGCGGTGAAGTAGTCCTCGACCATCCGAAGCGACGTGGCGGTATTCCACTGGCCGACCACGCCGATGTCTGGGTGATAGCGGCCATAGACATACTTGCCAGCGCCGTCAGCGACCACGAAGGGGACGGGTTCGCCCATCTCGATCGAGGCCTGCTCCAGCTGCGCCTGCTTCTCGGCGTAGTAGGAGGGCAGCGCGTCCTTGATGGAGTAGACCGGCTCACCCTTGAAGTTGTAGAGGAACTTGAAGTCGTCGTCCGGGTGGAAGTACCCCCAGCTGTCGCCGCCGTTCAGGTTCATGTAGGTGAAGCCGCGCTCGGACTTCAGCCCGGTGATGGTCATGGTGCCCGCGGGGATGCCAGTCAGCATCTCGTCCCCGGAGGGCAGATACTGGATGGTCCCCTTGACCTTGCCGAGGCCCAGCTTCTTGCGCAGCTCGTCGATCGTCTTGCGCCGGGTCTCCATGACCAGCTGTGCGTCAGCCAGCACGCGGGAGAGAGGGATGCAGTCCAGCGAGCGGGTGACCAGCTGCACCCGGGCCGCGCCCGGGTACGGGTCAGTCAGGCCAGAGGCCAGGACCGGCGGCGCCACGTAGAGGAGCTTGTCGTTCTGGCAGGTGGTGATGTCCAGCGGGTAGCGCAGGGCCACACGACTGCCGGCCAGCTCCAGGTCGTTGGCCAGCTCAGGCACCGAGTAGTTGCAGTGCTCGAGCCAGACTTTCAGCTGCGACGGGGTGATGGCTCCCTCCAGCAGCATGAACACGTGACAGCGCAGGCCGGGGCACTGCGGCAGGCTGGCGCTCGAGCTGTACTGGAGGACGTAGGAGACATCGCCCAGGCTCAGCAGCTGCAGCGCCTGATCGACGGTGGGGGTCTGGCCCTGAACGAGAAACCCGTCGAAGTCCAGACAGACCCACTGCGTGAGGGTGGAGGGAGAGGTGGCGCCGGCGCGCTTCTCGTCCACGAGATCACGCAGCAGCTCACCTTTGACCAGGGCGGCGCCCTGGGTGGCGACGGACGTGACCAGACCATGCAGGTCCGCCAAGGTGTTGACGGCGTGCTTCTGACTGCTCATCTGGAGCACGTGCGGGTACTGCTCGTTCTTCAGGCTGCCCGTCGGGGAGAGCCAGTACTTCTTGGCGAAGGGCGTGCCGTCAGAGGCAGCGACGGTCCAGATGTGCATGTCAGTCCTCGTGTTGGATCAAAAGGTCGATGGGCTCGACCTTGTAGAAGCTAGCGATGCGGGTGAGGGTGTTGAGCGTAGCTTGGTACTCGCGCTCCTCCTCGAGCTTCTTCAGGGTCTCATAACGGATACCTGATTGCTCGACCGCCTTGACCCGCGACAGGCCTGTTTCAAGTCGGAGCTGGCGGATGAGAGCTGTGTTAATGCGAAGTCGGAGCATTTGTCTACCACCTGAACGATGCTGAGGTTTGCCAGCTTTGCCAGCTTGCACATGTCGTCATGCAGGCTCGGCGGCTGGTCCATCATGATGCGCACGGCCTGCCGCGAGCGATGGACTGTCACCTTGCCGCCCGCGAGGGAGTCCCAGAGCAGCTCTAGCGTGGGCATGAGCCGGGTGTCCCGGGGGTCGGCCCTTTGGAGACCTGATCGACGATGTCTCGAAAGCCAGACGTCCAGACGTTGGTCGGCTTCTTGAAGCACGCCACCACAAGGCGGGCAACTCGCTCTTCCTGCCACGTGGTGCCTTCCTTCTTGGCCTGGATCCAGAACTGGTAGGCCTGGGAGTGGATGGCCTGCTGCAGGAGCAGATTCATCTGTTTTCGAGTGAGCATGTTCGTCAGTCTCGGGGTCGAGATAGTAGCACAGGGTTGCCGGACTAGTCCTGCAACTGAGCGCGCGCCTCAGCAAGTTGATGCTCATGCTCCTTCTCCATGAAGCGCTTCAGGTGCGAGCGCGTGGGAAATGCCTGTAGTTTGAGCAGACCAAGCGTGTGCCGAACGCGGTCATCATCGAGGCCGGCGCCGGACTTGGCCACATTGCTGATGGAGATGAAGTTGGCATCGAGCACCATGGCGCGGGCGAGGATCTCGCAGAAGTCCTCGTCGCTCTTCCTGCGCTCGAAGAAGTTCGAGCTGCAGAGCCTGCGGAAGTGCTGATACTCGAGGGGGTAGTCGGACATCGACCACGCCAGGATGATGCCCGTCCACCCATGTGCGTAGCTCTTGAACTCCTTGCGCACCAGCGCCCGCTCGGGCTCGCGCACGCAGACCAGCAGCTTCTCGAGCATCTCTTCGGTCACCGCCATGGGGGTTTCTCCTAATTGCCAGCCAGAGTCCGCCGGCTACCGTTGATGAGTGACATGCGATAGTCCTGCAGTCCTTCGATGTCGAGGTGCCGGATCGTCCTGAACACGTCTGGGTCCGTCTTCTCGGGGAAGCCCATGAGCACGTTCCATGCGTACAGGAAGTGACTCGTGCCCTGGGGGTTGAACGGCACCCTGTTGCCTTTCCACCAGTCGGCCAGCGCGTAGAGCTTCATCGATTTCTCGCTCGCACCCAACCACCCCAGCACCCGGCGCTCATCGTCGTTGAACGCCTTGTCGGTCATGCGGAAGTAAGCATGCGGTTCCGCCGTCAGGCCCTCAAGCTTGGCCAGCGCGATAGTGCTGACAATGTCCTGTTCAGGCCACTGGTCCAGGTAGAAGGGCCAGTAGAACTGGGTCTGGAAGAACACCCCGAACTCGGGATCCACAATGAACCGCGACCAGCCGCGGTCGCCATAGCAGCGCAAGACGAACTCTGCCTGGTCGTAGACATCGTGGATGGTCTGCTTGCGCCGGGCCACTCGGGCGATCGCGCCCAGGAACTCCATGGTCGTGCGGCCGTGCGGCACGACAAAGTTCCCCGAATCTCGCCGCTTCTGGACCTCGTAGTCCTTCACGCGGTAGTAGAGCAGGTCGGCCAGCAGCTCCTTCTCAGTCATCTCAGAACCTCCCTTGCTCCAGCCGCATGGTGACGATGTAGGGGTCCTTGCCGATCAAGGACACCGGGTTGTGGGTGAGAGGCCGGCGCTTGCGCCGGTAGGCAGTCATGAACTCCCGCCACAGATTGCCCGCCGTCGTGGGCGGCAACGTGTAAGGAAACTGACCCCAGGTACTCAGTACCGAGTACATGGACTGTGAGGGATCCCCACCCAACATGACAGCCACTTCCTTCTCGTCCTTGTGCAAGAGCGGCCAGACGGCGTGAAGGCAGTCTTGGATGGTGTGGGGCAGGCCGAGCACCCTGTGCATGGCGATGGCGTCCCTGATGGTCTGCTCAGGCCACTGCAGGATGGTGCCGGGCCAGGCTGTGCGGTTGTGGAGCAGCCACGCCTGCATGGGGAAGTAGACCCCATCGTCGCTACGATCGAAGGCGTACTGGGCCAGATCGGCCCAGCTGCGGTCGCCGTAGCTCCTCCAGATCTTGATGACCTCATCCAGGAAGTCGACGGGATCATACTTGCTGCTGAGCACTGGTACACGCAGCATGGCACCGAGGTAGTGCCAGAAGGACGGGAAGGTGGGTTGCCAGCCGGTCAGCACGGTGTTGGTCGTGGCCCCGTAGCGAACGCGGGAGGCTGTGTTCAGGAGGTTTTCGTGGCGGAAGCTGAGATCCATCGGAGCATCCTGTCAAGGTTGGAGAACGCGCCGAGCATCACGAGGGCGTGCAGCTCGTCGATCCGCTCCATGGACATGGGGTTGAACAGCTCGCGCCGGAGCGGCTTGATGTTGTAGAGGTCGATCTCATCCATGCGCAGGATGATCTCGCCGATCTTGATCTGCCGTGGGTCCGGATGAACGATGTCACGGTACGGGCCATCGAGACGGAACGTGGCGATGAAGGTCTTCGCCATGTCATCGTCCGCCGCGATGCGCGGACTCATGTAGGGTCCCCACCGACCCCATCTCTTTTTAGCCTCCATGCCAGCAGGTCCTCTTCGTTGCGCACGGCGCCCAGCCGGATGAACGCGCGCAGGTTGATCAGCTCCTCGGTCTCCACCCTGTTAATGTAGAGGTGGCGGAAGTGACCCATCTGCCATGGCTTGACGCCGAGGCGCACGGCGATCTCGCCGATGACCGCGTCACGCCCGTCTGGCTCCGGGTCGATGTAGCCCATCGCGCCTATGGCCTCGTAGTAGACGCCGATGGCAGCGAAGGTGGACACCTCGTCGACCTTGGCCCACACCGGCAAGCAGCTGCGCCACTCGGGCGGGATCAGTCCGCTCGTACCGACCCGTACATGCGCAGCATCCGCAGCGATTTGAACCATTCACCTATCCTCCGCGGCTGTTCAGGCCGCATCAAGTAGTCGACATGCTCCTGCGTCAGGCGGTGACGCACCAGGCGGTGGCGCTTGGCCTTCTGCAGCTGGCGCCACACCTGGTGGTCGCTGCCGTCAGCCGTCGGGCTCACGATGCCCGCCTCGAAGAGCACCTGCGCCACGCGGTCGCCGCGCGACCATGGCCGGCCAGTCAGCCAGCGCGCCAGCTCCTGGTCGTCGTGGCACCACAGCGTCTCGAAGGCATCCACCGTGCGCATGAGGCATGAGGCTCGGGGCCCTTGCAGCTGCATGATCAGCGTCATGCCGCGGATGGTCTGCTCGGGCCACTGCCGCATGTGGATGGGATGTGAGTCCTCGCTCACGGCGAGCCACGTGGCGTCGGCGTCGTCGATCGTGGCGCACAGCGCGCCCCAGCCACGGTCACCTGCGTCCTCGAGCCGCTTGTCGGCCAGGTCCTGCAGCTTGAGCAGCGAGCGCTTCTTGTCTGCCGGCGGATCGCTCACCATGGCCAGCGCGCCCAGCCGCTCCCACGACCACTGCGGCCAGATCGTCTTGGGGTTCACCGCCCAGTCCGAGTACCCGCTCTTGGTGCGCATGAGCTCAGCGCATAGCCAGCTCTTACCCGATCTCATGGCCGTTCTCCAGACCGAGGTCAGCCAGCAGCATCGCTGCGTTGCGCAGGATCAACCGCTGCTGCTCGGGCGAGTGCTCGCCGCGCGCGACGCGCTGCAACCCCTCGATCACCGCCTCGATCACCATGGCGCGAGAGGGAGACACGCCCGCGGGCGTGTCGGGGAAGTCGTACATCTGGTGATTGCCCATCATGTACTCCGTACTCAGTACTAGGTTCTAGGTGCGTGGGTTGCGCGCATCCAGTCCAGGCTGTTGAACCATTTCCACAAGTCCCTCTGATGCTCACCGTCGATGACCCTGATCAAGCTCTTGGTCAGCCACGTGCTCTGGTCCTTGCGGAGCTGACGCCACAGCTGTGAGGTGTACCTGGGGCTCTCGGCGAGGCTCAGCTGCGCCGTCTCCATCACCTCGACCACGCGCGCTCCCTTGGCCCATGTGCGCCCGGTCAGCCAGTGCGCGAGCGTCAGCTCCTTGCACGTCTCGACCGTCTCGAAGAGGGCGACCGCGTCGGGCAGCAGCAGCTGCTCGTCCATGCACAGCGCGAAGGTCATGGTGCGTACACGCTCCTCGGGCCATGTGGCCATGGCTGCAGGCCACTGATTGCGCTTCTCGATGAGCCAGTACAGGCCGCTGCGCGCCCGGCCAAGCATCAGCTCGATGAGGCCTGACCACCCGCAGTCGCCACGTCGCTTGAGCAGGCTGCGCATCCTCGCCTTGACCTCGCTCTCGCTCAGCGGCACCGTCTCCTTGTACGAGGGCAGCCTCGCCAGCGCGCCCGCTGTCTCGAGCGTCAGCGGCCACCCGGGTAGCCCTACCGCTTTGGCCCGCTTGACCCAGTCCCCCCAGCCGCTGCGCGCGTAGATCAAGTTCCCGATCAGGTCTGTGAGGACCCCGTTGCGCGTCATGACTGCCCCCTCAGCACCTGCAACATTGACACTGCCGCGTCGATCAGCCGACGCCGCTCCACGCGGTACGCCATGGTGGAGGCAGGGCCGGCACCGGCCGAGGCCGTGAGCGCCTGCGCCAGCGTGGTCACAACCGCCCGCAAGGCCTCAACGCTCCTCGCCTCCCCCGGCGTGGGCGTCTCGGTGGGCATGGTCATGGGCTGCGCCCGGGGCGTCTCGGGGACGGTAGTCTCCCGGGCTTTGGCAGCGCGCAGCCGCGGATAGTGATCGTACAGGTCCAGGTCTTCGATGGTCATGATGAGCGCGCAAACATGCAGGTGTGGGTGAGGGCGGACGCCCTAGTACTCTGTACTTTGGATTAAGCATTAAGTACTGAGTGCTAAGAATTGCATGAGCCCACTGAATTATTAATCGAATTATTAATCCAATTAATAATCCAGGGGATTATTAGGCTTTGGCTGGGGCCATTCGCATGTGCTTCAGGTCAGGCAGGGGTTGATTGCGGTTGATGCTGTGCTGGGTGAGCCACGCATCGAGATCAGCGGTGCTGAACTTCGGGTTGTCCAGGATCTGTGCCGCCAGCACGTTGCAAAGGTGGCCAGGCAGATGCCAGAGGATGGGCAGGATGTCGATCTGGACATGGGTCGGGTCGCTCTTGTTCGGACCTTTTGCATGCTCGAAGGTCAGGAAGATCAGCCCTTCCGACAGCCCAGTGCGGTCGTCAGGCAGGCGTTCTGCTAGGCGGTTGATCATGAACTTCGACACACGTTGCCGCCCCGCTTGGGCGCGGTAGGCGGCTTCGATCCGCCATTCCAGGGCGTACTGTTTGCCAGGTGACAGGCTCATGACTTTTGGCAGGCTTGAGGGCGGTACGGCTGCGCGGTAATTGATCCGTGCTCGCAGCCATGCCAGGGCTTGGCTGCTCTCCAATTGGGTGTATTCCATGGGTTTCTCCTCGGGGGTGAAAAGAGCGATCTAGCAAATGTCTGTAGCACTTTAAGTGCTACAAGTGACTACAACGATTGCGACGGCTAGAGAATGGTGCTACATCCCTATGCGAGTGCTAGAAATCCCTACGTTCAAGGAATGACCTTACTCGGAGTAGGGGTGTTGCACTTAATGCTATGCAATCGCTAGATTGTAGCACTTCCAACTGCTACACTGCTACAGACTTTTGCTAGATCTAATCCTCTGTAAGTCCTTGATTCTATTGAAGGCTCTTAAAAGCTTATAGCTATCGCTATACTTGTAGTAGTAGTAGTAAATAAAAAAAGAAGTTCAGATAAAGCGAAGAAACAGTTTTTTCCTCTAGCAGAAGCATTCCATTTCACAAAAAATCACATCGTCAAATTTTGTGAATCGCCTTTGCATCAAAAGCGTCAAGGCGGAACCCCCGTAACAAGTGCTACAGCGAGGCCCAATCTAGCAGATGTTACGAGGATAGAGAGGACGGCGCGTTTCCACGCCGCCCTCATTCAGAGATCAGCTCGGGAACTGGTCAGCCACCCGCTCCACCGGGTAGCCGCGTCCGTCCTGCTCTTCCATCCATTGCTGGACCTCTTCATCCTGCTCGAACTCCTGCGCCCAGTTGATGAGCGCAGTGGTCGAGGCCAGGATGTCAGGCAGCACCTGTGCCGGGACACGCTTCTTCAGCCCGATCATCCGGATGACGCGCTCACGGGCCTGCAGCAGCGCGCGGGCAGCTCGCACGGCGTAGTCGTAGTAGACGCGGACCGACAGGGCAGGTTCATCAGCCGGCTCGGTGGTCTCCCACAGCTCGATGATTTGCTCCCGCAAGCCCTGCAACTTGGTGTTGGCGGTCGAGCCTTGCCCCAGCACGCGGCGGGCTTCTTCCTCGCTGACGCCGGCATTGACCAGGCGATCGATGTCGGCCTGCTTGATCTCTTTGCCGCGGATCATGAAATCGATGGTTTCCTCGAACGTGTTCGGCATGTCGAACTCGCTCGGGACGTGCTTCATCAGTTCAGCATGCGCCTTGGTGTACATGGCCTTGTGATCCGCCAGAGCTTCCCGAGCCTGTTCGGCGCGCTCGCCCTGGTCCAGGACGACCGTGGCATTGCCGATGAACTTAGCCATGGCGGTGCCGCAGGTGGAGCGGAGGACGGCCTTGAGCCCACTGCCTTTAAGGGTGTCGTAGTACATGTGTGTTTTCCTTTACAGACTGCGTGTGAGGTCGAAGATTCGACCAGGGTGGTAGACGCCTGACTCGATCCAGCCGAAAGCGAACCGAGCCATGCCTGAGAAGGCGCTGCAGAGCAGACCAGCTACTGCCGCGGCCATCATTCCGGAGAAGGTGCCCCAGTGCATCGCTGCTGTCAGTGGGGTGGCGGCGATGTCCAGGGCAAGGGGCTTGCCAAGCCACTGCAGGGCTGTCTTCCTCGGGAGTTTGAGGAAGATGAGAAAGATTCCCAAGAAAACGATGAAACCTGACGCAAGCATGACCGTGGCACCTCTCTGTTTGGGTGGGGATGCCCCTAGGAGCCTCCAGAAGGCCCATAGCGGCGTTTTTGGGTCGGGCTAGGGTGATTCCCTTATCCCAGGCTCAGAAACGCTCCTAGGGCCTTTTAGAGGCTCTCAAGGGCATTCAAGGCTCCAGCGACTTCAAGGGACGGGATGCCCACGTGCCTCCCAAGGTCAGAAAAACAGGGCGGAGCCCCCGGAGGGGCCCCACCCTGTTCATCAGCGACCGCGGCGAGCGTCGTCGAGCGTGCGGAAGCTGCGGCCTTCGTCGCGTGCAGCCATTAGCTCTTCGAAGTGGGCTTCCTCGAAGGCCTTGGCCGCTTCATACAGTTCCTCGGCGGTGGCCTTCAGCAGCTTCGCGTCCGCGAGGGCGTTCAGGTTGACGAAGCGGCAGGCGCGCTCGGCGGCGTAGTCCGCCTGGCGTTTCACGCTGGCGTAGGTAGCGGTCCAGGTGGAGTACTTGGTAAGCGTGTCGAAGTCCTCGAACACGTCTTCCGGGTCGCTCGTCTCGGGGGCGGCGTCATATTCCGCCTTGATCGAGGGGGCGTCGGCCTTCAGCTGCTCCGCCTCGCTCAGCAGCTGCTTGGTGCGGTGCTCCATCACCAGCTCCAGCGGCATCGACAGCGCCTCGGCAACCATCGCCAGGGCAGCCTCGTCGACCTTCAGGCTGTTCTTCTGCATGCGCGTCAGCGTGCTGTCGATCGTGTCAGCGCGATCGAAGCTCGACAGGCCGTTCAGTAGAGCCATGCCGGCCAGGGCCTTGTGCAGATCGAAGAACTGCTCAGCGCGCAGGTGAGCCTGACGAGCGCGCGAAGCGTCGCTGTCGTTGTCCAGCTGCTCATCCGAGCGGGAGGTCTCATCGAAGTGGTTGCGTTGATCCAGCGTGCCGCCGGCGGTGCGCTCCAGGCGACGTTCCAGAGCCAGTGCGCCGCGTGCGGCGTTCACACCGCGGAAGAGGGCGGTGTTGGCCAGGGCCTTCAGGATGGCGATCTGGGTGGTGGTGTCGTTCTGGGACAGGGCGAAGGAGACGGCGTTCGAGATCATGGTGAAACTCCTGTGAATTGAGGTTTAGTGTTGAGGCGAGCTGCCTCACGGAGCCCCCTCTACCGAAGGGGCTCGATGCGTCAGCTCATCAGATCCTGCAGATAGCAGCGGACCTCATCCTCAGTCATGCTGCCGTCGATCAGAGCTGTCTCCAGCCTGATCAGGATGTCCTCGGGCGACTCGGTGCAGTCGCTGCAGAGGGCGTCCAGCTGCCACTGTTCGTAGCCGGTTTCGAGCAGAGTGTCGTTCATGTCGGCCTCCGCTCAGCGCTTTGCAACCCAGAAGCGGGGCAGACCAATGCTGCGCGCTGCCTCGCGTTCCTCGAGTTTGCCCTGCATCACGAGCCGTTCCAGAATCGGCCTGTAATTACGGGGCAAAGTGCGGTGCTCCATCACGAAATCGATCACGAGATTGTCGACGAAGTGACCACTCTGGGGGAATTTCCGATTATCCATTGTGATGCTCCAGTTCAGTGAATTTATAATCAATCGCCCCGAATTATTAATCCGGGGCATTATTCGGTTTCAGCAGCCGATGCGTTGCACAGCGCGCATTGCACGACAGAGATCTTCGCTCAGCGTGAGCCGGCGTGTCTCGAGCGCCTGAATCGCAGGCGTGTCATACATCGCGTTGTCCAGCTCTCGCAGGAGCTGGCAGCACTCCTCGTGCATGATGCCCGAGGACAGCTCCGCGAAGCCGCGCAGGATGGAGCGCAGGTGCTCAACGCGGGCCCGGCCCAGGACTTTGGCTTGGCGCTCGAAGGCGGGGAGATGCAGTTCGTTCATGGTGATGCTCCAGTTCAGTGAGTTGAAGGTGTTCACAGCGCGTCGCGCCAGGCCTGCTCGGCAGCACGACGTTGTCCAGCGCGCTCTTCCACGTGGGGGCGTGTCCGCGGCGCACGAGGGGCGGGTTTGGCTGTCATCAGGCGACGGAGGAAGCCAATGACGAAGACGGCGATCAGTGCAGCGATGGCGTAGTTGATGATTTCCATGGTGATGCTCCAGATGGGTGAAGAACGTTGAGGAAAAGAGGGCCCGGCATGCCGGGCCCGTGAGGGATCACAGCGCGTAGCAGAGATCGAGCTGTTCAATCTCATATGCCATCTCGCTGCACAGCTCGCGCGCTTCAGCGTAGCGGCTGAGGATTTCAGCCTGTCGGATCGCCGGCAGCGTGTTCATGAAGTCTTGCCCCGGCGTCCGCTCGTGCCCCGAGCGTGCGGCTTTGACTAGGACGAAGCTGGCAATGCTGCGCAGGTCACTGACAAGCCCCGCGGGCACTTCCTCGCTCAGCTCCTTGGCGTGGCGCTCGAGGTCGGCGGCCAGCTGCATGCAGCGCGCCGAGAATTTCTGCGTGGTCATCATGACACGCCTCCTCACAGAGCTGCCGAGTCGGCAGAGTCACGACGTGCGTCAACCTCGGTGAGGTGACGCGCTGCTTCAGCCTGGCGAGCTTCGCGCAGCGCGCGAAGCTCTGCCATGGCGTCGCGCACCGGATCTTCGATCATCTTGCCGAAGATGTAGCCCGCGCCCATCAGCGTGGCCACGGCGAGTGCGCTGCCAACCGGCCCGAGGGTCTCGGTGTCGGTGGCTTTCTCGGTGAGGAGGACGAAGACAGGATTGTTGGTGTCCATGGTGTTGCTCCAGTTAGGTGATGAACAATCAGGAAGAGAGGGCCCGGCATGCCGGGCCCATGAGGGATCACATCTCGCGGATGTAGGCGATGGCATCGCCGAGGTCCATGCGAGCCAGCAGCTCAGTGTCACGCTGCTGTTCAGCGTAGCGCTTGTCCAGCTCAGCCTGGCGCTTGGCGCTGCGTTTCACGCGCTTCAGCGCGGAAGGCAGCTTTTGCGGCGCAGCCGCAGGCTTGGCACGAAGCGCCTTCAGTTGCTCTTGCGACTCACGCACGAGCGCACGCGCAGTGTCGCGCACGGACGCGGGGCAGCGCGCCATGAAGTCGCGGATGCGCATGTTCAGCGCGTCGCGCTTCTCTGCCTGCTCGAGCACCCACATGGTGAGCTTGTAGAGGCGCACGTTCAGCGTGCGATCCTCAGTGGCGGAGAAGTCGCCCTTTGCCTCCGTCATGTCGGAGCTGATCACGTTGAGCCAGTTGGCGAATTGGACGACAGTCATTGCTTTCATGGTGTTCTCCGAAGGAGTGTGGTGATGAACACACGAGAAAAGAGGCGAGCGCTTGCGCGAGCATCAAGCGCGAACGTTAGTGAGCACATACTAAGGCCGCGAAGCGGTCCTTAGCTGTTTTCAACGCGCAAAACGAGTCTAAGCACTCAGTACTCGGTACGTAGTACCGAGTACTTGGTGCGAGGCGCCGCAGGCGCCGAGCTGCATGCGAGCGCAGCGAGCACTGTGTTCTGAGCACTCCGAACGCAGTGAGGAGTGAACAGTTAAAAATCCGGCGAAGCCGGATCTGAGTACCCAGTACGAAGTACTGGGTACTACGAGGTTGAGCGAAGCGAAACCGAAGTGGGGGGTGGGGATTTTGAAGTCGGGGAGCCCCCGGATCGCGCCGGCTCGAAACGGACGAAATGGACTCGTACTGAGTGTTCCTTAGTGGAGCCGCCCTGACGGGCCGGCCCAGGCAGCGTGCCGACGACGACCCGGCCGCCGCCCGGCAGCGCCCCTCTCTTCTCTTCCAAGTACCCAGCACTTAGTACGAGGTACCAGGATCAAATCCGAACCACCCCCCGGCCTCATGACAGTACCGTCTCCTCCGAAAAATTTCGGCAAATTTTGAAACGGAGCACGTGTCATCCCTCGAGGGCGTGCGCCCCTGGCGCAGCCTGTCATGCCGCCGCGAGCGGCTGGGTCCATCAGGGCCTCGAGGCCTGCATGCACCTCGGCGGTGCCGGGCACAGCCCTGACCACCCCTGCCCAACCCACTTGACGGCCTGCCAGGGCCGTCGTGTCAGACCATGCCTGCCAGGCCCCTCAGCCCCCGTGCAGATCCAAGAACTTAGTACCGAGTACGAAGAAGATCGCACCGGCTTCGCTGCAGATGGTGAGGAGCACCCCAGCGCCCAGGGTCGTTTAGATCGTCACGAAGCCTCCTCTCGGGCTCCGCCACCCACCATCGGCTCGTAGGCACCATGACGTTTGCGGTGGTAGACTTAGGGACTTTTAGGAGGGGCCACCATGGCTCGCAAAGGTGTGTCGCTGCTCACGAGCCTCAAGGAGGAGGTGGCGCAGGCGGCAGAGAAGACTGACGACCTGATCCTGTTCGACGAGATGCTGCCGACCAAGCCGCTGACCGCCCAGCAGGAGGCGTTCGTGCGGTACTACGTCGACGACGGCATGAGCCTGTCGGGCGCCGCCCGCAAGGCGGGGTTTTCCAACGGCACGATGGTGATGAAGGGCGCGGCGGTGCGCCGGGCTGTCGAGCTGCGGCGGGAGGAGTATGCCGCGGCGTCACGCGTGTCCAAGAAACGGGTGGTGGACGGCATGCTCGAGGCCATCGAGGCGGCCAAGCTCAAGGCCGACCCTGCCGTCATGGTGGCGGGGTGGAAGGAGATCGGGCGGCTGTGCGGCCACTACGAGCCCACGAAGACGCAGATCGAGGTGAGCGTCAACGGCCAGGTCATGCTGCAGAAGATGACGGCCATGTCCGACGAGGAGCTGCTGCGCCTGGCGAGCGAGGACGCCGTCGACGCTGACGTGATCGAGGCGGGCGATGAGTGACGAGCAGGTCAAGGAGCTGTCCAAGTCGGCGTCGGCCAAGAAGCTGCTCGCCGACCGCGTGCTGGCGCGCCGGCGGCTGATCCACTTCACCAAGATGACCCACCCGTCGTATGAGCCGGGGTGGGTCCACCAGGACATGTGCCGGCGGCTCGAGGTCTTCAGCGAGGCGGTGCGGCAGAGGAAGAGCCCCCGGCTGATGATCATGTGCCCGCCGCGGACGGGCAAGAGCGAGCTGGCGTCCATCCGCTTCCCGGCGTGGCACCTGGGCCATGCCCCCAACCACGAGATCATCAACGTGGGGTACAACCTCGAGCTGCCGACGGGCTTCTCGAGGAAGGTGCGGGGGCTGATCCAGGACCCGGTGTACGCCGGGGTCTTCCCGGGCACGGCGCTCGACCCCCAGTCGCAGTCGGCCGAGGCCTGGCTGACCACGAGCGGCGGCGGCTTCACGGCGGCCGGTGTCGGGGGTGGTATCACGGGTAAGGGCGCGCACCTCCTGATCATCGACGACCCGATCAAGAACCAGGAGGAGGCGGACTCGGCGCTGGTGCGCGACAAGCTGTGGGACTGGTACCAGTCCACGGCCTACACCCGTCTGGCTCCCGGCGGCGGCGTGCTGGTCATCCAGACCTGCTGGTCGGACGACGACCTGGCGGGGCGCCTGCAGCAGGCCATGAGGAAGGGTGCGGAGTTCGACCAGTTCGAGATCGTGAAGTACCCGGCGATCTCCGAGCAGTGGGAGTACCGCGACGACTCGAACCCGGACGTGCCCGGGCCGATCATCCGGTCGCCGACGCCGCTGGACCTCTCCCTGCCGGACAATGCCGGGCTGACGCTGCTGCGCCCGATCGACTTCTGCCTGCACGAGGCCCGGTACTCGACCGAGGCGTTGAAGCGGGTGCGGGCCAACATGCAGCCGCGGATCTGGTCAGCGCTGTACCAGCAGAACCCGGTGCCGGACGAAGGTCTGTACTTCCGGAAGGAGTTCTTCCGGTTCGCGGATCAGCCTGCGCTGGACAACGTTCGCATCTTCACGGCCTGGGACTTCGCCATCGGGACGAAGCAGGTCAATGACTGGACGGTGGGCACCACCATGGCGTTGACGCCCGACGACGACTTGTTCGTGCTGGACGTGCATCGCATGAAGGGCGACGCGCTCGAGATCGTCGAGGCCATGCTCAACGTGGCCGGGCGCTTTGGGGCGGACCCGACCGTCGGGTACACTCTCGGCGTGGAGAACGGCCAGATCTGGCTGACCCTCAAGCCGTTCCTCGACCGCCGGATGCGCGAGCGTCGGCTGTTCCTGCCCATCGAGGTCATGAAGCCGCTGACCGACAAGATGGTCCGGGCGCGCCCGCTGCAGGGCCGCATGCAGCAGGGCAAGCTGTGGTTTCCCAAGAACGCCACGTGGTTCCCCCAGGTGGAGCAGGAGCTGCTGCGCTTCCCCGCCGGCGTCCACGATGACGTGGTCGACTCGATGGCCTGGGCCACCCATTTGGCGTTGGCTATGGAACCGCCACGTATAATAGAGCCTCCCAAACCTCCGAGCTGGCGGGACAAGCTGCTCCCGTCGTTCTCTGGATCTCACATGAGTGCCTGAAATGCCTGTCAACACAGAGAAGACCTCCGAGGTCTGGAACCGGTACGTGTACCTGCGGGACCACGGCCATCTGAAGTTCATCCAGAAGGCCGACCGCTGCGACAAGTTCTTCCAGGGCCTCCAGTGGGACTCCGCCGACCTGGCCGCCCTGAACCAGGCCCGGCGTCCGGCCCTGACCATCAACAAGATCATCTCGACCATCGCCAACGTGCTGGGTGAGCAGATCTTCAACCGCACCGACATCGCGTTCCGCCCGCGCAACTCCGGGGCCACCTCCGAGGTGGCGGACGCCCTGACCAAGGTGTTCAAGCAGATCAGCGACAACAACCAGCTGCCCTGGGTCCGCTCCGACGTGTTCTGCGACGGCGTGATCCAGAGCCGCGGGTTCTACGACGTGCGGCTGGACTTCAGCGACAACCTGCGGGGCGAGGTGCGGATCACCCAGCTCAACCCGAAGAACGTGCTGATCGACAGCGACGCCGATAGCTACGACCCGGACGACTGGCAGGACGTGATCACCACCTCCTGGATGACCATCGACCAGATCGAGATGCTCTACGGCAAGTCCAACGCCGAGCTGCTACGCATCCAGACGGGCGCCGCCAACGACTGGGACTACGACGCCGCCGACTTCAACCGCGACCGCTTCGGCGGCCCGTCGGTCGTGGGTCACACCGGTCTGGGCGAGGAGCAGGAGCGGATCCGCCGCAACATCCGGGTGATCGAGCGCCAGTACCGAACGCTCCACAAGGCCACCCACTTCGTGGACCTATCCAACGGCGACAGCCGGCTGGTCCCCAACGACTGGGACGAGGCCAAGATCCAGGACTACCTGTCCCGCAACCCGAACATAGCCACGACCCGGAAGCTGGTTCAGCGCATCCGCTGGACGGTCATCGCCGGCAACGTGCTGCTGCACGACGACTGGTCGCCGTACCGGCACTTCACGGTGGTCCCCTACTTCCCGTACTTCCGCCGTGGCCAGACCGTGGGCATCGTCGAGAACCTGCTGGGACCCCAGGAGTTGCTGAACAAGGTCAGCTCCCAGGAGCTGCACGTGGTCAACACGTCGGCCAACAGCGGCTGGCTGGTCCGCCGCAACAGCCTGGTCAACATGTCGGTGGCTGAGCTGGAGCAGCGCGGCGCCCAGACGGGTCTGGTGCTGGAGGTGGACGATGTCAACAACGTCACCAAGATCCAGCCGAACCAGACGCCGTCCGGCCTGGACCGTATCAGCTACAAGGCCGAGGAGCACATCAAGGCCATCAGCGGCGTGTCCGACTACATGCAGGGCTTCGCCCGGGAGGACGTGGCCGCCAAGTCGGTCGTGGCCAACCAGAAGTCCGGCCAGGCCAACATGGCCAAGGTCATGGACAACATGAACCGGACGGACCACCTGCTGGCCCGCGCCGTGCTCGCGCTGGTCCAGGAGTACTACACCGAAGAGCGTCTCGTTCGCATCACGGCCGACAAGATGCTGGGCACCACCGAGGAGATGGTCGTCAACCAGGTCACGCCCGAGGGCACGATCCTGAACGACCTGACCCTGGGCGAGTACGCCATCGTCGTCACCAACGAGCCCGAGCGCGACACGTTCGAGGACAGCCAGTTTGACCAGGCCGTCCGGCTGCGGACCGAGGTGGGCATCCAGATCCCGGACAAGTTCATCATCCAGGCCTCCCGCCTGCGTGACAAGTCCGACATCATCACCGAGATGGAAGGCGACCCGAACAGCCCCGAGGCCCAGAAGCAGGCCGAGCTGCAGCAGCGCATGCAGGAAGCTGAGGTGGCTCAGAAGGAAGCCGACGTGGCCAAGGCTCAGGCAGACAGCCAGTTGTCCCAGGCCCGCGCCCAGCGCGAGCAGGTCATGGCCCAGCTCGAGGCTCAAGGCGAACCCGCCGAGCAGGACACCACCATGGTCGAGCTGCAGAAGCTGCAGGCCGAGATGGAGCTGAAGTTCAAGCAGCTGGAGATGGAGATCGCCCTCCAGCGCGAGAAGATGGCCCAGGAGATGGCCCTCAAGCGCGAGGAACTGGCCATGACCAGCCAGCTCAAGGCCGAGGAGAGCCGAAATCAGCAGGCTATCGCTCAGCAGCAGGCCATAGAGAAAGCCAAATCGGATAGAATCGCCGCAGTTCATCAACGGGCGCAACCCCGGGACAACGCCCAGTCCCCCTCCGGCAAGCCGGCCGCCCCGGCACAACCCCGGTCTGACAAGGAGTCCTCCAAGTGAGCGATCAAGAGCAAGCAGCGCAATCCGAGAACCCAGAACTGAGTACCGAGAAGGACCGCGGTGACCATTTCGAGCCCGAAAAGGAGCCCGAAAAGGAGCCCGTCAAGGACAGCCTGAGCGAGGCCGAGGCTGACCTGGACAAGGAAGGCGAGGAAACTGCCGAGGAAAAGGCCCAGCGGGAGGCCGAAGAGGCCGCCGCCGAGGCCAAAAAGCGCATTCGGATCCCGAAAGCCCGCTTCGACGAGGCCATGACGAAGGCTCGGGAGCGGGAAAAGGCCCTCCAGGCCGAGATTGAGCGCCTCCAGGGGGCCCAGCAGGAGCGTCAGTACGGCGTCGACCTGGGCGCCATGCGCTCCAAGATCGAGGAGCTGTCGGACAAGTACGAAGACCTGATCATGGAGGGCATGAAAGAGGAGGCCCGCAAGGTCCGCCGTGAGCTGGATGCCCTGCGTGATCAGTTCAACGACGCCTCCGTGGCCGTCAAGACCCAGGCCGTGCGCAAGCAGACCCTGGACACCCTCTCCTACGAGCGGGCGCTGGATGAAGTGGAGCGCAAGCACCCCGTCCTGAACCCGGATGCCCCCGAATTCGACGCCGCCAAGGCCAACGAGGTCGCAGACCTGATGGACGCGCTGATCGCCAAGGGCAAGAACCGTGCCCAGGCGCTCGCTCAGGCCGTCAAGTACGTGGTCGGCGCCCCCGTCGAGAAACCCACGGCCCCGGCCCGGGCCGTCGAGGCCCGCCAGCGCGCTGCCGACGCCGACAAGCGTCAGCCCCCGGCCACCACCGCGGTCGGCAAGCCGTCGGACCAGAACGGTCTGCGCGATGGCAACCCCGGCAAGCTGACCCAGGCCCAGTTCGACCGCCTCGACGAGGCCACCATTGCGCGTCTGCGCGGGGATGACATCTGATGCAAGAGTTCGGGTCACTCCTCAGTGACCTGCTCGCCGCAGGCAAGCCGGTCGAGAGCCGGCTCCTGCGCGACGAGACGGGTCGCATCTGCCTCGACGTGAATGGCCAGCGGTTCCGGCTCTTCAACAACGAGTTCCGCCCGGACGAACCGGCCCCGGCGAAGCCGCCGACCCAGCGCGTGCTCTCGCCCGGACTGGACGGGCTCCTGATGGGGGCGATTGGTGGACGCTAATCTGGCGATCATGTGGCTGAAGGGCCTCGTGGAGTCCGGCATCAACGTGGCCGGGCCTGACACCTGGGCGCGGGTGCGGCAGGTCGTGCTGTCTGCCGAGCTGGTCGACCCCGCCCCCACCAAGATCGTCGAGGTCTACCGACCCCCGGTGCTTGACAAATCCCGGCTGGAGCAAGAGTTGTCGTCGTGACTTCGTCTTGCCCCAGCCGTAAGTCTTTGATAGGCTTCGCCTATTCGCTTCGTGGCAGCGATAGAGCCACCTGTCCGCCGACCGGGGCGTTCCCGGTGATTGTTCAACTTCCCTGAGAGAGGCCACAAATGGCTCTTACCAACTTTGGTCTGCTGACCGACGAGCAAAAAACCATCTGGTCGATGGACATGTGGAAGACCGCCCGGAACGTGTCGTTCATCGGCAAGTTCCTGGGCACGGGCTCCAACTCCATGATCCAGAAGATCGACGAGCTGAAGAAAAACGAGAAGGGCGCCCGCGCAGTCATCACCCTGCTCACCGACCTGGAAGGTGACGGCGTCGCTGGCGACCGCAACCTGGAAGGCAACGAAGAAGCCATGCGCTCCTTCGACCAGGTGATCCACATCGACCAGCTGCGTCATGCTGTCCGCCTGGAAGGTCGCATGGCTGACCAGAAGTCCATCGTGAACTTCCGCCAGAACGCCCGCGACCAGCTGGCCTACTGGCTGGCCGAGCGCATGGACCAGATGGCCTTCCTGACCATGTCCGGCGTGTCCTACAACATGAAGAACAACGGCGCCCCGCGCGGTCGTTCGGATCTGTCCCAGCTGGAGTTCGCCGCCGACGTGACTGCTCCGACTGACGCCCGCCGTGCCCGCTACGACGCCGCCAACAAGCGGCTGGTCGTGGGCGGCACCTCCTCGCAGGTGATGGCAGCCGACACCCCGACGTGGGACCTGTTCGTGCAGCTGAAGGCCTACGCCAAGGACCAGTACATGCGCGGCCTGAAGGGCAACGGCGGCGAGGAGACCTACCACGCCTTCCTGACCCCGCAGGCCATGATGCGCCTGAAGCTGGACCCGCTGTTCATGCAGAACGTCCGCTCCGCTCAGGTCCGCAGCGGCAGCAACCCGCTGTTCACCGGCTCGAGCGTGATGATCGACGGCATCATCTTCCACGAGTACCGCAACGTCTACAACACTGCCGGCGCCGCTGCTGGTCAGAAGTGGGGCGCTGCCGGCAACGTGGACGGCTGCCAGATCCTGTTCTGCGGTGCCCAAGCGCTGGCCATGGCTGACCTGGGCAACCCGGACTGGACCGAGAAAGAGTTCGACTACGACAACCAGATCGGCATCGCCACGGCGAAGATCCTGGGCTTCCTGAAGCCGCAGTTCAACTCGATGTACAGCAACAACACCAAGCAGGACTTCGGTGTGATCTCGGTGTACACGGCCCAGTGATAGACTACCCCTCATCTTGAATCCAACGAGGTGAGGGGGTCTACCGCGCATGTCGCTCGTACCAAACGCGCTCAATCTAGGGGAGCCGTGGTCTGGCTCCCAGGACACCCCCGCCGCCCCTCTCTGGCAGCTGTTGGAGATGGGTGGCTTCGCTGTGCGCATCGGCTACGTGGCTGGAGGCTTCCTCCAGACCAACGAGCACATCCGCATCCGGACGCCCCCGCGCGTCAGCACCACCCCGATTACCTTGCGCTTCTACGTTGGGGAGTACCTCAACAACGTGGTGCGCGCAGAAGACACCCGCCTGACTGAGATTGGCACTGCCCAGTTCACCCAGGCGGAAGAGACGATCCTGATGCCGTCATGGCGCGCCGGGCACACCCGCACGGTGCAGCTCTTCATGACGGTCGACAACCCGCGTGACCTCCGCTGGGCGCCTGAAGGCGGGTATGTCGTCGAGCTGCTGCAGACCGAACCCCTGTCGCAGTCGCAGACCATCACCCCCGCAGGCGCTGCCCCGACGCTCGACTTTGGCACTGCTCGACTGAAGGCCGGCGCGGTGCCTGTGAGCCCCAACGGGCGTGCCCCGGACAGTGCGGTGGGCTCCCCCCGGCTGGGCGCCGGCGCTGTGGCCATCACCCCTGCCGGGCTCGCGTCCACCGCGGGCTTCGGCAACAGCCGGCTGGGTGCCGGCAGCGTGTCCATCACCCCGGCAGGGCTGGCCCCGGCGATCGGCTTCGGCTCCCCCCGGCTGGGTGCCGGCAGCGTGACCATCGGTGTGACCGGCTTCGACGGCGGCGATCTGGGCACGCCCCTCCTGACAACCGGCGGTGCGATCGTGGCCCCCACCGGTGCCGCCAACGATCCAATCTTCGGAACTGCACGGCTGAGTGCCGGCGCTGTGACCGTCGCTCCTGCCGGCCTCGCGCCGACCTTCGAGGTCGGTCCCCCGGCGGTCTCTTCGAGCGGAGCCGTCATCAGCGTCAGCAGCATCACCTCGGTCGTCATGGTCGGCAGCCCTGCTGTCACGGGTCGTCGTCCTGTTCCGAAGACGATCTCCCCGCTCGGCATTGCCCCGCGGCTGGAGATCGGGCGCCTCAAACTCACCCAGGGCAAGGCCGGGCCCCGCACCCTCGGTGTGCAAGGCATTGATTCCGCGAACACTTTCGGCTCTGCCGTGGCCTACGGGTTGGCGCCCTATTCGCCCTACGTGGTAACATCCAGCATCCCCAGCCGCACCTCTTTCGGCAATTACGCCTCGATCCGGCTGGCTTCTCAACCGCAGCTCCCACCCGGGGCTGACCCACTCGAGAGAGTACTCATGGCGAACATCGCTTCCGTGCGTACCGCACAAGAGGTGCTGACCGTCGAGATCCCCATCGATCTGACGAAAGACACCTACACCGACCCCACCACCGGCGTCCAGAAGCCCATCGCTGAAGGCACCCCGACGACCGGCATCCCTCTGGTCAAGCTGCCGCGCGGCGCCCGCATCCTCGGTGGCGGCGTGGTCACGCTGAATGCCATCACCGACACGGGTGCCAAGGTCACGCTCAAGCTGTCCGAGCCGAAGACCAACACGGCTATCTTCAACGGCGACGACATCAAGTCCGCCGGCAACCGGCCGATCGCCGGTAGCGGTGTGTTCTTCGAGGACACCCCGGTGCAGCTGACCCTGGGCGCGCAGAAGATCACCGCCGGCCAGATCATTGTCAGTCTGCAATTTGCAGTCCGTGACCGTGCGGACTACAACCTCGGAGGTGTATGATGGCCTGGCTCTCGCACCCTGGCAACGTCGTTGTCAACACGATCTACGGCTGGAGCGGCACGTTTGAACCGGACGTGCCCGTCCATGTCCCGGATGTAGCCGAGCGCGAATGCCGCGCCGTCGGTTGCGTCGATGCCGAGCCCCCGGCAGAGCCGGTCGAGGCCAGCAAGAAATCGAAGAAGGCCGAGTGAGATGACGCCCCAGCAGCTGCACGACCTGTTCCGCGCGCACGTCCGTGACGAGGCCTACCCCTACCTGTGGTCTGAGGTGGAGGTGTGGGCCTACATGAACGACGCGCAGGAGCAGTTCTGCCGGCTGACTGGGGGCATCCCCGACTCAACTTCCGACCTCTGCACCGTCGAGTACGATGCGGGGGATGCCTTCGTCGATTACGACCGCCGCATCCTGAAGCTGCGGCGCGTCACCCGGGATGACAGATGCCCGGTCGAGATCGTGAACGACGAAGACATCCAGTTCGGCACCCGGCGCCCCACGCCCCGCGAAGGCGAGGTCCACGCCGTGGTGATCGGTGATGACCAGTACTCCATGTTCCTGCGGGACATCCCGCGTGAAGATGGTGAGCTGAACCTGCACGTGCTGCGCCTCCCCCTGGAGGAAGTGACCGGTCCCGAGTCCCAACTCGAGATTGACAGGCAGCACCATCTCCACCTGCTTGATTGGATGAAGGCCCTGGCCTACTCCAAGCAAGACGCGGAAACCTACGACAAGGGCAAGGCGGAAGAGTTCCAAGCCGCCTTCGCAGCCTATTGCGACAGGGTCCGCACCGAGCAGGGGCGCCGGGAGCATAAACCCCGTACCGTCGCCTATGGAGGCCTATGAAGATCCTGCTGTCCTGGGGCAACAAAGTCAGCCCCGAATTCCGTACCCGTGTCGTCGATATGTGCAAGCGCTTCGGCTGGACCCACGAGCACGCCTCGTGGATCATGGCCTGCATGGCGTTTGAGTCCGGCGGCACCTTCCGCCCGAACGTCCGCAATGCAGCGGGCAGCAAAGCGGTGGGCCTGATCCAGTTCATGCCCGCCACCGCGACGGCTCTCGGGACCACCGACACTGCGCTCGCCGCCATGACGGCTGAGGAACAGCTCGTGTGGGTCGAGAAGTACTTCCGCCCCTTCGCCAAGCGCATCCGCAGCCTGTCGGACATGTACATGGCGATCCTGCTGCCTCGGATGATCGACGCCCCTGATGCGGCATCGCTCTTTGACCACGGCATCGCCTACAGCCAGAACAAAGGTCTGGACCTGAACCGCGATGGCATCGTCACGAAGGCCGAGGCAACGCACCGCGTCGCCGCGAAGCTGCAGGAAGGCAGGCTGCATGCCTGCACCGAGGTCTGGTGATGACGTGGGTCGACTTCTTCTGGGCGACATGGTGGGGCAAGACGCTGGCCTACGTCAGCGTGTCCGCCGTGGCGGGCGGGATCGGATACATGCTGCGCACCGCGAATGAGGGCTCTCGCCCCACCGCGTGGCGCACGATGTTGGAAGTCTGCGCTGCGGGCTTCGTGGGGCTCCTGTTCAAGCTGGTCTGCGAGGAGATGCACCTCTCAGACCAGTGGACGGGGGTTATCGTTGGGCTGGCAGGGTGGCTTGGTGCCAACGCGAGCGTGAGCGTGCTGGAACAGTTCGTCTACGACAAGCTCGGCATCAGAAAGTCCCCCCGCAACGAGGAGAACGAATGATCGCAACCCTGTCCAAGTACCCCGTACTGGGTACTTCGATTCGCTTCATCACCGGCAAGGCCCGTCTGTTCGTCGAGTACGTGCTGCTAGCCCTGCTGGTAGCGGCGGTGGCCAGCTGCGTCACGCTGTGGATGGAGACCAAGTCCCAGAAGCAACAGCTGCACGAGCTGCGGTACAGGATCTCGCAGAACGAGGCCCTGAACGAGCGCCAGTCGCAGACCATCGCGGAGCTGTCCGAAGCCCGCCTGAGAGACGCCGCGGCGACAGCCGGGCTGATCAAGGACTTCGAGCAGCTCGCCAAACTTGATCGATCAACCCAACGCAAGCTGAAGGAGCTGGAGAGAAAAAATGTCGCAGTGCGTAGTTATCTCGACCAGCCTGTGCCTCCTGAGCTTGGCTGCCTGCTCGACGGGTCGTGCGCTGCACGAGCCGCCGCGAGTCGAAATCAGGCAGGTTCGGGTACTGCCGCCGGAAAGCCTGATCCAGCCTTGCGAGGTGCCAAAGATCAGCTCGGTGGCGGTCAATCGAGACCTGGTTGAGGCACTGACCACGCAGCGCAATGCGCTGCGCCAATGTGCCCGAAAGATTGATAGAATTCGCCAATGGGTGGGCGAGGGATCACCCGATTCAATAGAGGAGCCTTAAATGGCAAATGCACTGTTTGACTCTGCCCGCCAGCTGTTTCTGGAAGGCGGTCTGAACTGGAAAACCGACCCGATTTACGTCGCACTGATTGATGCGGGCAAGATCTCGGTCAACCTGGCCGCGCACACCCAGTACAGCACGTACCAGGCTGCCGTCGTGGGTTCGCCGGTCCAACTGACGAACAAGAAGACCGACGGCGGTGCCGCTGACGCGGACGACGTGACGTTCCAGTCTGTGTCGGGCGACTCCGTCGAGGCGCTGCTGATCTACAAGCAGGGTGCGCCGGAGGCCAACGGCAACCTGATCGCGTGGATCGACACGGCGACGGGCCTGCCCATCGTGCCGAACGGCGGCGACATCATCGTCACCTGGGACAACGGTAACAACAAAATTTTCAAACTGTGATCAGCGCGAGCGTCAAGTTCATTCGCAGCTCGGACAAGGGGGTTCCCCCCACTCCGAGCGATTGGGCCACCTTTGTCGCTTGGATCAAGGGTGTCTTCATCAACGGCTTCAACGAGGTGAACGTCACCCGCGTGGCTCATCAGACGGGGGAACTGACGCTCACGCTTCCGGACACCCACGGCTTCGAGCAGTGGCAGGTGCTCACCTTGTCTGGCGCCGCGGACGCGCGGTTCAATGTGGACATGCGCGTGCTGCGGGTGCGAGGCCAAGAGGTGGTGTGCAGCGTGGACAACAGGCTGCCGCCCACCACGACGGGTGCGATGAAGGTGAAGCAGGCGCCGGTCGGGTGGGAGATCACCTACGAGAACGAGACGACGCTGGTGCTCCACTCCAAGGCGCCCGGCGGGCAGTACTACTTCCAGTTCCTGAAGCGGGGCGATCAGCAGATCGAGATCCGGGGGGCTGAGGGGTGGGCAAATGGGCAGCCGGTGAACGAGTGGTACAGGTCGATCTCTTCGACGCAGTCGGAGAGCTGGTGGGGTGGGCTCAGCTATGCGCGCTCGCCTTGGGCGGTGATCGGGGACGACCAGCTGTTCTACACCCTGCACGGTACTGGGAGTGTTTCGCTGCACCCGCGGGACGCCGCGTTCTCGAACTACGATTTCTACCTCGGCGCTTTCGGGAAGTTCCTCGCGACAAACCCAGCGAATCCAGGGCATTCGGTGTTTTCCCGAACCACTTATACCGCCAATAGCGGTTGGACCAATAAGCTGGATTTCGGAGTGCTCCTCGGGAAGAGCGTGAGTTCTCCTACGGCGGTTGGATCGCGGGATACTAGAGGATCCTTCCTGCTCGGCGGTCAGGGTTTTGAGGTTTGGGGTGCCGAGCCATCAAGCAGCGACGTTGTCTTCCCGCTTGCGGTTCAGAATGGGTTCGTCATCTCCCCGACGTATGTGAGTTCGTCTGGTAGTCTGTGGGGGCAGTGGCCAGGGTTGTACCGCGGGTCGCGCTACCCGGCCGGGCAGGTGGTGACGGGCATCCCGGGGGTGGACGGGCACGCCTTCCTCCCCGTCGCGACGGGTTCCTACGGGGCTCACCGCTGGTTCTTTGACATCACCGGCCCATGGCGCTGACAGAGAAGCGGGTGTGGGTACTGCGGGGTGACAACATCCCGCACCTATTCGATCTCGTGTTTGCCCACACCGCCGGCGGAGCTGCGGCCATGCAGCCTACGCAGTGGTCCGGACAGCAGGGATACTTCTATCCTGGCGGCGCAGATGCAGGCGTGGCCTGGGTGGAGTTTCCGACCGCCCGCGGCTTCGCTGAGCTGCGGGGTCGGCGGCGGAACCGGGGTGATCGACTGGCGCGACTGGAGATCTGGGGTGGGCCGGAGCTTGCGGAGCTGCGACCGCTCTACTTCATGGATGTGCCGGCCAGGACAGAGGAAGAGTCGTTCGTGTTCGACATGACCAAGCCACCGCTGGAGCTTCCAGTGATGCTGGCGGCGCCGATCGTGTCCCCGATGCTCTTCCCCTACACCCCGCCACAACCGCCGCGCCCGATGTTGGTGACGCCGATCCTGTGCGGGGGCGGGACTGAGGTGGACGGGGTGATCTTCGGCACGACGCTCTGTAACGGGGTGCCGACGCGCCGACTGGTGGAGATCCTCGCCGGTGACAACCACCGCTTGGTGGGTTCCTTCCAATCAGGGGCGGACGGGGTCTACAAGGTCGACGGGCTTGTGCCTGGGAAGGAGTACGTGGTCGTCTCCTACCCCCTCGATGGCGGTCAGAACGCGGTCATCTACGACCGTGTGAAGGCGGTGCCGCGCCCGGTATAATCGGCGGATGGCCACGCCTGTCCGCTACACGCCGCCCAGCGGCTACAACCTTCAGCTCGAGTGCGCCAAGGGTAAGTACACTGCGCCCTTGGGGTACGGGCTCGTCCTCGAGTGTCAGGCTTCAGAGCTGACGCACGTCGCCGGCGTGACCATCGTGCGGGAGACCTTGTCCGGTCAGCACGTCGTGCGCGCAGGTTCGGCTTTCATCCGTCCGCTCGGGTGGCAGACGAGCTACGGCGGCAAGCCCAAGGTCACCCCCGGCAAGTTCCTCATCTACGTCCCGTCGGTCCGGAATGATCAGTACTTCGGGCGGCATGGGGTGCGCAACGTCGCGCAAACCATTGCGCCGAAGGGGTGGGACAACGCTGAGTATGGCACGCGGACGATCATCGCCAACAAGCACTCGTTCGTGTACCCCGTCGGCACCGACATCGGTACGTACCGGCCGTTCTCTGGCAACCCACGCTCCGGCAATCTTGTTGAGTACCGCGGGTTTGGGCTCCACCACTTTACGCACTGGCTGCAGCACATCACCGGCTTCACTGGCGGCGACCTTGGGCTGCGGAAGTTCGGCGACCCTGAGCTAAAGCGGAGGCGGCCCCGCCTACCCAACGAGCTTCAACCTGATCCGGTACCGGCCGGGCAAGTCGGTGCTCATACTGTTAAGCGCCTGCACAAGGTCGGGCCGCTCCCTGCGTTCGGGGGTGAGGCCGGGTTCCCTTGGTTCCACTTGAACGGGCAATGGTTCCCGACGGAATCCATCCCGTCCGGGGTGGTAGGAGAGCACGAGGTGAAGCGCGGCGCGCCGCCGCAACACCTGACCTTCGTGTCACTGGGGAACACCTGGACGATCCCGCGCCCCTCTCTGCGCATCGAGGGCACGCAGACGCTCGGCCCGTCCGGCACGGTCTTCTCTGACTATGGCGAGCCTAGGATCGACGGCAAACAGCCGCGTCAATACCTGCAGCCGGCAGGTTGGGACTCACTCACCCCGGTCATGCACCGGACGAAGATCCGGAACCGGCAAGAGACGCTGAAGGACTTCGGCCTCGGTTACGCCAGCTCCTATGTGAGCCCGGACGCGCGGGTGTGGCTGGGGCGTCAGTACATCACCGTGGAGGGCGAGGCGCATACAGCGTTTGGCCACGAGCAACAGGTCACGCAGAAGACGCAGTGGCTCCGCCCGGCGAGCTGGTGGGCGAGCGACTACGGCTTCCACACACACGTCTGGCGCTTCCACACCTTCGTGCTGGCTTCCGGGTTCGAGAACAAGTCGTCCGTCAGCAAGCGTGCGGAGGTCAAGTACCGCGACCAGTGGGTCAAACCTGAAGGGTGGGGAGACGGCGTCGCCGGTAAGCCTGCAATCGCTTACGACGTGCAGTACATCCGCGTCGAGGGCAAGGTCACGCTTGCCTTCGGCCAGCCCGCCCTGAAACGCCCCGGCACGATCCAACCAGTGCCGATCATCGCTGGCTCACTCGTCGGCGACCACCACGTCAACCTACCGCGCGAGATCCGCCCCGTCTGGGAGCCGACGAGCGCTGTGGGCAAGCCACGCTTCTGGCCCGGGCGGCTGCTGCAGCCGGAGAGCTTCAGCGGTACGCGCTACGGCCAGCCACGGCTCGTCAATGAGTTCCAGGTCATCGATGTTCACTACAAGGGCATCGAGATGGGGCTCGTAGGCGAGCACGCGCTGCGCCTGCGCAACCAGACGATCGCCCCCTACCACGAGCAGGATGCGCTGGAAGAGAGCGTGGTGTCGGACAAGCACCGTGTCTACCCGAAGAACTTCCTCCTGCGCCCGGCCAGTTGGCGCTCGGAGCGCTGGGGCTACCACCGCCTGACACGCACCGGCGACCAGACCAAGCCCGTCGGCTGGGACTCCCTCGACTTCCCCGAGCAGCATGTGGGGCACCGTGTGCGCTACGTGCACCCCACCGGCTGGCAACAGCAGGATCAGTTCAACCGCTGGACCTCGGTCGGCAACCTCGCCTGGACCGTCGCCCCGAAGGGCTTCACGGATCCGGCGTATGGTCGGCATCAGGTGAAGGACGCAGCACAGCACATCCGCTTCATCCCGCCGATCGCCGCGCCTGAGATCCCGGAGCACTGGGTGAGCCATGGCGTGCGAACTGTCGTGCAGTTCCACCGGGCCATCGATGACTTCGTGCGCGTCGGCCCGAACACGGACGTTCGCCTCAATCCGCACCCGGTCACCCCCAAGCCGGTCCGCACCGGCGGGGCCGGCACGCCATCGCTGCGCCTGCACCGCGATCGGATCATTCCTCGCCAGCACTCGGCCAGCTCGACCTACGGCTTCCCCCACATCCGGCTGCGCGACAGCTTCGCCGACCCCGAGGGCTGGGTGGCGCACGAGATGGGGGCGCACAAGGTCCGCCGGCGCGACAGCTACGTCTACCCGAAGGGCTGGCAACAGGAGCTGTGGTTCGAGCCGCTGGTGCGTGACTCCCGCACCTGGGTCAACCCGAAGGGCTGGCACTCGCTCAAGTTCGACCGCTTCACGACGGTGCAGCAGCGCGCCCCGCTGGGGCCCCACCTGCAGCACATCGACCTGTTCAAGCGCAAGCCCGACGGCGGGTACGAGCAGGTCGGCTTCGGCTGGGACAGCCTGCTCATGGGCCACCCCCTGCTGCCCACGCAGTACCTCCACCCGGAGCCGATTGACCCCCCGAGCTTCGGTCGGCACCGCGTCACTGCCAACCAGCTCTTCCCGAAGACCATCACCGAGGACTCCACCTTCGGGGTGCCGTCGCTCACCCGCACGCGCACGATCTTCCCTCGCCCGGTCACCCGCGAGAAAACCCCCTTCGGTAAGCCTCGCCTGTCCCCCTTCTACATCTGGGCCCCCACCGGTGACGCCTGGCCCTTCGCCGGCGAGCCTGAAGACCGCGGCTCTCCAATCGGCCGCGGCACGCCTGAGCGTTGGACCGATGACCCGTCGGGCCGCGGCTGGGACGGTGGGTCCTCCTTCCCCTGGTTCGGTCTTGCCGACGTGGCCCACCGCCACCGCCGCATCCTGGCTGGCGCCGGCACCCCGGAAGACCCCCTCCACCACGACTTCGGGCGCGTCGGCAACAAGCACTACTTCGGTCGCCACTTCATCGAGAACGCCGCGCGCGAGATCGCCCCGAAGGGCTTCTTCTCGTGGCGTGAGGGCTTCCCCACAGTCAGCGGCGGCACCCACTATGTCGAGCTGGAGAAGTGGGACTACCACGACGGCATCGCCAACGAGCAGGTCTTCGGCGAGCACCAGGTCTGGCAGCATGAAGCCCCGGTGCAGCCCGGCGCCGCACCGGAGGGCTTCGACAGCCTCGGCGTGGGCGGCCACAGGGTCGAGAACCAGAACCGCACGATCTACCCGCGCGGTATCAGTCACACCGGTAACCCACAACTCCCCGGCTCGCTCAACCCCTTCGGCACGCCGACCCTCGGTTGGCCTCGCACCTTCACCGACTTCGGCGGCTTCGACTCAGCCGCCATTGGCGGTCATGTCGTCCAGAACTGGATCCGCCACCTGCACCCTGAAGGCTGGAACAGCTGCTCGCTCGAGGACGAGAACTTCGACGACTTCGTCCGCCCGATGCAGGTGACGCGCCGCGACCCACCAGCTGACGCCCTGCGCCCCTGGGGGCAAGAGAGCAGCGCCTTCGGCTTCCCGTCGGTGGATCCGATCGACCGCGGCATCCGTACCTACGGCATCGGCAGCATGCCACCACCTCCACCCACCGTCCGTGGCCGCATCTACCTGGCCGCCCAGGGCTTTGGCGACACCCTCTTCGGCGACGTGCGCCAGGTCATCCCCGGCACGGCGCAGGCCATCGGTATCCCGCCCACCTCCGAGCCGTCTGCTACACTGGCCCGGCGCGTGCGCCCCGCTGGCGCGCTCGCGCAGCACATCGGTCGTCCGGCCGTCGCCCTGCACCTGCAGCCCACCGGCATCGGCGCCTTCGCCTCCGACAGCCACGCGGTCAGCAACCCGTTCAACTGCGACCTGCTGGTGCTGCCGGCGGTCACGCTCCCCTCACCTCAGTACATCGGCGCCCCGCGCGTCATCCAGCGATGAGCCGAACGACACCCTTCCCTCTGCCGAAGCTCGGCATCGACAACGTGACCCACGAGACCCGCATGAAGGCAGGCACCGTGCGGCGCGCTGACAACGTGGATATCGCCCCCGACGGGGCGTTCAAACGACGGTCAGGCTTCCGCCTGCTCGAGCCCGGCGACTATCACTCGCTCTGGCGCAACCCGGTGACCGGCATCGTCTTCGTCTGTCGGGGCAACGAGGTCTGCGTGATCGGCGCCGGGCGCCAGCTCTTCCCCATCGCCTCGCTCCCCACCTCCGAGCCCATCACCTACTGCGAGTACAACGGCGCCACTTACTGGGCGCACCGGCGGGGCCTCGGCTGGCTACCGACGGACCGCTCGAACGGGCGCGCAGTCGGAGTACCCAGTACCTGGTACGAAGTGCTTAGAGAATCGCCCGGCAGCCTGCCGGCGGGCCGCTACGGGGTGAGTGTCACTGCCGTGGATGACCGGGGCGAGGAGAGCGCCGCCAGCCCGGTCGAGTTCATCGAGGTCACGCAGGGCGGCGTCACCGTCGAGGGCATCGTGACTGACATGCCGATGGTGCGCGTCTACATCACCGACGCCAACGGCGAGATCCTGCACCAGGCCATCGAGGCGCCGTCAGGCCTGCCTGTCTACACGGTGGCCGAATGCGCCAAGGGTGGTGAGCTTGGCACCCGTCAGCTGCGCCCCATGCCGGGCGGGCAGCTGGTGACCGGCCATGCCGGGCGCCTCTACGTGGCTGAGGGGTCGACCCTCTGGTTCTCCGAGGCCCTGCGTCCGCACCTGAACTCACCTGCCCACGGCTACATCGAGATGACGGGGCGGATCACGCTGCTCATGGCGGTGCATGACGGGGTCTACGTGGGTGACCAGCGGGGTGTGTGGTTCCTGTCCGGACGCGACGCCGGGCAGCTGCAACCTCGGCTCGTCAACAGCGCGGTGGCACTCGAGCGCAGCGGGGTGCTGGTGGAGGCCACGGCGTTCAATCTGCAGGTCGTGGAGAGCAACACCCCGGTGGCGGTGTGGCTGACGGCCGAGGGCTACCGAGCGGGCAAGGCTGGCGGCGACGTGGTGCCGCTCAACGCCGACCGGCTGCGGGTCGCGCGCGGTGCAGGGCGCAGCTCGTTCGTCATGCGCGACGGTGTCAAGCAGGTCGTTTCTCTTGTAAAATCAGGGCTTTCGGCGGTAGGGTCCGCCGAGGACTCTCAACTCCTTCCGTGAGGTGATCATGCCTGAACTGGCAAAGTACGCGCGCGAGTTCGTCCGTGCCGTCGAAGCGAACAAGTTCGAGAAGACGGGCAGTGGCCTGTACTTCCCCAAGGCCAAGGCCTTCCTGCAGGGCACCTACTTCCACAGCGTCAACGGCGAAGACGAGGTGGTGGACCACAACCTGCTGCCCGACGAGGGCATGGCCTACCTGCTGCTGACCGGCCTGGCCGGCGGTACCGCCATCACCAAGTGGTACCTGGCCCCCTACACCAGCAACTACACCCCGACGGCAACGCTGACCGCTGCCAACTTCGTGGCTGCTGCTGGCGAGCTGGTGTCGAACACCGAGGGCTACACCGAGAGCACGCGGCCCCAGTGGAAGCCGGGCGCGGTGACGGGCGTGTCGATCGACAACCTGCAGGACAAGGCGACCTTCACCTTCGCCACCCAGAGCACCGTGACGATCCACGGCGTGGCCATGGTGAGCGAGCCCACCAAGGGCGCGGTGACGGGCAAGATCATGTCCGCAACCAAGTTCAACCAGCCGCGCACGCTCTACAACGGTGACGTGCTGAGCATGGGCTACCGGGTGCAGCTGGTGACGGCGTGAGCCACTCCCCCGCGTCAAACGTCTCCGTCCGGCTGGACGGAGACGTGACCCGAGCACAGGAGCTGCTGCCTCAAGCGCTGCAGCTCCTTTCTCGTGTAAGGGCCTTCTGCGAGACTTCAGGTGTGCCGACGTTCTCCCTGCACGCCAACCCGACCCCGGACGACTTCCTGTACGCGGTTGTGGCTGGCAGCACGCAGGGCGTGATCATCAGCGCCGGCACACCTGAAGCCCCGCCGCCCTACAAGCCCACGACGAGCGAGGGCGAGCCAGAGCTGGACATCATGTCGGGCGCCGTCTGGGACGGGCGTCTGCTGTCGGAGGAGTACACCAACGCCAACGGCGAGCGCAAGGAGCGCCGCTACCTCGTGGAGTGGTCGCCGACGGAGCGGTACGCCGAGCACGTGCAGATGCGCCCCGGCCTGCAGCGCAGCGAGCGCCTGGCCGTCGAGGTGCCGGACGGGTTCGAGGAGTGGAAGCCCAAGCCCCCGTCGCGCATCGTGCTGACCCAGTACCAGCGGGCGCGCTCGAGCCTCTACTCGGGCGCCATGGGTAAGGTGGTGCAGGCGCTGCTGGGCTTCGGCCGGGTGGACCCGGCCATCTTCGCGCAGTCGGACGCAGAGCTGGAGAAGCCCTCCGACTACATGAAGAAGGTCGCCGCCAAGGGTGTCCAGATCCACTACGACTACAAGTTCAACCGCACGCACGGCGTCTACACGGCGGGCGACGGCACGCGTTGGCTCCTCGAGATCAGCTCCGGCAAAGGTCTGTGCGCCATCCCTCTGCCGATGGTGCGCGGCACCACCGCTGACGGCTACGCTGAGCGGTACCGCAACAGCCGGTACCATGCCGTGGCCAGGATCGTCGAGGAGCTGGGCGGCGTCCCCTCGGGCGAGCCCATGCCCAGCAAGGCGGAGATCGACCGCCGCGTGGACGAGGGCACGGCCCTACAGCTGCTCACGCCCGAGCAGGTGGCGCCCTTCTATGCGCTCAGCGGCTTCAGCTCCAACTGCGGCTGGAGCTTCAACAGCCGTGGCGACATGGCGGTCAACGTGGGCTACCGCTACGACGACGACCACCCGTACCAGCGCAGCCAGTGTTGGCAGATCCGCATCCGCATCGGCAGCCTGCGGCGCGAGCGCCAGCCCGGCGAGCCCATCGCCCATGGCAGCGCCACGATCCGCATGATGTACGAGGGGCGGCTCTTCAGCCACAAGCGCGGCATCCCGGTGAAGTATCACGAGCCGGCGCTTGACGGGCTGATGACGCACATCGCCCTGCCCCAGCGCATGGGCACGCTGCCGCTGATGCGCATGAACGCGCCTGTCTTCGCTGCGTTCATCAACGACGACATCAAGGTGGGCTGGTTCTTCAACGACCAGCGCAGCAAGACCACGACCGAGGGCTTCGACGAGCGCGAGGGGGAGGAGTGCTTCCTCTCCGGCACCTGGTCGTGGGCGCGCTACACCGGCAGCACCGGCCTGCCGCCCATGGTCCACACCAACGACCTGGACTTCCGCGAGGTCGCCAAGGAGTCCTTCGTCGAGGGCACCATGACTGCCAAGCCTGTCGGCTGGGATCCGCCCAGCCACGGTCACAACCCAGTGCAGCCCGCGTGGGGCGCGATCAGCGTCGCCAAGGTCTTCCAGCGCGTGACCAAGGAGACGAGCGGCGGCTTCGAGACGCGCGGCAGCCAGCTCATCGTGCCAGACGGCGTGCGCAACGGCTACTGCTTCTACCAAGGTCACTGGTGGCAGGCCGGTAAGCGCACCATGGAGTCCTCGTCGGCGACCAACGTGACCTCACCCAAGTACGGCATCACGTGGCGGCAGTGGCCCCGGTGGGACCCCGACCGCCCCGGCCCCATCATGACGTGCGGCGGCAAGCACTCGGACAGCCGTATCGTCGAGATCGTCGACAACTACAGCGAGCACAGCTGCCAACGCTATGCCGAGGGCGGCCCGCTGCCGGGCATGTGCGCGAGCGTCGACCGCTACAACCAGCAGGGCAACCGCATCCGCGTCGAGCAGTACCAGCGCACGACCGACAGCGGTACCGACTTCAAGGGCACAGTCAACGTCGTGCTCGACACCGTCCACGGCATCCAGTCCTTGCCCATCGGCTGGAACGACATGACCTACGCCATGGTGCCGTCGCCCAGCGACATGGGTAGTATTCAGGGCATGCAGTGGGCATACTCCACGCTCGGCCACCGCGTCACCTACAGCATGGGCTTTCTGGAGGGCAGGTCTGAGGGTGCCACGCCCTTCGCCGTCCCGCAGCGCGCCCGCATCCCCACCTACATCGGAGTCATCGAATGAGCGAGCAATGCACTGTGCAGGAGAACTCCGCCCGGATCATCAGCATGGCCTTCGTGATCAACGAGGCCCAAGCCGTCGACGTGACGACGCTCGGCGACCGTGTTATCCTGGGCTATGTCCTGGATGCCTCCGATCGTGCTCGCGTGAGCGACGAGGCTGCAGTGTCGGACAGTCCCGTCATCGTGTCGATGGCGAGGATAGCGGCGTCGGCAAACCACTCCGTCGCCAGCATCGTCACGGCCGGATCGCGCGCTCGGGTGCGTGACACCTTCCTCTTCAGCTCCTCGGTTCTCGCCGTCGAGCAGGCCCGCGCTTCAGACGCCCTCGTCATGACGCAGCCCCCGGTGATCGCCACCGACCGGGCTCGCGCCTCGGCGTCGGAAGTCCTGCAGGCCATTGTCAGCTTGTCCCACGAATCGGCCCGTCGCATCAGCGACGCGGCCTTCGTGTTCAAGGACCTCACCCTCACCGATACCCTGCGGGCCTCCGACAGTGACTTCGTGCTGCGCACGGTCCTGGTCGACGAGGCTTCGCGCGGGCTCATCACTGCCTCCGACGACTTCTCCACGCAACGCCCGGACGATCTTCTGGTCAGCCTGGCCACGCTGCGCTCGTCGGCTGATACCATTCTCAATGGAACCCTCACGGTCGATAGTCGCGCTCAATGGAGCGATAGAGTCCTGATGAGGGATCCAAGTACTCAGCACCTGGTACTGGGTACTGAGAGCACTGCCGTGTCCACGTGGACTGGCTGCGACTTCGAGAGCCTGGCCCAGGTGGGCGAGGACGTACTGGCAACTGGCCCTGACGGGCTGTACATCCTGGACGCGGACGATGATGACGGAACCCCAATCAATGCTCGAGTCGATTTTGCGAGCGTGGGCTTTGGAATCAGTCAGACAAAGCGGATCGACAACCTGTACATCGGGTACTCCGCCGAAGGGCGGCTGCGGCTGTCCCTCTCCGTTCAGGAATCGGGTGGAGTGCCAGCCGTATTCCCGCTCGAGCGACGGCCTGCCGATACGCCTCGCGCCACGCGGGTGACGCCCGGCAAGGGCATGGTGGGGCGGTACTGGCGCATGAGCCTACAGAACGAGGACGGCGCCGCATTCTGGATCAACGACGCCGAGGTTGACCTCGCGGTGTCCTCACGGAGAATCTGATGGCAGGCTTTGACTATCGGCCGAGCAACACGCCGAACCGGCTGGAGTCGCAGCTGGACGCGGCCAACAACCACGTCCACGGCGTCAACGACATCGTGGCCAAGCGTCTCGGTCAGATGACCGACCTGACGAACAACATGGTGTCCCGGGCGAACAGCGCCATCGGCAACCTGGCGAACTTCTCGCTGGGCGACACCGGGGCGGCGCCGGTGCCGGGGGCGTTCGACGCGCACCTGAACTTGAACCTGGACCTGCCGCAGGTGGGGCCGACGAGTTTCGGTCAGGTCACGTCGCAGCTGCCGCCCGAGCCCACGCTCGTGGACATCCCGCAGCTGCCCGACATCGACATCCCGGACTTCCGCTCGAGTGTGGGGGCGATCAACGTGCCAGTGGCGCCTGCATGGACGGCCCCCGACGCCCCGCCGGATGCGCCGACGATGCGCGAGGTCACGATCCCGACCACGCCTGACATCGTCATGCCGGCGGCCCCGTCGCTCACGGAGATCACGGTGCCGACCTTCGATGGGCTCACGCTGCCCACGTTCGACGCGCAGGCGCCGGAGTTTGAGGGCACGGCTCTGCCCGGGGCGCTGCAGTGGCAGGAGCCACGGTACGAGTCCGAGCTGATGCCGGAGATCACGGCGGTCGTCCGCCGCATGTGGGGCGGTGGATCCGGGCTGCCGCCCGAGGTCGAGAAGGCCATGTTCGCCCGCGCTGCGGAGCGCGAGGACCGGGCTGCCATGCAGGCCATCGAGAGCGTGGCTGAGGAGTTCTCCGGGCGCGGGTTCACCATGCCGAGCGGCGTGCAGGCGGCGCGGGCCGACAAGCTGCGTGAGGAGCTGGCGCTCAAGAAGAGCAGCCTGAACCGCGACCTGACCATCCAGATCGCGCAGTGGCAGATCGAGAACATGCGGTTGGCCGTCGAGAAGGCGGTGGCGGCCGAGCAGGTGCTGGTCAACACCTTCGACAACATGGCCAAGCGCCTCTTCGAGGCGGCCAAGTTCCAGGTGGAGGCCCAGCTCAACGTGTTCAACGCGCACGTGAGCGTCTTCAACGCCAAGATGCAGGCCTACCAGACGCTGGCCAGCGTCTACAACACGCGGGTGCAGGCAGCGCTGTCCAAGATCCAGGTGTTCAAGGCGGAGGTGGACGCCGAGATCGCCCGCGGCCAGATCAACGAGCAGAAGGTGAAGGCGTACAGCGCACAGATCAACGCGCTGGAGGCGCAGACGAGCCTGTTCGTCGCGCGCATGAAGGGCGCTGAGACCGAGGCGGCGGTGGAGCGCTCGCGCATCGAGGCCTACCGTGCGCAGGTGCAGGCCTACGGCGACCAGGTGGGTGCGCAGAAGGTGCGGTTCGATGCCTACGAGGCGCAGGTGCGTGGCGAGACGGCCAAGGCCGGCATCGTGGACGCCGAGGCCAAGGCGTTCGCTGCGCTGATCCAGGGCAAGTCGGCCAACGCTGAGCTGGGCATGAAGCAGATCGACGCGCTGCTGAAGAAGAACCAGAACCTGCTGAGCCTCTATCAGAGCAACCTGGAGGCGGAGAAGACCCGGCTGCAGGCGCAGCTCGGCGTCATCCAGACGAACGCCAGCGCCTACACCGCCGACACGCAGCGCTTCAGCGCGGTGGCGGCTGCCGAAGGGCAGAAGGCGCAGGCAGAGATCGCGGCCAAAGAGGCCGAGATCAGGGCGGCTGTGGCATACTCGCAGGCACAGATTCAGGCCTACAGCGCCAACATGGAGGCAGCCATCAAGCGGGCGGGCATCATCTCTGACTCGCTCAAGGCTGCAGGGCAGATCTCCTCTACGCTGGCGGCAGGTGCCATGGCAGGCGTCCACGTGGCGGCGTCGCTCTCTGGCAGCGGTTCCATTTCCGGTTCTGGCTCGGTGTCGAACAGCAGCAGCTATTCCGAGAGCCACAACTTCAACTACGACAAGGGCAAGGTATGAGCGACACCAAGAAGGACTTCGAGCTGAAGTCCCGTCTGCGCCAATTCCAGGAGGCCCAGCTGCCGAAGCTGGGCACCGGTCAGGCGCGCAAAGCCGGCGAGGAACTGTACCGGCGCAGCGACCGCGTGGACGCGGCCGTCGAGCAGGCGTCGCAGCCTGCCCCCGCCGAGCGCGAGGAGCGCGAGGAGGACCAACGCAAGGTGCCGGCGGACTTCCGCTTCGCTGATGGCGGCACGGTGGGCAGCCCTCTGCGTGAGGAGAAGCCCTGGTGGATGCCGTCGCTGAGCTGGCTGGGCGCAGGTGCCGCTCGCAACGCGGGCGAAGCCATGGCTGGTCGGCCGCGCCAGATCGACAACGCTGTCGATGCGATGTCGAATGGTCAGGCGCCTCAGCAGCCGCAGTATCCGCAGCCGCAGCAGCAGGAGGAAGAGGAGCAGCCGAGCCGCCCGGCTCCGGCAGGGTTCCGCTTCGCTGATGGCGGGCGCGTCGCCGGCAAGGGTGGGCGCACCGACGACAAGGTCGGCCCCGTCATGCTGAGCGACGAGGAGTACGTGCTGCCGGCTGACACGGCGGATGCCATCGGGCGCGACGTGCTGGATCAGCTGCGTCTGCACACGCACGACTTCAAGGACGACCGGAAGGAGTCCGCCCTGCGAAAGCAGCACGGAGCCGCTGACCATCTCGCTGACGGCGGTTCCCCGGATTGGCTGGAGAAAGGCAAGGCCCTGGGTCAGCGAGCCCTGGCCGGCGCACAGCAGTATGGCAACCAGGCGATCGACTATGCCAAGTCGAAGCTGCCGGGACTGCAGCAGCAGGCTGCCGACTATGGCCGCCAAGGCCTGGCCTACGGCAAGCAGGTGGGTGCCCAGGCTGCGGACTTTGCCCGCACGAACCTGAACCCCGACGCGCTGCGCGCTCACGCCGCCACGGTGCAGAAGGCCGCCGCGGAGACGGGCGCCCAACTGAAGGATCAGTTCGAGCGCGCTGCCTACAACCCAGCTGAGCGCCGGCAGATCGCCATGGACCGCGTGCGCGCGGAGCTGGGCGACAAGCCGGTCGGCTCTGGTCAGGCGAACCCGCAGTACCGCACCCCGCAGGCCGCCGCTCCAGCGACGCCTGCCACGCCTCAGCCAAAGACTCCGAACGTTCTGCAGCGCACCGGCTCGACCCTGCGCAATGCGCCGGCCGCAGCGCGCGGGGTGATCAACAAGCCCTTCAACGCGATCCCCACCGGTCTGACCATCGGTGCAGCCGGCGCCCAGGCAGGCGCGCAGGAGCTGCGTGACCAGGAGTCGGGCTACGCCAAGGCGTTCAACGAGTCCATGGGCGACATGAACTCAATTGGGGGAAGTGCTCTCCGCGTGCTGAGCGGAATAGGGGATAATCTCACTGGCGGGTACGCCACGCGCCTCGGGCAAGGTATCAGCTCGATGCTCGGCGGTGAAAGCTTCAGCGACGGGTTCAATCGCGCGACCCACCGCGAGCAGTTCGAGGCCGCTCGCCAGCCCACGCCCTCCACCCCTGCCGCTCCAGCTGAGGCCCCCCGTGCATCTGCCAGTCCCGCCGCCGTTCCCGCCGCCGATCCCGTTCCCGCTGCCCCCGCAGCCGCACCCGTGGCAACGCCGCCGGGCTACACGAACCTCGGTAACTACGGCTATGGCGGCCCTGACATCCTGGGCACCAGCACCCGCGCTGATGGGAAGCTGAACAGCTTCACCAACGTTGCGCCGTCACGACTGCGCGCGCCGAAGGATCAGACGGAGAACATCAACGCGATCTTCGACCGCATGCGGCACGAGCGCGGCACTGACTGGTGGGCGCGTCACGGTGCGAGTCTGGACGCACAGCGTGCTGGGTTGCTGCTGGAGAACCAGCGCAACCTGACGCAGAACCGGGGGCAGGACCAGATGGCTCAGGCCGCTGATGCGTCCGCCCAGCTGCGCGCCGCCGAGCAGAACGAGAACGCCGTTCAGTCCCGGCTGCGCCAGGCTGCCAGCGCTGGGCAGCTCGGGTCGTCCATGATGAAGGCCCTGATGGACAACGACCTGAAGCGGGAGGAGCTGGGCCTCAAACGCAGCTCGATGGCCCAGGAGCGCGCTGACAAGCAGGCAGGTCAGTTCGACAAGGCGGTGGACAGCATGTTCATCGGCGCCGACGGCAAGGCTGACGCCAAACAGGCTCAGGCCTTCCGCCAGTTCCTCGGTCAGTCGAACCTGAAGGTGGACGGCAAGTCCTTCACCAACATGACGCCGCAGGAGCGCCTGCAGAACCTGGCCCAGGCGCGCAACATGTTCGACCTGATGCAACGGCAGAACGCCGGCGCCCGGACGCAGTCGAGCACCTACTCGCCCATCGTCGGCTCGAAGAACGGCTACAGCCTCGGCGATGTGATCCACGGTGACGCCAGCATCGCTGACTACGCGCTGTCGAACGTGAGCCCGCTGCGTCAGCACCAGGTCGTGGTCGACTCGATGGGCCGCCCGCACATGGCCGGCAACCTGCTCTTTGATGGCGACAAGATCAACGGCGACCTGGCAGCACTGGTCGCGCAGACCCGGAGGTAATGGATGGCTGCTGACGTGAAGGCTGCGGAGTTCGCCGCGCAGCTCCGTAATCACCAATTCGTGCAGAACGCGAAGTCGGCAGCCTCGCTGCTGGGGCGAGCCCCCGGCGGCACTGTGACCATCGCGGAGCTGCGCAACCTGCTGAATCAGACGGCAGCGACCTCCTCGGTCCTCGACATGACCGGCATGACCGTCACGATCGACGACCAGGTCACGCTGCAGGACCACCCGGGGATCCTGGGCGGGACGTTTATCGTGAGCAGCTCGACTCAGCGCGCAGGCCTCCTGCTGCGCAACGATGCGAAGCGTGCCGAGGACAAGATGACCTTCATCCTCGGCGCAACCTTCCTCATCCACAACCAGCACAGCTCGCAGGCCGCCGTCATCTACGCCGTGGATGGTCGACACGTGCTCATCGATGAGTGCAAGATCCTCGGCGTCAAAGTGGGGCGGGCGATCTATGTTCGCGGGACGACCGCCATCGCCCGCGCAGCACCGGCGGCCTACCCCGCGAGTTCGTTGAGCACCGCAGCCACTGCCTATGCCGCGATCAAAAAACCCGCCTTCCCTGAAGCGGGGAGCTGCAACGTGCATGTGCTGCGCACGCAGATCTACATGAACACGCAGGATGGCGAGGCCATCACCTTCGAGGCAGGGCGTTCATTCGCCCCGCAGTCCAGCGCGCGCGAGGCCTGGCTCGCTCGCAACGCGACCGCGGTCATCACTGCTCCCGTCTCCATCTGCATCGTGGCAGAGTGCGCCATCTCTGGCGGACATTATGGCGTGGCCGCCTATGGCGCGGCACGGATCTGGGTGGGTGGGTGCAGGCTTTATCGGCAGGTGCGATGCACCAGCGCTCAGGACTCCACGACGGGCTTCCTGACCTATGGGTGCGACACGATCGATCCGAAGTCCACGATGCACCACAACGCATACGGCGCGACGAACTGCAGGTACGCCCTCACCCACGGCGACACAGGGCGGTCCAACGGCGAAGGACTGCTGCAGGCGTATGTCCGCTGCCCCGGCATCCAGTTCCTGGACTGCACCGTCAATGCCCATTCGCAGACCTCCTCGCTCTATGCGATCTACAGCGGTGTGGCCTCCGACGTGTCCGCCACCAAGTTGGTGGTCCATGGGTTTTACAAGAAGCAGTTCACCCGCGGGCTCGCGGTCGCCGAGTCGGACTGGATCGACAACAGCAAATCCCCACAAAGCCGAACCTACGGAGGCACCAACGGGGAACTGAACAACTTCCTGCGCAGTGACGCCGGTACAAGCCTGTCCGTGCGCGACATCCAAGTGGACCTTGATCCCGTGAATGGCTATGAACCGGGGACGTTCGCGGTGATCTGCCCCACGCCGACGGTGTTCACGAAGAAGTTCACCGACGCGCGGATGACCGTCCCGCTCAACCGGATGAGCTGGTGCCTGGGATATACCAACGACAAAGGTGTCAGCGTGGACGGCTTCAGTCCTGGCCGGAAGCCAAGCCAGTACGTACCCCATAACCAGCTGAAGATCCTGCCGGTATAATCACCAGATCCGTTTTCATAGGATCTGGTGATGGCCACCTCTCCGCTGCGCACCGGCCTGACTTTCGATCAGGCCCCCACCCCCGAAGTCATCGATCAAGCGTTCGCCCCTCGCTCCGAGGCCGCCAAAGGCCTCGAGCAGGCCATCGCCCAGGGCGAGGCCAACGCTGCCGCCGCCCGCCGGTTCGCCGCCGAACGGGCCGGCAACACTGCGGAGATGGAGCGCCAGGCCGCGCTCCAGGCCCAGTTCGAGCAGACCGCTGCCGCCAACGCCCCGCGTGTGAGCAGCCTGCGTGATGTCCAGACCAAGGGCGACGCCTTCGACTGGGCTGCCGGCGTGCTGCCGGGCGCCCTCTACAGCAGCGCCCCCTCTGCCCTCGCCGGTGTTGGCGGTGCCCTGCTGGGCCGTGGTCTTGGCTCCGCTCGCCTCGGTGCCCAGCTGGGTGCCATGACCCAGTCGGTTGCCGACGAGCGCGCCGAGGCCCTGGCCAACCAGTACAACGACCCGACCCTCAGCCAGGCGTCCGTCGCCGAGCGCGGCCGTGCCGCAGACTTCAAGGGCCTCGTGGGCGGCGCCATGGAGGCGTTGGTGCCCGGCGCCATCGGCCACAATGCCTTCGCCCCGCTCAAGCGCGGCCTGGGCAACCAGATCGGCAAGGAGGCCGTCGAGGAAGGCCTGACCGAAGCCGCGCAGGAAGGCGTCGGCCAGTATGCCGAGCAGATGATCGACCCGACCCGTCAGTTCGATCCGATCAAGATCGCTGAAGCGGGCGCGGCTGGTGCCGTGGGCGGCGCCGGCATGTCTGCCGCCGGCAACACGATCGGCGCTGCCGGCCGGATCCTCACCCCCGCCGCCTACCAGGCGGGCCAGGACGCCGCCGACTGGACGCAGGACAAGCTGGCCGAACTGCGGCAACCCGCCGAGTCGGAGTACTCAGTACCGAGTACTACGCCTCAGATGCCTACCCTGACGGGGGCCCTGTACGATCGATACGGTCGCCCCTCCGTCGAGGCTGGCATCGAGGCGGTGCGGCAGGTGGCTCCCGAGATGGCAGAGAAGCTGTCGCGCGCCATCGAGGCGCCGGTGCAGGCCGCAGGCCGCGGCATCGAGGGTGCCTACGCCATCCGTGACCGTGCCGCCGTCGGCCTGTCCATGGGCCTGCAGGGCAAGGAGCTGCGCGACTTCGCCATGGGTGTGAGCCTGGGTGACTACGCCATGACGGACCTCGCGGGTGATGCCGCCATCCAGCCGGGCGCCACCCCGGAGGAGACCGAGGCCAACATCAGCCGGTATGATCAGGAGCGGGCGCAGCGCAGCCAGCTCTACGCCCAGAGCCTGATCAACGACCCCAATGTCGACCCGGAGGTGAAGTCCCGCATCACGCAGATGAACGGAAACTTCACGGATGCTGACCAGCGCTGGCTGGCGGGCCGTGTGGCCAGCCGTGACAACGCGCAGCAGTTCGCTGACTGGGTGCGCGGCAATGAGGCGGCGGAGGCACAGCAGAAGGGCAAGGTGTTCAACCAGCTGGACACGATGAGCGTGCCGGAGCAGGCCAGCATGCTGGCGCTGCTGACCCAGCACGTGCGCCCCGAGGCGTTCGGCGGTGACCTGAGCCGGGTGGCTCCTCACTTCAACCAGATGTCCAAGATGATGCTGGGCCTGGCCGCCAAGACTGGGAAGCTCACGACGAAGGACGTGGAGAGCATGTTCCGCCTGACGGACGTGCTCCAGTTCTTCAACGACCCGGAGCGACTGGTGCAGGAGGTGTCGCTCATGGCCAGCCAAACTGGTGGTCAGGAGGGGAGCCTGGTCGACCGCGTGCGCGCGTTCAGCAAGGCTCGCGCTGACCTGGCTGCAGGCCCGCAGAGCTTCCTGGCCAACATGCTGCCCAAGGCCGGCGAGATCACGCCGCAGCAGCGCATGCAGATCGCCCGCGCCGTGGACATGCACACGGTCGAGATGGCGCTGCATGGCCGCTCCAAGAAGGCCAAGGCCATCGAGGAAGGGCTCACGAGCATCTTCGGTACGCCGCAGGCCACCCGCACGGTGCTGGACTACTACGCTGCCAACAACGCTGAGCTGAAGCCCCTGCTGGACGAGGAGGTGGTCTACGACGCCAACGAGGGTCAGGGTGAGGCCGAGCAGCTCGACAGCGACCAGGTGGTGGAGCAGGGTGCTGCCGACCGCTCGATCAACGAACGCGAGGTCCGGGAGGACTTCCACTTCCACGACCCGGTGCGCATGCAGCCGTTCTTCAACAAGCGCGACCTGGGCAAGGGTAAGCGCGACCTGATCGGCCGGATGGACCCGGGTGCCAACATCGAGGAGCGCTCCTACCTGGAGTACCTCGAGCAGAACGGCATCAGCCCGCGGTCGGCCAAGCTGAACCTCGAGGCAGGTCTGAAGGAGCAGATCGAGGAGCACCGCCGCAAGCTGCAGGAAGACAAGGAGTCGCCCGCGCAGAAGTTCGAGCGCCATGAGCGCGTCAAGGACCTCGAGGGCAAGCTCAAGCAGCTGTCGGTCTACCGCAGCGACAATGAGGAGGAGCTGAAGAAGGCCCTGGGCGGCCTGACCGTCCTCTCCAGTGGCGCGGGCGAAGCCCGGGGCGACACCGTGGTGCCCGACGAGCTGCTGCAGAAGTTCAAGGAGAACCTGTCCAACAAGGAGGGCAGGACCACGGCCATCACCTTCGAGATGGCCAACGGCAAGCCGCTGCGTCTGTCCGCAGAGTCGATGATCCGGCACTGGGCGCGCGAGACCGGCCGGCACGAGGGTCTGTCCGAGGAAGGTCAGCGCAAGATGCTGGCCGACGCGGTGGCGGGCGTGCTGGCGCGCGACGACATCAAGGGCATCAAGACCGACCTGAGCAAGGTCAAGATGAACCGGCCCAAGAAGGGCGCCGACGGCGAGATGATGGCCGCCCAGTCGTTCCTGCCGACGGCCAAGCTGTCCCCCGAGGAGCGCAAGGCGCTGGGCAACTGGGATGTCAACACGAACCAGTTCGTGAAGAAGGCCGCGGGCACCGCTGAGGCTGCGCTGGCCAAGGCTGACCGCATCGCAGCGCTGCCGCTCGACACGAAGGAGTTCCGCGACAGCGATGAGCTGCGCGACGAGCGCGAGCAGTTCGAGGCCGACATGGAGCGCATGCTGCGCGACATCCGCGTCGAGGGCTCCAAGGCCAAGAAGGAGATGGGCGGCATCAAGGGCAAGGTGGCCCACGCCGAGATCAGCCGGCTGGCCGCCAACGTGCAGGACGCTTTCTACAAGGCGCTGCAGGACTTCGAGAAGGCCCAGCTCAACGGCTCAGGTCTGGACCTGATCGGCGGCGACCTGGGCATGACCGACAACGCTGCTGAGGCGGCGAAGGAAGAGGCGCGCCGTCAGAAGATGCCGCGCGTCTACGACGAGGAGACCGGCGAGCAGCTGCCCGCTTACGCCCCGGGCAAGAACGTGAAGGCCGCCCGCGCCCCGTCGGTCGTCGGCGACAGCAACCTGAAGGCCACGATGGCCAAGCCGGTGCCCGGCAAGAACCCGATGGCGGACGACAAGTACGCCACTGCGGAGCAGCGCAAGGCCGCGAAGGAGGCCTATGACGCCGCCATGAAGGCCTACAAGGAGGACGGCGCCCTGGTGGCAGAGATGCTCGCCAAGAAGGCCGCCACCTCCACCTCGCCGGACCGCATCGACATCCTCACGCGCCAGAAGGAAGAGCGTGAGCGCATGGTCAAGGACAAGGACATCCTCGACATCGCCAAGCATCAGGAGGCCGGCCACTTCGTCCATGCTGATGCCGCTGAGGTGGCTCAGGAGATGCTGACGGACCTCATCCGTCTGAACACCGCTGCCATCGAGGCCAACGGCGACTACAAGGCCTCGCGCGCAGCGTTCGACGCCGCCATCGAGGCGGGCGCCCCGCTGCGCGTGGCCCGCGCCGCCGCCCAGGCCAAGGCGCTGGACGACATGGAGGCCTTCATGGAGGCCCAGGTCAGCGGTGAGCGATACAAGAGCAAGGAGGAGCGCGAGCGGCTCACCCAGCTGCCGAAGTTCCACAACCCCAAGATCACAATCGTCAGCCAGATCTCGAAGGAGGATCTGCTGCAGGTCGCCCCGCTGCTCACGAAGGCCCAGATCGACCGCGGCTTCAAGATCGACACCGGTGTCTGGCCCAAGGAGGCGACATCCGCGTACCGCGCCGCCGTCGAGGCTGAGCCCTCGCAGAAAGGACGGATCTTCGCCGCCGTCAAGATGCTGCTGACCGGGGAAAGCTCTACCGACCTCATCGCCGGCGGTGTGGCGGGCCGGCGGTCTTTCCCTCGTGCTCTGTCCGAGAAACTTGTCGCCAGCGAGAAGGACATGACCGCCTTCGGGCGTCTGGAGGCCTTCGTCGCCCAGCGGCTTCAGGAGATCGAGTTCGACACTGAGGACGCTGCTGACTTCTTCTTCTCCTGGTGGAACTCCCCGGAGACGATGAGCCGGACCATCGAGGAGACGGTCAAGGGTCTCGGTGCGCGGCTGCATATGCAATCCGCCTCCGAGCAGGAGGTCATTGCCAACATCCTTGGCGCCACCTTCGACGAAAGCAAGCGGACGGCTCCAGCCAAGACCGCGTCAGCGAAGCCCAGCCACGTACCCAGTACTGAGTACTCAGAAGACGCCTCGGCGACCGTCGATCGGATCCGTGAGCTGGTCAAGACGCTGTCGCCGGAGCAGAAGAAGGCCGCCATGGCGACCGGCTACGCGCCGTGGCCCGCTGCTGTCAAGCAGGCCTACGGCCAGATCCTGTCCAAGCTGAAGCCGGAGCAGAAGCAGAAGTGGGGCCCCCACATCCAGGCCGCCATCCGGCACCTGCTGCACGAACAGCTGCAGGCCGCCCAGACGCCTGCCGCCAAGGCCAAGGTGTTCCGGGAGCTGGCTGACGACATCCGCGCCATGACGGACGAGCAGCTGGAGCAGCTGCTGGAGACGAACCCCGAGAGCGCGCAGGCCGTGCTGGACGAGGCTCGCCGGCGCCGTGAGGAGATCGAAGCGGGGGCGAAACAGGTGGAGGCCAAGCCCGTCGAGGCTGACCCGAAGGCCCGCCGCAAGGCCGAGAAGGAGATCAAGGCGCTGGTGGCCAAGCTGCGCGGCACGAGCGTGATCGCCAAGGCTGTCGACCCTGAGGGCGGGGTGAAGGGCACGATGCGCTTCGCTGACGTGCTGAACCGCACCATCGAGGTCAACGTGGGCGCCGACGGCTCCTACGACACGAGCACGGTCCACCACGAGGCCATGCACGACTTCTTCGAGATGCTGCGCCAGGGTGAGCACCGCTACCGCCCCGAGGTGGCCAAGGTGCGCCGCGCGTTGCAGGCCTGGGCGCACGACGACCAGGTCATGCGCACGCTCGCCAAGCACTACCAGGGCACGCCTGCCTGGGCTCACATCAGCCGCACCGACGAGGTGGGCATGCACGAGCGCATCGCCTATGGCTACCAGCTGTGGGTCGAGGGAAAGCTGAACCTGGAGCCCAAGGCTGACCTGGGCGTCGTGGGGAACTTCTTCCGTGACCTGTTCCGCTGGTTCGCCAGCCTGATCGGGGTTCACTTCGGCCCCGAGCGCGCGCAGGAGGTCTTCGCTGCCTTCGCCGAAGGGCGCTTCGCTGACGAGACCGCCAACGGCGGTCTGAAGATGGCTGAGTGGGTGCGGGCCAACCCGCAGTTCGTGCCGACCGCCGCGGAGAAGGCTGGCAAGGCCATGGGTGAGATGGCAGAGAAGCTGGTGAGCAGCGCTTCCACTCGCATGCGTGCCACCGGCCTGCCCGCCGCCATCAAGCTGGCTGACCTGTTCCATCAGGACGTAGGCCGCGAAGGTCAAGGTCTGGGTTTCCTGCAGGAGCGCGCCATGCAGACAGGCGTGTGGACTGCCAAGCTCAACGACATCCTGAAGGACACGAATGCACAGCAGCGCGCCGTGGCCCTGCGCAACCTGCAGAGCATGCGCCACCCGAAGAGCACCCTGGAGCACAACATCCGCGCCCTGCTGGAGGAGATGCACGCCTACCTGCAGGAGGCGGGCGTGAAGCGCCAGATCGGCACCGATGAGTACGGCAAGCCGGTCTGGGGCGACATGGGTAAGGTGACGAACTACTTCCCGCGCTACTGGGACTCGGCCGCCATCCGGGCGAACCCCGAGAAGTTCGCCGAGGCGCTCGAACCATTCATGGGTGAAATAGCCGCCCGGACGGCTGCGGACAAGATCGCCCTGAGCGACGGCATGACGGACCTGGCGGACAACGATCAGCAGATCGGCTTCACGCCGGGCGCCGAGAGCGTCAACCGCCGGGTCTTTGACTTCATCAACGTGGGCAACGCTCATGAGTTCGTCGAGTTCCAGATCCAGGATCTGACCGCGGTGCTGACCAGCTATGTCAACAAGGCTGTCCACCGCGCCGAGTACGCCCGGCGCTTTGGCAACGGTGGTGAGAAGCTCACCGAGATCCTGCAGGACCTCTTCCGCGAGGGCGCCACGCAGGAAGACCTCGAGACCATCATGAAGGGTACGGCGGCCATGACGGGTGTGCTCGGGGCCAACGAGATCAACCGCACGTGGGCGGGCATCCAGGGCAACATCATCGCCATCGAGAACCTCGCCCTGCTGCCTCTGAGCCTCTTCGCGAGCCTCATCGACCCGCTGGGCATCGCCATCCGCACCGGCAGCTTCAAGGACGCCTGGGAGGGCTTCAAGCGCGGCATGGAGCAGCTGCGCAAGGATCTGACCTCGAAGGTCACTGGCGCCAAGCAGGAGGAGACCGAGCTGGAGCTGCTGGTGCGCGACCTGGGCGTGCTGGATGAGAACAGCATGATGAACGCCTATGGCGACGCCTACAGCGGCAACTACATGTCCCGCGGCCTGAAGAAGCTCAACGAGACCTTCTTCCGCTGGAACGGCATGGAGGGCTGGAACAAGGCCATGCGGGTGCAGGCGACCATCGCCGGCTCCCAGTTCATCCTGAAGCACCTGCGCACGGTCAACGACGAGAAGGCCGACGCCAAGGCCAAGGCTGAGTCCAAGCGCTACCTCGACGAGATGGGCCTGAAGGCCGAAGACCTGAAGAAGGTCGAGACCAAGGCCGTGTCACTCACCCGTCGCCAGCTGCACGCCGGCGACCCGGCGGTGGAGGTCATCTGGGCCACCAACAACCGGGAGGAGCTGCTGAAGTCCAAGGAGGACGACACGACCTACCGGCTGCGCCGCGCCCTCTTCAAGTTCGTCGACAGCGCTGTGCTGCGCCCCAACGCCGCTCACCGCCCGATCTGGGGCAGCGACCCGCGCTTCGCCCTGATCTTCCACTTGAAGCAGTTCACCCACAGCTTCCAGGAGGTGATCATGAAGCGCGTCTGGCACGAGTGGAAGCAGGGCAACACGAAGCCCGCTCAGGTGGCGCTGACCTACATCCCCTTCATGGCCGCGGCGGACGCCGCCAAGGCCATGCTGCTGGGCAAGGGCTTCGACATGAGCCTCGGTCAGTTCTTCGGCAAGGAGGTGGAGCGCAGCGGGCTGCTGGGCACTGGTCAGTACGCTGTCGACGCGGTGCAGGACATGGCCCGCGGTGACAACCCCGCCGCCTCCTTCGTCGGCCCCGCCGCCGACCACGCCGGCACGATCGCCGACTGGATGGCAGGGTCTGCCTCCACGAGGGACCTCGTGGACCGCTCGGTGCCGCTCGCCAAGTACGCGCCGAAGTGACCGACCTGCTCCCGGGCCTCCACCCACCCGGGAGCTTGCACCGGCCGGTGTAGCAGATAACTCCATACAAATGCTGGGTGGGCTCGAGACCTGCTACACCGCTAAGTCGTTGATTCTAAAGGCCTTTCAAGTACTGTAGTACTTGTAGTACTACAATTAAAAAATTCATATATAGAGAGCGATAGCTCTATTGCTCTTCTCATTCCCCCTCTATATAGCCAATCAGGAATTTTTCGGCGGGAAGTGCAACAAATACACCTTTCCCCTGAAGAATCAATGACTTAGAGTGTTGTGGTGCAGTACTACATCTGCTACAGCTACTACACGGCACTCGTGCCGACGCGACAGCCTGTCAACCGCGAATGTTTCTGGATTGTGAATCCTTGTATCAATTACAACACAGGTGTCAAGAGTTCTGATAAAATGCACGCATTGATCAACTTCCTCCAAGAACTCCGTACTGAGTTCTGAGAAAACCCCAAGATGTCCCGCGACAAGTTTGCCAAAGCCACGATCCTCCCGACCCTGCTGACGATGAAGTGCAAGGGCTGTCTGACGATCAAGATGATCTCGGACTTCAGCCCCCGCAAGGACACGAAGACTGGCTACAGCACGATCTGCAAGGCCTGCATCGCCGCCCGCCAGCGCCAGAAGCGCGCCGACCAAGACCCTGCCATGCGCCTGTACGAGTACGCGAAGCGCCGTGCCATCAAGCGCAAGCGCGACTTCGACATCCTGCCGGAAGACCTGGTCGTGCCTGCCATCTGTCCGGTGCTGGGCACCCCCATGCGCGTGCCGTCGGTTGACCGCATCAACCCGCTGCTGGGCTACGTGAAGGGCAACGTCCGGGTGATCAGCCACCGCGCCAACATGCTGCGCAACAACGCCACCTACGAGGAGATGCAGGCCGTCCTGGCGGACACTGACAACCTGATCAAGTCGGGCCGGCTGCCCGCCGAGGTTGCCCACCGCGTTGCCCACGACCAAGGCGAAACAGACGAAGAGGGCGTTGCCCACGTCCCTGTCGAAACTGACGAGACGGACGAGGCATAGTATCTGGCAGGGGTAAGTCTTCCGAACCGGGCTGGGAAGCCCGCAAGGAATCGATTAGAGGCGCTCAGGCGCCTTTTTTCGTCTGGGGTGGGGTGATTGCCTTACCTAGTCCAGCTGAAGGCCCAGAACGGCGATTACGAGCTCGCCGAAAGTCAGCGATGCGAAGAGCAGGCCGGCGTACTCAGGCACCATGTCGAGGAAGATGACCCGAAGTACACCGCCAACCGTGGCCTTCGACTGGTAGTAGCTCATCGGGTCATACACCGGGATGTGGCGCTGAATGCACGCTGGGAGCCGGTGCTCCCGCCACCGCCGGGTGACTGTCAATGCGATGATCAGGGCGATGACGTTGAAGGTGAGGGTGCAGGCGATGAAAATGCCGAGTTCGATCATGTCAGGCGACGCTCTTGAATACGAAGGCACCGGGGTTGCGCTCAAAGGCCTGAGCGTCGGCGATGCTGGAGGCACGAGTCGGGAAAGGACGAACCCTGTCGGTCGTGGTGTCGACCTTCGGCTGGGCCATCGCCTTGACCTTGGCGCGGGCTTCGCGCAGCTTCTTCAGTTCATCCATGGCGTCCTGAGACACCGGGTTGAGCGGCTCCGGATTTGCCTCTTGCGCAGGCTGCTTCAGCTTCAGCTCGGCCATCTTCAGCTCGTGCTCCCGCGCTGCAGCTCGCTCGTCCTTACTGAAGAATTTTGCGGCCTCATCGATGGCCTTCCAGATGAGAACGCTGGCGCCGATGGCGATGACGGCGTAGAGCTGAGATTCGTGGCGGTACATGGTGAACTCCTTGGGTTGCCATTCAGGCGATGGGGTGAGAAGGTACTTTGTCCAGCAGCTGGCCTTATCCAGCTCGTCACGATACTGACACGGGTCAACCGACCAGCGCGTCGCGGTACTGCTTCTGAATTTCCGGGCCTTGCATCTTGACCCAGTTGATCACCACTTCATGACTGCGCGCGACCATCGACGGTTTAAACCAGCTGAAGAGGAACCACCCGTCCCGCTTGCAGTCGCACATCAGCTCGCTGAGGTGCCACAGCTCCTTGAGCTTCATGACAGCCCAACCGATTGCGAACCCACCAGCAGCCGCTACAAACCCGCCGATGCCGAAGAGTCCGATCCTGGTTCGCGCTGCTGCCTCAATAAGCTTGAGCAGCAGGCTCATCGCCAGTGACGCTATTGCCAACATCCTTCAGTGTCCTTGATTTGATCCAGTCAGCAGCCTCTTGCTCGCTGACCAGGTGTTGAGTGAAGAAAGACGGCGCCATCGGCACCGCCCATTTGCCGTGCGTGTAGATCATGACCCCCTGCATGCAGCCGAGGATCACTGCCACCTGCCTGCCCTCCTTGTACCGCCCATTCATCCAGGTGACCTGCAGAGGGCTGAGGGCAGGGAGGACAAACTTCTTGCCGAACCCTGCCTTCGGGTCGTACTTGTACTCGACCCACAGCTCACCACCGCTGCCGCTGTAGTAGACGTCCGGGATGCCAGCGGTCAGCGGGTTGTTGAGCTTCATGTGATACGGCTTGACCGCTCCCATCTTCCGATGCAGCCGTTGGATGAAGTCGGTTTCAGGTTTGCGGCTCATGACGTATTCACTCCGGTGATACTGCCTTGATCAGCTGCTTGCGCAGATGCTCCTTGGTGCTCTCGTTGAGGATCTGCGCATCGCCCTTCTCAACCGGCACCCCGCTCTCGGACTCGTGCTCACGCACCTTGATGGCCGTCGGCCGATCCAGGTGGATGATCAGTCCGCCGTGCTTGCGCACCCACTCAGCCTCATTGGCGAAGCGCACGTCGCTGATGATCATGCCGGGGCCGGTGTGGGTGAGGTAGTGGCCGGCGAGGTTCAGCCAGATGTCCTTGTCGACCATCAGGCGGCCCCATTCCGTCCCCAGCGTCTGCATGAGGTAGCGGGGCGACTTGCCGCCGAGCAGCTCGATGGGCTCTTCCTTCAGGTCCTGCCAGAGCTTCTGCGACATGTCCACACCGATGGCCTTCAGCATGCCCCGGATGGGGTCCGCGAAGGCGTACCGGTAGCCACCGAACTCCTCCAGCAGCATCGCCGCAGCTGTGTCCTTGCCCGTCCGGGCCTTGCCGGCAATGCCGATCACTGGGTACTTCATTTCCTGCTCAACTCCACGAGACGACCGAACAGATCGGTCAGGGGTTCATCCGCGCGCACCTCGAAGGCCTCAACCTTGTCGGGATGCACCATCCAGTGAGCAGGCATCCACAGCCGAGCCTGCTCAAAGCGCTTCTCCAGCAGGCACGCGAGCACGCTCGCCACCCGCTGCACATCCATACTTTCGCCCTCGCAGAAGAGGACAGAGCCGCGATTCGTCACTGCTGCCATCGAAGTACTCCGTACTTAGTTCTGGGTACTAGGCTGGGCCTTCGCCCACTCCCTGTCGATGCGCTCCAGCGTCTGCGCGATCTTACGCTGCAGCGCGGCCATCTCGGCCTTCTGCTTGTTCTGGAGGGCCACCAGCTGGGCCGTGGCCTCCTTGTAGATCTTGGCCCGGCGGGCCTGCAGCTCCGCCAGGTTCAGATCCTCCTCGTCAACCTCGGTGAGGATCGAGCGGCTCATCGCAGCACCCTCCGCGGCTTGGCGGCGACAGCCGGGGCGGCGCCGGGCTTCGGCTGGAAGCGCACCGGAGCGCCGTTGGGCGACCGGTAGCCTGTCAGGTCCGGAGGTGTCATGAGCACGGCCTTAGCCTCCTCGCGGCGGCGCATGTAGATCTCGAACTCGTCCTCGCG
>ERZ773211.17-NODE-17-length-66553-cov-6.39857_pt1 | contig 66553 bp, 51 predicted proteins | sample MGYA00511914_ERZ773211 | MGnify/ENA primary metagenome ERZ773211 (study PRJEB29015, sample SAMEA2738163) | human oral metagenome | biome: human oral; feature: human-associated habitat; material: saliva | place: China | collected 2242 ...
GATGTCGCTTAACGGCTACTGTTAAATGTGTCCAAGTTTCGGGGCGCAGTTCATTCCCTCATCGGGGGCTTTGCTATACCTGCAGGGCGAATCTACAAAGATTCACCCCGGCATGCGCGGTTAGTACTTTTCTTCGGCCTCGCGAGGCTTCTGCGCCGGGTTGGTGACCAGCGGCTCGTCCTGGGCGATGGGCTCAGCGTCACCGTTCAGGTCGTAGACCTGGGCATCCTCAGGGATTTCCATCGCCGGGGCGCCGGGAATCCGGTCGTCAGGAATCTGGCTGTAGCCGTCGGCGAGGTTCTGCTCATGGGTGCCAGCCGCCTGCGCGGATGCTGCAGCGGTCGCCTCAGCCTCGCCTGCACCGTCGGCAACCTTTTCCTTAGAAGCGCCAGCGCTCAAACCCTTGATGATGACCTTGCGCGGCGGGCGCTGGAAGGCAAGTTTGCCGTTGGCGTCCAGGTTTCCCGCCTTTTTAGCCAGGTTGAAGCTGTTGATAATGCCTCGGCTGCAGAAATACTTATCGCACTTGATGCGGTTTCCCCCCGCGAGGGTGAACGCCTCCTCAACCTGCTTGGTGGTTATGGAAGTGCCGTTGACCAGCTGCTGTGCCAGCAGAGCGGAGACGTGCGGTGCGGCCATGGAAGTGCCGCTCTCGTAGTCGTAGCTGAACTTGGTGTTATCCGGGCGGTCGAGGCTATTCATGGACAGGGTGAGAATGTCCTCACCCGGTGCCGAGATGTTAACCCTCGTGCCGTAGTTCGAGAACGATGCTCGCGTGCCAGCCTTAGTGGTTGCGCCAACCGTGATGACGCCCCTGCAGTTGGCGGGTGCGTATTTGGAGGCCTCCGTGTTGCCGTTACCAGCCGCAGCGACCACGATTGCGCCCTTGGAACGGGCAATGTCGATGGCGCGCTGGTACGCGGCGGGGCAGCGGCTTACAGTGCCCAGAGACATGTTGATGATCTTGGCGGGGTAGGTGTTATCCGGTACTCCGTCAACGTGTCCGCCGGCAGCCCAGATGATGGCGTCGGCAATGTCGGAGGTGCGGCCACCGCATCGACCCAGCACGCGCACGGGCTGCACGCGGGCAAGATCGGCGGTACCAACAATGCCCATACCGTTGCCGCCGCGGGCGCCGATAATGCCGGCAACGCTGGTGCCGTGCCAGGTGGAAGTGTGGGCGTTCGCCTGGTCCTTGCAGAGGTTGTAGGGCGCGTAGTCGCCTTCATCCCTGGGGTTGGGGTCGCGGCCGTCGCCGTCGCGGGCGCTGAGGGGGTCGCTGATGAAGTCGTAGCCGTTTGCCATGCCGGTGACCAGGTCGGGGTGCGGTACGTAGCCGGTGTCGAGGACGGCGACCTTGACGTGGGCGCCGCGGCGCAGGCGTGCGTTACCGGTGTTCTGGACGCCGGTGGTGGGGTTGGTGAGGTTCCACTGCTTGCTGTACTGCGGGTCGTTGTACGTGAAGGTGACGTCCTGGAGATAGGCGGGGTGGTTGATGTAGTCGGGTTCTACGGAGGCTACATCCGGGTCGGAGGCGACCTTCTCCATGAACTCCTTCGCCTGGTACTTGTTCAGGCTCTTGGAGGTCTGAATGACGGCGTCATCGGTGGAGGTGTTGCGCAAGAATTTAACGTCGACGTTCAGCTCTTCGCTGACGATTCCGACGGTGTCCATGATGTCGTCAACGATGCCGCGGATAGCGTCCCAGTCGCCGTCGCGCTGCAGCTTACGCTGCTTGGCTTCGTTGGTGTAGGTGACGATGAAGCGGTCGAACGCCTGCTGAGGGAGCGTGCCGGGGGCTGCCGCAGCGGGGGTGTTAGGGCGTGCCGCGCCGTTGCGCATGAGGTTGATGGGGCTGGTGGGCCCTTCGATCTGGGGTGCCGCCTGGGCTGCTGCCACGATGGCTTCGTCGCTGGGTGCCTGCGCGAGGACTGCGGGCAGGTCGCCTCCGAAGAGGAGCGCACCGGCGGCGAGCAGGCTTATGGCCGCGTGTGCGGGGCGCTTGCGGCGGCGGTTATCGGCGCCGGGGTTATCGGTGCGGCGGTTATCGGGGCAGCGGCGAGGAGGTGTTTCGGTGCGTTGCGCGCCGAAGTATGGAAGCCTCATCTGGTTCTCCTGATGTAGGTGTGTTGGTGTGGACTGTGTGAAGTGTACGGGTGCGGTTCCATCCATGTTTGGTTTGTTGTTACGGGGCAGCAAAGGGGTCTGTTTTTGGGCGCGCTGAAGTAATGAATGGGGTGAGGGAATAGTATTTCTTTGACCCTTTTTCGTCCCGGAAGAACTCATTTTGGACGGCGTGCAACGTACATTTCTAAGGTATCACTTCAGGGTGAGCTTTAGGGATTTTTAAAGCATTTTTCGCGGGTTAATGTGCAGAAAATCAACCCGTACAGGCTGAATAGTGCCTAATCATTGAGGGTTTATGCAAGTGAAACTTGAAGGTTTAGGTGTGCGAGGTGAACTGCATGGCGCCCCTTGAGGGGTGGGTGATAAGTAAATGTTTTAACACTGTGGTGTAAGCACTGAAATGCATTAAAAATGTGGTTGATATTAAAAGATAAAAACCAACCGAAATGCGCGTGAAATTAAATAAAAAGCTGGTGGCGCTCATAGCTGGCAGCGCTGACGGCACACCCTGCCGGCAGACACACAAAAGACCGGGGCGGCCACCGCATGGTGACCGCCCCGGCCTATAGACTCATCAGCACCAGCAAACTAGCGCTCGCTGTCTACTGGAGAAAGCCTCCTTAGGAAGCGTAGGAGCCCAGCAGGCGAACCGCGCCGCCGTCCACGCCCTTAGCGCCCTGAACGTAATCGGGGTTGTTAGCCTCGGGCTCGCCGGCGGCAACAACGTCACCCATAATCCAGGAGGGGATGCCGCGGTCGTTCAGGCGCTTGGTAGCAGCCTCAGCCACGGAGGGGTCAACGATAGCGATCATGCCCACGCCCAGGTTCAGGGTGCGCTCCAGGTCGGCAAGGGGCACGTTGCCCAGCGAACCGATCAGGGAGAAGATTGCGGGAATCTGCCAGGTGGAGCGGTCCACTCGACCCTCCAGGCCCTGGGGCAGAACGCGAGCCAGGTTAGCAGCCAGGCCGCCGCCGGTCACGTGGGAGAAGCCGCGCACACCGCTGCCGGTGGTGCCGTCTTCGCCGTTGACGGGGAATGCTGCCGCCAAATCCAGGCAGTCTGCCGCGTACACGCGGGTGGGTTCGAGCAGCTCTTCACCGATGGTGCGGCCCAGCTCGTCTACCTGGCGCTCCAGACCCCAACCGGCAACGTTCAGGACCTTGCGGACCAGGGAGTAGCCGTTGGAGTGAATACCGGAGGAAGCCATAGCAATCAGCACGTCACCCTCACGCACGCGCTCGGGGCCGAGCAGTTCGTCTGCCTCGACCAGACCGGTTGCTGCGCCCGCAACGTCGTACTCGTCCTCTGCGAGCAGGCCGGGGTGCTCGGCGGTTTCGCCGCCAACCAGGGCGGTACCAGCCTGTGCACACGCGCCAGCGATACCGCGCACAATGTCAGCGATACGTTCGGGAACGACCTTGCCGGTGGCAATGTAGTCGGTCATGAACAGCGGCTTCGCACCGCACACGACGATGTCATCCACGACCATGCCGACCAGGTCGTAACCGATGGTGTCGTGAATATCCAGTGCCTGCGCAATAGCGACCTTGGTGCCTACACCGTCGGTGGAGGTAGCCAGGTAGGGCTTGCGGTACTTGACGAGCTCGGAGACGTCGTACAGGCCCGCGAAGCCGCCCACGCCACCAACGACGGAGGAGTTGTGGGTCGCCTTGATAGCGCCCTTCATCAGCTCAACGGCGCGATCGCCAGCCTCTACGTCAACACCTGCGCTTGCGTAGGTTACGGTGGTGGTGTTCTCGCTCATTAGGATTCCTTCGGGGTAGTGGTAGCGGAGGAGTTTGCGGGGGTGCGGTCCTGCTCGGTGAGTAGTGCCTCGAGGTCGGCGTCGGGGCCGGGGTTGCACATGCCCATACCGGCATCGTCTTCGGCAATCTGTACTGCGGAGGGGTCGAACTTCGTTTCGAGAGTTTCGGTTCCTTCGCGGGTTTCAATGGAGACAGCCTCGGCGTGCTCGGGCTTGGAAGGAACGGGGCGTTCTACGGTCACCTCAGCCGCCTTACCGGCGAGGGGGCCGCCCTTGCCCTTCTCCTCGGAGTCGAAGAGGGACTTGCCGCGTCGTTCCTCGCTGGGCAGCTCAATCGGGTATTCGCCGGTGAAGCATGCGGTACACATGTTTTCGGCGGGCTGCTCGGTGGCTGCCATCATGCCGTCCTGGGAGATGAAGCCGAGCGAGTCGGCCCCCAGGGAGGAGGCGATTTCGTCCACGGACAGGCCGTTAGCGATCAGCTCCGCGCGGGAGGCGAAGTCAATACCGTAGAAGCAGGGCCACTTCACGGGCGGGGAGGAGATGCGCACGTGCACTTCCTTCGCGCCGGCTTCGCGGAGCATACGCACGAGGGCGCGCTGGGTGTTACCGCGAACGATGGAGTCGTCAATAACGACGAGGCGCTTGCCCGCAACCACGGACTTGAGCGGGTTCAGCTTCAGACGGATACCGAGCTGGCGAATCGTCTGCGAAGGCTGAATGAAGGTTCGACCCACGTAAGCGTTCTTAACCAGGCCGTTACCGTAAGGAATGCCGGACTCTTCGGCGTAACCGATTGCGGCGGGAACACCGGATTCGGGGGTGGGCATGACCAGGTCAGCTTCAACGGCGTGCTCACGAGCGAGCTGGCGGCCCATTTCTACGCGGGATTCGTAGACGCTACGACCGGAGATAGTGGTGTCCGGGCGAGCAAGGTAAACGTACTCGAAGACGCAACCTGCGGGCTTAGCCTCTGCGAAGCGCTGGGAACGCAGACCGTTCTCGTCAATGGTGAGGAATTCGCCGGGCTCAACTTCACGCACGAAGGACGCGCCGACAATATCAAGTGCCGCGGTTTCGGATGCGACAACCCAGCCGCGCTCCAGGCGACCGAGTACGAGGGGGCGAACGCCCTGCGGGTCGCGTGCGGCGTAGAGGGTGTGCTCATCCATGAAGGTGAGGCAGAAAGCACCGCGCAGGGTCGGCAGCAGGTCGAGTGCTGCTTCTTCGAGGGAATCGAAATCGTGCTCCGCCAGCAGGGCGGTGACGAGTGCGGTGTCGGTGGTGTTGCCCTGGGCGAGTTCGCCGTGCTTGGGGGGCTTGCCGCCGTTCTTTTCAATCAGACGCTCGTAGAGATCAGCCGAGTTGGTGAGGTTACCGTTGTGCGCCAGACAGAGCGTGCCGTGCGGGGTGGTACCGAGAGTCGGCTGTGCGTTAGCCCAGTGGGATGCGCCGGTGGTGGAGTATCGGGCGTGGCCGATAGCGTGGTCGCCGGGCATGGAGCTGAGGGTGGCTTCGTCAAAGACCTGGGAGACGAGTCCCATATCTTTGTACACGTGGATACGTTTGCCGTTACTGGTTGCGATACCTGCTGATTCCTGGCCGCGGTGCTGGAGTGCGTACAGGCCGTAGTAGGTTAGCTTTGCCACGTCCTCGCCGGGTGCCCAGACACCGAAGACGCCGCAGGCGTCCTTGGGGCCGTGGTCAATCGGATCGAGGTCGTGAGTGAGTTTTCCGTCGGGGCGAATCAATTCACTTCTTTTCGACGTTGGGACTGCGGATGCGTCTGCGCAGGCGCAAGATTGGGGCGTGTTGCCGCACTCACACCTGCCTGCGTGTGCCATAGCATACACCAGACCCTTAAAAGTGTACCGGGTTTCAGAGACGCTGTGGTGAAGGATACGCTAAATACCTCAGGATGGAACGCTAGAACGGGCAGCAAACACACCAAATCATGAAACTGCGTGGGCTTGTGGGCTCGTAGCCTGCGGGCTCGTAGCAAATTCTAGAAGAGCGGCAACAAGCCCGAAAGGTCACTGCGCTCGCCCGAGGCATCCAGCGCACCGGCACTCACCGCCTGCGCCCACGAACACGCACCCAGCACCAGCGCCGCCCACACGAGCGGGCGCGCTTCCACCACGGACGGCGGGGTACCGCGCGTATGGCGAGGACCCGCCACGCACTGGGTCACGCCCAGCGGGGGTACGCGCACCTCCACACTATTGCCGGGGGCGAGGGTCGCCAGCTCCTCCAGGGTGAAACGCACGAAGGTTGCACGTACCGAGCGGGGGAGCGCGGCAAACGTCTGCTCCACCTCGGCACTGTTCAGCAGGTAGCTGTTCAGCAGGTACTCGCCTCGGGCATGCGAATCTGCGGGCTCGCCGGTTGCCGCACACTGCGCCTCAAAGAAGGCACGTACTTCGCGGACCGCCGCCATGCCCACTTCCTCGCTGGTCTTACGTCGAATCGCCACGACTAGTCCTCTTCCTGGGCGTTCTCTTCGGGGTCGCCGGGAGTCGGATCCTCGCGGGTGAAAAGCTCCGCATGTAAAAGCTCCGCATGTACGCGCAGCTCACCCACCACAACCGGCTCACTGTCCACGTAGCCGCCGGTCACCGGGCGAACCACCAGCGAAAGTAGGCGCTCGCATTCCTCTGCGCTCAGGTAGCCACCGGCAGCGAGAGCGTGCAGAGCCACGGCGTACATGGCGCGGTGCGAACCGTCGCTCATCTTCACCACCACGGACGCGCCCGAACGCAGACCAATGCAGAGCACGCCCTCCGCGCCGCCCTTGACGATTGCGTCCAGCTCTTCGCTGAGCACGGTGTCGGGGGAGCCGGGCGCCTGAATCAGTTCGGGGTAATCCACCATGGCGGTGGCGACCGTGGAGGCGCGCGCATCCGCCCCGAGGTTGCGGATTGCCGCACCCAGGGTCGAGTAGGCGCGTGCGGCACCCAGCAGGGAGACCGCGTGCACGGGTGCACCGCAACCGTCAACGCCGATGGCGGCTACCGGCTCGCCGGTGAACGCCTCAATTTCTTCGGTGATGACCTGCTGCAGCGGGTGTGCGGGGTCGAGGTAGTTGTGCAGGGTCCAGTTCTGCGAGCCTTCTTCGAGGTCGCCGCGCTCAAGCTTGGCGGTGCACGCCCACAGGAATGCGGCGTGCTTGCCGGAGCAGGGGTGCGCCAGGGCGGTAGCGGCGAGGTTCGCCTGGGTCATTGCCTGGCGTGCCTGCTGATCGGAGGGGAGCGTGGGTTTGAGTGCCAGGTGTGCCGGGGTGAGCGGGTTGGTTTCGGTGCTGCCCTGGGTGAGTACGTCCTGCACGGCGCGCATCTGCTCGAAGGTGCCGCGGTGCGAACCGCAGGCGATGGCGACCTGGGAGCCGCGTAGGGGTGCGCCCGCCTTCATGGATCCGATGGCCTGCAGGGGCTTGGCTGCGGAGCGCAGGTAGAAGGGCTCGTGAATATCGCCGAGGGCTAGCTGTATATCGCCGTCGGGGCCCAGTAGGATGAGGCGGCCGCGGTGGCGTGCCTCAACAAGGTTGTTGCGGGTGAGCTGCGCGAGTTCTACGTCGAAGGCGCTACTCTGGTGGGTAGCGTGGGAAATGGCCTGTGTGGTGGTGCTGTTGGTCATTCTTCTAGTTTAAGCGGGGTGTGCGGCTTGACCCTATTCGTGTTCAGCGGCGTGCAGGTGCGCGCAGGTGAAGGTGTGGCTGACATGGTTGAGGGAGGGGTGTGTGAATAGACTCATATTCACAGCGGATTGAAATTATGAGTAATTCATTTTTATAATTGAAGTGTGCTCAAGCGCAACGGGTAAGACCGAGGTACGTGAGCGAGGCACAGCCCGCACGAACCGAAAAACCCAGCACCGCATAGGACCGACCACGATCGACGCCCGACGAACCATTCCGGCGCCTCGACGTACCGCCTCATGAATACGGCGATGACCAAGGCAGCGGCAGATGAGCAAAACCCCCACCCCGTCAACCGATGAGCTATGAGTGTATCTTCTCAAACGCACATCATCTCAAACGCACATCATCTCCGACGCCACCCGGCACGCGATCTGAGAACGGGTGTAGTGTATTCAGCAGGAATATTGATGCAGCCCCGGAATTCCTATATCTAGACGAAACTAGCATCTAGGCGAAACTAGCTAGTCGCGACATCGACGCGACCCGGTACGAGTATGCATCCTCAGCGCCCCTCACCCCCCAACTTACTCTTGAACGGTGAGCGGCAAACCACGTAAAGGAGTACATCCATGGCAGAGCAGAACAACACCTCCGCAACCCCCTCCGCACAGAACACCTCCCCCAAGGGCGGTTTGAGCGCGGATTCTGAATTCCATGCAAAGTTCTTCCCCATCCTGGCTCGCGTTGCTTCTGTGACCGCAGTGCTCATGTACGTGTTCTACTTCCCGCAGATTATCGGTAACCTGAACGGTCATAAGGGTGACTGGATTCAGCCTCTGGTTGCTGCTGTGAACTGCACCCTGTGGGTTCTGTACGGTCTGTGGCGCCCCAAGAAGGACGTCCCGATTATCATCGCGAACGCTCCCGGTATTGTCTTCGGTAGCCTGGCTGCTATTACCGCCCTCATCTAAGGTTTAGCTTGGTTCGGTAGCTTCGGTTACCGTGCTGTGTGGCTCTTCTCTAACGTGCATTCTTGCGAATGTGCCGCTACATGAGAAGAGCCGCATTTTTAGTGCGCTCAGCTCACATTTTTAGTGTGGTACCGGGTACCCTGAATAGCATGAAGGTTTTGGTACTGGGCCCCGGCGGCCGCGAACACGCAATTATTCGAGCGCTTCTGCGCGACCCTGAGGTAACCGAGGTGCACAGCGCCCCCGGCAACGCCGGTATTGCCCAGGATGTTCCCGTCCACGCAATTGATGCGAATGACCCCGCCCAGGCAACCGCCCTGGCACGCGAACTGAACGCCGACCTGGTCGTTATTGGCCCGGAGGCGCCCCTCGTCGCAGGTGTCTCCGACGCACTGCGGGAGGCGGGCTTTGACGTTTTCGGTCCCTCCGCAGCTGCCGCACAGCTGGAAGGTTCCAAGGCTTTCGCTAAGCAGGTCATGGAAGAGGCTTCCGTGCCGACCGCTCGCGCCTACGTGGCAACGAACGCCGCTGAGGCGCAGGCGGCGCTGGACGAGTTCGGTGCACCCTACGTGGTGAAGGACGACGGCCTGGCGGCAGGTAAGGGCGTTGTGGTGACCGAGGACCGCACCGCGGCACTGGAGCACGCTCAGGCTTGCTTCAACGCTGGCGGCACCGTGGTCATCGAAGAGTTCCTGGACGGCCCCGAGGTGTCCCTCTTCGTCATCTCTGACGGTAAGAACGTTCTGCCGCTGTCCCCGGCGCAGGACTTCAAGCGCATTTTCGACAACGATGAGGGCCCGAACACTGGCGGTATGGGCGCCTACACCCCGCTTCCCTGGCTACCCGAGGGCTTCGTGCAGGAGGTCGTGGAGAAGGTGGCACGCCCGACCGTGGCTCGTATGGCTGAGCGCGGCACCCCGTTCGTGGGCGTGCTCTTCTGCGGCCTGGCGGTGACCAGCCGCGGCGTGCGCGTTATCGAGTTCAACGCCCGCTTTGGCGACCCGGAAACCCAGGCGGTTCTGGCGCGTCTGCGCACCCCGCTGGGCCAGCTGCTGCGTGCGGCTGCTCGCGGTGAAATTTCTGAGGGTACCGAGCTGGATTGGGATCCCCGCACCGCAGTGGATGTGGTCATGGCTGCCGAGAACTATCCGGACACTCCCCGCAAGGGTGACGTCATCTCCGGTCTGGATGAGGCGAACGCTCTGGAGGGCGTGCACGTGATTCACGCGGGCACTGTCGCATCCGAGGAGGGCGTGCTGACTGCTGGCGGTCGTGTGCTGGCTGTTGTTGCTCTCGGTGACGACCTGGCTGCCGCCCGCAACGCCGCCTACGAGGGTGTTCGCGCTATCTCCTGGGCTGGCGCGCAGTACCGCACCGACATTGCGCTGAAGGCTGTGGAGAACCGCATCCAGATTCCCGCTCCGCGTAGCTAAAACCTTAACGTGACCGGCTTCCCCGCTTGAGGGTGGGGAGCCGGTCGCTTCTTTGCCTCAAGATTGTGCTGTATTGGTGACTGCTTGGCACTATCGGGAGCCGTGCCTGTCGCGGTATTGTAATTACACAGACTTTTTGCATCCACATCACACCACCTCATCAGGAGAAATTCTCATGACTTCTCGTTCTAACCCCCTGGAAATCCCGGGCTGGACTCACATTTATTCCGGTAAGGTCCGCGACCTGTACGTTCCGAATGAGGAACGTTTTGACGCTACCGGCTTGACTGTCAATGATGACGCTGAGCTGCGTGCCGGTTCGGTCATGGTTGTTGCCTCGGACCGTATTAGCGCTTTTGACCGTATTCTGCCCACCGAGATCCCGGATAAAGGCAAGATTCTGACTCAGATGTCTCTGTGGTGGTTTGAGCAGCTTAAGCAGGTTCCGAACCACGTGCTGTCCACCGACGTGCCGGATGTTGTGGCTGGTCGAGCCATGATTTGCCGCTCGCTGAACATGTTCCCGGTGGAGTGCATTGTGCGCGGTTACCTGACCGGTTCGGGCTTGGCGGCGTATAACGAGACCGGTGAGATTGCTGGTGTGAAGCTGCCTGCGGGTCTGGTGGATGGTTCCCGCCTGGACACCCCGATTTTCACTCCGACCGGTAAGGCCGAGGTCGGTGAGCACGATGAGCTGGTGACTCGTGAGGAGCTGTACGCTGAGGTGGGTCAGCCGGTGGGTGAGCGCCTGGAGGAGCTGAGCCTGAGCCTGTACACCACCGCGGAGAAGATCGCTCGTGAGCAGGGTATTATTCTGGCGGATACCAAGATGGAGTTCGGTACCGATTCGTACCGCGGCGAGATCACCCTGGGCGATGAGGTGCTGACCCCGGACTCTTCGCGTTTCTGGGATGCGACCCAGTACGAGCCGGGCCGTGCGCAGCCGAGCTTCGATAAGCAGTATGTGCGTGACTGGCTGCGTTCCCCGGAGGCGGGTTGGGACGGTTCGGATAACGTGCCGCACCTGCCTGAGGAGGTTGTGGAGAAGACTCGTGCCCGTTACGTTGAGGCGTATGAGCGTCTGACCGGCACGAAGTTCTAAACTCAATATTTCGGGCTGAATAAGTCTTTGAGATAGCTAAAGGGCGGTGCCCCGGAAGGTCATTCTTCCGGGGCACCGCCCTTTAGTGCTGGGCACTTATTGCAGGAGCTCAAGCGGCTGAACCTTCGTTGCCGCGTAGGCGGGTAATGCACCCGCCACGATACCCACAGCCAAGCCGAGGAAAGGAATCCCTAGGATAAGGGGTGGCAGAGATAGCGCCCATCCGTTGAGAAGGCACACAACCCAGGACCCGAGGATACCGAGGATGAAGCCTCCAAGAGCGCCTAGGGCCCCGAGGAGGGCTGCCTCCGCCAGGAAGCTCACCGCTACATCTCGCCGTCCCAGCCCTAACGCACGGTTGATGCCGATTTCCCGGCGGCGTTCCCAGACCGAAATCTGCATGGTCATCACAATGCCGAAGCTTGTCGAGACGATAAGAACCACTAGGATGATGGTCGTAAGAGCTCGGCTATCCTTCGTCAAGGAAGCACGAAGAGTCACCGGTGAAGGTGGAATCTCAATGTTTGTATCAACGGGGGTGCGTTGCGGATCGAGCACCTGCTTGAGCTGTTCCGCGACCGTATCTGCGCTTCCTGGATTCACGATGACGTCCATACCGCGTTGCAGGGTGTGGGCTTGCGGCAAGAAAGTGGAGGTGGTCGGCAGAATAAGAGCGCTACTGAGAGCAGCGTTTTTGCCACCGTCACGGATAATACCGAGCACATAGGCTCGCATTCCGTTGACCTCAATTATGTTCCGCCCGGGCTCAGTACTGACCCCCAGCTCCTTCGCGAGGGCAACACCCAGATAGACGGTAGGCTCACCGGGGCGCTCGCGGGCAGGCTCCGAAAAGTGCCCTTCGACAATGTGCGCACCTCGTGCTTTCAAACCTGCCTCTGAAACGACTGCAAGGGGCGTTTGCTGGCCCTCATACCCCGGCCTGTTGACTTGTGGACGCGTTGTCTGCGTATCTACGGTGACTGTACCGGCAGCTTTAACCTCTGGAATTTGGTTAACGCGCCAGAGTAGTTCCTCCTCCGGTATATCCCAGGTCTGCGGCTGGAGGCGCACACCGAGCCGGGTGGAATCGTAACTGGCCAGCTGAGAGCTCGTATTGAGCGCTGACGACTCACTGACACCCACCAGCATGATGATGGTGGTTGTTCCCGCGAGCATCGCCAATACTGTGAGCAGGTTGCGGCGCCAACGGCGGACAACTGCAAGGAGAGCGTAGTGAAGGTTGTTCCTTAGCATCTATCCTCCCCTGATAACGGGTTCTTTGAGCGTTTGGTGGGCAGGCTCTTCGGGACGAGTGAGTTCGGGACTAACGAGCATCCCATCGACCATGTGTAGCTGCCGGTCGCAGCGAGCCGCGATATCAGGCTCATGGGTGATGATGACCAGGCTTTGCTTTTCCGCACGGCCGGCGAGGAGCAGATCCAACACCTTGTGAGAGTTTTCAGTGTCGAGGTTTCCTGTAGGCTCATCGCACAGCAGGATACGCGGGGCGCAGGCTAACGCACGCGCAACCGCGACTCTTTGCTGTTCACCACCGGACATATTGCGTGGAAGAACCTCCAGGCGGTGCCCCAAACCCACCTGTTCGAGTGCCTGCAACGCACGCTGATGTGCTTGACGGCCCGGTACGCCGCGCATCCGGAGGGTGTGAGAAATGTTCTCGGTGGCGTTCAGATGAGCAATGAGGTGGTACGCCTGAAAGACGAAAGCAATATGCTCACGGCGCGCCACGGTTCGTTCGGCGTCGCTGGCGGTGCCCATGTTTTTGCCCAATATTTTTAGCTCACCCTCAGAGGGCTGATCGAGTAGCCCAATGATAGAGAGGAGCGTAGATTTTCCGCTTCCGGAGGCGCCGGTAATGGCCACCGATTCGCCTTCATGAATGCTGAGGGTCGCGTTTTTGAGCGCCCAGGTGGCGGGCGGGAAGAAACGTGCAATATTGTGGCACTCGATATTAGGTTGTGAGGCGGTAGCGCTTGCGGAGAAGGCGCGTTCTGTCTCATGATGAGGCATTTTAGCGCTCCTTCAGCTTCACGACGGTGCCTGCCTTGAGCTCTGCAGCGGGGTTGACGAGCTCGCAGATTCCGGCGGAGCATACACCGAGGGTGACGGGAACGCTCTGACCGTTATCCAGGGTGATGGAGTGCGTTCCGTTTTCTTCGGTTTTGACGGCGGCTTCAAGCACTGCGAGGGCGTTTTCAGCGCCTCGGTTGAGAGTGACGGTGGCTTGAAAACGTGTTGATGCCGTCGTGTTTTCCGGCACGTCGATTGTGATGGGATAGCGTTTCCGTGCGGTAGCTCCCGGTGCGGAGGTATCGCTGTTAGATCGCGCGCTGTTCTGCGCACCGTTGGAGGCACCTGCGTTAGCGCCGCCGTCAGCGTTAGTTGAGCCTTCGGGTGTGAGGGCTGCGCCCAGGGTGCCTTCGAGCGGGCTTCCGTTATCGCTAAGAATCTGGACCTTCTGTCCCTCAGCGAGTTCATTACTGAGAGCGCTACCGTCCGCGGAGAGTACCAGACGGTACCCACCCGCAGATAGGGTGCACAGTGCCGGAGTTGAGGTTTGGCCTTTGGTGCCGCAGCTGTTGTCTACGGTGTATTCGTTACCTTCAGCGAAGAGGTATTCAGAAAGCGGCAGGGCGGTGTTGTAGCGTCCTTCTTCGCTTCGGTCAGTATCCCCGGGAGGGTAGTAGCCTCGGTCGAGGTAGAAACGGTAGACAGCGTTGGCGGTTGCTTCGCCGTAGTTTCCTTCCTCGTCCCAGATGCTGTAGCCGAGCGATTCTAGAGCTTCTTGGAGCTGTTTAACGTCATCGCCGCGTGCGCCTACGGCGAGGTCGCGGTAGGCGGGGATGCTACCTTTGAACGCAATGATGGGACGTTCGTTGATAGTGGTGATAATTGAGCCGTTACTCAGCTGGGTGCCCGCTTTGGCGCCGTCCCTGGTCACCACTCCTTGAGGGGTTCCTACGGTGTAGCTTCGGGCAGACGACACGCTGACTTCTCCCGAGTATGTGCGGGTAACAGTCTGCGTGCTGATGCGGGTTGTTAGTTGCGCGGCTCGGGATGGCTGCGCGTTGGATTCAACATTGGTGCGTAGCCCCGTGTTGAGTGCGTAGATGGAGAACCCGCCGGTGATGACGAGCAGAATGACGAGCACCGGAACCAGGTAGGCGCGTATGGTTGCCGTCGTGGCGGCGCGGCGGGGGTTTTCTGAACTCTGCTGCGTGTTCATGGGTTCACCTTTCTACGGTGAAATACGGGGCAGGGGGAATAAAGGGGTGTATCCTCTGCTCTCATCCGCGGGTGAACGCGGTTGAGAGCAGAGGACCGGTAGAAAAATCTCGCTAGAAAATGTCCAACGAGGAATCAGCGTTTACTATTTGCCGTTGGCTAGTTGCCGTTGAGTAGAGCTGCGGCACGCTCCTGGGCCTGACGTTCGATATCGCGTACTTCAAGGATGAGCGGTTCATGCTCATTGAGCCAGGTCGCAGCCTTTTCGTAGTAGATATTCTGTGCTTTAGTCAGGATTCCAGTGGACTTTTGGCAGTTGTAGTCAGCATGAGCTAGGGATTGCTCTTCCGCTTTGACAGCTACATTGGTTGACTTGTACTTACCCCAGGTTTTCTGTGCGTAGCTGGGAGCATCTCCGAAGTGCTGGATGTCGGCGTATCCGCTTTCTTTCATGCATGCACCGTAGGTGGTGTCATCGCGGTAGTATTTCCCCATTTCTTCTATCGCGTTGTTTTTGGATCCGCCCGTGTTGAGTTCGTTAACGAAGTTGATGTATTTGAGGTAGTTTTCTGCTGAGCCGAAGACAGCCTCTGCCGCACGTCCCAGGCATGAATCTGTTGCCATGCTGGTCTGGGCACCGTTACTCATCGTGATGGTGACAGTTTTGTTGTCTGCGGCTTGGGGGTCGCCTTGGAACGCCTTCTGATATGCCGGGTTTTCCATCGCGGGTGCATTGCTGGAGCTAGCGTTGTCCGGCCGGGTGGACGAGTATCCTTGAGTGGCCGCTTCTTCGTTGGCGAAGTGGGCGCCACTCATCGCAAGTTCATGAACGGAGCTGCCGTCAATAATGTTCTGGCTACCGGAGTAGGTGAAGGACTTCTCGCTCATGCACTTTTTGACCTCGTTGACGAGGGCCACGTTAATATCCGGGGAGGGATTCTCGTAGCTTGCCAGGACATTACGAATGTCTTGCTTAACTTCAACGGTGGTGGAGCAACTCGATACGCCTAGGCAACAGGCAATACCGATAAGGGCGAGGGGTGCGAAGGGCTTCTTTGCCATGGACTTCACCTTTCTCAAGCATCATTGATGGGCGAGAACCGGCAGTGATACGGGCGTATCGTGGATGCTATCTACAGACCTGCTATATGGTGTGAACCTGCGTTTTGTGGAGTAGAAGCGTAGTGAGCCGATTACTAACATGATAGAGTGCTACCCCCCCCGTACAACAGATACACAACATATATTTATGACGTATAGCACCTATAAGAATGCATGTAATAGGGCTTATGAGTTAAAGGGTGGTGCCCCGGAAGGTCATTCTTCCGGGGCACCACCCTTTAGCTATGTGGGTTTATGGGGTTGAGGGGCGAAGCCTAGCCAGCGTGAGCATCTTCATCGTGTACGTTTGCGTGACATAAATCCTCGTGCAGAATATCCCGCGCCGGATGCTGCCGCGCCCGCTCCTCCGCAGCCCGGTCAGACAGCGAATAGAACCACGTAATGTGCTCACACACCCGCTCATAGGCTGCCTGCTCATCGTGAGAGGCAATCGCCTCAATAATGCCGTAATGCTGCTGCTGCAACGTGCGCTTGACCGCTTCCCAATCCTTCAAGAAAGGAACTGCCTCCTGCACATAGCTCATCGTCGCCATGTGCAAAGAGTCAATCACCGTATCAAGCACAATATTGCCGCCGAGCTTCGACAGCTCATAGTGAAAACGCGTATCGCAGAAGTGGAAGCGCTCATCGCTGATCTGCTCATCCATCTCTGCCAGATGCACGCGCGCCCGCTCCAGCGCCGCCGCACGCTCCGGAGTGTCCGGCGCGGCAGCTGCCGCACGCGCCGCAGGGCCCTCCAGCAGCAAGCGGGTTGAGACAACGTCCTTCACCGGCAGGCTACGGGTCGCAATGTGCATGCGCAGCGCCCAGCTGAGCGCATCCGACGGCTCAGAAATGATAATCGCGCCCGACTTCGGTCCCGAACCCGTGCTGGAACGAATCAGACCCAGCGCGTTCAGAACCCTCAAACCCTCACGGACCGAGGGGCGGGAGATACCGTGCCGCGCCGCCAGCTCACGCTCGGAGGGGAGCTTATCGCCCACACGCAGCTCACCCAGGCGCAGGCGCCGCTCAAAGTTCTCCAGGATGATGCTGTAGCTGCGGTCCGCCAGAATCGGCTGGCGGTCAACCGCAGGGGGCGCCTCAGCAGGCTGGGTATCGTCATAAGAACGAGGCATAATCTCTCCTGATAACGAGGCGGATAACGAAAAGAAGTCTCGACTCAGCATGTTCTCCCAAACTATTGGGGCAACCTATCGAGTCATAAGGGGCATAAAAAGCGGGGCGGCGATACCGGAAAGGTACGCCGCCCCGCTGTGGCCTCCGGTCAAACCGGGGCGAATGTCCTACTGTTCGTGAAGCGGATGCTTCAGGAACTCTCTAAAACCTGAGCTTCAGATTAGGGAATCATGAAGGACAGCACGTTGGTCTGCAGGAAGACCAGGACGCAGACGAACAGGAGCATAGCGAAGGACCAGGGGAGGACAGCCTTGAGGATGTCGGATTCCTTGCCTTCCATGTCCACGGAGGTAGCAGCAATAGCCAGCGACTGCGGGGAGATCATCTTACCGACCACACCACCGGTGGTGTTAGCAGCCAGCATGAGCTCGGGGGTTGCTCCGTGGATACCTGCGTGCTGCAGGTTCTCAGCAGCAGACACCTGCAGCTTGGCGAACAGTGCGTTCGCACTGGTGTCCGAACCGGTCACAGCGGTACCGATCCAGCCCAGAGCCGGTGCGAGGAACGCGTAGACGGTGCCCAGGCCTGCCAGGAAGGTACCCATAGCAATGGTCTGACCGGAGAAGTTCATGACGTATGCCAGTGCCAGAACCGAAGCAATGGTCAGGATGGACCAACGCATGCGGTAGACAACGGAACCGAACTCGGTGAAGATTGCCGGGAACTTGAAGGCGTAGCGGCCCTTCTCGTTGAAGAAGAAGTAGACGACAGCAACAACCAGACCGGAGATGATCAGCAGGGTGCCGGGGTTGGACATCCACGCGAAGTTGTAGACTGCATCCTTGACGGGCTTGCCGTCAGCGGTGACGAGGCGGGAGCTCAGAGCCTGGATATCAATCTTGATGACGAAGCTCTTCAGCCATGCCTTCAGGCCAGCGTGCAGGTTAGCAACACCGAAGATTGCAACGACGATGACGTAGGGCAGCAGTGCCATCCAGACACGAACGGCGGGCAGAGCTTCCTTCTCTTCAGCCTGTGCGGGCAGACCGTAGCGTTCACGAACGCCTGCGACGCCGCGCGGCTTCCAGAACTGTAGGAAGACAACAGCAACACCCATGGAGACGATGCAAGCAACAACGTCGGTCAGGTTGTATGCGGGGGTAGCAGCGGTGACCCACTGTGCAATTGCGAAGGAGACACCGATGATCAGTGCGGGCAGCCAAGCGTCCTTCAGGCCCTGCATGCCGTCGAGGATGACGAGCAGGATGAGGGGAACGAGCATTGCCAGGAACGGAGCCTGGTGACCAACGATGGTTGCGATAACGTGTGGGTCCTTGCCGCCAACGTCAGCTGCGGTGGTGATCGGGACAGCAACTGCGCCGAATGCCACGGGTGCGGTGTTAGCGATCAGAACGGTGACAGCAGCCTTAAGGGGCTTAACGCCCAGGGAGAGAATCATGGTTGCGGTAATTGCAACGGGAGCGCCGAAGCCAGCCAGTGCCTCGAGCAGACCGCCGAAGCAGAATGCGATGAGGATAGCCTGGATGCGCAGGTCGCCGCCGCCGAGGCGGTCGAAGACGCGGCGCAGATCTTCAAAGCGGCCGGAAAGGACGGTAATCTGGTAGAACCAGATTGCACCGAGGATAACCCAGCAGATGACCAGGCCGTAGATGCCACCGCGGACGGCGCTCAGACCGGCGAGGTCAGCGGGCATGTGGAAGCCCAGCGCTGCTACGAGGATGGATGCTGCCAGTGCCACGAGTGCGGACCAGTGAGCGCGTGCCTTAACGCCCAGTAGCATCACAAAGAAGGTGAGGAGGGGAATGGTTGCCACGAGCGCGCTGAGGCCGAGGCTACCTCCCACTGCATTGGTTACAGCGGTATAAGTTTCCACTGGAACTCCTTTGGTTCAGGGTGTGTTTTGTGTGTGGTCAGACCATAGATAATTCTGTGGGGAACGAGTCATTGTTCCCTGCATGGGGATGTGGTCAGACCATTGATCGCATGTTTAGAAGAGTACCGGATAGTGCGGTGTTTCACCAAAAGTGACCTGACTCATTTTCGAGCCTTAGGGGCGCTCGGTGTGCCTATTGCCCGTGAATTTACCGAAATATTGCGGCTCTGACAGTTAATGCCAGCTTCTGAAACTCGAATATTTCTGAAGGCGTAATGAATTGGGTGTATGAGTGGTCGGTTTATTCGTTAAGGAACCTTCAACTGCGGGCACATTCTTGAAAAGAATGTTGCGTTAAAGAGGAGTCACCCCACAAAACAATCATGAATTCTTCAGAAAGGCGGATTTCTAGGGGGTTTAGCCACCAAAGATGTGCGTTTGATAAACGTTCAATAAATAAAGAGGTATAGAGGGTGGGGCAGGGGTAAAAACTAGATGAGGTCATATGTACCGAAAGGTAGGGAAGTGTACCTTAAGGTCAGGGTGACCTAACCCGTTATTTAACAAGGAAAGTATGTGCTATTTCGACTAGAGAAAAGCCGCACAACGGTGTTAAATGGCAAGGAAGATAAAAGACATCACCACGGTTTCTGATCCCACCGCATCCCACCTCCACTTGGGGCGCGCACATTCAGCCGGAGCTCTCCGGCCCAGCTTCCCCGACTCAATACAGCTGAGTCGCCTCTTTGGAAGACCGAACTTATTCGGACTGTGCCCCGCCTGCCCCAGACGCAGGCGGTGAGACCGAGAAACTCTGAACACAGAGGAAAGGACGGACAAGTCATGCGCATTGCACTCTTCTCCACGTGCATCGTTGACGGCATGTACCCCCGCGTAGCACGCGCCACCGTCGAAATTCTTGAGCGCCTGGGCCACGAGGTTGTCTTCCCCCCGAACCAGACCTGCTGCTCCCAGATGCACGTCAACTCCGGTTACTTCGATGACGGCTACGAAGTCATCAAGAACCACGTCGAGGCATTCGACTCCTGGGACTGGGACGTTGCTGTTGCACCCTCCGGCTCCTGCGTCGGCTCCCTGCGTCACCAGCAGGCAATGGTCGCACGTAGCCGCGGCGACGAGGCACTGGCTCTGAAGGCAGAGCAGATCGCTTCCCGCACCTTCGAGCTCTCCCAGCTGCTGATCGACATCCTCGGTATCACCAACGCTGCTGAGCAGCTCGGCTCCTACTTCCCCGAGCACGTCACCTACCACAGCTCCTGCCACGGTATGCGCATGCTCGGCCTGGGCACCCGCCAGCAGGACCTGGTCCGCACCGTTGAAGGCATCAAGTACACCCAGATCGAGGGCATGGATCAGTGCTGTGGCTTCGGCGGTACCTTCTCCTTCAAGAACGCTGACGTCTCCGGCGCAATGGTCAACGACAAGGCCGACAACGTCGAGGCAACCGGCGCATCCGTCTGCACCGGTGGCGACTGCTCCTGCCTGATGAACATCGGTGGCGCACTCTCCCGTCGCGGCTCCGACGTGAAGACCATCCACTTCGCTGAGATCCTCGCCTCCACCAAGGAAAACCCGCTCAAGATTGATGCCGAGCACCTCGAGCTCTCAATCGCCTAAGGAAAGATAAGACCTCATGACCGCTATTCAGCTTGGTATGCCCAAGGTCGTTCACTACGGCGAGGGCAACATTTTCGAAGAAACCCCCTTCCCCAAGTACGCGAAGGAAGAGCTCAAGAACGAGCAGCTGCGCTCCAACCTGCGCTTCGTGACCCACGCGATCCGTAACAAGCGCGCCAAGGTCACCGCAGAACTGCCCGACTGGCAGGAACTGCGTAACACCGGTGAGTCCGTCAAGAACTACGTTCTGGCGAACCTGCCCGAGCTGCTCGAACAGTTCGAGCGTAACTTCACCGCCGCAGGCGGCCACGTGCACTGGGCACGCAACGCCACCGAGGCAAACCAGATCGCTCTGGACCTGATTCGCGAGCAGGGCGTGGACGAAATCATCAAGATTAAGTCCATGGCAACCGCAGAGACCGGCCTGAATGAATTCCTCGAGGAAAACGGCATCAACGCTATCGAGACCGACCTCGCGGAAGAAATCGTCCAGCTCGGCCACGACCGCCCCTCTCACATTCTGGTGCCCGCAATTCACCGCAACCGCCGCGAAATCCGCGACATCTTCCTGCGCGAAATTGAGGGTATCAACCCGGACATCACCGATGAGCCGGCAGAACTGGCAGAGGCATCGCGTAACCGCCTGCGCAACAAGTTCCTGAACACCACCGTGGCAGTCTCCGGTACCAACTTCGGTATTGCCGAGACCGGTACCCTGACCATCGTGGAGTCCGAAGGTAACGGCCGTATGTGCCTGACCCTGCCCGACACCCTCATTACCTTCATGGGTATTGAGAAGATCCTGCCCACCTTCCAGGACTACGAGGCATTCCTGCAGCTGCTGCCCCGTTCCTCCACCGGTGAGCGCATGAACCCTTACACCTCCATGTGGACCGGTGTGACCCCCGGTGACGGCCCGCAGAACATGCACGTCATCCTCATTGACAACGGCCGTACCGCTGTTCTGGCTGACGAGCTCGGTCGCCAGGCACTGCGTTGCATCCGCTGCTCCGCTTGCATGAACGTGTGCCCCGTGTACGAGCGCGCAGGCGGCCACGCCTACGGCTCCACCTACCCGGGCCCCATCGGCGCGATCCTGTCCCCGCAGCTCTCCGGTATCGAGGCTGCGCACAACAACTCGCTGCCGTACGCATCCTCCCTCTGTGGCGCATGCTACGAGGTCTGCCCCGTGAAGATTAACTTCCCCGAGGTGCTCGTGCACCTGCGCGCTAAGGACGTCGAGTCCAAGCACGCTGTCCGCGAGTTCGAGGGTAACAAGAAGGCTCCCTTCTCGCAGATGGACGGCATGATGCTCGGAGCGAAGAAGCTCTTCACCTCCGGCAAGATGATGTCCATTGCAGAGCGTGGTCTGCCCATGTCCCGCCTCATTACCGGCCGCAAGCACAAGATCACCGCTGTTCCCGGTATCGTCGGCGGCTGGACCGCTTACCGCGACATCCCCGAGCCCCCCAAGGAATCCTTCCGCAACTGGTGGAAGAAGGAGAAGGGTCAGGCTCCGGCACGCGATAACGCACAGCGCGTTGACATTCAGGCCCTCATCGAGGCTAACAAGGGTAAGGCAGCTGAAGCGGCTGCAAACGCTAAGGCTGCTCAGGAAGCCCGTGAAGCTAAGGAGAACAACTAATGTCCTCTGCTAAGGAAGATATCCTCGCACGTATCCGCTCGTCCCTGGCTGACGCACCCGTCGCCCCCGAGCCCGTACGTAACTACCGCCGCGTCAGCGAGCTGAACGAAGAGCAGACCATTGAGATGCTCGTCGACCGCCTCATTGACTACAAGGCAAACGTGTTCCACGCGAACAAGGAGAACATCTCCGAGGTCATCGCAGAACGCCTGGGTGAAAAGTCCACCTACGTGGTTCCCGAGGGCCTGAACATGGAGTGGCTGCCGGCTGACACCGCTGACCGCAAGCGCGTCACCGACTCCGGTAGCACCCTCAAGCCCGGCTGCCTGACCCTGAAGGAACTGGACGCAGTTGACGCTGTGGTCACCGGTTCGACCGTCTCCTGCGCAGAGACCGGCACGATCTTCTTGAACACCAACCCCGATGAGGGTCGCCGCGCCATCAGCCTGGTGCCCGACCACCACATCTGCGTGGTGCCCCGTTCCACCGTGGTGGAGCTGGTTCCCGAGTCGATCGAGCGTATCACCTACACCCGCCCCGTGACCATGATTTCCGGTCCGTCGGCAACCAGTGATATCGAGCTGATCCGCGTGGAGGGCGTGCACGGCCCCCGTACCCTTGACGTCATTATCTACGACGCCTAAGGTACAGCGCCAGACGGCAAACCTCTAAAGAAACCGCCCGAGAGCTAAGGCTCCCGGGCGGTTTCTTTATACCCTCTTCTTGATGCCCCTTTTCTTATGCCCCCGCGGCTTCTCGTCTTCAGAGGCGCAGGTGCCAGTTGTGAGGGCACAAAAACGGTGGCGGGCCCATGTTCCCGCCACCGTTCTGTGCTTTATAGGGTGGTGTATCGACGGTTAGCGTCGTAGCGCCCCGTGAGGGTGCTTAGGCGCGTGCGTCGAAGTGCTGCAGACCGGAGTCCTCGCGGCTACCGCCCTGGCCATCGCCAACATCGTGGTAGTCCTTGATCCACTCGATCTTCTGAACCCACTTGACCATCTTGTAGCCGTGCATGGAGTCCGCACGCAGACGGAGCGGGCCACCGTACACATCGGGCAGGGGCTTGTCGTTCATGCCCCACGCCAGGATGGTCTCATCTTCCATTGCCATGGAGATGTCCAGGCACTCGTAGTAGGGTTCGGTCGGGCGGCCGTCGTAGGTGTGGCCCACGTGGCCGAAGGAGGTCACCATAACGTAGCGAGCCTCGTCGGTCTTCTCGACCAGTGCGAGAACGTCGCGCAGGCGCACGCCCTCCCACTTGGCGATGCCGGTCCAACCCTGCATGCAGGTGTGCATGGTGATGTTGACTTCCTTGCCCAGCTGCTTGAGCTCGTCAATGCTCAGGGACTTGGATTCCTTCACCAGGCCGCCCAGCTCGAGGCGGTAGTCAACGAACTCGTGCTCCTTCAGGCGGTTCCACTCGGTGCTCTCACGCTCTGTCGGCGGGCGAGTGTTAACCCAGTGGAAGGGCGAGATGTCGGCATCGGTGAAGGTCTTCTTCTGCACCTGACGGGAGGTGATACGGTCCAGCAGGACGTTACGAATCGGCTGGGTCAGACCCCAAATGAAGGTCTGGGTGAATCGCAGGTCGCGCAGGGACCAGTACGAAGCGAAAATCCACAGAGCCACAGCGAAGACAATGCCGCCAATGAGCATGGTGACTGCCTGAGCGAACTGTGCTGCGTCGACCTCGTTGTAGGGCTTGTTCAGCATCATGTGGGCGATGTTGTACTGGGGGTGAACCACGAACACCAGCGCCACGTGAATGACGGTGAAGACGCAGTAGAACGCCATGCCCAGGAAGTGGATGGAACGTGCGGTCTGGCGGTTACGGAAGAGGCGCACGTAGCCGGGGAAGCGGCCGCAGAATGCCGGGCTCATAATCGGGCCGGTTGCAATCATCAGCGGTGCCACGATGAACACCACAGTGAAGTACATAATCTGCTGCAGAGCGTCGTACGGCTGGAAATGCTCAATCGAGGGAATCTGGAAGCCAGCGTAAATCTGGATGGATTCCCACGCCTGCGGGATGATGTCCCAGCTGGTCGGGACGATGCGGCGCCACTGACCGGTCAGGAACAGCAGGGAGACATATACCAGACCGTTAACAATCCAGATGACGGTCACCAGCGCGTGCCATGCGCGGCCCAGACCAATCTGAGCCTTACCGGGCAGAGAAATCAGGGGAGACAGGGTGCGCTGGTCATCGCGCGCAGTAAATGCGCCGGGGGTGGTAGGGACCTTGTCCTTGGTGAACTTAATCCACTCAGAACCCGGGGTGCAATGGTTGTTCCAGTACAGGCGGGGGTGAGAGGCGAGAACTTCCCAACCTGAACGAATCAGGAAGCCCATCATAATGAAGTTGATAAAGTGCGTAATTCGGAGCCAGGCCGGGAAGTCCAGCTCTACGCCACCAGTGCTCGCGGTGAGGAGTAGTTGGTGCATGATATTTCCTTCGGAAATGACTGTGTGTGCAGACAATCGTTAGGATTCAGTGCGAGGCCTTGAGATGCGAAGTTAGAAATAGTTACCTTTCTGAACCATATGATCCTCCTCCGTGGTTGGGAGCCGCCGGGGGTATCGTCGCGGATACTCCCGAAAGGGGCGCCTCCCGTGTGTGAGAGGGGAGGTGCTCCAGCTCCCGCTGGGGCGGAAGCGACTCTGTGTATGTATGTTGGTTTATGTGTGTTTTAGGGAAATTCCCTGTCCGCTTTCAATTTTATAGGACAAAGTGTCAGTCGTGAAAGCTAAGACACGTCATGTTCTGTAATATTTGCATAAAAAATCCGAATTTAAGGAAGATTCTCATCTTTCCGCGGTTTATAGGGTCTTTCGGGTGCAAAAAACCCACCGCAGCCTCAAGAAGGGATGCGGTGGGTTTTGATTCTATATGTGGGATGCATGTTGGTTTGCAGGGCTTTAGCTGCCTGGTATTGTGTGGTTTTATAAATTCAATCCCACATAAGGTTGGGGTGACTGTAAGCGGGGTACCCGCTCAAACCGGTTCGTACCCGATCTTGAAATGTCGAACCGCAACCGTAGCCGCTGCTAGATCTCTGCAGAACCCGTATTTTCCGCAGAACCCTTACGCTTCTTTGCCCCAGCCCGAGAGGCTGCTCGGGACGCAACGCTAGAACCAGCGGAAGCGCCCGTAGCCTCGGCAGAGCCGGGCTGAGCATCAGCCGGGGACTCAGAATCGGGCTGGGTCTCAGAATCAAGCTGGGGCTCGGAGCCAGGCTGGGACTTCAAACGAACCACCGGAATCATGCCTGTGGCAAGCTTCGTCTGAGCATTACGCTGAGCCTTCAACGCATTCATCTGCTCCTTACGGCTCGGCGCCTGCTGCGCCGGCTGACCAGAACCAAACGCCTGACGAATACCCAACGCCCATAGCGGGAACAGCAGAACCGTCAGTGCGCCGCCGGCAACCAGCAGCGACGCCGTGGACTTCTCGAGAAGACCCGAACTGGTCGCAACCTCCGTCACCGCCACAATAATCGGCAGACCCGCCGCCGAATACAACGCCAACTGCACCTTCTGCGCGCGAGTGGCCAACCCCGAACGGGTATCGAAGAAATGCTCCGCCAAAAGCACCGGAACACCGCGGCACAGCAGAATACCCACCACCACGGCAAGCAGACCCAAAGGATTAGCCACCACGGCAGAGACATCAATACCCATACCGCTGACCACAAAGAACAGCGGAATCATGAAGGTAAAACCAACCACCTCAAGGCGGTGAGTTATCATATGCAGAGCCGCCGGAGGGGTCAACGTACGCAGAATCAGGCCCGCCGCAAAGGCGCCCAGCACCGCATCCAAATCAAAAAGGGCGGTACACATGATCAGGGTCGCCAGCAGGAACATCGCAAGACGCAGAACCGTCTGACCGGTCGTATTCGCCTCCGCAGCCATAATCTGACGCAGACCCGGAACATGCGCAAACAGACGGTGAGGAATCAGCGCCACAATCACCGCAACCACCATAAACGCCAGCAGTACCACAAACGCCATGCCCGGCGAACGCGAAGACAGCAACAGCGAAATAGCGAAAATCGGCAGAAGCTCACCCACGGCACCGTGCACCAGCACCGCATTACCCACCGGCGTACCGGCAGCACCATGAGACTTCAACATCGGCAGCAGAGTACCCAACGCCGTGGAACTCAGCGCTACGCCCACCGCAATATACGTATTCAGCTCATGCGAGAACGACGTAATCACCGCCGCACCCGCCATACCCAAAGCAAAGCACACCACCCATGTGGCAATAGCGCTATAACCCTGGCGGCTACGCAGCGAGGACACGTTAATTTCAAAGCCCGCAATCAAAAAGAGCATGCCCAAGCCCAGCTCTTTCAGTAGCGGGATACCGCCCTCACTGCTGGCAAGGTTGAGCATATTCGGGCCAATGAGCAGACCAAAAATGAGCAGGAAAACCACATCAGGGATCTTCTTACCCGTCAGGCGCGAAAGAATCGGTGACAGCAACGCAACCAACGTAATCCAGAAAATGGACACAAACTGGCCGCTATCGTGGCTCGACCCATCCGAAAGAGTCGTACCCGAAGCCAGAAGAGCACCAGAAGTCCCCCAATCCGTCAGAAAAAGAGGGGAAAAAGTCGAAAACATAAAACCTCAACGTGGTGTATGTGCAGGTGGGGCGCGTACAGAAAAGTAACCGGGGTGAAGCACTCGCGGGATGACCCCACCTTTAAGAACGTACCAATGGTACACACCTAACCTCGTGCAACAACACTTGAACAGCACTCACTAGGGGCAAGAGGTACCCGCCAACGGCCGGGACAGAAGCGGCATGAGAGCAAAACCTCCGCGCCACCGCCCCGCTGGACACAGCTTCCACCGTTACACTTAACACCTATGCCAGCGCATCCGGCACACACCACCGGATGCGGCAGATACCCGGCAGGGCACACCCCCTGGCGTAGCCCTAGCAGGGCACACAGACTCTCAAACACGGCACTACAAGGAGCGAGGACATGGCAGCAGGGCGCACACAACCCATCCCCACCGTCAGCAGCGGGGCACGCGCCGCCTCCCTCGGAGGCACCCGACGCGACCTCGGGCTCGACCTCGCCCGCGCCTTCGCCGTGCTCAGCCTGCTCATCCCCTTCGGATACTGGCTACAGCTGATCCCGGTCTCCTGGAAATTCTGGATTCCGCAGACCCTCGTACCCGCCGAACCGCTCTTCGCCGCGATCCTGGGCGCAGCCGCCTGGCGGTACGCACGCACCGCAAACTTCCCGCAACTCTTCGCCGGAACCATCGTGCGATTCCTCGCGCTGCTGCTACTGGGCGTGGCGCTCATGCAGGGTATCACCTACCTGCCGCAAGCCGGCGTAACCGTACCGGCGCAGGGCTTCAGCTACACGCTGCCCTTCGACATGCTCGTGCACCTGGCGCTACTCACCCTGCTCACCCTATTCGTCGTGCACCTGCCCCTGTGGGCGGTCGCCGCGTTGGCGGTGGTCACCAGCCCCTTCATCACCTGGACCTACACGCTCCTCATGGACGTAGCCGCCCAGGCTGACCAGTGGACTGCCGTGCAGCTGCCCTTCCTGGTAACCCACGGCGTCAACCACGCGCAGAGCGCACAGCTCATCTGGGTCATGTGCCTGGGCATCGTGCTCGTGCGCCTTTACGACAACCTGCAGGCAAAGCTCGCAATCCCCGTGGTACTCGCCGTGCTGGCGCTCGCCGTCTACCGCACCTTCAACCCCTACACCGAGCTCGGCTTCCTCAACACCCCGCAGGTGCTGCTGACCCTGAACCTGGCGGCAACCCTGTACTTCTGGGCAGAATGCGCGCGGCTGCTCTCCGTGCAGGCGGGAATGCTCACCCCGATCGCTCGCCTGGGCCAGATGTCGCTGAGCGCCTCCATTGTGCTGAGCGGAATCATCATCTACGCAGGTCCCACCGTTAAGGCTCTCACCGCGGGCGAGCACTACGTCGCCACCGGAGGCTGGGGCACCGCCGTGTACTGGAGCGTCTTCCTGCTACTCGGCGCCGCAATCGCCCTGGGCTTCTGCACCCTCTGGTCGCGCATGGCGCGCTCCATTGCCGGACGCGGCCCCCTGGAGGCGATTCTCGCCCTCATCTCCGGGCGCGGCTAAGCATGCTGAAAACCACAACCTAGAACCACAGCCTAGATCCATAACCTAGAAAGCGACCCTCTACCTGCGTATCTGCGCGGGTAGAGGGTCGCTTCTATGTACTTAGCATCTGCGGCAGAATATGTGCCGGGGATTTGCTGAGGAATCTGGGCAGAAATACCGTGGAAGAAATACTGCGGGTACGACAAAGCCCCGGTCCAATGGACCGGGGCTAGTTGTCGGGATGACAGGATTTGAACCTGCGACCTCGTCGTCCCGAACGACGCGCGCTACCAAGCTGCGCCACATCCCGATGTTGACCTATCGCGAATACCGTAGGCAACTCACCTAGGATAACCCAAAAAAATTCAGAACGCAACACAGGGGCACGCCACCGGTCGGGGAGAGGCACATAAAGGTTCTAGGCTTCAGCCTCCTGAACCTGATTCAGCTCATCCCAGGAGGCGTACATCGCCGCAAAACGACCACCGGAGGCAATCAGCTGCTGCGGGGAGCCATCCTCCACCACGGAGCCCTCATTGATCACCAGCACACGATCAGCGCCCAGAACCGTCGAGAGGCGATGCGCAATCACCAGTGCCGTACGCCCCGCCAACACGGTTCGCAGCGCCGCCTGCACCGCGCGCTCACTCGGAATGTCCAGCGAAGCCGTCGCCTCATCCAGAATCAGCACCCGCGGATTCGCCAAGAACACGCGTGCAAAGGACACCAGCTGACGCTGACCTGCCGACAGGGTAATACCGCCGCGACCCAGCTGCGACTCGTAGCCGTCACGCAGACGCTCAATGAATGCGTCAGCACCCACCGCCTTCGCGGCCGCCTTCACCTGCTCGTCGGAGGCCTGCGGGTTGCCCATACGGATATTCTCCAGAATCGACGCGGAGAACAGGAACACCTCCTGGGTCAGCATGAGCACCTCACGGCGTAGCTGCACATCCGCCAGCTGGCGAACATCCACACCGTCAATACGCACCTGACCGGATGAAACATCGTAGAAACGCGCCACCAGCTTAGCGATCGTCGACTTACCGGCACCCGTAGCACCCACCAGCGCCACGGTCGTACCCGGCTCAACGCGCAGGCTCGTCTCCTTCAGCGCGTGACGATCCGACGTGTACCCAAAGACCGCCGAATCCAGCTCCACCAGGGCGCCGCGAACCGTGCCGCTCACTCCGTCAGTAGCAGACTCATCGGCAGGCTCGGTTGCAGACTCTACCGCCCGCTCATGCGGATGCTCCGGCTCAGCAACCTCCGGCTCCTCAGCCAAGAACGACGACAGCTTCTCCAACGCAGACATCGCCGACTGGAACATGTTGTAGAACTCAGAGAGCTGCATGACCGGCTCAAACACGCGGTTCGCGTAAATCACCAGTGCCAGCAGGGTACCGATCTGCATGGTGCCGCCCAGCACCGCATAACCACCCAGCACCAGCGCACCGGCAATAAATAGATTGCCCAATAACGTTAGGGTTGGGGCATAAACACCGAAAATCTTAATCGAATCCATCACCGCCAGGCGGTAACGCTCCGACGCCTGAGCGTACTCGGTGCGCATCCGCGCCTCCGCACCAAACGCCTTCACCGCGCGGATACCCGTAAACGTCTCCACAAAACGGCTCGTCAAATGCGCAGACTCGGTACGCATCGTGCGGAAAACCGGCACCGCCGCCTTCTGGAACCAGCGCGTTAAAAAGTAAATCGGCACGCCCATCGCCAGCATGAGCAAACCAATACGCCAATCCAGAAGGAAAATAGCGACCGCAGAAATCACCATGGACAGCAACGTAATCGCCAACTGGCTGATGCCGCTATCCAAGAAGCTACGGACCGTATCAATATCGCTCGTCAGACGCGAAATGACCTTGCCCGAGGTGTACCGCTCATGGAACGACACGCTCAGCGACTGCGCGTGACGAAACACCCGCTTACGCAGGTACACCACCACACCCAGCGACACGCGCACCGTGTACGCCACGTTGACCCACGAGAAGATTGCGGTCACCGCGGTAGCCGCCACGAAGAACGCCAGCAGGGTTAGCAGGGGAGAGGCGTCACCCCGCTTGAGCGGCTCAATGGAACTATCCAAAACGCGGGCAATCAGAATCGGCGCAATCGCTGAGGAACCCGACACCAAAAGCACCGAAATAATCGACAGAGCCAACGCCCCACGGTGCGGGCGCAACATCTGGCGCAGCAGAGCCATCGAGCGCTCTCGAGTTTCCGCACGCTCCTGCGGGCTCAACTCCTCCCGCCGCTCCGCCGGACGATGATGGGCCATTAGCCCTCCTCCATCGTCATTAGCTGGCGGTACTGTTCCGAAGAGTCCATCAGCTCAGCGTGAGTGCCCTCAGCGACCACGGCACCATCAACCATCAGTAGCACGCGGTCCGCCAACGCGACGGTGGAGGGGCGGTGCGCCGTCAGCAGGGTCGTAGCGCCGCCCAGACCGTCCAGACCCTCACGCAGACCCGTAATAATACGCTCCTCGGTGTTCACGTCCAGAGCAGAGAAGGGGTCATCGAGCAGCAGCACGGAGGGACGCTTCGCCAGGGCGCGCGCCAACGACAGACGCTGACGCTGGCCACCCGAAAGGCTCATGCCCTCCTCACCAATGACGGTATCCAGACCCTGCGGAAGCTCCGCCACGAAATCACACGCAGCCAGCTGCAGCGCCGTCTGGAGGGTCGCCTCCAGCTCTTCTGCGGCGGGGTAGTCCTCATCCTCGGTGCCGCGCTCGTACTGCTCAGCAACGCCCATCAGCACGTTCTCACGGACCGTTCCGGAGAAGAGCACCGCCTCCTCAAAGACGAACGCGGTCTGGGCGCGCACCTCCTCAAGAGACATGTCGGCGGCATCTCGGGTGCCAAAACGCAGGGAACCGGAGGTCGGCTCGTAGAAACGCGGAACCAGCGACAGCACGGTTGACTTGCCGCTACCGGTTGCACCCACCAGCGCCAGAATCTCGCCCGGGAAGACCTTGAAGTTTACGTCCTTCAGCACGGAAACCTCCGGTGCCTTCACCTCAGAGCCTGCGCCGGTAGCCCCTGCCGGAGCAGGTGCTTCGGCAGCATCGTAGCTGAACTGAACGTGATCGAAAGTGACAGATACTGCGCCACCGCTGGGGTACTGCATAGTTTCCTTCCCGGAGTCGCCCTCGGCAGACACTCCAGCTACTGTTGACGAATCAGAAGCACCCTGCGGATGCTCGGGCGCAGACATAGCCGCGGAACCACGAACCAGCGGCACAACCTCAAAGCCGGGCTCGTCCATGACCTCGTTGTGGCGTTCCAGCGCCACCTTATAGCTCAAATAGGCAGACATCAGCGCGGTCGAGCGCGTCACGTGGCTGAGCACGGTCGTCTGTATCGCAAAGTAGGCGGTCATCGCGCCCAGACTCAAGGTGCCCGCCGCAACCTGCGAAGCGCCCACAGCCAGCGCCACCGCCGTGGAGACACCCACAATCAGGCCCTGATACAGGGCAACACGAGCCACCAGCATCGACCTGCCGTACTCGCGTACCTGCAGGGCGTCCACCGACTCGGAATATTCCTGAATTTGCTCGGGGGAGCGGCCCAGCGCCTTAATCACGCGGATGCCGCGCACCGACTCCTCAATACGGGTGGACAGATCGCCCGTCATCTGCTGAATCTCATGCGAGGCGCGGTAGTACTTGCGGGTGAAGTTCACCAGCGACAGCACCAGAATCGGCACGGTCACCACGAACACCAGCGCCAGGGACGGCGAAGAACGCAGCATGAAGAAGCCACCGACCAGGAACATCACCGCAACAGTCAGCATCTGCACAATACCGAAGGACAGCCAACGGCGAATCGTACTCAAATCGCTCATGGAACGGGTCAATAACTGACCGGAGGGCCAACGATCCAGCAGAGAAAGCGGGGCGCTGAGCAGACGGTCAAAGAAGTTCATGCGCATGGACAGCTCAATCGTGGAGGTCGGGTCCACAATCAGCCAGCGCCTCCAGTACATGAAGGAGGCGTGCGCAATACCCAGCAGAAGCACCAGGCCGCCGGCAATCCAGATGGCGCTTTCGGTGGTGCTCTGCGAGAGATGATCCACAATAATCTGCAGTGCCTGCGGGATGGAAATCTCAAGGGCACCGGCACCGAACGCCACGAGCAGACCCACACCCCAGCGCACACGAATCGGACGCGCATACGCGACGAGGGTGCGCGGGGCACGCTGATCGTGCGCGTAGTCAATCGGGGCGGGGGTCGGTTCGCTCGCCGTCTCCAGGAAGGGATTACGGCGGCGCTTAGTTGTGCGCGCTGTAGAAGCCTCAGACATTAGAGACGACCACCCGCCGATGCAGCGGAGGTGCCCTGCTCCTTATCGCGAGCCGTGAGGGTCACCAGGATTGCCTCCGGCGGGCAGAACAGGCGCACCGGCGCAAAACGAGAGGTGCCCAAACCGGCAGAAACCTGAACCGGAATACCGGACTGTTCACTGACGCCCTTCGCACGCGAAGGCGGCAAATCGCAGTTGCTGACCAGAGCATGACCGCCGGGCAGACAGACCTGACCGCCGTGCGTATGACCGGCAAAAATAGCCTGCGCACCGTCCTGCACGAAGCGGTGCAGGGTACGCATGTAGGGGGCGTGCGCCACGCCGATACGGATGCTCGGCTCCTCGCCCTCGTCGAAGGCACCGGGGGCAAATCCGGGGTGCTCATCGTAGCGCAGGTGCGGGTCATCCACACCGGAAAACTCCAAGCGCAGACCCTTGAGGTTCAGCGTGTCGTAGCGGTTAATCAGGCCCGTCCAGCCGCGCGACTCGAAAGCGTCGTGCATCCGCTCAATGGGCAGGGGTACGCGCGAGCCTTCCTCAATCATCTGCGGGGTGCGCGGCTGCCACAGGTAGCGTGCCGGGTTCTTAAAAACTGGCGCGAAATAGCAATTGGAGCCGGGCACAAACACGCCGGGGAAGTCCATGAGCGGGTCGAGCGCCTCCAACAGCGGACCCATACCGTCCACGTGGGAGAGGTTATCGCCCGTGTTCATCACCAAATCCGGTTCCAGAGCAGCCAGCGAGTGCATGAAGTCAATCTTTTTCTGCTGGCCCGGGATCATGTGCATATCCGAAATATGCAGAATCCTAAAGTCGGGGCTACCGGCGGGCAACACCGGCAGGGACTCGGTGCGGAGCTGAAAATTATTCAGCTCAATAAAGTGCCCATACGCCGCCGTGGCGGCCCCCAAGGCTGCAGTGGCGGCTACCGCCCCCGCTACCTTCTTCAGGAGAGGGGAGGAGCCGCGTGCGCCGGGGACCGCCACGGGGACGCGGGCGTTGACTGCGTTTTCACACATCATCAATCGCCTTTCAGACTTCAGCTGATGAGCTGTGATTCTAGCTGTACGACAGAATCTTATCGCTGGGGGTGGTGAAGTCCTTCGTGTTGTACTTCGGTGCGATGGCCTTCATGAACGACTGCCACTGTGCACCTGCGTAGGTTGCACCATCGACGTACTCGAGGACTCGACCGTTAATACCCACACCGTTCAGGGAGCGGTTGCCGAGGTTGTTCGAACCAACCCAAGACGCGGTGGACAGGCCACGAGTGTAGCCCACCTGCCAGGTCTGGGAGGAGTTATCGTTCGTACCGGTCTTCGCAGCCGAACCGTTCGGCAGACCAATACCACGCTGAGAAGCGGAACCGCCGGGCTGGATAACGCCCTTCAGAACCCAGCTGACACCGTTCGCGATGTCCGGATCCAGGACCTGCTCGCACTGGTTCTGGTATTCCTTCATGGTCTCACCGTTGGTCTTGGTGATCTTCTCAATCGGGCGGGGGGTGCAGTACTTACCCTCGGAAGCGAAGATAGCGTACATGGATGCGCTGGTCAGCGGGGAGATACCGTATGTGGTACCACCAATGTTGGTACCCAGATTGGGGATGCTGTGCAGCGGTTCGCCGGTACCGTCCAGAGCGTGCATCTTGATCGACAGGTCGTGCACATCGCACAGGTCAATCTGGGAGAGCATACCGTACAGGTACGAGTTCAAGGACTGGCGAATACCGTACGCAGCGGTACCGTAGGTCAGACCGCCGTTGACTGCGTTCTTGTAGGACCAGCCGTTCGGCTGACCGGTGTAGTAGTACTTACCGCCCTCGTAGCACTTGGCGTTCCAGCCGAAGCTGGTGGGCCAGAACAGCTGGGTACCGTTCACGGTAGCGTTCGCACCGTGGCCGCTCATGAGCCACTGGGCCAGAATAATCGGCTTGAACGTCGAACCGGGCTGGAAGCCGGGGGTACCACCGTACGCAGCATCAACGTTGTAGTTGTACTCGGTCTTGGAGTGGTCGTTGGCATCAGCGGGGCTACCGAGCTCGGTGTTCTGCGCCATGGCGATGACGCGGCCGGTGCCGGGCTCAACACTGGTCAGTGCGGAGTTGACGTCATTCCAGTTGGTCGCTGCCGGCTGGGTAGAGTCCACTGCCTGCTTTGCTACGGTCTGAGCCTCAGGGTTCAGGGTGGTAACGATCTTCAGACCGCCGCGCTTGATGGCGGTGTTGCGCAGCTCAGCGGTTGCGCCGAGGGACTCGTCCTGCAGCAGGTAGTTGACTACGTAGCGGCAGAAGAACGCCTTATCGCCTGCCAGGGAGCAACCCTGGGACTTGGGCTTGACGTTGAGCTTAATATCGCTGGCGATGGCGTCGCTGTATTCCTTGTCGGTAATCTTGCCGTCACGCAGCATGGTGCCCAGAACGATGTCGCGGCGTTCACGAGCCAGCTCGGGGTTCACGGTCGGGTCGTACACGTTCGGTGCCTGCACCAGACCGGCGAGAAGCGCGGACTGCGCCACGTTCAGGTCCTTAGCGGAAATACCCCAGTAGTACTGTGCAGCAGCCTCAACACCGTAGTTAGAACCGCCGAGGTTCACGATGTTCAGGTAGCCTTCGAGGATTTCGTCCTTGGACTTGTTCTGCTCCATAGAGATCGCAAGCTTCATTTCGCGAATCTTTGCAGCGTAGGTCTTGTTACCGTTCAGGGTTGCGGTTGCGTCCTCACCACGCGCCACAGCGGCATCAACAATGAGGTTATTAACGTACTGCTGGGTCAGGGTGGATGCACCCTGACGGCGGCCGCTGTTGGAGTTAATGATGTTGTTCAGGAACGCACGACCGATACCGATAGCGGAGACAGCGCCGTGATTGTAGAAATCACGGTCCTCAACCGAGACAATAGCGTCCTTCATATGCTGAGAAATCTGATCCAGCTTGACCGGCTCACGGTTCTCTTCGAAGAAGGTCGCAATTTCGGTCTTACCGTCAGCAGCGTAAATAGTAGAAGGACGGGAAGAGATGCCATCGGCAATGTCGTCAGGAAGGTCCTGGAACCATGACATCGACGCGTTCGTGACCATACCCAAGCTCACGGCAGGGGGTACGACAATAATTGCCGCGAGGAAACCGGCAATCACGCTGAACGCGAGGAACTGCAAAAAATCTCCCGGGCGGCGACGCGCACGGGTTTTCTTAGATGAAGCCATTCATTCAGTTTATCCCATGAAGCTGTGAGAGAAGGCCCGTCTCGCCACCCCACAGGGAGGTGGGGGCCTCAGCCCTGAGAATAAAGCCCCCAAAAGCGCCGGACATTGACCGAAACCATAGTAAATCCCTTTTACTTATTCGACCCTGAAAGCTAGTCTAGAGGGTATGAAGAAATGGGAATACGCAACTGTACCGCTGATGATCCACACGACCAAGGCAATCCTCGACAACTGGGGTGAAGACGGCTGGGAGCTCGTAACTGTTCTCCCCGGCGCATCCGCACCTGCCGGCGCAACCCCCGCGTCGAACATGGTCGCTCCGACTCAGGGCAACCCCATCGCCTACTTTAAGCGCGAGAAGGCTGACTAAGAGTAGCGCACCCGGCGGTCACCTCATACCCACTTTCCCCTACGTATAGGGGAGGGCGGGAATAGATGAGGCAGGCCGCCGGTTAGCCGTTTAACAGCTGCTTGAATATCAGTAGCGTTTAGGTTTACGGCATTTCCCCTATCACCGTTTGGGTGCCCGCACCCGCCATCCTTCTGGAGTAATCATGACTGAATCCCGTATTGAAGCACGTATCCGCGAACTCGGTTACGAACTGCCCGTAGCACCCGCCCCCGTTGCCGCTTATGTTCCCGCGGTAACCTCCGGCTCCTACGTGTACACCTCCGGTCAGCTGCCCTTCGTTGACGGTGCACTGCCCGAAACCGGTAAGGTGTCCGACTCCGGCGCTGAAGGCTTCGTGACCCCCGAGGACGCTAAGAAGTACGCGGGTATTTGCCTGCTCAACGCCCTGGCAGCAGTCAAGTCCGTTATTGGCGACCTGGACCGCGTGCAGCGCGTCGTGAAGGTTGTTGGCTTTGTGGCATCCGAGGTGAACTTCACCGCCCAGCCCGCCGTCATTAACGGCGCCTCCGAACTGCTCGGCGAAATCTTCGGCGAGGCAGGCCAGCACGCCCGCTCCGCCGTGGGTGTTCCCGTTCTTCCCCTCGATTCGCCCGTAGAGGTCGAGATCATCGTTGAGTATGTCTAAGCTGTACACCGGCGCTCTGCCGCTGTCTGCTATTCGTGCTGCCCAAGCTCAGCGGGCAGCGCAGGACGCTCCTGACAAGACTGCACGCACCGGATCCGTACAGGACAACGGCACCGCCCAAAACATCAAGACTCTACCCCTGCCGGTGCAGGAACGCCGCTTCGGCACTCCCACCCCGGCTGAGGGCGTGGAGCGCCCCCGCATGTTTACCGGCCGCCAGTCCGCGGCTAACCCGCGAACCTCCTGCATTCAGCGTCTCTACGCGGTCCCTGAGTTCATGCGCACCGCCGCCGAAAGCTGGCGTGAAGGCGGCAACGAAGGCGCGACCGGCTGCACGATGCGCCAGGCGGCATCCGTTATTTTTGTGCGCGATGGTGACAACGGCCTCGAAACGATTCTGACCTACCGCCCCGGCACCTCTCCGCTGGGTGTGGTGGCTTTCCCCGGCGGTACGGCTCTTCCCGGTGATGATGAGTCTGCCTCCTGGGTGGGTCCCGGCGCCGACTACTGGCAGGATCAATTCCACTTCTCCGATGTTGCGCAGGCACGCCGCAGCGTCATGGCTGCCGTGCGTGAATCCTTCGAAGAGACCGGCATTCTGCTTGCCGGCGAGGACGAACAGGATGTCGTCGAGCGCTCCAGCACCCCTGAACTCATGGCGTGGCGCGAGGCAGTCGCGGCTCAGGACAAGAGCTTCTCTGACTTCTTGACCTCCAGCGGTTTGAGCGTGCGCGCTGACCTGCTGCGCCCGGTCGCGCGTTGGCAGTCCCCGGACTTCTTCCTCAAGCGCTACGATATCGCCTACTTCACCACGGCGTTGCCCGTGGGCCAGGACCCGAAGCTGCTGCTCGGTAAGGGCGTGTGGGGTGACTGGCTGAACGTGCGTGAACTGCTCGAAGCCAAGGACACCAGCGAACTGGGTGACCGCATCGGCCAGCCCAACACGGTGGGCCGTACCCTCGACCAGCTCATTACCCCCGGCGTGATGTGCATGCTCGAATCTTTGGCGAAGGCACAGACTTCCGTCGCGTGGCTGTCCAAGCGCCGCAAGATTGAGGTGAAGAAGCCCGTGCTCGTGACCCACAATGGTGCGTGCATGCTCTCCTTCACCGAGGTGGTTCCGGCTACAACCGGTTCCATGTACACCGGTGCGATGGGCGCGCTCTAACGAGCTGCCGCATCCACTCGCTCGTAAGATCTCGTGAGATGAAGCGTTAAAGACATCAGGAGCCGTTTCCCCATGCAGAGGGAAACGGCTCCTGATCTATTTAAGTCGCGTGTCTTTCAGCGAGGGCGCCCTAGAATGCCCTCACTCAAAGAGACTTTAGCGGGAACGCTGGCGCAGGCGGGGCAGGTCCAGAATGACAACCGCGCGTGCCTCCAGGCGGATCCAACCGCGGGAAACGAACTCGGCAAGAGCCTTGTTCACGGTCTCGCGGGACGCGCCAACCAGCTGTGCCAGCTCTTCCTGAGTCAGCTCGTGAGCAACGAGCACGCCGTCGGTCGCGGGGCGGCCGAAGCGGTCAGCCAGGTCCAGCAGAGCCTTAGCGAGGCGGCCGGGAACGTCGGAGAAGACCAGGTCAGCCAGTGCCTCGTTAGCGTGGCGCAGGCGGCGAGCCAGAGTCTTAATGACCTGATCGGAGATCGTGGGATCCAGCTGCTGTGCACGCTTGAATGACTCGTGCTTGATGGCAGCCAGGCGAGTCTCAGAGACAGCCACAGCGTTGGTCGAACGGGGCGAAGGATCGAAGAGAGCCATCTCGCCGAAGACGTCACCGGGACCCATGATTGCAACCATGTTCTCGCGGCCGTCAGCGGCGGTGCGACCCAGCTTGACCTTACCGGAGAGCACAGCGAAGAGCTGGTCGTCCTGGTCGCCCTCGTAGAAGAGGACAGCATTGCGGGAGAGGTCAATCTCCTGAATATCATCGGTCAGCAGAGCGAAAGCTGCGTCGTCGAGGTTCGCAAAGAGAGGGGTACGACGGAGGATCTCGAGATCCATAAAGTTCTCCTAGATATGAGGTGATGAGCCGAAACTCGTAAATGTTCAGTGAGTGAGCCCGAACCGGTGTCATGCATCTCAACATCTGAAATGTGAGAAGGCTCAAGCTAGTGTGACATATTCAACTGATATGAGCGTACCCTAAAAAAGCGCTTTATGCATTCCGATACAGCGAGCTTTACAACAAAAGTTATTTCTTTCGAGTAAATTCAAAGCTTACCCACAGGTTCACCGCCTAATATCAGGCATTCAGGTGTGTACTTTTATCGGTACCAAGCACGCTGACGCCCTCATGACAAGGAGGCCCCGCCTCCACACGCGGTACGATGCGACGAGGCACAAACCCGGCCCCAAGAACCCCCGGTACACAAGCCCGCCGCACCCACCACCGGGTGTTAACGCGCCACCACACTCACTGGGCACAGCTCACCGGGCACAGCCCGCACCAACCACAATGGGCACACCGTGACCACTTCTACCCACCAAGGAGGCAATTAGTCGTGACGACTGGCATCAACCTGCTTGATATTGCTATCCCCATCATCCTGCTGCTCTACTTCCTCGCCGGAGTCCGCAGCGGATTCTTCACCACCCTCGGAACCTTCCTCGGCCTCGGCCTGGGCGTCTGTGCCGCAGCCTGGCTCGTGCCCCTCGCCGTAGCGTCCGTGGGATCCCAGTGGAGCCTCATTACCGCCGTCGGCGTGCTCATCATCTGCCTGACCATTGGACAGTGGCTCGGCCTCCTTGCCGGACGCACCATCCGCCGCGTCACCGATATCACCCCGCTCAAGGGCATTGAACGCTTCTTCGGCGGCGTGCTGAACCTCGCCGCCTGTGCCCTGGTCATGGTCGTGCTGACCATCTCCATGCGCACCGTACCCATCCCGCAGCTCAACACTGCGCTCAGCGACTCCAAGACCCTCTCCTGGATGGTCGCCTCCACCCCCGAGATCGTCAAGGACCGCATCAACACGGTACGCAACGACGTGCTCGCCTTCGGAACCATTCCGGAAGTCAGCCAGCTCATCGCCCCCGAAACCAGCGCCCCCACCCAGACCGTAGAATCCGCGGCACTGGATCGGGCGGCAGCCTCCGTGGTTGAGATTCTGGGCGCCGCCGAGCAGTGCGGCTACACCTCCACCGGCTCCGGCTTCGTGGCCGATAACGGCCTGGTCGTCACCAACGCCCACGTGGTCGCCGGCGTGACCTCCCCGGTCGTGCAGGACTCCCGCGGCCGCACCTGGCCCGGCACCGTCGTCTACATGGACAGCGAACAGGACATCGCCTTCATCAGCGTTCCCAAACTGCCGCTCGAACCGCTGAACATCGGCACCAACGCCGCCGCAGGTAGCCTCGTAACCTTCATGGGCTACCCCAAGGGCGGCCCGTTCAAGGCACTGCCCGCCACCGTGCAGGGCATCGGCAACACCCAGACCATCGACGCCGACACCGGCCGCGCCAACGCCATGCGCCAGGTCTACCAGCTGGCAGCCGACGTGCAGCACGGCAACTCCGGCGGCCCCGTCCTCGATGAAAACGGCAACGTGGTCGGCGTGATCTTCGGTAAAGCAACCAGCGGCCAGACTGGCTACGCCATCACCGCAAGCACCCTCAAGCAGGCACTGGCTGAAGGCGGCGAGAACACCGCCGCAGTCTCCACCGGCTCCTGCCGCAAGTAACTAGCCGCCAGACAGCGATAAAAGTTCAGGCTCCCGCCCTCACACGAGGAACGGGAGCCTGAACTATTTAATGAAAGGAAGCGGCGCGCTGTTATTCCGCGAAGCGCTGGGCTATTCCGCCAAATGCTGCGCTGTTATTCCGCCAAATGCTGCGCCAGGAAATCAACCGCCATGACATAGCCGTACGCACCCGCACCGGCAATCACCGCGGTAGCCTGCGGCGACACAAACGAATGATGACGGAACTGCTCACGACGATGCACATTCGACAGGTGCACCTCAACCACCGGAAGCTCAGCCGCCTCCAGCGCATCGTGCAGCGCCACCGACGTGTGCGTGTACGCCGCCGGGTTGATAATAATCGCCGCGCCACGAGTACGAGCACGCTGAATCTCATCCACCAGCGCACCCTCATGATTCGACTGCATAAACTCAACATCAAAACCATGATCCGCCGCGCGCTCACGCACCATACGCTCAATATCGTGCAGAGTGGTGTAGCCGTACACCTCGGGGCGGCGTTGCCCAAGCAGGTTCAAATTCGGTCCATTAAGCACAAAAATCGTATCTGACATAAAACCAGTGTGGCACAGCCGGCGCCCGCTAAGCGCTAGTCGGCGCGAACTGCCCAGAAAATGATGAGATACAGAAAAAGATGAGGGGGAACGAGCCAAGTACGGTGAACCTCGCTACCGCCCACACACCCAAGCCCGGTACCCTCGCGCTATGACCGAGAACGCCACCCAGCCCGCAGCAGACGCACAAAATAGTACGGCAGAGAACACCGAATCGCTCCTGCAGATCCGATTCGTTCCCGAATTCAAAGCCGCCGCCGCCGCACGCCGCCTCAACGCACGCGCACCCGAAAGCCACCTCGCCACCGTGCGCCGCGCCCGCAAAATCAACCGCATCCTCGGCGAAACATACCCCTACGCCGTCGCAGAACTCGACTTCAACAACCCCTTCGAGCTGCTCATCGCCACCGTGCTCTCGGCACAAACCACCGACGTGCGCGTCAACTCCGTTACCGGTGCGCTCTTCGCACGCTACCCGGACGCCGCCGCGCTCGCCTCCGCACGCACCGAAGAGGTCGAACCCTACATTCAGTCCCTCGGCTTCTACCGCGCCAAGGCACGCTCCATCGTCACGCTCTCCCAGCAGCTTGTAGAACGCCACAACGGTCAGGTTCCCTCAACCCTCGAAGAGCTCGTGGAACTCGCCGGAGTCGGCCGCAAAACTGCGAACGTGGTCCTCGGAAATGCCTTCGACGTGCCCGGACTGACCGTAGACACCCACTTCGGCCGCCTCGCCCGCCGCATGGGATTCACCACCGCAGACGTCCCCGAAGCAGTCGAAAAAGACGTCGCCGAACTCATCGAACGCAAAGACTGGACGCTCTTCTCACACCGCATGGTCTACCACGGCCGCCGCATCTGCCACGCCAAAAAGCCCGCCTGCGGCGTATGCCCCGTCGCCGACCTCTGCCCGTCCTATGGAGCCGGGGAGACGAACGAACAAGCAGCACGTAAACTCATGAAATACGAAATGGCACCCGGCCGCGAAGACCTGCACCTGCGATTCCTGCAGGGCGCAACCCGCCGCGAACTCATGGCAGAAGGCTACCCGCTCAGCGCCTAACGGCACCTGAATCGGAATGAAGCCCGCGCAGAAGAGAGGTACATAGATGAGCGCACCCGAGCAGTCGGTACAACCCGAACAGGTGCAATCCGAACAGGTGCAACCCGAACCGGTGCAACCTGAACCGGTGCAACCTGAACCGGCGGGGCAGGACGCACAGCACCCCGCCCAGCAGGCACTGGCGGCTCTCGCAACAGGCGGCGTGGAATTCGACGTCCAAGCCCTGCTGCGCAGCGCACCCGCCAGCCCCCTGAGCAAAGAAGCCGCCGTGCTGATTCTCTTCGGCGTGCTCGACAACTCGCCCTCCACCGGCGAATTTGAAGGCTGCCCCGAAAACGTCAGCGCCGACCTGGACGTACTGCTCCTCGTGCGTGCCGCAACCCTGCGCTCACACGCCGGTCAGCCCGCCTTCCCCGGCGGCAAAATCGACCCCGAAGACTACGCGCTCGCCGAAACCACCGGCGAACCCGTCGCCCACATCGCCGCCCTGCGCGAGGCGGTCGAAGAAACCGGGCTCGACCCCTCCGGCGTGCAGATTCTTGGCCAGCTGCGCACCCTGCCGCTACCCATCAGCAACTTCATGGTCACCCCCGTCATCGGCTGGTGGAACAGCCCCGTGCCCGTCGAAGTCGTCGACCACAACGAGTCGGCGCTCATCGCCCGCGTGCCCGTGCGTGACCTACTCAACCCCGCCAACCGGCACACCGCCTACGTCAAACGCGGCCGCACCTCACACCGCACCCCCGCCTTCGAGGTGCGCATGCCCGGCGGCGAAGAATTCACTGTGTGGGGATTCACCGCAATTCTGCTGGACCGGATCTTCGACTCGCTCGGCTGGACCGTGCCCTGGGATACGAAAAAGATGCGCCCGGCACCCGGTTACGAGGAATAAAAACCGGCCGAAATAAATGCCTGACCAGTGGATATAGGGTGCAGAATAGTGCGCAGATAGGGGCGGCAGGTAGCTTGAATGAAGCTACCTGCCGCCCTATTTTCGCTGTTGCACGGTTATGTGCCGTTTACTTGCCGCTGATGTGCGGCTGATTATTTACCGCTGATTATTTGCCGTCCGCGTAGTTGCGCACCCGCGCCACCGACACCGGAAAATCAACCGGCACCCGACCGAAGAGCAGACGCGCCGCCTCCGCAGCGCCCTCACGCACAATACGTTCCACGCGATCCGCCTCCAGCTCGGGACCGCACAGCAGAAGCTCATCGTGCAAAAAATACACAATGCGGGTGCGCATCGGCATACCAAAAATCCGCTCCGACAACAGACGAGAACGCACCGCGCCCATCCAGCACAGAGCCCACTCCGCCGCCGTACCCTGCACAATAAAATTGCGGGTCATACGCCCGTGCGCACGCGCAGTCGACACCGCACGCGACTCAGCCGCCGGCGAAGACCGATCAGCCACAATCTCACGGAAACGCTCATCCACCGGCGGGGACGTACGACCCAAAAAAGTCGTCACCTGACCGCCCGCCTCACCAATACGAGCCGCACGCTCCGTAAACTCCATCGCCTGCGGAAAAAGCGCCGCCACATGCGGCAACAGGGCACCAATCTCACCGCTACGGCCGCCATACATAATCGCCAGCATGCCCACCTTCGCGTGGGAACGCTCCGTCAAACCCACACCCTTCATGCGCGCCAACTCGGCAATACCCGCATACAGGTCGGCGCCGCGACCCGCCGAAGCGAGCGCCTCATCACGGCTCAACGCCGCCAGAATGCGCGGCTCAATCTGCGAGCCATCCGTCACCGTCAGCACCTGACCCTCCGGCGCCTGCACCGCCTGACGAATCTCCGCAGGCAGCTGCAACGCACCACCGCCGGAAGCGCCCCAGCGCCCGGTCGCGGCGCCACCCACCTCAAGATGCGGGCGGAACGCACCCTCAGAAACCCAGGCATCAGCCCACGTCCAGCCGTTAGCAGTCCAAATGCGGTACAGCTTCTTATAGCGCAGAATCGGGTCAATCAGCGCCCAACGCTTCTCCCTCTGAGCCGGAATCGCATCCGCCCAGCTCTTCAACTCCCACGAACGCGTAGACTTCACCGAAACCCCCGCAGACTGCAGAGCCCGCAAAAGATCCTGCGGCGAATCCGGGTTCAACGACGGCATAAACAGCATGCGCTGAATCTGCTCCGCCAACTCCTGCATCTTCTGCGGACGCTCCCCGGGTGCCGGGCGCGGACCCAACAACTCGCACAGATGCTCATGATGCGCCTGCACATTAAACGGGATGCCGTAATAGCCAATCTCAGCCGCCACCAACGCACCGGCTGACTCCGCCGCCGCCAAAAGACGCAGCCGCTCCGGGTGCCTTGACGCACTAATAGCGCGCGCCTGCGCCAGCCACTCACGCATCAGCACACGCACCACCGGATGCTCCGGCAGCAGAGTCACCGGGCCCGCCGCCAACTGCGGGGCAAAAGGCTCATGAGGCGCCGCCTCAAGGAAATCCGGGGAGGAATCTGCGGGGGACTGGGTGGTATTGGTAGCGGGCGCACTCAAAAAATCGGCGCCGAACAGCTCCTCCTGACCCTGAATCTGCCGCGCCACCGGCAGATATCCCTGAGGCTCCACCGCCTCACGCACATCAGAAAGATCCAGCACCGGGCTGTACTCCACAAAACCGCTCGGATGAGTAGCGGCAGTCGCCAAAATTCGCTGCACCAGACGCAAATCATGGCACAGATGCACCCGCACCCCGCGGCGCAGAAGCAGCGGGTCAACGTGGCGGGTATCAGCCCAAATCCAGCGGGGAAAACGCGCCTGCGCCGAATCTGCCGCCTGCCGCTCCACCTCTCGCACATACGCCGGAAGATTCGCCGCACTCACCCGATCTGCGCGCGTAATCCGCGGAATAAAAGTCGGGTCCTGTAGTTGCTCAGCGCTCGGCGCCGAAAAATGAAAAGCACCCCACGAGGTCACCGGCTGAGCGCCGCGCGAAGACGCACCCGCGGCAATAGTCGAGGTGACCGGGTGCGCGGGGGCGCCGGTCTGGGCGGTAATACCCGCGCCGGTGGCAGGACTGAGCAGAACGTACATTCTTCCATTATCGGTGACCGGGTGCGAAGGCGCGTGGTTTGTGGTCGCGGGCGGGCGGTTTGCGGTCGTGGGCGGGGGCGGATTACAGAGGGAGCAGGCTCGGGATACGTGCGAAAAGTACGGCGGGCGTGAGAGGGCTGTGCGCGCCGCGGTTTGTCATAAAAGCGTCGGATGCGTGCGTTTTGTTCGTTTGAGGTGCGTGCATCGTGGATATTTCGGGGTGCGCGAGGAGTTATCCACAGAACGCTCATTCTCTTAAAAATTTAGGGTGGGCGCAATGCTCTCCTAGAGCCATGAACCCCACCAGCAATCCTGCCAACCCCAACGGCTACCCGACCCGCACCGCGCAGAGTCCAACCACGTATGCGCCGGATACCCGCGCGCACTCGCTACCCGCCCTGCTCATTCCCGAAGACTATCGCGCCCGCGCCGTCGCCCTGCATGCCCGCGAACTGATCCTACGCTCGCCGCAGATGAGTGCTATCGCTCTGGGTGGTTTCGGTGGCGGTTTTAGCGCCCGGGTCAGTGTCGGGTTCGGTGGCGGATTCGGTAACGGATTCGGAGCCGGGGTTGAGAAGGCAGGGGAGCGGCCGCCCGCAGAAGGGGGAACTGCCGCTGGCAGTGCAAACACTGTGAGTGCCGCGGACAGCGGGCTACTCCAGGAATCCCAGCCCCTCCGCGAGATTCTCGAAAACGCCGTGGATGAGGCGATCTGCGCCATCGACGGCGGATGCCAGGGGAATGCTTGGGGGAACGCGAGCGCAGAAGGAGCGGGCACAGACGGAACTAATGTGACGAAGCCCCGAAGATTCCGCGCCAAAACGGCGCATCCCGTGCCCGCCTCCTGGAGCTACCCCAGCGTGGAATACGTGCCCGTCAACCGGCAGACCGCGCTGCGCTACCTCGCCGCGGAACTCTACGGTCTCGGCGCCCTCGACCTGCTCCTTGACGAGGGGCAACGCGCCGGAACCATCACCGACATCTACGTGAACTCGCCCTGCGATATCTGGGTGGGCATCAACGGAACCGTCCGCCCCGTGGCGCTGAGCCTCGGTAACGAGCGGCGCGTGTGTGACCTCGCCGAGCGGCTCATCCGCAGGCACGGCGGGCAGCTGGATGCCGCGCATCCGGCGGCAGACATTAGCGACGAGCTCGGCAGGCGCATCCACGCGATTATCCCGCCGCTGAGCGAACGCACCCGGCTCTCCGTGCGCCTACCCGCCCGCGAACGCCCCACCCTGGCGCAGCTACAGGCCGCCGGGCTGTGTGATGAGGCGACCGCCGCCTACCTGCGCCGCATGATTGCCGAACGCCGCGGGTTCCTCATTAGCGGCGGCACCGGCACCGGCAAAACCACCCTGCTCAACGCCCTGCTGGGGCTGTGCACACCGCAGGAGCGCCTGATTCTGCTCGAAGATACTCCGGAACTCGCGCCGCAGCATGAACAGGTTATTGCTCTCAAAACCCGCGCCGCCAACTCCGAAGGCGCTGGCGAAATCGGGCTGGGTGAGCTGATTGTGCAGGCGCTGCGTATGGGCCCGGATCGGCTCGTGGTCGGCGAGTGTCGCGGCGCGGAGGTGGTGCACCTGCTGACCGCCATGAATACAGGTCACCGCGGCGCCGGAACGACCCTGCACGCCAATAGTGCGCAGGCGGTGCCCCTGCGCCTGTGTGCCCTGGGTGCGCTTGCCGGACTGGATAGTAGAACGGTCGCTCTACATACGGTGACGGCTTTTGAACGCATTATCCACCTGGAACACCGGGACGGACGCCGCCGCATCGAGGGCGTCTACAGCCTGCACCCCGCAGTTGAGGGGAGCGAAGAGTACCTGCAGGTCAGGCGCATTTCTGTGGGCTCTGAGGTTGGGTACTAGCCCCCGTGATGGGAGAAACGGAAACGTGAAAGGAGGAAGCATGAAGCAGAACGAGAAGAGTAACGGAAGTCTTCGTGAGCGCTGGGCTGAGCGCCTGGCCGGGCACGCCAGCGCCGAGGAAATGCGCATGTGGCCGCTCATGCTACGCACCCTTGCCCTGAATCTGCGCGCCGGCATTCCCCTGCAGGAGGCGGTGTACGCCAACCCGGGCGCCGAACAGTTCGGGCAATTCGGGCAGTCTGCGCAGTTCGGGCAGTTCGCGCAGAACCTGGCGCCGGATGCGGAGAAAACGCACGCGAAGAAAACAACCGCCCAGAAAAACGCCCAGAAAAGTGTCCGAGCTCGACGGGCACGAGGCATTTCGCCTTTTTCCGAAGACTACGGGCAAAAGCGGTGCGCCGAGGATATTCGCCGCTTCACGCAGGCGCTCGCCACGCTTACCTCCTGGGGCGCCCCCGCGCACCTCGCCTGCGCGCAGCTACTCGAAAACAGCGCCCGGATGCGCCCGCACAGCCGCGAGCGCCTGCACGACCTGCAGCTGAGCCTGCGCATGAGCGAGAGCGCCGGTGCGCCGCTCGCCACGAGCCTGGAACGCGCCGCAGAACACGCCGAAGAGCGCATCGATGCGCTCCTGGGCAGGCAGAGCGCCCTCGCCGCACCGCGCGCCACAGGCAGGATCCTCTCCTGGCTACCGCTGCTCGGCCTCGGGTTGGGTGTGCTCATGGGAAGTGACCCCGTGGGCGTGCTGACCGGCTCCATTCTCGGGGCGCTCACCGGTTTGCTCGGGCTGGGGCTCGCATTCGCCGGACGCCGCTGGACCGCCGCGCTCGTGCATCGGGCGGAGGTGGAGAGCATGCGGACGGCGAATGCCGGATCTGAGCCGGAAAAGCCTGCCTCGCCAGCAGGAGCTGTGCCCGTTGATACCGCTCTCGTGCTGGAACTACTCGCCGCGCAGTTGAGAGCCGGGCTTGCACCGCTCGCCGCCCTGGGCACCCTCGCCGAGGCGCTCAATAGCCGACCGTTGCATACGGTCTGCCAGCGCCTACAGATGGGCAGCGGCTGGGGGAGCGCTTGGTCGGGCCCCGCGGCGGGAACCTTCGGTGAGCTGCGGGATGCACTCGCCCCCGCATACACGGGTGGCGCACCCAGCACCGCGCTGCTGCTCTCCCTTGCCGATGCGCACCGCCTCAGCGAACGCCGCGCGGCAGAACGCGCCGCCGGAAAGCTCTCCGTAGCGCTCGTGGTGCCCCTCGGGTTGTGCTCGCTGCCCGCCTTTATCTGCCTGGGCATTGTGCCCATCCTCATTTCGCTACTGCCCACGCTGACCGGCTAAAGAATCGTGCCCATAAGCGCTATTGACTAGCTGAAATGCCGAAAAGTTTAGACCCTCGCCCATCTGCCGTGAACGCGGATGAGCACCCACCCCGCCCCGAATGACCGGGGCACAACGAAAGGAAAACCAATGACGAACACCCTCTGCGAAGCAATCCGCCACGACCTGCACACTGCCGATGCTCCGGTAAACGCCCCGGTCGGTGCCCCGCGCGAAATTCAGCCCGCCGCACCCGGTGCAGAAACGCAGACCATTCTGGGCCCCGTGCCGCTGTCCGTTGCCATCGCAACCACCATGAAGCAGCTGCGCGAAGAATGCCCCGAGCTTTTCAGCGATACCGGGCTCTTCAGTGATGCCGAGCTTTTCGGTGATGCTGAACTGTCCGCCGGTGCTGAGCTGAAGCACGCCGGCTCCAGGATTGACCCCGCCGAAATGGAGATCGATATGAACACGGATCGTCTGAGCCCCGAGCAGGCATTGACCATTGCCCGCGCGCTCGCCGAGGGTTGCACCCTGTACGAATGCGGCGCCACCTGCCGCAGCCTGGGTGAGCATGCGCCCGGCTGCGCCGAATATGTGCCCGCTGAGAGTGACGAGAAGGTGCTCGAAGAGTACGCGCCGGCGGGCGATCCGGAGGAGGGCGCCTCCACAGCGGAGTACGGCATTGTGATGCTCGCGGCGGTCGGTTTTGCGGGTCTGCTGGTGCTGATTCTCAAGTCAGATGAGGTGCGTTCCATGCTCCTGGATATTGTGCGTAACGCCCTGTCCATTGCGGGCAATACGGGGCTGTTCTAGAGGCATTGGTCTAGAGGCATTGAAAACCCGCCCCAGGGTTTTGCTCTAGATGTCAGGTTCTTTGAAAAATCAGGGTAGAAAGGAGGAATAAAGAATGAACGCTCATGTGAATTTGGGTACTTTGCGGCGCACTTGCTCCGCAGGGGAAGCCGGGGCAGAACCTGCACCCTCGACCCCGCACAAGAGCCCGGCAGAAGAGGGCGTGATTACCGCCGAATTTGCGGTCGCCCTACCCGCCGTGACGGTGGTGCTTGCCCTCTGCCTGGGTGCCGCCTCCACGGGTGTTGCGCAGCTGAAGGTGGAGGAGTCCGCACGAACGGCCGCACGAGCCGCCGCCCGCGGAGACTCCGAGGCGCAGATTCGCTCCGCCGTCAGCCGCATCGACCCGGCGCAGAGCGTGCAGATTTCCGTTTCTCCTAATGATGCAACTGCGGCAGAAGTGGGGGAGGGGCGTGCCCGGCAGGTGCACGTACGGGTGAGCCGCCCCGCCCCCGGCGTGATCGGCTCGGCAACCGGCTGGGTGCTACGGGCGGATGCCCACGCCCGCATTGAAGGCGGCACCGGCAGTGAAGAAAGCCCCGGCGATGATGGTGAATAAAAACTCGGTCCTTGCCTGGCCCGCGGAAGAACAACCCGAAGAGGGTAGCGGTACCGTCCTCGCTCTTACCATTATTGCCTCACTGCTGGTGGTGACCGTGGTGATTGCCGGGCTCATCGGGGTGGTGTCCGCGAACCGCAGGGCTTCCGCGGCCGCCGATTTGAGTGCGCTCGCGGCGGCGGACGCCTACCGCGGGCTCACTGAGGGGGATCCGTGCGCGGTCGCGGCGGATCTTGCCGAACGTCACGGCGCGCACCTGGAATCCTGTACTTTTCCGGATCGCCCCGAAACGGTGGAGGTGACGGTCGCCGTCCCGGTTGCAGGGGCCATGGGTGTGCTGGGCCCGGCGAGGGTGCGTGCCCGCGCCGGGGCTGAGCATCCCGAAGAGGAGCACCCCGAAGAAGAACACGCGGCAGGCAATGCGGAGGAGCTGAGCCCTGATGAGGTCGCCGAGCTGGAGGAGGAGCTGGGGGTCGAGCAGGACTCAGCGTCGGAACTTACCGAGCCAGAAAATCCAACCGATTCAGAAAGCCCCGCAGAATCAGAGAATCCAGCCGAGCCAGAAAACCTGACCGACTAGGCTATTTACGCTCATCGGGAGTTGTCATCCCAGCACGTCCCACGCCTCCAGCTCGCCCTACGTCTCCGCCATGCTCCGCAGCATCGCCTGCAGTAGCGCCCGCGCGCCGTGCTTGCTGAGCGGCTCATTGCGGTTGCCGCACTTGGGCGAGTGTACGCAGGAGGGGCAGCCGTTTTCGCATCCGCAGCTTTCGATGGCTTCGAGGGTGGCGCTCAGCCACTGCGCAACCGCGTTGAAGCCGCGTTCGCTAATGCCGGCGCCGCCGGGTGCGGCGTCGTAGACGAAAATGGTGGGCTTGCCGGTGTCCACGTGAAGCAGCGTGGAGAGTCCGCCCAAGTCCCAGCGGTCGCTGGTGGCGATGAGCGGCAGCAGTCCGATGGCGGCGTGCTCGGCGGCGTGCAGGGTGCCGGGGCCGTCCTCTTCGGTCACGCCCGCACCGAACAGGTAGCTGGGCTCGAAGGTGAACCAGACCGCCTCGGTCATGAGCACTTCCGGCGGCATGGGTTGTGCCTCTTCGCCCAGGTATTCGCCGCCGTAGACGGAGAAGCGCCGGTAGCCGGTGACCTGGTCGGTGACCTGAACCTGCCCGCGGTGCATGGTGAGCGGGGCGAGTTGCTGCGCGTCGGTTTCGGGGATGGAGATTTCGGGAGCGGACTCACCAGGAGCGGACTCACCGGGTGCATGCTCACCGGGAACCGCTTCCCCAACCATGTTGTGCGCACCGTAACTAACCCGCGCACGCTCCGCCAGAATACGCACCTCGGTACTCTCAATGGCGCGCGTGTAGTAGTCCGGGTAGACGCGGCTGAGCAGAATCACGCGCTCGCCCTCGCTGAGGGACTCGACCACGTACTGCGCGCTCTGGTGAATGTAGATTGCGCCCGGATGCCCCTGGCTCATGGCGTGCGCGGCGTCCATGGTACCGACGAGGGTGCCGTCTTCGGCGTCGATGAGCTGGTAGGGTCCACCGCCGGTGCCTCGGATATCGACCAGGTCAGCGGCTGATTCGGCGTGCGTCCAGTACCAGCCGTCCGGGCGGCGACGCAGGTATCCCTGCTGTACCAGCCGATCCAGCAGGGCGGCTGTGTGCGGTCCGAAGAGGCTCAGTTCTTCGGCGCGGAGGGGTGCCTCCTGCGCGGCGGCACACAGTTGCGGTGAGAGCACGTACGGGTTCGTCGGGTCGAATACGGTCGCCTCAACTTCCTGCCCGAAAATCGCCTCCGGATGGTGCACTAGGTAGGTGTCGAGCGGGTTGTCGTCGGCAATGAGCACGGCGAGCGCGTCCTGACCGCTTCGACCCGCGCGGCCCACGCGCTGCATGAAGGAGGCGCGGGTACCCGGCCACCCCGCCACGAGTACGGCGTCCAGCCCGGAAATGTCGATGCCCAGCTCCAGCGCGGAGGTGCTCGCCAGGCCGAGCAGTTCGCCGTTGCGGAGTTGGCGTTCGAGTTCGCGGCGCTCTTCGGGGGTGTACCCGGCGCGGTATGCGGCGACGCGGTGGGCGAGGCCCGCCTCCACCTCGTCGAGGTAGCGTTGGGTCTTCTGCGAGAGGATTTCTACGCTGCGGCGCGAACCGGCGAAAACCAGCGAGCGGGTGCGGGAAAGCACCAGGTCGGTGAGCATTTGCGCGCCCTGCTCCACGGGGGAGACACGGCGCGGCGCCTCCTGCTCAGCCTTCGACTGGACCGCCTGCTGCTGGGTGCTGCGGGCGCCCTTGGCGAGCTGATCGTGCGCCTTGGGCGGCATGAATTCGGGCTCCCAGAGCGCGACGGTGGTTTCACCGCGCGCGGAGGTGGACTCGGTAATGGCGGTGACCGCCTGCTGCGGCACGCCAATGAGCTTGGAGAAAGACTCGACCGGGTTGGAACTGGTTGCGGAGGCGCCGTAGAACACGGGCACGGTGCGGTAGAGCGCGCAGACGCGGCGTAGGCGGCGCAGCAGGTTGGCGATGTGCGCGCCGAAAACGCCGCGGTAGCTGTGCGCCTCGTCGAGCACCACGTAGCGCAGTCCTCGCAGGAAGGATGCCCACTGCCGGTGGTTGCTCAGGATCGAGTAGTTGAGCATGTCCGGGGTGGTGAGGATGAAGTTGGCGTGTTCGCGGATCCAGCGGCGTTCGCCGACGGGGGTGTCGCCGTCGTAGCTTGCCGCGTGGAGTCCGGGTAGGTTGTAGGAGGTGAGGGCGGTGAGCTGGTCGGCGGAGAGTGCTTTCGCCGGCGAAATGTAGAGAACGTTCGCTCTATTATTGAGATTTTCCGCCCCAGAATACGCGGAAGTTGAGCTCACCGGTTCACCGCACGAAGCTCGGTAAACGGCATCCAGCGTGGGCATCAGGTAGCTTAGGGTCTTGCCCGATGCCGTGCCCGTCGCCACAATCACGTGCCCGCCGCTGCCGGTACCATTCGCGTCTTCGGTGCGCGTTGCCGCCGACCCCTCAATACGCCCCGCCTGCCAGCCGTAGCGCGCCGCACTCACCGCCAGCGCCGCATCAAGACCGGCATGGGCGGCATTCGCCGCCTGCACCTGATGGGCGTAGGGCTCGGCAATACCGAGCGATTCAAAAGCCTCCACCACACGCGGATGCAACCACTGCGGCCACGGCGCGTAGCTCGCCTCCCTGGCGGCAATGGTGTGAATATGGGTCACCTGCTCGGGCAGGGTTCCGGTGCGTTCCGCCTCCGGCAACAGGGGTACCAGCACCTGCTGTGCGCTCGCGGGCAGCTCGCGGTAGCGTAGCGTTTTTGGGCGCGCCGCAGACTGCCCCTGCGGCTGTTCGGGGTGCTGGTTGGTGTTCTGCGAAGGGGTGCTGTGCGGCATGGGTTCCATTGTAGAGCGGCGGGCTACACCCCGACCTGCCGCCGGTCATGTACCGTCCTGAATCTGCGCACCGTGCCTGTCCTAGCACCGCCCCGGCACCGCTTCTGTACTGCCGACCCCGTAGTCAGCGCGCACATATCAAAAAATCTGCATGCTTTAGGCGTATATGACGATAAAATAGTTTCGTGGCTCAAAATAAGATTATTCTGTATTACCAGTTCGCCCCCATCGCCGACCCGCAGGCGGTCATGCTCTGGCAGCGTGCCCTCTGCGAGAAGCTCGGCCTGCGCGGGCGCATCCTCATTTCCAAGCACGGCATTAACGGCACCCTCGGCGGCGAAATCAACGCGGTCAAGGCGTACACCAAGGAAACCCGCAAGTACCCCGGCTTCAAGAACATGGAGTTCAAGTGGTCCGAGGGTGGCGCGGAGGACTTCCCCCGCCTGTCCGTGAAGGCACGCGACGAGATTGTGGCTTTCGGTGCTCCCGACGAGCTGCAGGTGGACGAGAACGGCGTCGTTGGCGGCGGCGTGCACCTGAAGCCTGAAGAGGTCAACAAGCTTGTTGAAGAGCGCGGCGACGAAGTGGTCTTCTTCGACGGCCGTAACGCGTTCGAGGCGAAGATCGGCAAGTTCAAGAACGCTATCGTTCCCGACGTGCGCACCACCCACGACTTCATCCGCGAGATCGAGTCCGGCAAGTACGACCACATTAAGGACAAGCCGGTCGTCACCTACTGCACCGGCGGTATTCGCTGCGAGATTCTCTCTGCGCTCATGAAGAACCGCGGCTTCAAGGAGATCTACCAGATCGACGGCGGCATCGTGCGTTACGGCGAGAAGTACGGCGATAAGGAACTTTGGGAAGGCTCGCTGTACGTCTTTGACAAGCGCATGCACATGGAGTTCACCCCGGACACCGTCACCATCGGCAAGTGCGAACAGTGCGGTGCCCCCTCGAACAAGTTCGAGAACTGCTCCAACGATTCCTGCCGTGAGCTGGTTCTGCTCTGCCCCGAGTGCGCAGCTGATGACGCGAAGCGCCACTGCGTGCCCGAGTGCTCGGTGGACCGCGAAGCAGCTGAGGTGAACGCCTAATGGCAGCCGCTAAGGGCGGCGCGGTTCAGATTTCTGAACCTCGCATTGAGGAGCACCCGGGGCTGGTCGTTGCCGGCGTTTCGCAGGTGTTCCCCCTGGATGGCGACTTCTCCTCGCTGTGGGATGAGCTGAATCAGAAGGCGTCCCCGGCGATGCTGGATGTTCTGAACGTGACCCAGTACCTGGGCGTGTGCACTCAGCCGAACCCGAAGGGGCAGGTCCGCTACACGGCGGGCTTCCTGGTGTCGGAGCCGGCGAGCGCGGCGAAGCTTGGTCTGGGCGTGCTGGAGTTGCCTGCGAGCACCTACGCGGTGGTTGAGGTGACCGGCCCGATTTCGGAGTCCATTCCGGCTGGCTTTGCAAGCTTTGAGGAGGCGTTCTTCGCGAAGAATCCGCAGTACCGCCCGGTGGGTGGTCTTGAGGTGTACGGTCGCGGCGATATGCAGGCGGCTGATTACCGCATGGAGCTGTGGGTTCCGCTGACAAAGCGTTCCTAGGGCAGTTTGTTTCTGCCGTTATAGCTGCAGTTTTAGCTGTTGAATAGAAGGGCCCGGTGGTGCGATGTGTTCGTGCCGCCGGGCTTTTCTGTGTCCTTTACGGGTTTGGTGCGGGTGGCGCGGGTGGCACGTGCGGCGAAGGGGGGTGGTGCTCTACGCGTCATACTCCGAAATAAAATACTTGACATGTAAAGTATTTGGGTTTAGATTTAAATCATCAGCCCGGCACTACACGAGCCCGAGCGCCCCCACAAAGGAAAAAACCATGAACACCCCCAACAACCCCGGCACCCCGCAGGTCGACCCGCAGCGCGACGAATCCATCCGCATCAGCCACCTCGAACCCATGCGCGGCGACGAGAAGAAGCTTGGCTTCCTCTCCTTCGGCCACTGGGCTGAGGTCCCCGGCTCCCGCGTACCCTCCGCCGCAGAATCTCTACACCAGGCAATCGACCTTGCCGTAGGCGCCGAAGGCATTGGACTGGACGGTGCGTTCTTCCGCGTGCACCACTTCGATCAGCAGCAGGCGACCCCCTACCCGCTACTCTCCGCAATCGCCGCCAAGACCGAACGCATCGAGCTCGGCACCGGCGTGATTGACATGCGCTACGAAAACCCGCTCTACATGGCTGAACTTGCCGCCATGGCAGACCTCATTGCGGCGGGCCGACTGCAGCTGGGTGTCTCCCGCGGCTCGCCCGAATCCGTTATCCGCGGCTTTGAGAGCTTCGGTTACTACCCGGCAGAAGGCGAAAACGAGGGCGATATGGCGCGCCGCCACCTCGACATTTTCCTCAAGGCAATTGAGGGTGAGGGTATGGCGCCCAGCGCTCGCCTGGCGGGCAAGTACGCCCCTGTTCAGCCGCAGTCGCCGGGTCTGCGTGAGCGCATCTGGTGGGGTGCAGGTACCGATAGCACCGCCGTGTGGACCGCGCAGAAGGGCCTGAACCTCATGTCTTCAACCCTGATGCTGGAAGATAGGGGCATTCCCTTCGATCAGCAGCAGGCGCAGCAGATTCGTCTCTTCCGCTCTGAGTGGGTGAAGGCGGGCAATTCGGGTGTTCCGCGTGTTTCGGTGTCCCGCTCGGTGTTGCCCATTATTGATGAGACCTCGGCGCGCTACTTTGGTCGCCGCGCGGCGGAGGACTCGCAGGATTACACCGGGATTATCGACAACAGCTTCTCCCGCTTTGGTCGTAGCTACATTGGTGATCCGGCGGATATTGCCGAAGGGCTCGCCCGTGACGAGGCGGTTCAGGCGGCAGACACCGTGCTGCTGACCATCCCGAACCAGCTGGGCGTGGACTTCAACCTGAAGATGCTTGAGACAATCGTGAAGGAGATTAAGCCCGCGCTGACCACCAAGTAAAGCCCCTGAGGTGAAGACTCCGCAGAACCTTCTGCGCTAGCAGGGTTTCGCGCCAGCGTGCCGCCGTCGCTTCCGTGATGGGCGGTGGTCGCTGATGAGCGCGAACTCTGCCGCCTCCCGAGGGCAAGGGCGCGGAGCACGTGCGGCAGCCCGCACAAGTGGACAATTGGTCAGTTATCACTGTATAGTCATCGTATGCTGACTATTGCTTCACACCTCGACGTCATGAACCGGCTCGGCCGCGCCATGGCCGACCCGACGCGTTCCCGGATTCTGATGACCCTCCTCGGCGGCCCGAGCTATCCAGCCGTGCTCTCGCGCGAGCTGGAGCTGACCCGCTCGAACGTGTCCAACCACCTGACCTGCCTGCGCGATTGCGGAATCGTCGTCGCCGAGCCCGAGGGTCGCCAGACGCGCTACGAGATCGCCGACCCGCACCTCGCCGCGGCGCTGACGTCCCTGATCGACGTCACGCTCGCGGTGGACGAGGCCGCGCCGTGCATCGACTCGGCATGCTCGGTGTCGGGCTGCTGTGGAACGGCGGCGGGAGCATGAGCGAGACCCTGACCACCGCGCGCCGCGCGATGCTGCACCGGCGCGTCCGCTTCATCGTTGGCTTCACGATCACGTACAACGTAATCGAGGCAATCGTCGCAGTCTGGGCAGGCGTCCTCGCCTCGTCCGCGGCGCTCATTGGCTTCGGGCTCGACTCGGTTGTCGAGGTACTCTCGGCCGCGGCCATCACCTGGCAGTTCACCCGCAAGGACCCTGAGCGGTGGGAAACGGTCACCGTCAAGGCCATCGGTATCGCGTTCTTCGCGCTGGCGGCCTACGTCTCGATCGACGCGGTGCTGGCCCTGGTCGGCCAAGAGGGCCCCGACCGCAGCCCGCTGGGTCTCGGCATCACCGCGCTGAGCCTGGTCGTCATGCCTCTGCTGGCGTGGATTGAGGTCCGCACCGGGCGGGAGCTGGGCTCCAAGAGCGTGATGGCCGACGCCAAGCAGCTCATCCTGTGTATCTACCTCTCCGGTGCAGTGTTCATCGGCCTCGTCCTCGACAGCCTGTTCGGCTGGTGGTGGGCTGACTCGGTTGCGGCGCTGGTCGTGGCGGTGCTCGCAGTGCGCGAGGGCCTGGAGGCCTGGCGCGGCGACGTCGAGTCGCCGTTCGAAGTGCTAGAGGACCTCGAAGACGAGGACGACTGACCCGTCACCCGGCGATGAAGAGCCAGTGGTGCAACCCAGACATGTGCTACGAAAACCCGCTCTACATGGCTGAACTTGCTGCCATGGCAGACCTTATCGCGGCGGGTCGACTGCAGCTGGGCGTGGACTTCAACCTGCGGATGCTTGAGGCAATCGTGAAGGATATCAAGCCCGCGCTGACCACCAAGTAATATTCTGCGCCAAGCTGTTTTTAGCGCTCTATCACGCGCTGAGATGCTTGTTCCCATACAGCTTGAGCCATACATACAGCGATGCCCCGGCAGGCACCCGCAAGGGTTCCGCCGGGGCATTACTATGCTCACGTTCTTAGGAATCCTTCTGTCTAGAAGTCCCTCTGTCTAGAAATCCTTCGTCTTTTCCCAGGGCTCAATAGCGCCCGGAACCACCTCAAACAGCGGATGCGCACATGCCGCCAGCTCGCCGCGCGCCGCCAGGCGCTCGCGTAGCTGGTGCTCCCACTCGGGGTCGCGCCCAGCCGCCTTGTGCCGCAGAAAGGCGAGCTCGTACTCCAACTGACCCAAAGGAACGGGAATACGCGTAACCGAAGCGTACGGGTTTTCTACCTTGTCGGCACTGTTTTTATCAGCTTTGCCAGCGCAGCTTTTGCCAGCGCTATTTTCGCCCGCACCATCTTCGCCCGCACCAATCAGCGCACGGTTGAAAGAATAGCCGCGGGCATCCGCCTCATCCGCCAGCCTCGACAGGTAAGCGGCAACTGCCTCCAGAGGCTGCGGATGCGCGCGAAAACGAATCAGCTGCGGATGATTCGTGTACCCGCGCGTCAGACCCCGCAGCACCTTCTGCGCCAGCAGGGTTTCACGCCAGCAGGCGACCAGGGCGCGGCGATCAAGCAGGGAAGGGTGAAGGGACCAAATACGCACCCTTAGCCCTGCTCTTCTGCAGTGTTTTCACCAGCCGATTCTGCGCCCGCGTGCTCGTCGCTAAAGTGCAGGAAGCTCTTGAGCACCAGCTCACGCACCGCATGCAGCAGGGTGTCGCGCGGATGCTGCTCCTGCGTACCGCGTGCCGCGGCGGCAGCCTCGTCGTATTCGGGCCAGGACAGCAGCATGGCAAGAGCCGCCACAATCTGACCCACGGCAAGCTCACCATCGCTCGCCGACGCAAAACCAGCGGTCTCCGTGGAAAGCAGCTGGGTGCGGCACAGACCCGAACCGGCACGCAGCAAAATCACGCTGGGATGCTCGGCGCCGGGGCGGCCGTGGCGTTCCTCGGTGACGTCCTCGGCGACCTCCAGGTGCGCGGCAAGGAGCGCCTCATCGTCCATGGCGGCGAGGCGGTCGTAGCGGCGCACGGACTCGGTGAGGGCGCGGGCGATGGGCTGCTGAATCGGGTAGGTGATCTCCTCGAAACGCTGCAGGGGCTCGGTTACGCCTGCCGCGGTCGCCTCGGTCGGGCGGCGCATCCAAATCATGCCGAAACCAATAGAATGAACGTTCCGGGAAGCGAAGTCGTTCAGGTACGCCACGTAGGTCTGCTCGTAGTGGCTGCGGTCGCGGTTCTCGCTCGCATCCTTCAACCAGGTCTCCGCGTAGGAGGCGGGGCTCAGCGCCTCACGCTGAATAAACCACGCCTCCGCGCCGCCGTCGGCAACCCAGGCGCGCGGGCGCTCATCCCACGGACGCGGTGCTTCCGGGTCCTCGGAATCGCGAATAATCTCCCAGTTGCCCAGCATCTGCGCGCGACCGCCGGGCACCAGCACCGACGGTAGCTGACGCACCATCGTGCTCACAATTTCGTCACCGGGCAGGCCGCCGTCACGGTAGGTGAACTGCTCTTCGGCGCTCTCACCGGCAACGCGCGGGGTAATCACGAACGGCGGGTTTGACACCACCAGGTCGAAAAGCTCACCGGCGACCGGCTCCAGCAGGGAACCTTCACGCAGGCTCACGCGCGCCTGCGGGTTCTGCGGGTCAATATTGAGTGCCTGCGCGTTCAGCAGCAGGTTAAAACGGGTGAACGCCAGGGCACGCTCCGAAATGTCGGTGGCGGTCACATGCTCGGCGTGGGCGAGCAGGTGGAAGGTCTGAATACCGCAGCCGGTGCCCACATCCAGGGCACGCTTGACGGGGGTGCGCTCGGTAATCTGCGCCAGAGTTAGGGAGGCGTGACCAATGCCGAGCACGTGATCCTTACGGAGCACGCCGGGGCGCTGATGCGCGCCCAGGTCGGCGGCAACAAAGATTTCGGTGCCGTCATCGGCGGCGTGCGGGCGCAAATCAACGCTTGCGGACCAGCGGGCAGAATCCGCCGCGTCGCGCTCAATCAGCGCGGCATTCTCGAAGTCGACCAGGGCATCGCCGAAAACCTCGGCTGCCTCAGCATCAGTGAGCGGGCGAGCCAGCAAGAAAAACGCCAGCAGACGCGCCAGGTTCTTCTCACCCGCGCTGTAATCGCCGCGCAGAATGTGCTCCACGCGCCACAGACCCGGAACCACCTGGTCACGAGCCATCGCCTCGGCCGCCTCAACACCCAGCAGCTCCTGCACAGCGTCATAGCTGTAGTTCAACGCCAGCAGGCGTTCACGGATGCGGGTCAGGCGGGCGTAATCATCGCTGCGGGGAGCATCCGCAACGGCGGCGTACTCGGGGGTGAAAGTGGCGGCAGAAATAGTCATGCACACCATTCTACGCACCCGCCGCAACCGACCGCCCGAGCCAGGTGCGTTGGGAACACCGCACGGACTAGCGGGGAAGAAGCCCTCACCTCATGAGCTCCGACCCACCCGTTGACCAAAACTGTCATCTACGCAAGAGCACCCGCCCCATCGCATACACTGAAACCATGAGTAACCTGTACCCCGATGAAAGTATCAGCGTCGACAAGTGCTGGGAGCGTCTGCACGCGAACACTCTCGGCCGCCTCATCCTCACTGACGGACAGCACGTCGATGTGCTGCCCGTGCTCTACGCCGTCGCCCACCAAAACGACAAACAGGAAATCTACATCCGCACCACCCGCGGCAACAAGTTCTCCTCCGTGGTGGTTAGCCGCCGCGTCGCCTTCGAAATCGATGAAACCCTCGAAGACGGCATCCGCTCCGTTATCGTGGTCGGTATTGCCCACTGGCTGCCGCCGGAAATGACCCCGCAGATCGTGCGCACCTTCGATCTGCCCGACTCCGAAACCCACGAAATGCAGTGGGTGCGCATCGTGCCGCAGACCGTGTACGGTCGCGAATACCCGCTGTTGCCCGCCTACCTGGACGGCACCCACCCCGACTCTGATACCCTCACCAGCTAGAAACGCAGGTGAGCGGGTGCGGTGCGCCCCAGCCCCGCCACCTGACCCTGTGCACATACCCCTGTGCACACACCACCGCTCCGGTACCGTATGATGTACCGAGTACCCTGCGCGCTCATGCAAGCTCAACACGCCCGGTCCTCATTACCCAGAATCGGGCCAGCTCGCCTCGCGCCGGGCCACCGCGCGCTCGCCGCATGAAACGCACCGAGCGCGCCACATCAACCCAACATAAACTACACCCCCACCAATCCCCTCACCCCGCGTACACCACAGCCCGTCGGCGCCCACAAGCGCCAGCGTAGGTTATGGTTGAATACGTAGCTTTTCAACACACAGATAGAGGAGTGCCGTGCCCGCTCAGGCAAAGACCGGAAAAGCCCTGCTGATTGTGGAGTCTCCCTCCAAGGTCAAAACCATTAGCAGCTACCTCGGCGAGGACTACCTTGTCGACTCGTCCATGGGCCATATCCGCGACCTTCCGCAGCCCTCCGAACTGCCCGAAAACCTCAAGAAGAGCCCCGTCGGCAAGTTCGCTGTCAACGTTGAAGAGAACTTCGAACCCTACTACGTGGTCAACCCCGACAAGAAGAAAAAGGTCGCCGAACTCAAGCGCAAACTCAAAGAAGTAGACGCGCTCTACCTGGCAACCGATGGTGACCGCGAAGGTGAAGCCATCGCATGGCACCTGAAGGAAGTCCTCAAGCCCAAGGTACCCGTCTACCGCATGACCTTCCCCGAAATTACCCGGGAAGCCATTCAGCGCGCCTTCGGTGAACTGCGCGACATCGACCTGCACCTGGTCGACGCCCAGGAAACCCGCCGCATCCTCGACCGAATCTACGGTTACGAAATCTCCCCCGTGCTCTGGCGCAAGGTCGGCCGCGGCCTCTCCGCAGGTCGCGTGCAGTCCGTCGCAACCCGCCTCGTGGTTGAGCGCGAACGCGAACGCATGGCATTCGTCGCCGCCAACTACTGGGACCTGACCGGACGCTTCCTGACCGCAGCTTCCGAAGGCTTTGACGCCAAGCTGGTCGCCGTAGACGGCAACCGCATCGCCACCGGCAAGGACTTCGCCGACGACGGCACCCTGAACACCTCCAAGGTCACCCACCTGAACGAGGAAGCCGCCCGCGCGCTCGCTGCAGCCCTGCAGTCCGCTGCGTTCTCGGTGCGCTCCGTTGAGACCAAGCCGTACAAGCGCCGCCCGGCGGCGCCGTTCACCACCTCCACCCTGCAGCAGGAAGCCGCACGTAAGCTGCGTTTCTCCTCCCGCGTGACCATGCAGGTGGCGCAGCGCCTCTACGAAAACGGTTACATCACCTACATGCGTACCGACTCGGTGGCACTGAGCGAGCAGGCAATCTCCGCCGCACGCCGCCAGGCATCCGAGCTGTACGGCGCAGAATTTGTGCCCTCCGCACCGCGCGTGTACACCTCCAAGAGCAAGAACGCACAGGAAGCCCACGAAGCAATCCGCCCCGCGGGTGACACCTTCCGCACCCCGGACGCGGTGCGCGGCGCCCTGTCCAACGACGAATTCCGCCTCTACGAACTGATCTGGAAGCGTACCGTCGCCTCCCAGATGGCTGACGCGACCGGTTCTACCGCCTCCGTGCGCCTGGGCGCCGTGGCATCTAACGGCCAGGACGCCGAGTTCGCAGCATCCGGTACCGTCATCACCTTCCGCGGCTTCCTCGCCGCCTACGAGGAGGGCGTTGACGCATCCCGCGTGGCTGAGCGTGAGGCGAAGGACGCTGAGAAGCGCCTGCCGAACCTGACCACCGGCGAGGCGCTGACCGCCGAGGCGATTGAACCCGCCGGCCACGAGACCCTGCCGCCCCCGCGCTACACCGAGGCGTCCCTCGTGAAGACCCTGGACGAGCTGGGCATTGGCCGCCCGTCCACCTACGCGGCGGTTATTTCGACCATCATGGATCGCGGATACGTGAACGTTCGTTCTGGTTCGCTGATTCCGTCCTGGATCGCGTTCTCCGTGGTGCGCCTGCTCGAATCCAGCTTCGGCCCCTACGTGAACTACGAGTTCACCGCGCAGATGGAAGAAGACCTTGACCGCATCGCACGCGGCGAAGAGTCCCGCGTCGAATGGCTGGGCGAGTTCTACTTCGGCGGCGGCTCCAAGCGCGGCCTGAAGTCCATCGTCGACAACCTCGGCGAGATTGACGCCCGCAGCATCAACTCCATCCCGATTGCGGACGGTATTGTGCTCCGCGTGGGCAAGTTCGGCCCCTACCTGGAAGCCGAAGGCACCCTCGACACCGAAACCGGCGAACTGACCGAACCGATCCGCGCGAACGTACCTGCCGACCTGGCACCGGACGAACTGACCGAAGAGAAGGCACGTGAACTGCTCGAACAGGGCAAGTCCGACGGCCGCGTGCTCGGCGTGGACCCCGTCTCCGGCAACCAGATTGTGGCACGCGACGGTCGCTACGGACCCTACGTCACCGAAGTTATCGAAGAGATGACCGAGGAGCAGATTCAGGCGTACCTGGACGCTCAGCCGACCGAGTACTACAAGAACGGCAAGCCCAAGCCGAAGAAGAAGCCGAAGCCCGCCAAGCCGCGCACTGCGTCCCTGTTCAAGTCTATGGACCTGGCGACTGTGACCCTGGAGCAGGCACTGCAGCTGATGAGCCTGCCGCGCGTGCTCGGTACCGACGCTGAGGGCGTGGAGATTACCGTGCAGAACGGCCGCTTTGGCCCGTACCTGAAGAAGGGCACGGACTCCCGCTCGATTGGCAGCGAGGACGAGATCTTCACGATTACGCTGGAGCAGGCGCTGGAGATTTACTCCCAGCCGAAGCATCGCGGTCGCGCGGCGGCTAAGCCTCCGCTGGCTGAGCTGGGCGTGGACCCGGTCAGCGAGAAGAAGATTGTGGTGAAGGACGGCCGCTTTGGCCCGTACATCACCGACGGTATTACGAACATTACGGTTCCGCGTGCGGAGTCGGTCGAGTCGCTGACCCACGAGCGTGCGGTGCAGCTGCTGGCTGACAAGCGTGCGAAAGGCCCGGTCAAGCGTAAGACCGCCGCGAAGAAGACCACCACGGCTAAGAAGACTACGGCTAAGAAGACGACCGCGAAGTCTACTACCGCGAAGAAGACGACCACTCGTAAGACCGCGGCGAAGAAGACCGCCGAGTAGCGTTTCTGTGTGAAGGCGCAGGATGCGTCCCGAACCCTCTGCCTGGGGTGGGGCGCCTCCTGCGCCTTTTGCGTGCCCGAGGAACGTATGTCCGGCGCATTCGGGCGCGCTATTTTGTGCCCGCGCTGTGTTTCTTAGGCTTGCGCTACGTTTCTTATGCCCGCGCTGTGCTGATGCTGGGCATCCGCCCGGATTGTTTGCGGAGTGAGCCGCGCCTCTGACAGACTGGGAGAGGCGCCGCACCTGCGGTACCGCACACAGACAATATCCCGCCGCGGGCGGGGGAGGGGAGCGCATCGTGCGCCTGGGAGTTCTGGATGTCGGGTCGAATACGGTCCACCTGCTGCTGATTGACGGCAGCCCCGGGGCGCGCCCCGAACCGTACGCGTCGCATAAGATTCCGCTGCAGCTCGTGCAGTACCTCGACGCTGAGGGCAATATTTCGCAGGAGGGTGCGGACGCGCTGACCCGCTTCGTGACCAGCGCCCGCGACTTCGCTATCGAGAATGAGGCGGAGGACCTGCTGGCGTTCTCCACGAGCGCTATCCGTGAGGCGGGTAATGGTGCGGCGGTGCTGCATCAGGTGCGTGAGCAGACCGGTGTGAGCCTGAACGGTATTTCGGGCGATCAGGAGGCGGCGATTACGTACTTTGCGGTGCGCCGCTGGCAGGGCTGGGGTGCGGGCCGCATCCTTGATTTTGATATTGGTGGCGGCTCGTTTGAGTTTTCGACGGGTACGAATGCGTTGCCGGATGCGGCGATGAGCGTGCCGTTGGGTGCGGGCCGTTTGACGCGTGAGTTTTTTGATGAGCAGCCGCCGAGCCCGAAGCAGGTGAAGCGTCTGCGTAAGTATGTGCGTGAGCAGATTGCCCCGGTGGCGGAGAATCTGTTGCGTTATGGTGCGCCGGATATGACGGTGGGTACGTCGAAGACGTTCCGTTCGTTGGCGCGTATTTGTGGTGCGGCGCCGTATTCGGCGGGCCCGCACGTGAAGCGTGAGATGCATTTGCAGGATTTGCGTTTGTGGACTCGTCGTATGGAGGCGATGACTGTGAAGGAGCGCGGTGATTTGCCGGGTGTTTCGAAGGCGCGTGCGGAGCAGATGCTGGCGGGCGCTATCGCTGCGGAGGCGGCGATGGAGGCATTCGGGGTTGAGACGATGCGTGTGTGCCCGTGGGCGCTGCGTGAGGGCCTGATCCTGAAGCGTATTGAGCACCTGGCGGAGGGTACGGGTACTCCGGTCAACCCGAAGACCCTCCTGGGCGCGTAACGCCATGATGATGAACCCCGCAGGCTGGTGCGTAATGAGCGCCGGCCTGCGGGGTCACCGCTTTTCTTGTATATAACCCGCCGACAAAGATGTAGGAAAGGAACAATCACCGATGAAAATCCAAGAAGTTATTGACGAAGTCAATGAAGCCTGGGGCGAAGAACACGAAGAAAAGAAGAAACAAATATATTGGGAAAATATTATTCTGAAACCCTTTGAGCTATTTAGAAATATTTCTATTTGCTACATAGTTTTGGGTATCGTTTTTTGGGTTATGTCTAGTACAGAGCCTAGTGAGGTCAGGCAATTTTTTCTAGGTATTATAAGCTCAATATTCAATATCCCATATTATTTGCTTGATGTGCGTAGTTCGATTATTGCTTCGTTGGCCAGCCTGCTTTTAAGCCTATATATTAGTGTTGGAAAATTTGCTGATAATATTGAAGGTGTTATTGGTGAGGCTCGCCGTGCTGTTTATCGACAATTTGCCAAAATTGTTAGTGGTATTGTCTTTGTAATATTTATAATTAACTTTTGGTATGGGTTGCTTGCTGGATATTTTCAAGGCTCATCTAATGCACCTTCGATATTGGGGTCTTGGAGCGTGGGGCCAGGGTGGGGTAGGCTTATCGTCCCAGAGTACATTAACCTTTCCAGGTATGGTGAAATTCCTCAATGGGTATTGTTGTTTTTTGCATGGTTTACATTATCCTCATCCCTAATGCTTACATATAATGAGAAAAGTATATTAATTAAAAATTCACTCTTTCTCAATAGGTTGAAAGGTGCCGATGCGACAGGGAAGTCGACATATGGGACTGAGTATGAAATAGCAAGATATGAATTTGAATGCGGGGACCCGAAAAAGAGTTGTGGAGCAAGTGATGGATTGAAAGCGTCTGATGACTTGAATTGTAGTAAAAATGAAATGGTTTATTACTCCAGTATCTTAAAGTTTGGGGAGCGGTATTCCAATTTTTCCGTCAAGGTGAGTATTCGATCATATATTTTAAGTATACATTTTCTGAAGGTTTTCATTCCCTTGGCTATTGTATGTATTTTGTCCTTGATATTCTTGGGGCAGGATGGAATTGAGTTCAGTATTACTTTGACTGTGTTCTACTGTCTATATTGGTTTATGGTTGTGGGGAATAGTTATAGTCTTATATCAGAAATATATAAATTAAATGTTCTATACCCGAATCGAGGTTATCGTAGGACATTTGAATATATTTCATTTTATGGTGTGGTGTGGGGAAATAGGGTAATTGCATTTATTGCCGCCCTTGCTTCCCTTATGGTATTGGTTGATAGGTATGTTAGGGAAATATCAGATTTAATTAATGGACTCAATCTATCAGATGGGTTTTCTATGGCGGTGTTTATTGTTGGAATTCTAATTGTTGCTTTGATTGTGACCTGCATTTCCGTTTTTATTGTAGAAAATTCTGTACGCGGGTCTCTGAGGAATATTATTAAAAGAAAATCCGAGTCGATCCTGGCAAACAATTTTAAGTTTTCTACCTTGGTATGCAGGGAAAGGGAGAAAATTGACTTTATAATGGTTGCCTACATTTATTATTTGATGTGGGTTGCAAACGATATATATTCCAAGTATAAGTCTGAGTTGGGAGACGGAAAATCCGAGATTTAATTAAAATATGTTGTATAATTTTAGAAATTGCAGGCGGTTGAGTTTGAATTTTATCAACTTTTGTGTTGAAACTAAGTCTAATTTGTTTTAGGTATCACTCAGTTCGTCAAATGTTAAATCTGAGAAGCCACATGTGTTTCGAGAAGCCACCATTATCGTGGCTTCTCGAAACACATGTGGCTTCTCGCTATGGGGCTGTAACCCGCGCAGAATTTGTGCCATGGTTTAGCGTCTTCGACCATGGTTTTTAACTACGACCAA
>ERZ773211.18-NODE-18-length-63436-cov-6.9293_pt1 | contig 63436 bp, 46 predicted proteins | sample MGYA00511914_ERZ773211 | MGnify/ENA primary metagenome ERZ773211 (study PRJEB29015, sample SAMEA2738163) | human oral metagenome | biome: human oral; feature: human-associated habitat; material: saliva | place: China | collected 2242 ...
AAGACTCGTGGAGTTGACTGGTACTAATAGGCCGAAGGCTTACTTTTCAAGAAGTGTTTTGTTGTTTGCGTTCACTGTATGGTTTTTGGATAACAATCCAATAGGCAATAAAAAGAGCCCGCTTGCGCGGGCTCTTTTGCTTTAACAGCTAAAGCTAAAAAGGGGCAGACCCATGCGGGTCTGCCCCCTTTTTTTTTGTGCCCTCAGACCCCTGTCTATGGCCTTGTTTACAAGGAAGAATGCTCTCCCCAGACACACTGGGATAGAGTAGAACCATGCACTACCCCATGTTTTCCCACGCACCAGAACCAGCCGATCAGCAGCACCAACACAACGGTGAAGAACGAACGGCAGCCCTCTACATAGAGAGCACACTGGAGCCTCACGAAGCATGGGCAGCACTGACCGAATACATTCACCTCTGGTGGCCCAGGCAGCTCCTACAGAGCGAGGAGAGCCATATCGACCTCTCCACAGAGCTACTGCTCGAAGAGACCGCAGACGGCGACATTATTCCTGTGGCACGCATTATCCAATGCGAGAACGAAGACGTCCTCACCATCGCACCCTACCCGGGTACACGCCTGGGGCGCCTCCTGGGCGTAGTCGAAGAATCAGAAGAAAGCCTGAGCTTCATCCTGGACGCTCTCACCCCGAAGACCGCAGAAGGACTGTTATCCCTGCTCGAAATCAGTAGCGGCACCTACACGGGTCGTGAGGACGAAGAGCTAGGCATCTACGAGGAACAGGAAGAAGCAGCTGCGCTACTCATGGGTGCCTACAGCCGCTTTATTGGAGCTGAACTCCAGCGAGAAGAACTATAGAGGCTCGCGGGTAAAAGAGGATTCTCAACCCTGTAGAGTGGTATGTCATGAGCACACCGGACCAGAACACCCCGCAGCAGAGCTCTGCACGCCCTCGATGGGCGCGCCTTCACAAGAAGACCTCTGCATCGGGAGAAGAACCCCTGCACTACACTAGAGCTGACATGCTGAAGCAGAGCAATATCTGGTTCCGTAAACAGGGTGCACCCCTCATCATTCCTGCACGTCAACGTGCTCTCGATGCGTTCCCGCGCTCCGTGCCATGGATCCTGTGGGCTGGCATCATGCACATCTGCTACATCTTCCTGCGTGATCTCCTTATTTTCATAGTTGATGACGCGAAAGGCTCCCTGCCGGACTACATCAAAGCTCTCACAAGCGATAATGCCCTCAGCAACGAAGTACTCCCACTGCTCGTACTCGGCGGGATTTTCCTCGTGATGCCGGTCATCTCCGGGGTGCTCATCGCTCTAACCCACAAACTCATGGTTCGCACCCCGCAGTGGGTTCAAATCACCACGGGTATTCTCACCGTACTTTTTGCTGGCGTGCTCTTTACCGCCGGTGTCTTCGAAACCAGCAGCCTCGACGGCCTCGACTTCGTCTACGACGGTGGCAAAGCCTTCCCGCTCATCGTTATCGGAATCTACCTCGCCATCTTCCTGGGCGTAGACACAGTACTCGGCTGGTCCCTCAAGCACGCCATCCACCAGCTCGCCTCCCTACCGCCCATGATCGCGAAAGTACTGCCCGTACTCATGGTGTCTGTGCTCTTCATCTTCGTGAACGCAGACCTCTGGAAGCTCGCCAACGGACTCAGCTTCCCACGCACCTGGGCGGTTCTGGGCCTCATGGGGCTACTCGCCGTGTTCGTCGTCGTCACAACCTCCCTGGAGCGCACAGCGCGACTGCTGGGGCGCTACAGGGGCGATGACATCGCACGATTTACCGAGAACGACTACGAGCACGCCGCAGCCCTCGAAGGTGGAATCTGGAACACCGCCCAAGACTGGGTCGAAGAGAAGAAAATCCTCGAACACCGGCCCCTCAAAGTTGCGCCCTGGAGCAACCTCATCATCATCCCCATGATTGGGCAGATTATTCAGGCGATCTTCTTCATGCTGCTCGTCTTCGGATTCTTCATGGGATTCTCATCCATCGCCATCAGCGATACCACCATCGAATCCTGGATGAGCATCAAACCCGAACACCTCAAAATCCTCGGCGTAGACACCAATATCAACGCCGTCGTCATCAAGGTGTCCATGATCGTTGCCGTGTTCTCCGGGCTCAGCTTCGTCGCAACTACCAGTAGCGACGAAAAGTACGCCCGAAGCTTCCTCAAGCCCATGATTGAGCGAATCAAGCACATCCTGATCATTCGCGATATCTACCTGGGTCTGCTCACCATGCCCAAAAACGAAGTGCTCATACCCCTCGAAGAGGAGAAGAGCACCGAAAAAGAGGCTGACAAAGCATAAAGAGTCGGGTCAGGGTGGTAAAAGCGTCAGGGGGTAAAAGTTAGTGGGTAGACAGGTTCATCGTCAGCAGGTTGAACACCAGGTATGCCATCAGAAGAGCCGTCGCACCATCCAAAACACGCCACGCTGAAGGGCGCGCAAAAAGCGGACGCAACAGACGTGAACCATACCCCAGCATTAAAAACCAGATTAGGCTACCGCAGCAGCAACCCAGGTAGTACCACCAACGGCCAGGATCGCCCTGAGCATTCGCCAGCGAACCCAAAAGGATAGTCGTATCCAACCACGCCAGCGGATTCAAATAAGTCACCGCCGCCGTGGTCAGCATAGCCGCCTTCAACGACTGAGAATCACCCTCCGCATCATCAACCACGATGGAATGCGGAGTAAACACGCGGCGGCCAGCCTCAAAACCAAACCACGCCAAAAACGCCGCACCCACATAGCGGAACACCTCAATAAACCACGGCGCCGCATCCAACAGGGCGCCCAGACCAACAACGCCCAAGCCAATCATCAGGGCATCCGACAGAATGCAGAAAATAATAATCGGGGTAATATGCCGACCCAAAATACCCTGACGCAGCACAAAAGTTCCCTGGGCGCCAATAGCCGCCACCAAAGAAATCGTGGTGGTAGCACCCAGAAACAGCAGGGACAGGGAGGAGGACATCGTGAAACTTTCTATGTGGATCAAACGGTACGGGCTTTGCGGATATTACGGGTGGTGGCTCCTTCTAATACCAGCTTGCCAGGCAAAAGCATACGACGCAGGGATAAACCCTGCGTTAGCTGAAGTGTGAAGCGCCAGAGACGAGAATACGGGAAAAAGGACCCTAAATCTATCTAAATATTTTCACACTGCGTAAGATATTCTTATGACACGTTTCAGTACCGACCAGCTCACCACCTTCGCCACCGTCATTGAATACGGCACCTTCGACGCGGCAGCAGATATCCTGCGGGTGAGCCCCTCCGCCATCTCCCAGCGCATTAAAGCCATGGAGCAGATCGCCGGAAAGGTCCTGCTACGCCGAAGCAACCCCGTCACCCCCACCGACGCCGGACAAAGCGTACTGCGCATCGCCCGACAGAGCGAATTCCTGCAACAAGAAATGGAACGCGAACTCATGGGCGCCGGCGGCTTCCAGAGCGTCTCCGTTGCCGTCAACGCCGACTCACTCGCCACCTGGTTCCTCGACGCCGTAGGAACCCTCAGCCGCGAAGACAGCATCTTCTGCGACCTGCGACGAGAAGGCGAATTCCACTCCTCCGCCATGCTCCGATCCGGAGAAGTCATGGCAGTCATCACCTCCAAGCCCGAAAAAATCCCCGGCTGCTCCGTCGAAACCCTTGGCGTGGCACGCTACTGGTGCGTTGCCACCCCCGACTACGTACAGCGATACCTGCCCGGCTGGCCCAAAACCATGAGCCACGAAGAGCTCAATCGTGCCCCCGTCGTCGAATATGACCGTAAAGACTTTGTGCAGGATATAGCGCGAGCCCTCATTGAAAAAGAGGTAGGTCTGGAGGCTGAAGAAACCTTCATCCAAAGCCCCACCATCTACATTCCCTCATCCCCGGACTATGCGCGTGCCGTCAGCTCCGGTATTGCCTGGGGGCTCATTCCCGAGGCGCAATGCGCCGAAGAACTTGAAAGCGGGCGCCTCGTGAAGCTCGCCGCAACCCCCGTAGAATTTCCCCTCTACTGGCAGCGTTGGAACATCAACTCGCCCGTCATGGAGACCGTAACCCGCCGCGTCCACGAAGCGGCACGAGGCGACCTGATCTACTAGAAGAGGACGACTTCCGTGAGCTTTATGGAACGCCACCAGGTGGCTCTCTACCTCGGCTCCATGATCGTGGGGGTTGCCTGCGCGGGTTTGAGCGGATGGAGTTACGCTTCTGAACAACTCGTGCCTTACGCGCTTGGCGCACTACTGTGGACCAACTTTGCTCTCATGCCTTTAACCGGTATGAGTGTTGGTCAGTATAAGAGGCTCGCTTGTACGGTCGTGCTGGCGGCTACCTTTGGAACCTCGATTCTCATTGCGCCCCTGGTCTCCCTCTTTATTCCCGAGGGTGGCCCCGTTGCTCTAGCTGCAGTGATTGTTTTGCTGGCTCCATGCGTGGATTACGTTGTGGTTTTTACACGTATTGCCGGAGGGGAATATCGAGGTTTACTAGTGGCAACACCCTATCTTCTTGCCGCCCAACTCATTTTTATTCCCATCTGGACTAGTATATATGCATGTATAGGAATATTGGATACGAGGGTAGTGGGAGAAATATTCCCCCTCCCCACTGAAAGCTACCTTAGCCTCACACCGCTCATCGTACCCCTAGTAGCCGCCTACCTCGCACAACGCTGGTCAGCCCGCTCACCGCAACGCCGACAAGCCTACGAACGCGTACGTAGCATGAGCGATACCGCAATGATTCCCCTCATGTGCCTGCTTCTTGCACTCATGTGCTCCGCCTACACCCCGGCAGTACTGAACGAAACGCAGCTCATTCCCCGACTCGCCGGACTCTACCTCACCTACGCCATCCTCGCAGGAGTCGCCGCATGGTTCCTGAGTAGAGCCATGAGCCGAACAGAACGTATCTCCGTAACCTTCAGCGCCGTCACCCGCAACGCCCTCATCATCTACCCCGTCGTATCGCTCTGTGCACAACGCCTGGCACACAACGGGAACCCCGAAGCAAAGCTCATGGGCGCTACCGTACTCACCCAAACCCTCACCGAACTGCTCATCATGGTCGCCATGACCGCGATCTTCCGGACAGCGTTTCAGGCCAGAAAAATACCGTAGAGGCTCCCTAAACCCCGGTACTTCCAAACATATAGAGAGGCGGCCACCCCACACGGGACGGCCGCCTCTCCATAAGCTCTAACGCCTAAGTCATAACGCCTAAACTCTAACGCCAGCGAGTCATCATCAGCATGCTCACCATCATGGCGCCCACACCAATACTCACATTCCACATACCCAAATCAGGAATCGGGAACAGACCCTGCGTAATGTAGAAAACAATAATCCACAGAATGCCCACCGCCAACAGCGAGAACATAATCACGCGGTACCACAACGGAGTCTGCTCCTTCAGCTGCGTGCCGCTCTCCATCTCACGAGCAATCTCACGCAGACGCAGCTCGCTCGCATCCTCCACCTCAGACTTAGCAGACTTCTGAGACTTCTTCTTGGACGATGCCTTAGCCGAGTTGGTCGACATACTTCCTCCGCTTATTGTTGTATGGGTAACCTAAAAATATATGTTCACACCTATCTTTGCAGACTTACGGGATGATTTCACCTTCTCCGTGCGTTGGAAGATAAGGAACGCCACCCGGCGCCCAAGAACATACACAACCCAAAGGACAAAGGAGAACGCATGAGTCAAGGAACGGCACCCACCGCAGAGCGCCGCCCCCGCACCGTGCTGCACTGGGTCATCCAGATTACAGGCGAACTCCTTATCACCATCGGCCTGCTGCTCCTGCTCTTCGTCGCATGGCAGCTCTGGTGGACCAACATCGACGCCGACCGCACCCAATCCCAAGCCGTCAGCACCCTCGTCCAGGAATTCGACTCCAACCCCGCCGAACCCCTCCCCGACTGGGATCCCAACACCCCTCCCGCCGGTCTGAGTGAACCCGGCCACGGTGAAGTCTTCGGCGTCGTCTACATCCCCAAGTTCGGATCCGACTACCAGCGCCCCGCAACCCAGGGCACCAGCTCCGATGTGCTCGACTCCCTCGGACTCGGCCACTACGACGGGACTGCCATGCCCGGACAGGTCGGCAACTTCTCCCTCGCAGGCCACCGCCAAACCCGAGGTAAAGTCCTCAACGACATCGACCTGCTCACCGAAGGCGACCACATCTACGTGCGAACCAAAGACGGCTACTACACCTACACCGTCTACAGCCACGAAATCGTGCAACCCGACCAGGTAGAAGTCATCGAACCCGTCCCCGGACAGCCCGGCGTAGCACCCACCGAGCGCCTCCTGACGCTCACCACCTGCCACCCGCGCTACGGCGACACCGAACGATACATCGTCCACGCCCGCCTCGAATCCTGGCGGCCCGCAGCAGCCGGAGCACCCGCAGAAATTGCCGCCTCCGTCGCAAAGTCCTAAAGCAGAGAGGAAAAGCAGATGTACGCATGGATTTTCCGCCATCTCCCCGGCCCCCTGTGGGTTCGCATCATCATCGCCATTGTGCTGATACTCGCCGTAGTCTACCTGCTCATGGAATTCGTCTTCCCCCACTTCGCAGAGTACGGCCCCTTCAACCTGAACGTCACCATCAACCATTAGCGCTAAGGACCTGCCATGACCCGCATCCTTGTCATTGACAACTACGACAGCTTCGTCTTCACCCTCGTCGGCTACATCCAGCAGCTCGGCGCTGAAACCACCGTCATCCGTAACGACGAATACGACCTCGAAACCGTCATTAAGCTCGCCGAAGAACACGACGGTGTGCTCGTCTCCCCGGGCCCCGGCGCCCCCGCAGAAGCAGGCGTCATCATTGACACCATCCGCTGGGCAGCCGAAGCGAAGAAGCCTCTACTGGGCGTATGCCTCGGCCACCAGGCCATCGCGGAGGCATTCGGCGGCACCGTCACCCATGCCCCCGAACTTATGCACGGCAAGACCTCCCGCCTCGTGCACGAGAACGTCTCCGTGTTCAAAGACGTACCCTGCCCCTTCACCGCGACCCGCTACCACTCGCTGGCAGTCGTACCCGAAACCATGCCCGAGGTCCTGGAAACCACCTCCACCACCGACAGCGGCATCATTATGGGTCTACGCCACCGCGAAGCCCCCATGCACGGCGTGCAGTTCCACCCCGAATCGGTCCTGACCGAAAGCGGATACCTCATGCTCGGCAACTGGCTCGAAGAAACCGGCCTGCAGGGAGCCGCAGAGCGCGCTAAGAGCCTCTCACCCCTCATGGCTTAGTATCTTTAGCCTTAGACGCCCTCAACGGCTTATATCGCCTCCAGAAGCCCCGTAGCAGACACGCTACAGGGAAACTGGAGGCGATAACTCTATCCCCGCACACTTCCCAACCCGAACCCAGGTACACAAAAAGGGGCGGCACCCCACACCGTTTGGTGTGGGGTGCCGCCCCTTTTACTAGCCGCTAGAACCCCTTAGCGGGCATTAGCGTTAGCATTATTTGCGTTGTTCGCATTGGCATTCGTGTTAGTACCCTGAATCGTACGGGTACCCGCAGCAGTGGACGCAGCCGGTGCCGGAGTAGCGGTAGCGGTAGAACGCTGCTGGTTATTCGCTGCCGCAGGCTGAGTAGCCGCAGTAGTCGGCTGGGTAGCGGTAGAACGCTGCTGGTTAGTGGTTGCAGCAGAATTCTGGTTACCGGTCGACGCCGCCGGCTGAGTAGCCGCAGTAGTCGGCGTGGTCGTCTGAGTCGGAGTAGCAGCCACACGAATCGTCACAGTGCTGTTCTGAGCCACCAGAGTACCCGCCGCAGAGCTCTGCGAAAGCACAGTGCCCGCAGGACGCTCATTAGTCTGAACGGTCTCAATGTTGGTGTTCAGCAGAACATCCTGAGCAGTCAGAGCAGCAATTGCCTGATCCTTGGTCAGACCCACCAGCGAGGGGACCTTCACCTTACCGGAGGACAGGACGATGTTCACGGTGCTACCAGCCTCAACGGTCTGAGCACCCTTATCATCGGTCGAGCCCTTCTCAGGGGACAGCTCCACAACCATACCCGCAGGAATAGAAGCGCTCTCCACAGTGGAGACGCGGCCATCCACCAGACCAAGATCCTTCAGAGCGTTACGGACATACGCCTCACTCTGACCCTGCAGGTTATCCGGCAACTTGACCTTCTCCGGACCGCTAGAAACAGTCACGGTCACAGTCGAACCCTTATTAACCTTTGAACCAACACCCGGGTCAACGCTGATAACGTCGCCCTTCTTGATGTTGTCAGAGTAAGCCGTGCGGTACTCCACCACGAAGCCTCGGTTACGCAGCTGGTTATCGGCATCATCACGGGAAACATTCACCACAGCCGGAACCGGAACCTGCGGAACCTCATTGAGCTTGTTCTGGTAGTACAGAACCGAGCCGACACTGAAAACCAGCAGAGCCGCAATCAGAGTACCCACGAGGAAACGAACCCACGCACGCTTACGCGGCGAAGACTCATCGTACTCCGCGTACTCCTCATCGTCGTACAGTTCCTCATCGTCTTCGTACTCGAAGAAGCCGTTGAGGCCGCCGTCCTCCACCGAAGCCTCAGTAATCGAGGTGGTGTACGGAGCGTAATCCTCACCCAAGGAAGCGGTAGTCGCCGAAGGTACAAACGCAGTAGTCATCGCTGCATCCTGAACTACGGTCTCTTCACCCGGGCGAACAACCGACACCAAAGCCTGAGCGAACTCAGCAGCACTCTGATAACGCTCATCCGGGTTCTTCGCCAGACCCTTCAGAATCACAGCATCCAGACCCGCCGGAACCTCAAGCGGGGTGAACTTGCTCGGAGGCTCAGGAGCGTCAGAGAGGTGCTTAGCCGCCAGGTCAACATTCGACTCAGCGTCAAACGGAGAACGACCAGCAATCATCTCGTAAATCACGCACGCAGCAGAGTACAGGTCACTACGGGCGTCAACATCCTTGCCGCTCACCTGCTCCGGGGACATGTAGCGTGCGCTACCCATCACCACGTTAGCCTTGGTCAGCGCCTCGCCAGCTTCCTCAATGGCACGGGAAATACCGAAATCCATGACCTTAATCTGGCCCGGCTGACCCTTAGCAATGTCCTCGCTGGTACGCTCCAGCACCATAATATTCGCCGGCTTAATGTCGCGGTGAATAATGCCCATCGAGTGGCTGTACTGCAAAGCACTCAGCAGCTGCTCGGAATAACCCAAAGCATCACGGACCGGCAGATGGCCGCCACGAGACAGAATGGAACGCAGAGTATGACCCTCCACGTACTCCATCACAATATAAGGAATAGCGGTGCCCTCTTCCGAAGAAGACTCCTCACCATCCTGCGAGGGGTTATACGAACCGGTGTCATAGACAGCAACAATCGCAGGATTGTTCAGAGACGCCACAGCCTCCGCCTCACGCTTAAAGCGTGCGCGGAACGTATCGTCCTGGGCCTGCTCCGGGCGCAGAATCTTAAGCGCAACCTTGCGGCCGAGGCGAGTATCCTCAGCAGCATAAACGGTTGCCATCGCACCGGTACCGATTACCTCGAGTACCTTGTAACGGTTATCAACCGTGTCGGGAACCGACAGGTCCATAAGTTCTCCTGGATTACTAAGACTAAAACTAAATCAAAACGTAGGGGCTATCGCGCCGATGCGGAAGCAGAAGCCGACGCAGACCGTGAAGCGGAAGTACTTGCACTTGATCCCCTACCCGAACTGGAAGAGGCCACATACATGTCTACATTACTACCAACCGTGACCTTGGTGCCAGATGAGGGAGTAGTACGAAGCACCGTACCGGGGGCCGCAGTGTCCGAATTCTCATAATGCAGAGAAACATTCACACCCAGAGCGGCAACAGCCTTCGACGCCTCATCAACGTTCTTACCCTCAAGGTTCGACGGCAAAGTCACCGACTTCGGACCGGTCGAATAGCGAACAGTCACGCTATTACCCTGCTCCAAAGTACCCGTCGGAGAAACCGAAATCACCGTGTTCTCCGGCTGAGTCGACTCAACGCCCTCAGTCTTGGGTGACAAGCCAAGGTTCTTCAGCTCGTTCACCGCATCCTGCAGCTCTCGACCCTCATAGTTAATCGCGTTGACGGTCACCTTCTGCTTTGCGGCACGAGCAGAAGCAGACTCAGTCGGCTCCACCGTAGAAACGGTACCCGTGTTCGTCGGAACAGCAGACGAAGAAGCGCTCGGAACCGAATCAGTCGAACCGCCACCATTATTAGAGGAGAGGACCGTCCAAATACCGCCAGCAATCAGCACGATAGCCAGAAGCAGAGCAACCCACATCCACACGTTCGGGCCGCGCTTCGCCGCAGGAGCAGGAGTAGACTTCACACGGCCCGACACAGGACGCATCGTCTGCTCACTAGTGCGAGGAATCGGTGCCGTCGTCGGCTCCGGCGAGAAACGACCACCAGAACCAAAACGCGGAGTAGCAGAAGCACTAATCGGCTCCGCCGCAACATCCATCGCGGTCATCGCAACAGTCGCGTCGTCAGCGTTCTCCTCAGCCAAGAACTGAGCTAGAGAAGGAACAGCCTTCACCGCAGCCTTCAGATCGCGGCGACGAATCGCATCTACAGCAGACGCCAGAGCGGTCGCATCCTTAGGACGCTGAGCCGGGTCCTTAGCCAACAAGCACATAATCAGCGCGCGAGCAGCAGCCGGAATGGTCTCCGGAAGAGGCGGCGGCGGATCATTCACCTGAGCCAAAGCAATCGCAATCTGCGACTCACCCGTAAACGGACGACGACCCACCAGGCACTCATAACCAATAATTCCCAACGAGTACATATCCGAAGACGCGGTAGCCGCCTGACCGGTTGCCTGCTCCGGCGCCAAATACTGGGCGGTACCCATCACCTGGCCGGTAGCCGTCAACGGCACCTGATTAGCCAAACGAGCAATACCGAAATCAGTCACCTTCACGCGATCATCCGGGGTGATGATAAGGTTACCCGGCTTCACGTCACGATGCACCAGACCCTGCGAATGAGCCGCAGCCAACGCGCGAGCAGTCTGAGCAATGAAGTTCAGAACACGGTCCGGAGGCAGGGTAGTCTCGTGCTCAATGATGCTAGAGAGCGGATTGCCCGGCACCAGCTCCATGACCAGGTACGCGGAGTTGTCCTCCTCGCCGTAGTCGAAAACATTCGCTACGCCGGGGTGGTTCAACAGCGCCGTATTACGGGCTTCAGCGCGGAAACGCTCCAAGAAGCCCGGGTCACCGGTGTACTCCTCCTTGAGGATCTTGACCGCAACGATGCGCCCAAGCACCTTGTCGCGAGCTTTCCACACCTCGCCCATACCGCCAATCGCGATACGTTCAGTTAGGGTGTAGCGCCCGCCCAAAGTGATATCAGCCGCAGGCCTCACTTGTTCAACACCGCCTCAAAGAGTTGCTTACTAGTACTGGTTGCCAACTGGGCACCGGTCGCCACGTCAATATCCTCATAAACCACAGCAATCGCAATCTGAGGATCATCAGCCGGCGCGAAACCGGTAAACCAAGAATTATTCAAACCTGCCGTGGTCTCCGCGGTACCGGTCTTACCCGCCACCTTCACACCGGAGACACCAGCATTACGTGCAATACCATTATCAACCGCGTTCACCATCCACTGCTTGACCTGGTTAGCAATTTCAGGGCTAGTGGACGTACGCAGCTTCTCAGGAGAGAACTCCTGCAAAGTGCTCAGGTTGCTGGTCTTCACCGAACGAATCAGGTTCGGCTTCATCTGCACGCCGCCATTTGCAATCGCCGCAGAAGTCATCGCCACCTGCAACGGAGTGGTCTTCACGTCGTACTGGCCAATTGCCGACTGAGCAAGCTGGCTCTGGGTCAGATTCGACGGGAAAGACGACTTAGAAACCGTCAAAGGAATCTTCAAATCCTGGCCGTAACCAAAATTCTCAGCGGTCTTCGCGATACGCTCCTGACCCAAATCCATCGCAATCTGCGCAAAAGGCGTATTGCAGGACTGAGCCAAAGCCCACTCAATCGTCGCCTGAGTACGGGTGCCACACTGACCGCCCGTATAGTTCGGCAGGCTAATGTTCGTACCCGGCAGCGGCAACTGCGCGGGGTTCGGAATGACCGAAGATGCGTTGTATTTGCCGGACTCCAGCGCCGCCACCGCATCAATAATCTTGAAGGTCGAACCCGGCGAATAGGTGTTACCCGCAATCGCACGGTTAAACAGGGGGCTGTCCTCATCAGAAGTCAGCGCCTGGTAATTCGCCAAAACCGAAGAGCTCGTATGAGACGACAGAAGATTCGGATCATAGGACGGCGAAGAAGCCATCGCCAGAATCTCACCGGTCTTCGGGTTCAACGCCACCACAGCACCCTTACGGCCCTGCAGCGCGTTGTAGGCAATATCCTGAAGCTTCGAATTGATCGTCAGCTCCACGCTAGCGCCCTGCGCGGAAGAACCACTGAACAGCTGTGCCACACGGTCGTAGAACTGGCTATCACTCGTGCCAGCAAGCTCCTTATCCATAGCAGCTTCCAAACCGGTCGCGCCATAAATCGTGGAGAAATAACCCGTCAGAGCCGCATACTTGAGCGGGTGGTTATACACACGCTGGTAGTTGTACTCATCATCGGACTTCACCGACGAAGCAATCTCCGTACCGTCAACCACAATCGAACCACGTGCCGAACCGTAGTTGTCGTAGAGCGCTCGAGAATTCCACTGATTATTCATCAGCGTCTTCGAATCGAAGAACTGAATATAGCTGAGGGTACCCATCAGCAGGACAAACACGCACGCGGCAGACATCCACATGCGGCGAATAGCCCTATCCATTCTTCTCACCTCCAGAATCCTTAGCCGTAATGCGCGCCAGAACGCTAGTAGCACCCTCCGGCTCGTAGCTAGTGTCCGCATGGTCAATACCCTGCGGAGCATCATAACCAGCCACCAGGTGAGGTGCGCGGGCACTATGAGAAATAGACAACCACAGCGCCACAATAATCCAGTTAGCCACCAACGAGGAGCCACCGGCAGACATGAAAGGAGTCGTCAGACCGGTCAGCGGAATCAATCGAGTTACGCCGCCAATCACCACGAACAGCTGCAGAACCATGACCGTAGACAGGCCGGCAGCCAGCAGCTTGCCGAAACCATCACGAGTACCCAACGCCGCACGGTAACCGCGCGAAACCAGGAGCATGAACATCATCAGGATGGCACCCAGACCCACCAGGCCCAGTTCCTCACCCAACGAGGAAATGATCATATCCGAATTAGCGTACGGGACGAGGTTCGCGCGGCCCTGACCCCAACCGCGGCCAAAAAGACCGCCGTAAGCCAGACCGAAAACGCCCTGCAGAATCTGACCCGAACCACCAGGAGACGCCTGGTAAACCTCCGGATCAAAAGCATGCACCCACGCATAAATACGGGCATGCACGTGCGAGACATAGTGGTACGCGAAATAGCCACCCACAGCCATACCGACACCCGCAACCACCAGCCACGAAATACGACCGGTCGACAGGTACAGCATCGCCATGAACAGGCCAAAGAACATGATCGCCGAACCAAGGTCCTTCTGGAACACCAGAACACCCAGGCTCACAATCCACGCCAAAAACACCGGCGCCAAATCACGCAGACGCGGCAGATTGATAGGACCGATGCGGCGTCCAGCCACCAGAATCAGGTCGCGGTGGGTCGCCAAATAGCCGGCGAAGAAAATCGCCAGAGTAATCTTCGCGACCTCACCCGGCTGGAACGTGCGGTTACCGATATGAATCCAAATACGAGCACCATTGAGCTCCATACCCAGACCCGGAACCAGCGGCATGATGAGCAGAATCATCGACAGCACCAGGGAGGTGTACGTGACCTTACGCAGTAGACGGTAATCCCTGAGCACGAACACAATAATCGCGCACAGCACCATAGACACGCCGGTCCACATCAGCTGACCATCACCCACCGGAGCCGCAATCTGCGGATCCAAACGATAAATCATGGTCAAACCAATACCGTTCAGAGCCACCACCAGCGGCAGAATAAACGGATCAGCGTAACGGGCACGGAACTGCATGACCAAGTGAATCAGAAGAGCACCGGCGCCCAGCACCACCGTGCACGGCAGCCACTGGCTCTTCGAGGTATCAAAAGCATGCTCCGGATCAATCAGGTACATGCCGAAGGAGCTGATCCCCACCGCCAAAACCAGCAGGAAAAGCTCCGTGAAACGGCGTGCACGAGGTGCATCCGACTCACGGCGGAACGAGAGCTTAGCCATTGTTCTCACCGCCCTCTGCCGCAGGTGCGGCAGCCTGTTCAGATGCTACAGGAGTCGCGGAAGCCGGATCGGTGCTCGGAACTGCAGAAGCAGACGGCGACGCAGACGCAGAAGCGGAAGCCGACGCTGAAGCAGCAGCCTGCTCAGCCTTCTCACGCGTCTGATCCGCCTGAGTCTTCAAACGAGACACAATCTGATGCGCATCATCCAGGTCCTTCGCCGTAATCGCATTACGCAACAGGGAACGAGTATGATCGTTCAGCTCACTCGTAGAAATATCGGTATTCTCCACCACGTGAGAAAGACGAATCGGGCCCAAGGCATGCGGAATACCGTTGTACACCGCAACCGTGCCGTCACTCTCACCCACGTAGTAGCTACGCTCCACATAGCGCAGACCGGTCCACGCACCCAGCGTCAAAACAGCGGCAACCAGCAGAGCAATGAACAGGCGAATCGACCACGACCGCGGACGCGAACGCTCCGCAGTATCCTCAGCGATCAGCTCCTCCAGCTCAGCCGGCAGGGCCGCCTCATCAGACTCAACCTTCAAAGGCACACGCTGAGCCACCGTCGCACGGTGCTCCAGGGTACGAGAAGTCACCGCCGGAATCATACCGGTCTCAGTAGCCACCGAAGCGGCACCAACCAGCTGATGCGGGCGGGAACCCAACTCACTACGCAAAATCGCAGCGTTCGTAAGAGCCGCATCCACGGCGTTATCGTACGTACCGATATGGTGACGCACCGCCCCAGAACCGCTATGCAACAGGGTTCCAGAGAAGTCACGAGCACGACGGAAACGGCGCAACGACCGACGACGAGACTCCTCAGAGTCCTCATCACGGTGCGCACCCAAAATAGCCTCAGCAGCCTCAGCCGTGGCAGCAACCTCGGGAAGCTTCTGAGTATTCGTGCTGACCTCCTGCTCCGCCACAATCGAATCAGGCAGAGCGGATTCAGGCAGGCTCGAAGGACCCACCGGCTCATCCACCGGCAGAACCTCACGGTCAATCACCTGTAGGGACACAACCGTCACGTTATCCGGCGCGCCACGCTCCAACGTCATCGCAATCAGAGTGTCAGCAATCTCAGACAGGTCATCGGTAGAACGCATCACCTGCTCAATCTCCGCCAGGGACACCACAGCATCCAAACCGTCCGAAGAGAGCACCCAGCGCTCGCCGGGAATAGCGTCCAGAGTCTTCAACTCCAGCTCGGGGGAGGCGTCAACATCACCCAGAACACGCATAATCACGTTCTTATGCGGGTGGTTCTCCGCCTCCTGCGGGGTAATACGACCCTCATTGAGCAGACGCTGCACAAACGTGTGGTCAGTAGAAATCTGCTCAAACTCGCCATCAGCGCCCGGACGCAGACGATACGCACGCGAGTCGCCAATATGGGCGAACTCAATGCAATCACCATCAATCAGCAGGGCAGTACAGGTCGTACCCATACCCGCCAACTGCGGATCATTCGCCGCCAGCTCATTAATAATCAGGTTCGCACTCTGAATCTCATCAGCCAGATAGACACCGCCGGCACCATCCTCAAAATCGGGGTGATCAAGCGGAGTCAGATTCAGAACCGTCGTAGCCGACGCGACATCGCCGCCCACGTGACCGCCCATGCCGTCAGCAACGACAGCAAGGAAACGACCACCGTAGCCGGAGTCATCATTCTTCGAGCGTTTCAGACCCGTATCAGAGCGGGCCTCAAAACGAAAAGCAATCTTCATACACTAGCCCCTCAACTGCATGGTGGTACCGCCAACGCGGAAATCATCACCGGGCTCAATCGGGGTCGCACGAGTCAGACGCTCGCCATTGACGAACGTACCATTAGTAGAGTTCAAATCCTCCAGGAACCAACGGGAACCCTGAGGGAACAGGCGCGCATGACGGCCCGAGGCGTAATCATCCTGCAGAGACACCTCAATGTCATTAGCGCGGCCAATAGTAATCGGGTGATCACCCAGCTGCATCATGGCGCCAGCCTGCGCACCCGCAGTAATCACAAGCTGCGAAGGGCGAGTCGGCGGAGGCGCAATATGGGTAGCTTCCGGAACCGCATCAACCGGTGCAGTACGATAGTTCTTACCCAAACCAAGGTCACGGCGAGCAGCCGAAACCACCAGGAAAACAAAGAACCAGATGAGCGCCAGAAAAGCGTAACGAAGGATAGTAACAGTCAGTTCGGACGCCATTAACGGGCACCTCCGGTCGAACTATGGAAAATGATGCGGGTATTACCCATGCGAAGCAGCGAACCGTTCGCCAGCACCACGGGCGCACGCAAAGGCACCCCATTAATCAGCGTGCCATTAGTAGAACCCATATCGGAGGCGACCACCGCACCACCCTGCATCGAAAGCTGCAGATGACGGCGAGAAACACCCTTATCATCCAGGCGAAAATCAGCATCAGAACCGCGACCCAACACAAACGGCAGACGATCCACCGGGTGCATGCGACCCTCAATCTCCAAGAAGAAACGGGGAGCACCCGCCGCAGGGGACGGTACCGGCATGTTCAAGCGAGGTGCAGGAGCCTGCTGAGGCGCAGGCTGAACAGGAGGGGCCGGCTGGGCTGCAGGCTTCGTAATGCGGGTCGGCAAAGAAGACTCACGCGGCGGACGCACCGGCGCATAGTTAGTAGCACCGCGCAGAGACGCCGGGGACGCCGGAGCCTCCGGCACAGAGAACGGCTCGAAGGTTGCAACAACCTCAAACTCGCCCTCAGAGAGAGAATCAAGAACGTTGAACGTCACGCGAACCGCACCAATCAGGGTGTAACCCTGCGCGCGGGCGTGCGAAATCGCCAAATCGCACAGCTCAACAGCGAACGGGTTGCCCCACTCGCGTACGCGGGGGAAATCAACCGGCGCAAAACGGAGAGTATAGACATTAGGAGCCATAGTGCGGCCACTGCCGTCCACGTAGGACTCGTCATCCATCATGATGCGGACGCGGTTAGCAACATCCGCCTTCGCAAAGGTGCCGAAGCCCTTGGAAAGGCCGACAGTGCGACCGATGCCTTGCTCCAGCTTGCCCAGCTTGTCGAAAAACTTCATGCCGCCTCCTTCTCAACGACCATTCCGAGCAACAGACCGCGCAAACGGTCTTTATCCGAAAGGCTCAGTTTAACGAGCGTGTCTGTGCGTTAGCTGTGTGTCCTGTGAATGAACACACCCGATTCTATTTTAGGTGATGCACTCGCCATCGCTCTGGAACCCCGTCATTTAGCGGGGAAATGGTTATGGATATGAAAAAATCCCCGGTTCTTTCGAACCGGGGATCGTTGGTGCGCGAGGGGGGAGTTGAACCCCCACGCCCTCACGGGCACACGGACCTGAACCGTGCGCGTCTGCCTATTCCGCCACTCGCGCATGTGTCTTACGGTGTATCACCGCAGGCAACACATAAAACTATACGGACTGCATGCAGTGCTGTCCAATCGAGAATGTGTGACCTTCGTTACTTGGAGGTGGTGGAGGGTTCAGGAAGAGCCTCCGAGGCGCTATCGGACACTCCACCGGAAGCCGCCGCATCGGAAGAAATCGCACCGGATGCAGTCGCACTGGAAGCAGTCGCGGAACCCCGCGCCGTACGCTCGTGCTCAGCCCGTTCCCGGTCAATACACTCCAAACGCGCACGCAACAACCACGTCACCGGACCCACATACGGCAGGCACAACACCAGCAGAAGCCACTTCAACTTCTGCACCTCAGAAAAATACGGATTCCGATGAATCGTCACCAAGCACAGTAGCGCCAACGCAATACCAGCCAGAAACACAACCGTGACCACCAGCTCCAGTACAGCATTCCAATCCATAAGCCCTCCTAACATCCTCCCTAAGCATACAGACCCCGCAAGAACATACAGGCTGCAGGAACCTCCTCACAGGCACCCCCGGCGCGTAAAAGGGCCCGCCCCACACACAGCAGGACGGACCCTCCACAAAAGCCTATACAAGGCTCACAAACTAGCGGCTAACCTTCTTAGCCTTCTTCGCAGCACGACGCTCAGCAGCCTTCGCATCATACTCAGCCCAGAACTCACGGGTAGTCACCGCATCGGTACCATCCCACGCCGCAAGATTCTTCAACTCAGGCATATCCGAAGCCTTGAAAATCGGCTCCAAACCAGCCTTACGCTGAGCCTCATAGTTCTTCAACACCGCAACAACCTGCGGAGTCATCAACAGAACCGCCGTCAAGTTCACAATCACCATGCCGGCATTCAACATATCCGCGGTAGTCCATACCAGATCCAGCGAAGAAATCGCGCCGAAGAACACGAACACCAGAACCAGCGCACGGAAAATAGTCATCGGCAGCTTACGCTCAGTCACGAAACGCATGTTCGACTCGCCGTAGTAGTAGTTACCAATCACAGTCGAGAACGCAAACATGAAAATAGCGATAGTCAGGAAGTGAACCGCCCAGTCGCCCAGCTGCATAGCCAAAGCCGACTGAGTCAGCGACGCACCGCGCGAACGATCACCATAGGTCGGGTTCGACAGCAGAACAATAAACGCGGTCACAGTACACGCCATCATCGTGTCAAAGTAAACGCCCAGAGTCTGCACGTAACCCTGCTTAGCAGGGTGAGAAATAGTAGCGGTCGCACCAGCGTTCGGAGCAGTACCCATACCCGCCTCGTTAGTCAGCAGGCCACGCTTCATACCCCAAATCACGGCACCCATGGTACCGCCGGTCACAAACTCCTTAATACCGAAAGCACCCTGGAAAATCATCAGCAGCATATTCGGAACCTCAGAGATGTTCAGCAGAACAACCAGCAGGCCCAGCAGCAGATACAGCACCGCCATAATCGGCACCAGCCACTCAGTCACCGAAGAAATCGCGCGAATACCACCGAAAATAATAGCCGCAGTCAGCGCCACCATAATCAGACCAATAGTGATGCGGAAGCCCATCGAGTTAGTACCCGAAACATCAATGTTGAACGAGTTTGCCGCAGCATCCACCACAGCATTCGTCTGAACCGCCACAAACACAAACGCATAAGTGATCACAATGAACGCCACAAAGATGTAACCCATCCACGGAGCATTCAGACCGCGCTTCATGTAGTACGCCGGACCACCAATGTAAGAATCCTTACCGCGCTCCTTGTACAACTGACCCAGAAGGGACTCCGCGAAAGCAGAAGCCGCACCAACAGCAGCAATAACCCACATCCAGAACACAGCACCCGGGCCGCCCATAGCAATAGCCAAAGCAACACCCGCAACAGTACCGGTACCCACACGAGAAGCCGCCGAAACAGTAAACGCACGGAACGAAGAAATACTCTTCTTACCGTCAGCCTCACGAGCAACCGGGTCACCCAGGACACGAACCATTTCCTTAATGGAACGCCACTGCACGCCGCGAGTACGAATCGTAATGTACAGACCAGCCGCAATCAGAGCGTAGTAGAGGAAATTACTCCACATCCAGTTCTGCACAGCATCCACGGTGGAAGTCAGTCCCGCAGTCTGCGTATTAATGTCCCCGATGATATTCAGAAGAAAATCCACTCGGTACTCCAATCTTGAAAGCAAAAAGCCCTCACTCTCAAACCCGGAAGACGGACGAGGTGGGGGCTACATTGCTGGGTGATGCGGACTCACGCCGCGTAACGGAGGGGTATATGCTCCGCATGATTAGTCACCCCATTGTGTCGGGTGCAACCCCCGCTAGGCAACTTAAAAAGGGGCGCAACGCAAAATGTAACGAATACTTAATATACGGGCAGAGTAAATATAAGATCCCGTACGGGTTCCACCAACACTAGCGGGGCGGGGCGCGAGAAGCCCGGCACAAGGCACAAAACCTCGCACCGGGCATAGCGAATAGCGGGGGTATCGGGTTGGGTTATGAACGCTCAGGCTTCACAAACGGGAACGACAACACCCCACGAATCTGCGTCTGAGTCAACAGCATCACCAAACGGTCCACACCCAGACCCAAACCACCCGTCGGCGGCATACCCGTCTCCAAGGCGTACAGGAAATCCTCATCCACCTCCATCGCCTCCAGGTCACCCGAAGCCGCCTTCAACGACTGCTCCGTCAGACGCTCACGCTGCACCAGCGGATCCGCCAACTCGGAATACGCACAGCCCATCTCCATGCCGTTAATCACCAAATCCCAACGCTCCGCCAAACCCGGAACACTACGATGCGGTGCCGCAAGCGGACTCGTCTCCGCAGGGAAATCCGTATAGAACGTCGGCTCCACCGTATGCGCCTCAACCAGCTCACCATACAGCTCCTCAACGATGGCCCCCGGGCCCATACCCTCATGGACACGCACACCGTGCTGCTGCGCCAGAGCCAGCAGCTCCTCAAAATCCGTCTGCACATCCACGCGGCGACCCAGCGCCTCCGACAGGGCATCACACACCGACACCACACGCCACGGACCCGATACATCAGACACCGTGCGCTCACTCGACGCCTTATGCCCCAGCGGCAAAGACACCGAACCAAACACCGCCTGCGCGGCATCCTTAATCAGGCGCTCCGTCAACTCTCGCATCTGCACATAATCCGCATACGGACGATACGCCTCAAGCACCGTAAACTCCGGGTTATGGGTTGCATCAGCACCCTCATTACGGAAATCACGACCCAGCTCATACACCGGACCGCTACCGCCCACCACCAGACGCTTCAGGTACAGCTCCGGCGCAATACGCAGCGTCAAATCCTCACCATAGGCGTTGATATACGTGCGGAACGGACGCGCGCTCGCGCCACCGTGCACCGTATGCAGAATCGGGGTCTCCACCTCAAGGAAACCCTCCGCATCCAGTCGGGCACGCAACGCCTTAATCACCGCGGTGCGCAAACGCAGGTTCCGCATCTGATCCGGATTCACCAACAGGTCCGTGGAACGGCGACGCAGACGCGCCTCCGGGTCGGTAAAGGAGTCGAAGGGGATGGGGTGCAGACTCTTCGATGCCATGTGCCAGGTGGAGGCAATCAGCGATGGGGTGCCATTGCGGCTCGCCCCGTAGCTGCCCTGCACGGTGATGATGTCACCGGTATCCAGGTTGCGGGAGGCGAGGTTCAGCAGGCGTCCGCCCACCAGGTTGCGTTCCATGATGACCTGCAGGGTCTTAGCGCCTTCAATGAGGGTAATAAAGAGGACCCCGCCATGCTTGCGAAGCGCGCGAATACGGCCCGAAACCATGAATTCCGAATCTGGAATATTTTCAGAAGAGAATATATGCAGAGCATCCTTGACACCCAGCACAGAGGCGCTATTACTGCCCTTCTCACCACCCAGCGGATACGGCTCCATACCCGCCGCACGCAACGCCTCCAGATGGCGCAGACGATGCTGGGTCTGATTGCTACGCGACACCTCAGGAAGCTCATCCACGGCAGCAAGCTGCATCTGCTGAAGAGCCTCCAACTCATCAGCAGAAAGACGCTGCTCCTGATCCTGCAAACGGCGCGCCGACAGGTTCGGCAAGAAACCCTCCGCCATACCCGCAGCAAACACAACATTCGCCATCGCCAACGTCGGCTCCGTCGCCAAAAAACGAGGAACCCACAGTGGGGCAAACTTCAGATTGAAACGGTACAGACGGCGCAATTGCAGAAAACGATCCAGCACACCCAAAGAGCGGGAAGCAAAACGGTTCCACGCCGACGCACCCACCTGATCAGCAGCCTCAAAAATATGGCCGAACATCGCAAAATTCAGCGACACCCGACGCACACCCAAAGACGCCGCCTGCTCCATCAGCGACGCCACCATAAACTCCACCACACCATTAGGCGCATCGGGGGAGCGGCGCATAACATCCAACGACAGGCCGGTAGGACCCCACGGGACGAACGACAGCAGAGCCACCATCCGGCCTGACTCATCATGAGTCGAAACCAGCAGCGAGGAAGAATCCGCCGGATCATTCACACGATTCAGAGCCATCGAAAAACCGCGCTCCACACGCCCATGACGCCACGCAGAAATATTCTCCGCAACCTGCTGACGCTGCTGCTCATCCAGCTCTGAAAAACGGCGCATCTGCACCGTGTACCCGCCGCGGCGCACACGCTGAACCGCCTGACGCACCGGCAGCATCGACGTGTCATTGAGCGTGAAACGGTCCGCCTCAAGAACCGCCTCCTCACCCATCTGAATAATCGACAAGCCCGCACGGTTATAGGCGCGAGCACCCGCCTCACTCACGCTCAGAGCCGCAGGAACCCAACCATAGCTACGCGCCTGCAGCATCCACTGCTCAATTGCGGCATCCCACGAATCAGGGTCACCCACCGGGTCGCTCGACGCCAAGCACACCGAACCCACCGAGCGGTACGTAATCGCCGCCTTCTGGTCGGGAGAGAAAATAACCTGCTTATCGCGGCGCGTTGCAAAATAGGAGAGCGAATCATTGGTACCGTACTGCTGCAGCAGGGCGCGGATCTTCAGCTCCTTCTCGCCAGTCCACTCATTCGGGGCACGATAACCGCGAGCCAACAGGTACAGCGCCGCAACCAGCGAAGCACCGTAACCAAACGAAGCCAAGAAAGCCACCACATCAGCAGCCCAAACACCGGGATGCGTACGCTCAATACCCATGCCGTGCATGAGTAGCTCCCACGGGGTGATGGAACGCAGCGGCTCCCACACACCGATCCGGCAGAGATACCAGAGCACTACAGTGGTCAGCAGAATACCGCCAGCCGCCGTAGCAGCCGCACCCGCCCACGAGAGGCGACCAATGCGTGCCGGGAACGCCGACCGAATCGAGAAAAGGAAAGGTACCAACGCACAGGCAAACACGATGGAGAGCGTATCGACCGTTGAGGAGAAAATACGGTCCTTCGGCATGATCCCCGCGGGGAACGCCAGCGTGAAAGCGCTATGGGTCGCGATCAGCGCGCCCAGCACCTGAAAAATGATGGCCGCAATGAGGGCAGCGCGCTTGCGTACAATCAGCCCGGACACCATCACAATCATCGTGATGGCGCTGGGCAGAGTATGCGTGGAGGGAATATTCAGTAGGTCAGCGGTGACTTCCCACCAGGTGAAGCCGCGCCCGTGCCGCAGAGGAGAGATAATCCACGCAAACGTGGTCAGAAGCGCGGCAAAAGAATACACCCCGATGACCACGCGTGCTGATGTCTCTGCATACCTAGAAGGAGGCGCAGGCGCCTGCCCTGCTCGTTCTGTACGGCGACGTGAGGTAGTGCGGTGAGACATCATGATCAGCGGGAATCGGGGTGTAGAGAAGGTGCTGGACCTTAGAGGATCTGGCTAGGCTTCAGCCTTCGGGTCACGGTAGGTGCCTTCGAAGACGTCGGGGATGCCGTTGTCGTCAGCATCCACGCTTTCCTTCTCAGCCAGGGCACGGTAGTGCTTGTTGCGGCGAGACAGGATAGCCGCACCCACAATGGCAGCCAGAACAGAGCCGACGAGAATCGCAATCTTTGCGTCCTCGGTGTGCGCCGAGCCGTGCGGGAAGGACAGCTCAGCCACCAGCAGGGACACGGTGAAACCAATACCACCGGTTGCAGCCAGACCAATCACGTCAATCCAGGCGATATCCGGGTCGAGGTTAGCGTTCTTGAAGCGGGTGACGAGCCAGGTAGTACCGAAAATACCGAGGGTCTTACCGGCAACCAGCGCAACCATAATGCCAACCGCCACGGAGTCGGTGAGGGCGCGTCCGAGGCCTTCAAAACCGCCCACAGCCACACCCGCGCTAAAGAACGCGAAGATCGGCACGCAGATGCCGGTAGAGAGGGGGCGGAAGCGGTGCTCCAGCACCTCCGCAAGACCGTGTTCAGCCTGCGCCGCCTCAGAGCGAGCGGATATCTTCACGGGCACCAGGAAGCCCAGAACCACACCAGAAATGGTCGCGTGAATACCGGACTCGAGGAAGAGCGCCCAGGTGATAATACCCAGGGGCAGAAGCAGCAACCAGGCAGCCAGCGGCTTCAGGTGCAGCATGGTCTCACCGCGGTAGGCGATGAACGCGAAAAGGGCGAGAGGAATCAGCGCGAAGAGCAGATACTCGCCGTGGAAGTTATTGGTGTAGAAGATCGCGATAATGCAGATTGCGATCAGGTCGTCGACCACAGCCAGGGTCAGCAGGAAGACACGCATCGCCGAGGGGAGGAAAGTACCTACGGCGGCGAGAACAGAGACCGCAAACGCAATATCGGTTGCGGTGGGGATAGCCCAACCATTCAGCGCGGTGGGGCTACCAAAGTTAATGGCCGTGTAGATAATTGCGGGCACCGCCACGCCACCGAAGGCAGCCGCAATCGGCACAATCGCGGTGGAGGGTGACTTGAGGTCACCGATCACGAATTCTTTCTTCAGCTCCAGGCCGGTGAGGAAGAAGAAAACGACGAGCAGACCGTCTGCCGCCCAGGTACCGACGCTCATCTGCAGGTGGTTGAAGCCGGGGATGACCGGGCCAACAACGGTGTCTCGCAGACCAAAGTAGAAGGTGGAGGCGGGGGTGTTGGCAAGTACTACTGCCAGCACCGTCGCGATCAGGAGTACGGTACCGCCGACGGATTCTGCACGCAGAATGTCGGCTACGCGGCGTGAGTTGCTATACGAGCCGCGGCTGAGGGTATCTGGGTTGGTGTGGGTCATTCTCTCCTCTTTCTGCCGCGATATTATGCGGCATCTAAGGCTTTTAAGTTTACTCTGCACTGTATGAGTATTCGAGTACCCGCTGGCGGCTTTTAACTCCTGGACGGTGCACCGCGGTGTGTTTTTATGGCGTATATGCATAAACGTTCCGCCCTCCCCACGCTGTGTGGGAAGGGCGGAACGTTTAATATTTCTGCAGGTATTCTGCGTGTTCGACTAGTGCCCTAGTCGCGTGAATGCGAGATTATGCGCCTGCGATAGCGGGTGCGCCGGACTCCTGGCCGTGGTCGTGTGCCAGCTCGCGTGCAACGTAGTTCTCCAGGTCGAAGAGGTTGCCGTTTGCGCGCTTTACGACGGTCACCAGGGTCTCCATGGTTGCAACTTCCTCAACCTGTTCCTTCAGGAACCAGAGGATGAACTGCTCGCCCAGTGCGTAGTTCTCAGCGCGTGCTGCGGAGAACAGCGCCTCGATCTGACCGGTGACGGCCTTCTCCTGAGCCAGGGACATGTCAACGATTTCCTGAACGTTCTCGAAGTCGTTCTTGACGGCGGGAACGGAGGGAATCTCGACCTTGTGGCCGCGGTCCAGCTTGTACTGAACCATCATGAGTGCGTGCTCGCGCTCTTCGAGGGACTGGCGGTAGAAGAACTTAGCCAGCTGGGGCAGGTCCTCACCGTCAAGCCAGATAGCCATGGACAGGTACTGGTGGGATGCTGCGAACTCGTGGCCGATCTGCTCGTTCAGAAGGTCGTAGAAAGACTTAGACATATGGTTTCTCCTTATACGGTGGTTGCTTTGGGGCGCCGGATGGCGCGGTGCAACCTGTTGATATTTATCGTAAGGGGTGGGGTGTGTCATGTACAGAGAGAAAAGGCTAATCGGTGAGGCAGATGAGGTACCCCTGACATATTGTCACCACAACCCTTAGTGTGGATACCCTGAATACTTTCTTTGGATTGAGTGGTATTGCGTGTGTTTCCTTGAGATTTCGCGGTTTAAGGAGGTGCTAGATACCTCAATCTCCCACGTATTGTCACGATGCGGCTGTACTTGGCAGCCGCTCACCCGGCGTTCCTGAGCGGTCCTCGAGCTGTAAAAAATTTTTTTAAAATTCTTCGTATGTGGCGGTGGCTGGGGGTACTTGAGGCAGTTTTGGGGTTCACACGTGCCGTAGCGCTCGCGGCCGCAAGAGGCTGTTTAAAGAAAGTCTATTAAAGAGATAAGGCACGTTTCCGGTGGGGAATGTGCCTTATCTCTGATTCTCTCAACTCTCACCAAGGGTGGAGGAGGTTATTGTGCGGGGTATTCTCCGCGCTGGAGTGCATCAATGGAGATGACGTTTGAGGGTGTGTTGCCCAGGACTGCCTCGCCGATTTCTGCGAGGTGCTCAACCTGCTCGGTCGTGAGGTGGTCGAAAATCTGGCGGCGTACTTCGTTCACGTGGCCGGGTGCGACCTCCTGAACCTTCTGCTCGCCTGCGGGGAGCAGGTGACAGATGCTGACTCGGCGGTCTTCGGCACTGAGGGAACGGCGGACGTATCCGCCCTTCTCAAGGCGTGCCACGACGCGGGAGAGGCGTGCGGGTAGGGTGTTGGTGGTAATTGCCAGCTCGGTCATGGTGAGGGAATGATCCTTAGATTCGGAGAGCATTGCGAGCACCATGTACTCAACGAAGCTAATGCCGGCTTCGGTCTGCAGCTGGTTTTCCAGCTTGCGGGTGAGGCTGAAAATGATGGAGCTGATAAAGAGCCAGCCTTCTCGCTCCTGCGGGGAAAGCCATTGGATGGATTCGCTGTGTGCGGTATCGTCAGACCGCTGCGCAGGCGTGGTTGGTATGGACACGGGATTGGTTCCTCTTTTATCGGATATGGAGCTCCCTTTTTAAGGGGAGATGCGGTGTGTTGGCACCCATTGTAGCGAAAGGTCTGACTAGGTAGCTCAAAATTGGTACGGTCAAGTAATGCTTGACACTTTGGTGCTAATTTTTTGAGGGGTGCTAGGGGTGTCTTTTTGCACGCAGTGACTGCAAATACCGGGGGTATGCAAGTGACATGCAACATATTTAAAAAGATTTCTGGTACAAGTATAGACGAGACCGTACCAAGAAGCACCTCCGTGCATAATGCTAACTTCTGCGGAATATCAAGGTTTTTTGGGTGGCGGAAGAAAATTCTCGGGTTGGCAAAGAGTGTCCCGGGGTCGAAAAATAACGAAACGATAACAAAAATTTTAAAAAAATCTCGGTTTTGGCTTTGCAACCGTAATGAAACCGTGTACACTAATTACATAACGGGGTCGAAGGAAGCCTCCGAGGCGAGACCGGAAGCTCGCTTCGATAGGTTCGACTCTCTATTTATCGGTGATTGTCGTCGGTGTACGAGTAACTCGTATTTCTACCGACGGATGTGCGGTGCGGGTGCAGTTCGTGGTTGGGCTGCATTCCGTACCGTATCTTTTTAACTCAAATTTCTATCAACTCACTCTAAGAGCATCCAATGATTGGGTGCTCTTTTTCTTTGCCCTCGTATCGGCGCCGGCGAGCCTTGTACGAGCCGGGGGAGGGATGGCCGGGGGAGGGGAGGGGAGTGAGGAGGCGCAAACACCTGCGCTGTGTGACTACACAGCGCGGCTGCACGGTGAAGCTGCACGGTGTGGTCGTGTTGCGTGGCTACGCTGCGTACCTGCGGTATTGTTGCGCCGTATCGTGTCGGGAGTGTTATCCACAGGGGTTATCCACAGTGTGGAGAACTTACACGCATGTGATTTGGCGGAGCGGAGCTGAGGCTCGCCACGAACACAATTTAAGGGCTCTACAGAAAAATTCTTGTAATTACAGGCTTTCACAGCCGTTAAAACCGAGGGTCAATTCTTAAACAGAAGACCTTTTCACCTTTAAATCCGCCGAACACCAAAGTTTCCACACCTGTGGATAACCCTGTGCACTTAATCCACCGCCTCCGGCATAAAGGGGCGTGTAAGACCGCTCGACACCCCTGTTGGCGCCCAATATTTTGGCTAGTAGAAGGAAAAACGCCCCGAATGAGGGCGAAAATTCCGCGGCTTATCCCCCGCACATCCCCAAAATGGGCTGTTATCCACAGCAGTTATCCACAGTGTGGAGAACTTACAGTACTGTTATTCACATGAGTGCATACCCTGTTATTTCAAGGCAGAAGAGGGCGCCGATCCTGAAAAGCCTGTTGATACACAGGGTTATCCACAGGGGTGGGGAAAAGTTTCCGCCTAAAATCCACAGGCTCGCGCGGATTGGTGCGCACATGTGACGCTCCCCAATTCATGAAAGGTAAAGTAAACGCTACGCTGGTAATCTTTAATACAGGCCAAGCATTCTAATGAAAGGCATCATCATGGCTGAAAAGTACACCCTCCCCGAGCTCCCCTACGACTACGCGGCGCTCGAGCCCCACATCTCCGCAAAGATCATGGAGCTGCACCACGACAAGCACCACGCAGCATACGTTGCAGGCGCTAACGCAGCTCTCGAGCAGCTCGAAGAGGCACGCGAGAACGGTGCATACGGCAACGTCTCCAAGCTCTCCAAGGATTTGGCATTCAACCTGGGTGGCCACACCAACCACTCCATCTTCTGGAACAACCTGTCCCCCGAGGGTGGCGACAAGCCCACCGGCGAGCTGGCAGCAGCAATCGACGAGTTCTTCGGCTCCTTCGACAAGTTCCGCGAGCACTTCACCAACGTTGCACTGACCATTCAGGGCTCCGGCTGGGCAATCCTCGCATGGGACACCGTTGGCAAGCGCCTCATCATCGAGCAGCTCTACGATCAGCAGGGCAACATCTCCGTTGCACTGATCCCCGTTCTGCAGCTGGACATGTGGGAGCACGCATTCTACCTGGACTACCAGAACGTCAAGGGCGACTACGTCAAGGCATTCTGGAACATTGTGAACTGGGCTGACGTTCAGGCTCGCTTCGAGCGCGCAGTGTCCCAGACCAAGGGCCTGGTCCTCTAATCTAAGGTTTCGTCAGCGCGGTGAAGTGGCCGCGGTGAGATAACTGAAACGGGTGCCCGGCGCCTCCATATTCGGAGGTGCCGGGCACCCGTTCGTTTATCCCTGAACTGCGCGGTGCGACAGAGAGAGTAAGACTCTAGGCTGCCACCATACGGTATACCGAGCCGCGGCGTCCCGAACGCGCTTTTTGCTCCACCAAACCTCGTTGGATTAGCTTGGGCAACGCGTACCGCACCTGCCGTGCAGTCAACTGGGTGCTTTCCACAATGTCAGCGACCGTAGCTGGTCCGCGGGTCAAAGCAACGTACACCTGGGATTCCGTGGGGGACAAATTTTCTGGTATCTCAGCATGCTGAGGAGCAGAGGATACCCCCATTGTGTTAGTAGGTTGCGTGTCATCGGCAGAGCGGTAGATGATGACGCGCACCTGTATACCCTCGTCGATAATATGTGCCTTACGCAGTCCAGCATCAACCAGGGCCTGTTGCGCAGCGAGGATACCGCCGCCTTCGCCTTCGATAAGTCGATGACCGTCACTGAGACGAACATTCTGGCAGATAGCGTATAACGCCTCGTTTACAGCCGCGGGACGATGTACAACACCTACCTGACTGGGCAAAATACCCCAAAAACCGCCGGGGCTGATGATTTCAATACGCCCGCGTTTGATAAAGATCTGTATAAATTTCCCTGAAGCATCTTGTTCGTAACTACGGTGGACGAGTGCGTTGGCTACAAATTCTCGGAGAGCTACCAGAGGGATTTCTGGCTGATCGATGAGTCCAGCACCATTAGGAGCAGTTACGGTGCGGTTCTTAATGTTGCGCATAAGCCATGCAAGGGTATCTTCAAGCATGGCGGGAATAGGACCTTCGCTTCGAAAACGGTCATCATTACGGGTTGTTCCGCTTGTAGACACTACGCCAATAACGCTCGCCCCGGAATAAAACTGCTGAGGGTAGTCACCTAGAGCGCACATCCCGGCCAAGGTTAAATGATTATCTGCCGCTAGTACATTGCGTTTATACAAAATCTCTTGGTCAGAGCTCTGACGCAAACGGGCCGAGGAGAGACGTACCTGGCGCAGGAAGTCCTGGGTGTAGGACTTGTCTAAATCATCAATGGACGTATGAGCGATGCTTTGTAGGTCATTGTGTGGTTTGTGACGTTGGGCGTACATCAGACTTAGTGCGTAACTATCCATCGGATAGTCACCATCCCCAAGCCGTTGATACGCTACATTGCCTTTGAAACAGGGACGTTCCTGAACCGGCAACCCTGGAACAGACACAATAAGTAGCTGATGGTTGTCCAGGACCATGTCACTGGTTTCTACTGCAATTTTTGGTTTGAGATTCTGTGCAGCATCAATAATTTTTGCTCGTAAGTCTTCGACGTCGTAGACACCTACTGGAGTGAAATCTTGGGATTCATCCACGCCGCATATGATGGTGCCTCCGTCTGGACGATTAGCAAAGCTACAGATAGTTTCAGCAATGGAGGAAGGGTAACCCATGTGGGCTGACTTAACTTCCACAGTCAGGCTGTCCCTGCCTAGAAGTCGTAGCTCATTGAGTGTTTGTGTTAGTTCTTCAGGCGTATACATGTACATATTGTAATTCCTGGAGTGACATTTTGGACCTCATCGTGGAATGTTAGTTACAAATAAGGGTGATTTTTGTGATAAAGATGTAACTATTGGCAATAATTTGTCATGTCAATAGGAGGCGGCCTGCGAACTTGGGTGAATTATGTGGCTGTTGCTATGGCGGGTGCTCGGCGCCTCCACATTCGGAGGTGCCGGGCGCCCGTTCGTTAAGCCCCGGGTAGTACCCGCGGGGTTCGGAGTGTTTGACGGGGAGCCCTAGAGTGCCAGCGTGCGGTCAATGCGGATGCGACGGCAGAAATCCTCATCATGGCTCACCACAATGAGTGCGCCAGTATAGGCCTCGAGTGCCTGCACCAACCAATCTACCGAAGAAATATCGAGGTTGTTCGTCGGTTCATCCAGCATGAGCAGCTGCGGCACCGGATCCGCTAGAAGAACCTGCGCCACCGCTGCGCGGAAACGCTCACCGCCGGAGAGTTCACCAGTCTTATGGTGTACGCTCTCGCGACGGAAAAGCAGCCGCGCCAACTGATCACGAAGATGCTGTTCGCTCACCCCGGGGTTAGCCCGCTGCACACTCTGCAGAAGAGTCAGCTCCGGGTCAAGGGCGATGCGCTGCGGAATGTACGCTCTCTCGATGCAATAGTCGACGCGGTAGGCGGGCTGCATGGGGGAGAGATAGTCCGCCTCGCCGGCGTGAGCAATTGCCTCAAGGAGGGTGGTCTTTCCACTACCGTTCGCGCCGGTAATACGCAGGTGCTCGGGACCGCTGAGAATCAGGTGTTCGGGACGCTCCGCCGGGGTTCCCTGCTGGCTCTCGCTATCAGCCTCAGCGGATGAAAAATGCAGAGAATCAACCTCAGTAGGTTGCTGAACAGTAAATGTTTCACGTGAAACCTGGCTGGAATCAACCCTGCTCAGCTCCAGCACCTTACGTCCCGCGGGTAGGGGCTGCTGGCTCAGCTCGGCATAGATTTTCTCCTGTGCGCGCACCTGCTCCTGAGCCTTCTGATACGCCTCCTGGGCTTGCTCCTGCTTGCCGACGCGCAGGCCACGAAGCTTCGCCGCCGCCTGCCGCGAGGCATCCTTCGCCAAATCAAGAATTGTGTCCGGCTGATCATCCTTCCACACGTGGGACATATTCTTCGAGATAATCTCCTGAGCCTGCACCCACTCACGATGTGCCGAACGCACCTGATTCTTCGCCTCGGTCACGCGCCGCTGAGCAGCCTGCTGTTCGGTATCCAACGCTTGCCGGTAGGTGCTGTAGTTGCCCTCGAAGAGGCGCAGATGAGCCAGTCCCTGACGGTCCGCGTGAAGCTCCGCAATCACGTTCACACGCTCCAGCAGGTCGCGGTCGTGGCTAATAATGAGCGCCGGGCAGGGCAGTGCCTCCAGCGCGGTGAAGAGCTGCGCCTTCGCCACGGAGTCCAGGTTATTTGTTGGCTCATCCAGCAGAATGAACTCGGGGTCAGAAACCATGAGCGAGGCAAGTGCCGCAATGACCGCCTCGCCACCGGAGAAGCTGCGCATATCGCGAGTAAAGAGAGCTCGGATAGCCTCCGGATTATCACGATCAACCAGGGTTGCCGGGGTAAACCCGTAGGTTGCCAAAGTAGCTAGGGTACGCTCCTCAACGTCCCAATTATCCCCGATGACCTCGTAGAGTTCGGGGGAGTATTCGCCGGATTCTACCGCCTGCAGGGCCTGTAGAGTCTCGGCAATCCCACAGAGCTCGGCGAGGGTCTGCTCCCGATCCAGACCCAAATCCTGGGGTAGATACGCCATGCGTTCCGGTGCCGCCAAAGAGCCAGAATCCGGGGTTAAATCACCCAAAATCAACCTCATGAGGGTTGTTTTTCCGCAACCATTGTCGCCAATGAGTCCGGTCAGAGGTGCCGAAAATACTGCCGAAAGATCCGCAAAAAGCGGAGGTTGGGTCGGGTGCGCGTACGAAATATGGTCGAGTGTAATGTGGCGTGACATGGGCCGAGTTCCTTCGAGTAGGTGCTCGGATTCCGGCCAGTGCACATGAGGTGTGAAGGCATGAAGAAACCCGAGCGTAACGGTGGATGTACCTGTGCCCGGGTGCGTGCGTGCTGACAGAAATAGGCAGGATAAAGCGACTATAGAGCTGTGCCTATAAAGCTGTTGCGTGAGCGCACGAAAAAATTCTGTGAGGTCCGGGCTTATGCTCGGTGGGTCATTTCTTTGATGCCTCCTAGATTCCGAATACCGCCCCGGTCGCGCCTTGGGTGGCTTCGGTCAAACGATACGTTCAGCTCCGTAACTACCCCCACGATGGGGCAGCGTCGGAAGAGAGCTGAGGACTCCAGCATAGGAACTGACTGGGCGCTGAGTCAAACACCTTCCCATGTAGGAGAAGATTCAGCGTGCTGATTCCCCGAATGGTTCCTTCCCGAGAGTTTTTGTTGAAAGGTTGAGTGTGCGGTCAATGCGGATGCGGTGGCAAAAATCCTCGTCGTGGCTCACGACGATGAGCGCGCCGGTATACGCATTGAGCGCCTGCACTAGCCAATCCACCGACGAAATATCGAGGTTATTCGTCGGTTCATCCAGCATGAGCAACTGCGGTACCGGATCAGCCAGAAGCACCTGCGCCACTGCGGCGCGGAAGCGCTCACCGCCGGAAAGGTCGCCGGTCTTGCGGTGCACGCTCTCGCGACGGAAAAGTAAACGTGCCAGCTGATCGCGCAAGCGTTGCTCGCTCACGCGCCGGTTTGCCTGTTGTACGCACTGCAGGAGGGTTAGTCGCGGGTCGAGACTAATGCGCTGAGGAACGTACGCTCCCTCTATGCAGTACTCAACACGGTAGGTGGGCTGCACGGGGGAGAGGTAGTCCGCATCGCCTGCGTGGGCGATAGCGTTCAAAAGGGTGGTCTTGCCGCTGCCGTTTGCACCGGTGATGCGCAGGTGTTCGGGCCCGCTGAGAATCAGATGTTCGGGGTGCTCGGTCGGGGTTTCCCTCTGAGATTTACCGCCCGTAGTATTGGGCGGCAAATGTGGAGAATCACCCCCGGTCGGTTGCTGAACCGTAGATATTTCACGTGAAACCCGGTGAGGGTCAGCCCTGTGCAACTCCAGCACCTTGCGTCCCGCGGGCAGGGGCTGCTGGCTCAGTTCGGCATAGATTTTCTCCTGCACGCGCAGGCTCTTTTGGGTTTCTCCAACTGCTGCACGTGCATCCGCCACCATGCTTTCGTGGGCTGTGTGAAGTTTCCCGGCAGAGCGCTCTGAACTGTTTTTATCCAGGCCCATAGCCATGCCAGGCTTCCGCTTTGACCGTTCAAATTCGCGGCCTCGGCGGGCGTTGCGATCGAGCTTAATCTGGTTCTCGACGCGCTCGCGCTCAGCCTTACGCATCTCATTTTTCGCCTCGGTCACGCGCCGCTGAGCTGCCTGCTGTTCGGTATCCAACGCTTGCCGGTAGGTGCTGTAGTTGCCCTCGAAGAGGCGCAGATGAGCCAGTCCCTGACGGTCCGCGTGAAGCTCCGCAATCACGTGCATGCGCTCCAGTAGGTCGCGGTCGTGGCTAATAATGAGCGCCGGGCAGGGGAATGCCTCCAGCGCGGTGAAGAGCTGCGCCTTCGCCGCGGAATCCAGGTTGTTGGTCGGCTCATCCAGCAGGATGAATTCGGGTTCGGAGGTTATGAGTGCGGCAAGTGCGGCAATGACCGCCTCACCGCCGGAGAAGCTACGCATCTGGCGAGCAAAGAGTGCCCGAACAGCCTCCGGGCTATCGCGGTCTACCAGCACCGCCGGGGTGAACCCGTAGGCTGTCAGGATGGTGAGGGTTCGCTCCTCAACATCCCAGTTGTCGCCGATAGCCTCGTAGAGTTCGGGGGAGTACTCGCCGGATTCTACCGCCTGCAGCGCCCGCAGAATCTCGGAGATTCCGCAGAGCTCGGCGAGGGTCTGCTCCCGCTTCAGGCCTAAATCTTGCGGCAGATGCGCCATGCGGTTCGGTGCGGTCACAGACCCGGAATCCGGGGTCAAATCACCCAAAATCAACCTCATGAGGGTTGTTTTTCCGCAACCATTGTCGCCAATGAGTCCGGTCAGAGGTGCCGAAAACACCGCCGATAGATCCGCAAAAAGCGGAGGCTGGCTCGGGTGTGCAAAGTGCAGGTGGGTGATGCTAACGTGCGCCGCCGCATGGGCGTGTGAACGGGCATCGCGGGAAGAAGCGGAACGGGGAAAGGTCGCCTGCGGCTGAAGTACGTGTGTCATACGAGCTCCTTGAATATAGACGCGAATCGTAGATGCGAGTCATGGATGCTCGGGTACCCTCAACTGCCAGAGCTAGCAGTGCTCATCCTACTGGCTACGTAGCGTGACAAAGGGGAAAGATGGAGGGGAGCGCCCCAAAAAAGGGCGCGAAAAAACCCGAGCGTAACGGTGAATAAACCTATGCCCGGGTATATGCGTGCTGACAGAAATACGCAGGAAAAGGCGACTATATGGCTGTGCCTGTGAGGCTGTGCCTATAAAACCGTTGCGTGGGCGCGCGAAAAAACTGTAAGGTCCGGGCTTATGCTCGGTGGGTCATTTCTTTGATGCCTCCTAGATTCCGAAGGGCACCCCGGTCGCGCCTTGGGTGGCTTCGGTTCAACAATGCGATCAGCTCATTAGGTTACCCCCGCGGCGGGGCATCACGGATAGAGAGCTGATGAATCCAGCATAGGAACTATGTGAGCGGCGGGTCAAGTACCCTCCTATAAAACCTTCTGATAAGCACTGATACTCCCTAGAGGGCACATGAGAGCACAAAAGGAGGGGCGACACCATTCGGTGCCGCCCCTCCTTTTAGGCATTAAATCTCTTTTAGGCAGTAAATCTGCGCGCGTAAAACGCGGCTCATGCCCGAAAATAAAAGCTATTACGCCTCGTGGCGCTCACGGTACATGCCCAGCGGGCCCGCATCCGCGTACGCCTGAGCGTCGTTGTAACGGTACAGGCGCGGCGGGCGGTGACGGGTGCCCTCCACGCGGCGGCCGGTGTCAATAATCGACTTCGACGCCGCAATCTGGCGGCGGAAGTTCGCCGGATCCAGGGTGCGACCCAGAATCGCCTCGTACACCTCACGCAGCTGCGCCAGGGTGAACTCCTCACCCAAGAAAGAGTGCGCAATACGCGAGTACTCGACCTTGTTCTGCAGGCGGTAGAGCGCGTACTCAATGATTTCGTTGTGGTCGAAGGCGAGCTCGGGCAGCTCATCCACCGGGAACCAGCGGATGTTCTCGTGCACGCGAGTGTTCGCGACCTCGGTGGCGGGAATCGACGCCCAGTACACCACGGAAACCACGCGCTCGTGATCAGTGCCGGGTGCCGGTTCGGGCTCGCCCACAACGCGGGCGGCACGCGCCTCGGGGGTGCGCAGAACGTCACCGAATGCGTAGAGCTGTTCCAGGTAGCCGGGCTGCAGGTTGGTTGCACGCTTCAGGGTCGAAGCCGCTGCCTCTTCGAGGGAAAGATTCGGGTTGAGCGGACCGCCAGGAAGCGCCCACTGGCCCTTATAGGGCTCGCGGAGGCGGCGAACCAGCGGCAGCCACAGGGTCGGGTGGGTTTCGTTTTCCTTGGGGCGCAGTGCCAGAATAACGGTCGAGACGGCGAGGGATACAGAGGTGTGGTCCACGTCGTTGTGCTCTTCGACGGCGACTGCGCCGGGAAGAGGCTGGGATGCGATGCTCATTCAGACCTCCTGTGCGAATGGGTATCGATAGGTGTGCATACTCTACCCATTTTAAGGGGTTAATAGGGTAAAAATGCACGCAAGGCACTCGCTGAGTCGAAAACCGGTACCATCCGCGTCGTGTCAAGGGGAAAAGTTCAGGTACCGGACACGCAAAGCGCCTCTCCTGCCTGTCCAATAGAACAGGGGGAGAGGCGCTCCGGTGTCTACTTATGCAACGTCTAACTATGCAATTTTAGGGTGCATGTCGGGGGTGCAGACTAGTCGATTTGTAGCTCGCCCATAGCGTCCCAGCCGTCGCCGTCAACCAGGCGAGAAACAATCTTCGGGGTTGCGGTCAGCATGGGGCGCATGTCCTTCAGAGCCTGCTGGAAGTGGTCAGAGTTCACGTGCGGGCCGGCTGCGTCGTCGTTGAAAGCCTCGAGCAGAACGAACTCGTTCGGGTCCTCGATGCTGCGGGACCACTCGAAGAACTTGTTGCCTTCCTCGGCGCGGGTTGCCTCGGTGAAAGCGCGGGTCTTCTCAATCCACTGGTCGGCGTATTCGGGCTTGACGGGGAACTTTACAGCAATGAAAATCATCGGAACTCCTTAGGTTGAAGAGTAGATACGTACCCTTCCAGTTTAAGCCCCGGGTGCTCGCCGGCGCTGAAGAATAGGGTTTGAGGCAGCGGTTTTAGCTTGTGGCTTTAAGTGCTGTATCGGGTGATTTTTGTGGGTTTAATGAGCCGCCGCCTTGAGAACCTGCAGGGCGCGTTCGAGTGCCGCACGGTCTGCCGCGATGGCTGCGGCCCTCTGCGGGCTGGCGGAGTCGCCTCCGAATGCCGCGTTGTAGTACATGCCATCACCCAGAAGCAGCACGGTGCGGGCGATCTGTTCATCACCCAGCTCAGCGAGGACGAGCGCATGCCAGCCATCCTGTACGCGGCTCATGGTCTGCTGGGCGAGCTCATTATTGTTCTGCGCCAGGCGGCTGAGGGCAATGAGGGCACGGTCGAACGGGGTGTTATCCGGCGTGGAGGAATTGATGTAGTAGGCGCTTGCCCCCTCGGGTGCCTGCTTCATCGCCGCGAAGTCCTCTTCAGCCAGGGTGAGGGTGCGTTCTGCGAGCGCCTCAAGGAGCGCCTTCTTGGATGAGAAGTGGTAGAGTAGCCCGCCCTTGGAGACCTTGGCGGCGGTGGCGACGGCGTCGAGGGTTGCGGCGCGTTCTCCCGAGCGAATCAGCAGGTCGACGTAGGTGTCGAGGATGTGTTCGCGGGAGTTGTTGGCGCGCTGTTTGCGGTGGTTGGGGGTGGTCATGGGTACCAGTCTAACCGCTTGAAACTATACCGTCCAGTTGGTATAGTTAATCTTCGTTTATGGCCCCGTCCGGACCCCTAAAACCTCACTAAAAGACCTAGTCCAAAAGACAGGCCGAGCTGATGTCGCCGCGTCCGCCGCATCAGCCGACACCTTATAGACGCACGAAAACAACCCATGACGAATCACAATCCGCACACCACGGCTCTGCCTATTCACGCCCCCGACCAGAAGACCAAACGCTGGGCGGCACTCGGCGTGCTCATGCTCCCGGTGCTCCTGGTCTCCATCGACAACACGGTGCTCGCCTTCGCGGTGCCCGCAATCGCTAAGGCACTGAGCCCCTCCTCCGCGGAGCAGCTGTGGATCGTTGACTCCTACCCGCTGGTGCTCTCCGCCCTGCTCGTACCCATGGGCGCTATCGGTGACCGCATCGGCCGCCGCAAGCTGCTGCTCATCGGTTCGACCGGCTTCGCGGCGATTTCTGCGCTCGCGGCATTCGCGCCCTCCGCGCTGATGCTCGTGGTTGCCCGTGCCCTGCTCGGTATTTTCGGTGCGATGCTCATGCCGGCAACCCTGTCGATTATCCGCAATATCTTTGTGGACGCGACCGAGCGCCGCATCGCTATTGCCGTGTGGGCTTCGGGCTTCTCCGCCGGTGCGGCGCTGGGTCCGATTGTGGGTGGCTTCCTGCTGGAGCACTTCGACTGGGGTTCGGTGTTCCTGCTCGCTGTGCCGATTCTGATTCCTCTGCTGATTCTTGCCCCGATCATGGTGCCCGAGTCTAAGGATCCGAATCCCAGCCCGGTGGATCCGCTGAGCATCCTGCTGATTATGACCGGCATGACCGGCATTACCTTCGGCCTGACTCACACCTCCGAAACCGGTTTCGATGCAGTGGCTATTAGCACCATCCTTGCCGGCCTGTGCTTCATCGTCCTGTTCGTGCTGCGTCAGCTCAACCGCGAGAAGAACGATATTCAGCCCATGCTGGACGTGCGCCTCTTCCGCAACACCGTGTTCACCGGTGCGATTACCGCAAACCTCATCTCGATGATGGTGGACGTTGGCTTCATCTACTTCGCCTCACAGCACCTGCAACTGGTCTCCGGCCTGCCGCCCATGTACGCCGGTATGCTGCTGATTCCCGGTACTCTGGCGACCATTATCGCCGGTCTGGTGATTGCGCGCGTGGCGGTGCACTTCCACCCGGCGCAGGTGGTGTCCTTCGGCCTGGCGCTCAATGCTGTCGCGTTTGCGGTGCTCGCCTTCCTGGGTGCGCACAGCGACGTGGTCATTATCCTAATCTTCATTGTGCTCGGTACCGGCATCGGTATTGCGCAGACCATCTCGAACGACCTGATGCTCTCCAGCGTGCCGCCGCGTAAGGCGGGTGCGGCATCCGCGATTTCTGAGACCTCCTACGAGACGGGTGCGGTGCTCGGTACCGTCATCATCGGTGGTATGCTCACCGCCGTCTACCGCGCGAACGTGGTCGTACCCTCCGGACTGGATGAGTCTCTCGCTGACCACGCCCACGAAACTCTCGGCGGTGCCGTGACGGTCGCAAACCATGTGGGCGGTGAGCAGGCAAACCAGCTGCTCTCCTCCGCATTCGCCGCCTTCGACTCCGGCGTGGTGCTGAGCTCCGCGTTCAGTGCCGTGCTCATGGGTGTTATGGCTGTTATCAGCTACCTCATGATTCGCAAGGCGCCGCGTGAAATGAAGCCCGCTGAGCACTAAATCTTGATAGATAAGCCCTGCCTCCTGTTGCTCTTAAGCATCGGGAGGCGGGGCTATTTTACGCACCCACCTGCGCATTTAAAGGTTCAGCACAGGTACCGGTGGTACGGTAAAAACAGTGGGCTCACGCCCGAAAAAGACGCCCACAAAAAGACCGAGGAACCAGCGGCTCCACACAATCAAGGAGGAACGCCACCATGGGACTCAAAGACTGGATTGCACCCTTCATTACACTGCTCATCGGTGCCAGCACCATCTTCATCTCCTACAAGAACTACCAGGCGCAGGCGGCGGCAAAACCCTCCGAACTGGCGCGACTGGAACTGTGGAGCAAACTCCTCACCGAAGCCGGTATGGACATCAGCGCGCTCCCCGACCCGGAGAGCCTCACCTCCGACCAGCGCGTCATTCTGGAAAACTACCGGGTCTTCCTCAAACGTGCCTCCCTCGAATCGAAGCTGCGTAAAGTCGGCATCGACAGCAACCGCGTGTTCAGCCTGCTCATGAAGCGTGCGCACTCCTCCGTGAAGCCTACGCCCCTCCCCATTGGCGATTCAATCCGCTACTACCGCCTGATTCTGCGCGGGCTGCTGTACATTTGGACGCCCCTCGCCGTGGTGTTCATTGGCGTGCCGATTATCGTGGCAACCATCGCCTACCTGGTGCGTATCTTCACCGGTCAGCCGGTGGACTGGACCAGCTACAGCCTGCCGCCCATCGCGGTGGTTCTGCTACTGGTGGGTGCCGGCGCGGTGGGTTCCCTCGTGTACCTGCAGAACCGCATTATCTCCGCGATTATCGCGAACAACGTGTACTTCTACTTCTGGGATATTTACGGCTCCAAGAAGGGCGCCCGCGATTCGAAGCACGCCTACAGCGAGCGCCTGGCGGCTAAAACCTACGCCGACCAGCTGTTCTTGGGTCAGCAAGAGTTCGCCCACCAGTTCCGTGAAAATATGTACATGGCGGGTATCCAGGAGATTGACGAGTACCCGCGCGTGCTCAGCGACACGGGGATGCTACCGCGTAACTACCGGGTTGTGGAAACCACCGAGGGTGAGGACCGTATCGACCGTGCCGTGAACTGGGTGCGCTCCAAGATCGGTTTTGAGCGTCTGGAACCGCGCATCATCTACACGCTCGAACATAGGACGCGCACAGGGATGAGCAGAAGGATGGGCGGAAGGACTCTGCGCACGGCGTAGCTCCTGAGCAGCCTGTGGATGTTCAAGACAAGGAGGCGCAGGGTCAGGACACGCAGAAGGCTTCGGAAGTACCCGCATCAGAGGTGCCCGCCTCGGAAGAAGCTGCCTCGGAAGAACCCATCGTCGCGGAGGTGCCCATTGAAGCCCCTGCCAATCATCCTACTGACATGCTTGCTGATATGTCTGCCAGGGATCTAGCTGATGCACCCACCGAGCCCGTCACCGGAAGCGCCGCTGGACCTTCCCTCGCATCTGGGGTATCTGCCGCATCCGGCGCGGACGACCCCACGGAGGCGTTCACCCGCATTCTCCATGATGCCGATAGTCATGAGAAGAGCGGCGATGATAAAGCCGCCGGCGAGAAGCCCAACAACTAAATAGCCCGCCCGAGTCGCCAAAAATCTGGGCATGAGAAGAGGGTCGCAGCCTACGAATCGCCATTGAATCGTAAGCGTGCGACCCTTTTCCTTTCCCTTCAAGGAGGAGCAGAATCGGAGGTACCGCCCGACCAAGAAGAGTCAAATGATGCGCCCCTCCGCCAGTAGAGGTTGCCTGGCAGAAGAACCCGCTACAGCGGGTCGGCAGAGCGCCCGGCAGAGGAGGCATCACGCCTTAGAAGCTTGGCCCCTGGGTGTGTGTGGGGGGAGTGATTCGCGCTCCGGGTGGGACCTACCCTCTCCCACCCGGAGGCGAATCGTGGGGATGTTCGCAGTGTCATGAAGACATCCCACCGAAATCCCTAACGAACGTTCGGGGTTTCAGTATGAGCGGTATATGAGCCTACCGCAGTCTATGCCGCAACCTCGGGGTTGCGGGAGATAACAACCTTCACCACGTTGTGCTCAGCAGCGTGGGTGAACAGGTCGTAGGCTTCCTCGAACTGGTCAAAGGTGAAGTAGTGGGTTGCCATAGCCTTAGCGTTCAGGCGACCCGAGCGGACCATGTTCAGCAGGTTGCCGACGGTGTTGCAGTTGACCAGACCCATGTTGATGCGAACGTTAGAGATCCACATGGTGTTCAGGGGCAGCTCAACGGGCTTGCCGTGCACGCCAGCGTTAGCGATGTTGCCGTAGGGGCGAACAATCTTGGTGCAGGTCTCGAAGGTCTGCGGAACACCCACAGCCTCAATTGCCACGTCCACGCCCAGGCCGTCGGGGGAGAGAGCCTTAATCTTCTCGATGAAGTCCGGGTCGCCCGCGTTGACCTTATCGGTTGCGCCCAGCTCCAGTGCCTTGTTCATACGGTTCTCGTCGAAGTCGACGGTGATGACGCGGCCAGCACCGCAGAGGTTAGCGGTCATAATCGCGCCCAGACCCACGGGGCCTGCACCCACGACAGCGACGGTGTCGCCGGGCTTAGTGTTGCCGTTCAGAATACCGATTTCGAAGCCGGTGGGCAGTGCGTCGGTGAGGAAGAGGACGTCCTCATCGGTCAGGCCCTCCGGAACCAGGTGAACCGAGGTCTCTGCGTAGGGAACACGCACGTACTCTGCCTGGGTGCCGTCAATCATGTAACCGAAAATCCAGCCGACACCACCAACGGTCTGGCAGTGCGAAGGCTGGTTCGCCTTACAGTAGGAGCACTTACCGCAGCTGGTCACGGCGGGGATGATAATGCGGTCGCCGACCTTCAGGTCAGTCACCGCGGAGCCAACCTCGGTAATGGTACCGACAGCCTCGTGACCGAGGATGCGTCCGTGGTCCACCTCGGGGCAGTCGCCCTTCAGGATGTGCAGGTCAGTACCGCAAATGGTGGTGGTGTCGACGCGGGCGATAACGTCCGTGGGCTCAAGAATGGTGGGGTTCGGGACTTCCTCCCAGGCGCCCTTCTGGTCGGGACCGTGGTACACATATGCCTTCATGGTGACTCCTTCATTGAAGCTCTGATGAGGGTGCAGTGACTGCTTTATCACTACATGTATCAACCCATAAGAAATATTTGATAGGTTGTATTTTCATTAAACCCGACGTGTTGAATTAAGCGCTTTTATTACGCGGAGTGTATCTTTTAGTTCTTTAAACATGAACATGGTTCATTTTGGGTGCTTAAGACCTGTAAAAAACGCACGAGGCGCACCCCCCAAACAGGGATGCGCCTCGTGCGTTTACTCGTGCGTTGAGTCGAGAAAAGTTGGGTTGAGCTGGGGTGAGTTCGGAGCTCAGCAGCTTAGCTCTTCAACTGGATTTAGCTCTTCAGCTGGGCACGCGCTCGCGAACGAACCGCCGTCACCGCCCACACCAGCACAAAAGCCGCCACCATCGACAGCACAATCGTGCCACCGGTCGGCAGGTTAAACGCCCACGACAGGTACAGGCCAACAATCGAGCAGGTACCGCCAAACACCGGCGAGAACACCATCATCGACCCCAGTCGGCGGCACGCCAACCGGGCAGCCGACGCCGGAATCACCAGAAGCGCCAACACCAGCACATTACCGAGGGTCTGCAGACCCAGCACCACAGAAATGGTCACCAGAACGTACAGCACAATATCCAGGGCAAGCACCGGCAGGCCCATCGCGCGGGCACTCTCACGGTCCAGGCTGACCGTCACAATCTGGCGGTGGAACAGCCACAACACCAGCAGAATAACGGCACCCATAATCGCCGCCTGGGTAATGTCCTCATTCGAAACACCCACAATCGAGCCGAACAAGAAATCCTGCACCGACCCCGAATAGCCCGGCGCCAATGAAATAATCACAATACCCAACGCAAAGGACGCCGCGAAGAAAATACCGATCACGGAATCCTCGCGTAGCCGCTGATTCTGGCTAAAAATAGCCACCAGAATAGCCGTCACCACGCCCGCGGTCAGACCGCCCATCACCAGGTTGCCGCCCAGCACGAACGCCACCGCAAGACCCGGGAACACCGAGTGCGCCACCGCATCGCCAATGAAGACCATGCCGCGCATCAGCACGTGGCAGCCCACCACACCGGTAACCACCGACGCGAGCAGCACAGCCGCCAGGGCGCGCGGAAGGAACGCCAGAGACGGGTTGAACAGGTCGGCAAGAAAATCGATAGGAGTAATCAACGGGCACCCCCGGTAGAAGTAGCAGTGTCAGCGGGGGAGAGGGAAGAATCAGAAGCGCAGGAATCAGTCAGCTCGTGGCCGTACTCATCCAATGCACCACCGGCACAGGTGAAGCCCGTGCGGGCGTGGCCCTGCGCCTCCTCAATATCGTGACCGTGCAACCACGTATGCAATTGCTCCAAGCTAAAGGAGTCCGCCGTACCATCCAGATGAATATTGCCGCGCACGCCGCACAGGCGCGAGCAGGACTCACGCGCCGCCAGCATGTCATGCGTAGACATCAGAATCGTGATGCCCTCCGACGCCAACTCACGGTACAGGCGAGTCAAAGTGGTCTGAGTTGGCGCATCCACGCCCGTAAACGGCTCATCCAACAGCAGCAGGGAGGGGTTCGCCGCCAAAGCGCGCGCCAAAAGAACCCTCTGACGCTGACCACCGGAAAGCTCCGCAATGGAAGCGTCCTGCAGGTGCAGAACATCGGTGCGTTCCATCGCCGAAAAAACCTGCACCCAGTCCTTCTTCGCCGGGCGGCGGAAGAACCCAATCTCACGCACGCGACCGGTCATCACCGTATCCTTGACGGTCAGCGGAAAATCCCACTGGAACTGGTGCTTCTGCGGCACATAACCAATATGCGCACGCGCCACACGCGGCGACTCACCCAACACACGAACCTGACCGGACGCCGGGCGAATCAGACCCAAAATGGTGCGCAGCAGCGTGGTCTTACCGGCACCATTAGCACCAATCAGACCCGCAAACTCGCCGCGTTCCAGGGTCAGGGACAGATCCTTAAGGATGGAACGGCGCGCGTAGCCGGCGTACAGGTTCGAAATCTCAAGAACGGGCTCGGAGCTCACTGTTGACGTAGCGCCTGCTGTTACCGACGCGCTCACGAACGGTCACCGCGCACTTCATCCAGCGCCTCACGCTGCGCGGAGGAGCGGCGGCGGAACGAAAGGAAGGCGCCCACGGCAATCACAGCTGCCACGCCTGCGGCAATGGCGCCCCAGGGGATAGTGAACTCTGCTCGGTGGCCGCTCTGGTCACTCGACGCAGCGGCAGCAGAAGACGAACCGGAGGCCTGGGTGCCGGACGCCTGAGAAGCGGAGCTCGACGAAGCCTCGGAAGAACCCGAACCCGAGGATGCCGAACCGCGAGCCTGCGCCTCCATCGCGTACAGGGCATCAGCGCTCGCAGAATCACCCACCGCAAACTTCAGGTAGCGGGTATCAGACACGGTCGAACCATCAGACAGCTCAGCGCTCGCGGTGACCTTCAGCAGGTACTCGCCGGGGGCGGTGAACACCCAGTTCGCGTGGGTGTGAGTGTTCTTCTCCACCCACAGCTTCTGCGGCTCATTCTTGGTCGAGGACCACAGCACCTGCGGTGCCGAGAAGTTGCCGTTCTCCAGGTACAGGCTGAACGTGCCGGGGCCGCTCACCTGCTCCAGGGTCAGGTTCACGCCGCGGTTCAGCTTGGACACCAGCTGCGGATCCTGAGTGTTCCAACCCGGCCAGATCACGCCCTTAGCTTCGGTCTGCGGAATCACGTACACCTTAGAACCGGCGGGCGCACCCACGAAGGAGTAGCGCGGGTCGTTCGGCACCTCAAGGATCGCCTTGTCGCTACCGCGGTAGATGACCTCGTCGAGGCTGCGCCAGACGGGGGTTTCGCCGTGGTCGTCGTGGAGCATGAGCTCGAACTTGCCGTTGTTGAAACGAGGGCCCATATCCACGTGACCGGCGGAAATTTCGGTGCGACCGGATGCGACCGGCTGCTCCGCCGACAGGGTCTGGGTGAGGGCGCGCTCGCCGCGGCTCAGGTTGCTGTCGCTCGGCTGGGTTGAGGCGCTCTCGGCGGTTGCCGGGGTGGTCTCCGCGTGTGCCACGCCGAGGGGTGCGAGCATGAGGCTGGCGCCCAGAGCCAGGGCGGGCAGGGCGCGGCTACGTGAGGAGCGGGAGGGGGTGGTTGAGTTCATCATGAGGACTTCCTTGGATCATGACCGAAACGGTGTGTGAAAGATTGTCTATATGCTGATACGGCTATATGAGCTTGTGGGAGGATTAAAAGCCGGGTTACGAGGTGCTCGCCTCCGAGCAACTGGCGCCCGAAGAACTATTGCCAGAATTGCCGCCGGAACTGTTTCCCGAGCACAGCGCAATCGTGTGAGCATTCGCCAACATCATCTGTGCGTAGTGAGGGGCCTGCGCATCCAGCGTGTCCGAATAGAGCACCCCGATACGCACCCGCGCCTCCCGAGCTAGCTCCGTCAGAACCGGTGAACGCATCGCCGTGGACTTATCCAGATAAATCGCTGGAACCTTCAAATCCTCGACCGTGCGACGCAAACGCTGACGCTGCTGAATACTCGGCTCGCCGCTCGCGCTGGCACTCACAAAACCGGCAATATGCAGCCCGTAGGTGCTCGCCAGGTAGCGGTAGCCGTCGTGCGTGGTGACCAGGTTGCGTGCCGACTCCGGCAGGGCTCCGTACACCTGACGCAGCTGAGAATCCAGGGCATCAAGCTCCTTCATCACCTGCTCGGTGCGGGTCGCGTACTCACTCGCACCCGCAGGATCGGCGGAGATAAGCGCGTCACGAATGACCTGCACGCTCGCCTTCGCGTTCGGCACCGAATGCCAAATGTGCGGGTCGATTTCGCCGTGTACGTGCTTGCCCAGAACAGCCTGCGCCAGCAGGTACACCTGGCCGCGATGCTCCGAAGCGCCCGAACGCAGGAAACGGTAGCTACCGCCGGCGGGCACCTCCTGCAGAGTGCGGGAGGGGACCGCGACCACGGTGCGGTTCAGTTCGTACTCTACGGCACCCTGGGATGAATCCGCGCGGAGTACGAGCCTGCCGTCGCTGGTGCGTGCCGTAATGTCGGCGTGACCTGCCGAAAGAACCTTGATGTCCGAGGCGGAAACGTTCTGTTCCTTCGCCAGGCGGTCCACCAGCTCCTGCGGGTCACGACCGACCGCACAGTACAGGGTGCCGCGCGAAGAACGCACCGACTCCGGCGCATTGACCGCGGTGGCGCTCAGCTCAATCGCGTACTCGCCGGCATCACTAAACGCCCACGACAGGTGCGTATGCGCCTGCAACGGAAGCTCCAGCGAACCCATATCGCCGGTACGGATCGCGGTGTCCCCCTCACGGGTGAGGTTCACGCCGCGCGCATGCGAATCGCACAGCATCTCCACCGCGCCGAAGGTCTGCGTAATGAACGCCGCCAACTGCGCATTTGAGGAATCCGTAGAGGTGCGCGCCCGCACGCTCTGCACTTCAAAGCGCATGCCTGCATCCGAAGAGTCGGTGGGGGCAGACTCGTTCTGCCCGCCCTCTTCAACACGCAAACCCAGCCAGATGGAGTCCAGGGAGGCATCCTCAACAATGGCTTCCAGCTTGCCGCCGTACTGCTCAATCTTCTCCGCAACCGCCACGGACACAACCCCGGCGGGCAGGTTCGCCTCAACCATTTTGCTGAGCTTACGCTGTTCCAGCAGCAGACCGTTCGTCAGGGCGCAGCGGGCGTAGGCGACATCGCGGATATCGCGCAGGCTGGGCTCATACGAGTGCGGGTCAGCACCGGCAGGCACCAGAGAGTGCACGCTGGCGCGCTCCCCGGCAATCTGCTGCGCCAAATCCGCCAGAATCGGGGTCGTGGCGACCACACGCATCCGGTCAGAGGAGGTGTTCACGGTGCTGGCGCATCCGCTCAGTGCGAAGGCACCAGCCCCCACCCCCGCACCCACCGCGATACGGGAGGCGAGGGTGAGGGCGGTACGCCGACTATATGCTTGTGCGCGGTTGCCGGTATGCCCGCTATGCGGTGTCACCGCTGCGGCCCTTTCGGCGTGCCGAACGCAGAATCATGGCACCGAGTGCCAGCGCCAGAATGGAGGTGCTGACCATGAACGGGTCGATGACCACACCGGTGTTCGGCAGCTTACCTGCGGCGGCTGCCTTCTGGGCGTTGGCGAGTTCCTGGCTGGTCAGGGCGCAATCCTCACCGGAGGCGGTCTTGCCAACGATGCGCACCTTGGATCCGTCGGGCTTGGTGACGATGCCGGTGGCTTCGTCTACGGAGCCGTTGACGGGGTTCTTAGCGGCGCTCTTCTCGCCGCCGTTGTTGGCGCTGTTAGCGCTGTTAGCGTTGCCGCCGTCCTGCTTGGTACCCGCCGCGCCCTGCGCGTTGTTGCTTGCCGGGGCGTTATCGGGGTTGCCGACGGTGAAGTGCAGAACCGATTCGCTGCTGACCTGCTGGCCGTTCTTCAGGCGTGCCGTCCAGCCGATGGTCACGGTGTATCGACCCTCGGCGGTGAACACCCAGTTGCTGTGCTGGTGGGTGTTCGCGGGCACCTGGAAGGAGCCGCCGCTACGCGAATCGAAGACCTTCTGACCGGCGGAACCGAAGTTACCGGAGAGGAAGGTGGACATGGTGCCGGGGCCCTCAAAACCGTTGAGGCTCATGGTGACGGGGCCGTCGAGCTGCTTGAGCAGTTCGGGGTCCTGGGTGCTCCAGCCAAGCCAGGGCACGCCCTGCTGCTGGGTTGCACCAATCATGTGCACGGGGGTGCCCGCCGGGGCGATATTCTCCATGCCTGCGGGCAGGTTGAGCTTCGCGGCGTCATTGAGCACGAACTCGAGGGCGCCGGGGGAGACGTGGCGGGCGGGGCTGGTGCGGTCGTCCTTCACGCTGCTGGTGAGAGTGCCGCCGTTGAGGATCGGGCCCACGTCAAAGTGACCGTGGGTGACTTCTTCACGGCCGCTGTGCTCGGCGGTGTTGACCACGGCGAGGGTGGGGATGCTGGTCGGCGCCTGGGCTGCCTGGTTGCTCTGCTTGTTGTCCTTCTGAGCGTCCTTGGAATCCTTGGAGTCCTTGGCATCTTCGGCGGGGACCTCGGTGGCGATGCACTGCTGGTTCAGGCTACCGGGCAGACCGGAAGACAGCACACCGCTACCGGTAATGCCGCCGCCGTTGCTTGGTGCGCTGACGTTCTGGGCGTTGGAGCCCTTCACGCTGCTGCGGGAGCTACCGTCCTTGCTTTTGCCCTTGTCGGAGCCGTTATTGGTGTTGTCGGTGCCGCTGATAGCGGTAACACCGGATCCGCCCTGGGATGCCTGCTCACCATTCGCCGCTGCCTTCGCGCCGTTCGGGTCGGTCACCTGCGCGGCGTTCTGACCGTTCACGGATCCATCCACGCGGCGAATACCGGTGGATGCGCTCGCCTCCGCCGATGCACTTGCCTCAGCACTTGCGGAGGCAGAAGCGGAAGTAGATGCGCTGGGGGTGCCGGTGGCACTCTCGGTTGCGGTGGCGCTCGCCTCGGGGGTTTCGGTCGCTTCGCTCGTGCTCTCCTTTGCCGCTTCCTTCGCGGCGTTCTGCGCGTTCAGGAGCTTGAAGCCCTCCTCAGCGTCGGTGCCCACAGCGATGGTGTAGGTCGCCTCGGAGCTGACCGGGGTGCCGTCGGCAAGGGTTGCGGTGGCGCGGAACGTCAGCTGGTAGATGCCCGCGCGGGTGAATGCCCAGCTGAGGTGCTCGTGACCGCCAGAGGTAATGGTGTGCGGTGCAAGCTTATCGTTGGTGCTGAAGACGCGCGGGTTGTCGCGGCCGGATTCGGTGAAGACTTCGGCGCGGCCGCCTTCGGGTACGCTGCTGCGCACGAGTTCAAGGTTGATGATGTTGTCCTTGAGCGCGCCGGGGCGGATTCCTTCCGCACCGAGGCCGGGGTAGAGCAGGCCGCGGGTGCGGGTGGAGGGAATGTAGAAGATGTCGGTGCCTTCGGGGGCAATGTAGTCGTAGCCTGCTACGACGTTGGTGTGTGCGTCCTCGACGTCGGGCAGGTGGAAGACGGTGCGGGCGGGGTTGAATCGTCCCTGCTGGCCGGGGCCGGTGTCTGCGAGGGTGGCGAGGGTGAACTGGTTGCCGTCGAGGAATGCGTTGAGCATTTCGGTGTGTACGCCCGCGATGACGTAGTCGCCTTCGTAGTTGACGTAGCTGCGCGATTCGGTACCAGCCTGGGTGCCGACCTGGTTTTCCTGCGCCTGTGCGGCGGTGAAGGTGCCGACCTGGGGGAGGGCGAGGGGCGCCCCGAGTGCGAGGGTGCATCCGAGGGTGGTTGCGCTGAGTAGGCTCAGGGGTTTGGTGCGTCCTTGCATGGTGGCTCCTTGGATGACTGCTCGTTGGCTGGCACACTACCCGATGCTTTCGGGGTTTGCCCGGTGCTGGGTCCGGTGTTAGATCCGGCGACCTGTTGCCGGTTTCTCCCTTGCGTCCGGGGTGTGCTCTGCTGTGTTTTTCTCTTTGTGGATGTGTATGGTGTGCGTTTTTGGGCGCGCCTCTGCGCACACGTATTTCTGAGAATCACTATACTCAGTTAGGTTCAAAATGACAATTATTTGCAAAAGAGCTACCCTAGAGGGTAGAAAAATGAGAAAGGTTGTCATGAGCTCTCAGAAGCAGACCCAGCGTCGGGTCACCACACACACCCCCACGCTCTTCATCCCCGGCGGCAAGCCCGCCCTCCGCCGCGCCGCCGCATTCCTCTCCGCCGCAGCACTGCTCGCGCTCGCCGGTGCAGCCCCCTCCCTGCCCGCCGCAGCAGGCCCCGACGACGGCAAAATCGTCACCACCAAGGGCCACGTCGACGCCCCCAAGGCATACTGGGACGAGCAGAACGGCACCTTCGTCCTCATGAACGAGGCGAACCCCTACAAGACCGGCGCAGACACCTACGAACTGGACAAGACCGTCAACTGGGTCGGCAAGGGTTACAGCACCAGAGACGGCAAGTCGCAGTACACCATGACCCTGGGCGACTCGCCCTCCCTGGCGTTCCTCGGCGAACCCGGTCAGACCCTCTACATGGCACCGCACCTGACCTACGGCAACCAGGACCCTATTTGGGCTGGTCTGGGCGCCTCCACGAAGGTACCCACCGAGCGTTTCCGTGACGGCGTGTTCGCTACCGACATCCTCTCCGTTGAGGGTCCCGGCCGCATGGAGCTCTTCCGCTACAACCCGGATGACGCGCCCGCCGACGTGTACCGCATGCTTTCCAGCAGCTCCACCGGCTGGCACTCCTGGTTGCTCGACAAGGGTAGCCACACCCACAACACCACGACCTTCACCCGCCCCGGCCGCTACGTGGTCACCTACCGCACCGTGGCGCGCTCCACCGACGGCCGCATCATCAGCTCCAAGCCGTCGAAGCTGGTCTGGCAGGTTGGCGGCATGCAGCCCGTGCTTGGTGACGGCACCCCCACCGCCGTGCCCACCGTTGACCGCTACAACGCGGCACCCGTCGGTGACCTGGACACCGCGAAGTATGCACTCTCCGTGGCACCGCACCGCCTGGACGCTGACCCGGCTAAGAACAAGGACGCTGACGACAAGCTCAGCGACATCACCTTCACCGCCGCAAACAAGAACCTCAAGGGCACCCTGACCCTGTACAACAACGGCTACTTCCTGACCGACCTGCCGGTCGTGAACGGTACCGCCACCTGGTCTGAAATGCTCGGTAGCGAAGGCTCCCAGCTGCAGGCGGTCTTCACCCCCGACACCTCCGACGCGAACAGCGCCGAGGCGTCCCGCTGGATTTCGCACAAGCTCACCTACGAGCCCGGCCGTGCCGAGAGCGTCTACAGCGATGACGGCAACGGCTCCTGGCCCGAAGAAATCCCGGATCAGGCGAACACCGTACTCAGCACCCAGCAGTACACGCCCACCAGCATGGACTACGACGTGACCGTCACCCCGAACGGTAACGGTTTCAGCACCGTTGAGGTCCGCTTCAAGGACCCGAAGGTGCGCGGCTTCCTGCGCGGCGGTTTCTACGCCCAGGATGACCCGGTCTACCCCTACCTCGATTTGGAAGGCTCCATCGAGGACGGTGTGGCTCGCTTTACCTTCCGTGACGAGTCCTTCTACAAGGGCACCGCTCTGCGCGTGAAGATGCTGACCCACCCGGATATGAACGCTTCCGCCTCCACCACCGAGGTAGCGGCGAAGTACGAGCCGGGCACCAAGTACACCGCACACGGCGCGCTGGCACCGGACAGCGCACCCATTGGCGATGCACCCAAGCCTGCCCCGGTGGACCCGGCACCCTCCGCTGAGCCCACCGTCGCGCCGACTGAAGCTCCTTCCGTTGAGCCGAGCGAGGCTCCCAGCGCAGAGCCGACCGCTGAGCCCAGCAACGTACCGTCGGTGTCCCCCAGCGAGGTTCCGACCGTGCCTGCGGTGCCGACCGCCTCCGCAGAACCGAGCGTACCTGCTCCGGCGCCCTCCACTCCGGCACCGACGACTCCGGCACCGTCTAGCCCCGCGCCCGCGAACCCGACCCCGAGCGCCCCTGCTCCGACTAGCCCGGCACCCTCCGCTGAGCCGTCCACCCCCGGAACCCCCGGCAACCAGTGCGTACCCGGCAAGATTGACGGCCGCACCAAGATTTCGCACGGCCACCTGGACATCCAGGCGACCCTGAAGGGCCGCCAGCTGTCCGTGGGTCTGCGTGACGACAGCGGCATCATTGATGCTGATTCGACCGTGCGCCCGCTCGATTCGGTCGTGTGGACTGTCAGCGAGAACGCCCGCCGTGTACGCACCGAACGTATGGCTGACGAGAAGCTGAACTTCATGGGCCCGGTCGGCACCGCCTTCTACGGCCTGCCGCAGACCCAGCAGAGCGGCCTGCCTTGGCCCGGCTACAACACGCAGGACATTGACTACTCGCAGCTGCGTGGCCCTGTGCGCCTGCACGTGGTTCCGAAGGTCATGCCTGAGGGTGCACGCTTCGGCATGTTCACCGAGTCGCTGAACGGTGCGGATGTGCTGCTGGATTCGACGACCGGCAAGACCACGATTGACATTGATTACGCGACGCACGCGCACGCGAACTGGGTGTTCTCTGAGCCCGGCCAGTACATGTTTGATGTGCACTATTCCGCGACCTTGGCTGATGGTACTGAGGTGAACAGCCCGGTGCAGCAGCTTGCGGTTGCTGTGGGTAAGAAGGCGTCGGATGCGTGCTCGTTTGAGACTGCCGTGCCGAAGGACCCGAACGCTGCGTCGGACGACTTTAGCGGTGTGCGCCGTGTGGATTCGGCAACTCCGGGCGGTACCGCTGGTGCTAACCAGCCCGGCTCCGCACAGTCTGGTGCCGCGCAGGCTGGTGCTTCCGGTGCTGCCGGTGACGTGAACGCGCAGGGTTCGACTGGCGGTTCGGCTGATGGTTCTGCTGGCGGCGTGTACCCGGGTGGTATCTCCGGTGGCGGTACCGGTGGCGGCTCCTTGGGTCAGTCTGGTGTGTCTGCTGCGTCGGGTGGCGCTAGCTCCCAGCAGGGCGGTCTTGCCCGCACTGGTTTTGGTGCGGTGTCTGTGGCTGTGGGTGGCGCTCTGGTGTTGGGTGCCGGCACTGTGATGGTGCTGCGTTCGCGCCGCCGCGCTTCCTAACGCTCGCCGCGTGAGGACACGCTGATACGATAAAGCCCCCGCGGCTGAGAGGATGACTCTCGGCCGCGGGGGCTTTATTTTTAGTTTATGAGGTTGTTATTCTTTGATTTCTTCAAAGCGGGTCGTATCAAAATCCCGATCTTTTTTAGTGGATAAGTTTAATACGTGGAATAGGTACTTTTTTCCAGGCTGTGCGGTTTTAACATATTCGGAAATCTTCCAGCCCTCGGGAGCTGCGTACATCGTGAGAGTGCCGCATTCCTCCGTCTCGAAGACGCCTTTTAACCCGGTGTCAGTCATTCCACTAACATCCGTGCCGCGACGCTCTTGCGCATATGCCTTCGTTACGGTGCAGGTGGCAGTGATACCGTCGCTGTCATCGCGTGCATTTTGAGGAATGACAAAAAGTATATATGCGCTCAGCAGAGTTAAAGCAATTACTAGAATTCTTTCCCGCAATTTATAATTAACTTCCACTTGTTCCCTCATTTCTTGATCGATTTACATGTCGACGTCGGCAAGGCCAGTAACCTTCTCGCGACTCCTGAAATAAAGAATGGTCATACCCCTATCGTCCAACTCATTCACCTTCGCCACATCATCAAGATTATTCATGTCAGGCCAACGCTCGTTCTCAATCCTGAACCTGACAATTGCCAAGATCCGATAGTTGTTGTGGGTGGTCGGACCAAAGACAGCAATCTGTTTACCGGAGCGGGTATAGAAGCCCACCATATCCTGATCTTCAACATTCAGCGTTTCGTAATACACGATGCTGTCTATCGCGTTAATAGGGTAGCGGGTCGGGTTGGCTGACCAGACGCGCTGCTCAATACCTTCAGGGGAGAGCTTCACATATGCAACAAGAGTATAGCGACAACACAAGAAAAAGAATAACGCTAAAGCAATTCCGGCGATATTAAACCAGATACCCATATTTCCACTATGACTATTGGCCATATATAGCAAAAAAGGAATGAACGGATTAAATATACAAATCCATACCTCAAAGCGATTTACTCGCCTAATGTAAACTCCCTGCGCTTCTTTTTTCTTATCTTGGTGCCGATTAATCTCGTACCTAATAATAATGTAGGGGATAGAAGCAATGGACAGCACCAAAACAATTCCCCAGAAAATACTAAAAATGGTATCTAGCATGTTTTACTCCGCCTCCTGAACGCTAGCATGAGAAGAGGAATCCTCGTCTTCCTCCTCGGGAATGGTGATACCCACGGTGACGTACTTCTTCACCGACCACGCATTCATCGCCACCGATGCAGCAAAGAACAGCGCAGGCAGCAACTCCAGGCGTACCAGCGAATAGCCCAGGTACCCAAGCGCAATACACGCCGCCAGGCCAGCCACGCCAATACACACGGCACGCAGGGTGCGGTACCCCTCAGACCCCTCCTCAAAGCGGGTGCCCTGCAGGTAGAAGAGGCCCTCACGCACAACACGCAGGAACCCCGGGGTCAGGAAAAGCGCAACCGCCAGAGCCGCCGGATCATAGCCTGCAGTCATGAAACTGGTCAGAGGAACCACAAGGCACAGAACCGTGAAAATAGCCGCTGATATAACGCCCACGCGGGTTGAGTACCTATTCATCTGCTCCATGCGCTGCAGGTCAGGAATCTCATCATTAGGCTCGATGCGGTAGATGAGGAAGGCGACGATGATTAGCCCGCCAACCATGTACCAGGGGGCGAAGTTCGTCTCCGGGGTCCACGGAGCCGGGTCCCCCTGGAGTACACCGAAAGCCGTCAGAACCGTCAGTACAATCAAGCCCACCGCGTTGATGGAATAAACGAAAATAAAGAAGCGGTGGAAGAGGCCTCCGGTCGCTTTATAGCCAATATTTTCAGCGTTAATCATATCTATGTAAGCAAGATTCAGAGGGCTTAAAACGAAGAACAGCGCACCCCAAGGCCATACCCCAATAACGGCCATCACTAGAGATGCAAGAGCTATGAAGCTAAAGCAGAACCACAGGAAGATTAGCCATAGGATTCTGAAGGTTTCAGAGATAGCGTTCATGCTATTTCCCTTTCAACTATTTGGACTCTGCCGCGGCGCGGTCGAGGATGCGCTGCAGGTGCTCTGGGGCATACTCGCCGCCAGATGCTAAAGCACCCACGGAGGATACGGCTGAGGGGCGCCCGCAGGCACGGCGACTGCCGCGTGAACGAACGCCCCTCCATCAGCGACGGCTAATCATGGAACCAAATAAGCCGGTTTACTTATCCATCTCGTAGACCCAGCCGCCAGCGTTGCAGTAACGCTTACCGTCCTTCTCAATGATGTAGTAGCCGGGCTCGTGGTTCTCGCACTTCTGGATAACTTCGCGAGCCTCTCGGTTAGACTTCTCAAGGTTTGCGGCACGAATCTGGAAGAAAGCGAAGGTCGCAATATACGCCACCAGAACCAGCACGAGAGCAGCAATCGCCATGCCCTTACCCTTGCCGGTGCCGTTCTTAACCATGACCAGAGCGATCACAGCGAAAATGATGGTCGGGATGGTCAGGAACGAACCAATGACAAAGATGCCGGTCAGGGCGGAGATAATGCCCAGGACCAGTGCGGTTACTGCCGCCCACTTCTTCTTTTTCGGGGCTTCGATGGGTGCGCCATATGCGGGCTGTACGGCGGGTGCCTGCTGGGTGAACTGCGGCTGTTGCGGTGCAGCCGACTGCGGGGTGTTTTCAGACATGAAAGTCCTCTTTTCGTATGTGGTTGGTGATTCTATTGATAGGGTGCCACCCCGAGTGGGCTGGCATTTCCTAAGGATACCGTAGCGAGAGAAATCCCTTGATGAGAGTAGATAAATGTATATGCACGCACTGTTGTGCAATGTCTACTATGAGAAATTTTTCTCACAACAGGGCGCAGAGGGTGCGCTTTGCCGCGAAATAGTGTAATGTTCGAAGTGGTGCAAAGCACTAACGGTGCGTATTTGATATTCGCGTATCTAATGCACATCTTCCGGCAACTCAACGACGAAAGAGGAATATCGTGTCCGATCGCGTACTCTCATCGCAGGCAGCCAAGGATGCCATTACTGCTCTCCAGAACATCATCAATGGCGGTCTGCAGAACGAAATCAACAACCTCAACCAGCAGGGTAACCAGCTGAAGGACCCCAACAACTGGGACGGCCCCCTGGCTGAGCGTTTCCGCAATGACACCTGGCCCGGTGTAGAAAACACCCTGCGTAACCTGACTCAGGAACTGACTGACCTGCGCGAGCAGCTCAACCAGATTTCTACCGATATCTTCCAGGCAGGTGGCGGCTCCTAAGCCTTCCCTGGTAAACGCCGTTTACCGCCCCGCTCCCCGGCTACGGGGCGGTGAGCGGTAGGCGGCGTTTTCTGCTAATTGGCTTGAGTACACGTTATTCCCAGGCATGGCAACATGCCTGCTTAGACTTGTTTAATCACCACACTTCCGTACTAACCACACCTGAAAGGCGGCAGAGCATGAATCTGAATACTGAAGAAGTCAAGTACGATGATGCTACGTCGGATGCCCTTGCTGGCGCTTGTCGCACCGTTGCGCAGAATATTGACGGCGCACTACCTCCTCTGAAGAACTCACTGACGACAGCTTTGGAGGACTTCGTAGGTCACTATGCTGATATTGCAGCAACAAATATTGACACCACCATTAGTGATGGTCGTAATATCGCCAATGTCTTCCGCCAGTTGGCTGATGTGGTGGACCGTCTTAAAGAGGCCGCCCAAAAAGAAAAACGAAACCGTGAACTCATGCGTGAGTATGAGAAGAAATATGACGATAACTGGGGCGGTTTCCGCAAGTGGTGGGATAGTATTTTTGGAGAAGGGGCCCCGAGTCCCGAGTCGTACATTCCGGATACTACGATTGACACCACTTCCCCAGGTCAGCGTGAGAGCACTGGGACCCGTTCGGGGAGCATGACTGTTTCTTCGGCGCGCCCTTCGACCGTGCGTGCTCTCTCTAATACTTTGGCAAACCTTGGCACTAGCTTTGACGCTGAGCCCGGTAAGCTCCGTAACCTTACTTCTGAATTTGCAGCTAAGTGCCAGTGGGGAACCATTGACGCTGAAAATCTCATTAGCACATTTGAAGCGTGGAATAAGTCGAACGCCAATGATAAGACCTGGCTGGGCATTGTAGCTGACACCTTTGAACAGTATGGTAGCTCGGGTCAGATTATTACCGTTGCCAATTCGACTCTGGAAGGTGCAATCAGCGCAGCTGGTGTTAGCACTGAACGTCACGAGTTGAAAGTTCCGGCCCCTGCTGTTGTGGGTAAGTCTACTACCAGCGGTTATGTGAATGACCCCGTGAATGTTGCAACCGGTAACTTCATTGAAGAAGAGACCGATATGGCATTCTCGGGTGCGGTTTCTGCTTGCTCTGTAACTCGTATGTACAACAGCGTGGCTGTTTTCGGTCAGCACGCTGTATCCGGCGTGTTCGGTGCTGGTTGGTCCTCAAATATTGAGAGCCGTGTGCAGCTGAATGCTGAGAATGCTGTCTGGACGATGGCTGACGGTCGTGAGGTTACCTTCGACCGAATGATCCGTGAGGATGGCACCCACGGCTATGCTCGCGCTCCGCGTGAAGCGTGGTGGCTTGAAGAACTGCCCCTTACCCAGCTGATGGGTGAAGAGGGTTCTATTGCTGACCCCTCCATGCGTTATATTTTGCACACTACGGGCTATGAAGCTTCGTCCCTGCTGCGTATCTCCGACAACTCTGGTACCCAGCACATTTTTAGCCTCACCGGTGTTTACCTGGGCATGAGCGCTGGGGCAGGTACTGCTGTCGCGTACCTGCGCGATGAAGAGGGGCGTGTTAACTCAATCGTGCATCAGCGCGGTGCACGTATCGATGTGGAGTACATCGAAGGTGGCCTCGTCGGTGCTATTCACTCTTCACGCGGTCAGTCTGTGCGTTACGAGTACGTCACCCTTGATGGTCGTACTCACCTGTGCGCTGTGCACGGTGATGCTGGTACCCGCCGTTATGAACATGACGCTGCCGGTCTGATTCACCGTGTGGTGGCTAGCACCGGCACCGTTGAGGTGACCAACTACTACGACCCTGCCGGTCGCATTACCGAGCAGGACACCGAATACGGTCGTCGTGTTCGTTACCGCTACCTGCCGAATGGTATTACCGACGTTGCGAATGAGGATGCCTCCTACACGAATCTGTGGATTAGTGATCAGTATGCACGCCTGACCGCTATTGTTGACGCGGAAGGTGGGCGTAGTAGCTATGCCTACGATGACTTTGGCAACCGTGTGAGTGTGGTGGACCGCGATGGTTCCCGCACCACTCGCTACAGTGATGAGCGAGGCCGCATTATTCGTGAGGTCACCGATGAGGGTGCTGAAACCCTCTTCGCGTATGACGAGCATGACCGCGTAGTCTCTGTGGCGATGAGCGCTATTGAGACGGATCCGCGTGCCCGCCGTGCCGCCCGTCTGGCTCGTCGTGCTCGCCTGGAGGCTGAGGCGCAGGGTCGCACTCTCGATGAGACTACTTCGGGGCAGGAGTCTGCCCAGAGCCCTGCTGTAAGCCCCATGACTACGGTGACTTACGAGTATGCCAACGATTTTGAGCGTAACCCCTCTTCCATGACCGACGGTAACGGCCATGTGACCCGTTTTGAGTGGGCTGACGGCCTGCTGCAGCGTGTGGTGAGCCCTGAGGGCGTTACCGTCTCCCTGGAGTATGACGAGTGTGGTCTGCTGACCGGTATTCGTAATGCTGAGCAGCAGCTGACCCGTTGTGAGTACTCTGCTGCAGGTCACCTGGTGAAGGTTGTTTCTGCTCTTGGCTATGAAACTAAGTTCACCTATGATTCTGCCGGTCACATGGTGTGCCGTCAGGACCCGGATGGCTCCCGCTGGCGTTTTGAGTACGCTACTGGTGGTCGCCTGGTGGCTTCGGTGGATCCTGCCGGTGCTCGCACCGAGTATGAGTACGGTCCGAGCGGTGACATTGTTGCAATGGTTGACCCGCTGGGTCGCCGTATGGAGCGTTCCTTTGATACGAACGGCAATATTGACCGCATTACCCTGCCGGGTGGTGCGCAGTTCAGCTACGCCTACGATGGTTTGATGCGACTGGTCCGCACCATTGACCCCGCCGGTGGTGTGTGGACACGCGAATATGATGCCGCAAGCACTCTGACCGCGTTGATTGACCCGACCGGTGTGAGTGTACGTACTTCCGTCGATTCCTCGCGTAAGACCGTCACCACTAGTGATGGTGTTGACCGCGTGCGTATCTCGTGCGACCACCTGGGCCGCCCGGTGCGTACCGAGGTTCTCTCCGAGGATTCTGGCCCGCAGGTTAGTGCAGATGCTGACGACCCGACTGTCTCCACAATGGTTTATGACGGCGCGGGTAACCCCGTGCAGGTTCTGGACGCTGAGGGCGGTCTGAGCTGTTACGGGTACAACGGTTCGAACCAGATGGTGCGCATGATTTCCCCTGCGGGTCGTGTGACCGAGTACAGCTACGATGCGTGCGGTCGATTGGCTGCAACCTATGAGGCTGCCGGTACTGCTGAGCAGTCCGTGACTCGTTACGAGTACGATGCTGATTCCCGTCTGATTCGCCAGGTGTACGGTGACGGTTCTGAGGCACGTGTTCGCTATGATGCGTGCGGTCGTGTGCTGTCCATTACCGGTTCCGGTGTGGCTTCTCCGGTGTTCTACACCTGGGATTCTTGTGGCCGTGTGAAGAGCATCCGCGATAACAAGTGGGGTACTCGTTCGTTCACCTATGATGCCGCTTCTCAGGTGGTTGCGGTGACTAATGGTGCCGGTGGCGTGACCCATTACCGTTATGACGAAGCGGGTAACGTTACCTCCGTAATGGACCCTGCCGGTCGCGTTACCAGCTACGAGTATGACCTGATGGGCAATGTTCTGGCGGTAACCAATCCGCTGGGTGTGCGTACTACCTCTACCTATGATGCTGCCGGTCGTCTGCTGACCAGCACTGACGGTAATGGTGCCGTACATTCCTTCGGCTATGACCGTGACGGTGTTCCCTGCTCCCATTCAGTGAACGGCTCTTTGCTGTACCGTATGGAGCGTGATTCTGCGCGCCGTACTATGACGACTTATGACCATGCGGGCGTTGATGTGTTTGGTGCTCCCGTGGTGACCGTCGAGTCTTATGACCGTTTGGGTCGTCTGGTTCGTCAGCGCCGTGAGTTTGGCGCTCAGATTCCGGAGTCTTTCCTTACCGCGTACATGGACGAGGCTGGCGGCTATGAGCTGTCCTACGCTTATGACGCTGATGGTCTGCGCACTGAGTTTGTGCACCCTCTGGGTTCGAGCGCTTATGCGTATGATGCTGCTGGTCGTATGGTCAAGCAGACCGATATCACCGCGTATCGCCTGGATGGAACCGCCGTTACCGCTGAGTCTCGTGTGGAGTCTTCCTTCGAGTACAACGCGGTAGATGCGCTGGTGCGTGCGCAGGTGTCTGACCTGGCGGGCACCTGGGTTCGCGAGTTCGGTTACCGTGGCGCACACATGACCTCTGTGACCGAGCAGCCCGCGGTGGCAGACCCGGCTGTGGCAGACTCTTCTGAGGCTCTGCACACTGAGATTATTCGTGATGATTTGGGCCGTATTAGCGGCGTGGATTCGCCTGCTGGTCTGGTCATGTACACCTACACTGACGCACAGATGCTCTCTTCTGCCGTCCGTGGCACGGAGACTCTGCGTTGGACCTACGATGCCGCTGGCGCGCTGGTGCGTGTTGAGTACTTTGATAGCGCCCAGCCGCAGAATGCTTGGGTGAAGGTGCTGGTCACTGATGAGGGTGCCCGCGTTCGCGCAGTATGCCTCTACGGTGTGCAGGATGAGGCGAAGGTCGGCTCCCAGTCGGCTGAGTTTGCCTCTGCTGTTGAGGATGCTCAGGCGTGGCTGGGCCAGTGCCCGGAATCCGTGGAGGTTGAGGGCGTCACTTTGGTGCCGGTTTCGACGAGCGTGTTCTCCTATGACGGTAATGATTCGCGTCTTCTGCAGGTTTCTTCGGATGGTTCCGGCTCGTCCCTAACCTATGGTGCGGCTGGGTTTGTGAACTCGGTGGCGTCGTGGGGTTCTGCTGAGGATTCGGCTGTGTCTTTCTCCTTGCTGTGTGCTTCTACTGATGGTCGTGTGCTTGCTGCCGGTGGTGCGCCTGCTGGTGTACCTGAGCTTGGTGTACCCTCAACGGGTGCTGGTGCTGGTGCTGTGGCTGGTTTTGATGCTTCGGTGATGCACCCGCTGGTGTGGGATGAGAATTCGTTTGTTCCGCGTGTGCTGGGTGTGGCTGGTTCATCGTTGCCTTCTGTGGGTTCGCTGGTTCCTGGTGCTGGTTCTGGTGCCGGTCTGTTGGATCCGTATGGTTGGGCTTCTTTGGGTGTTGCTGCGCCTGCTGTGCCGTCTGCTCAGGGCGCTTCTGCTACTGGTGGTGCGCCTGTGTTGCCGGATTCGCTGGTTGGTGTTTCGGCGGCTTCGGGCCTGGTGCTGGGTTCTACTGGTTTTGAGGTGTTGGGTGCCCGCGTGGTGGATTCGCGTGTGGCTCGTTTTACTGCGCCTGATCCTTTGGTTGCGCCTGTGGGTGCTGGTTGGGGTGCTGATCCGTTCTCGTTGGTGGGTGGTAATCCGGTTTCTTTGGTGGATCCGTGGGGTTTGTCGCCAGTATCGATTGAGGAGTTTGAGAAGCAAGCGAGACCTTCTGGTATCGCTGGTTGGGTTAGGAACAACTGGGAGTACGTGGCTGGCGGTGCGATGGTTATTGCTGGCGCTGTGATTGGTGCTGTTGCTGCTGGTACTGGCCCTCTTGGTGGCGCTGTACTTGGTGGTATTTCCGGTGCGCTTATGGGTGCTGGCATGTCGGTGATTGAGGACAAAGTTTCCGGTAGAAAGGTTGACTGGTCGAAGGCTAATAATGAAGCTGTGAAAGGTCTTGTCTCAGGTGCCATCACTGGTGCTGTTACAGGTGGTCTGAGCGGTTTGAAGAATATGGCCACTGGCGTCACAAAAATAGTCACGGCAGCAAAAGCTGCGCCAGTTGCTAAAGTCGCCCAAAATAGCTCAAAAGTGGGGCAGATTCTATCGAAGGCAGGTGCAGTTAAAAATGCAGTAGTGTCGAAGGCATCAGCTGCTAAATCTGCACTCACCTCTTACGGTAGTAAAGTGGGGTCTATGCTGAATAATTCTAAAGTCTTAGAAGATGTTACAAAGGATGCCATATCTGGCGGCTTGAATAATGTTGTATCGTACTACCAGGACGATAGTGTAAAAGATAAGAGCATCATGGGTGGTATTGGTATGTTCCTCTCAGGCTCTATAGCTTCCGCTGGAGCTGCAGGTATGGGCGGTATTGTGAAAACTAATTTTCGCGTTAAAGGATACGGACCAGAGGTGGCTGAGCAGGCGCGAAAGATTCCCGAGAGTTTTGCAATGAGGGCTGCAAAGAAAACAGCTACTATCGCACGTGATGCCTCTATAGATACTGCCACCGGACTGGTAAAGAACAGCGCTCAGTATCCTGTAGAAACATTTATTAAGGGTCAGCAATTTTCAGAGGAAACTTATAGAAAAAAGACGACAGACGCATTAAGAAATGATTTTCTGAAAAACTCAATTAAGGCTTCCGTAAAAATGGATAGTAAAACTGCTAGCTATCATCGCTTTAATGTAGCTCACACTTATACCGAATTTAGAGTTAATCCTGATGCAGTGGTATCTCGTCTTGTATCTAATGCAAACGAGAGAGCTTCTAATATCACTAATCGGGCTCTTACCTGGATGATTGGCATTGATATTTCGAAGTTGAAGATTTAAATATGTTTATCCTAGACATCATAAAAGATTGCATAAAAGGCTTCTCTGAAGGATTCTTCGGTGATAAGCGCCCGAGCAATATCATAATCATGATAATCGTCGTAGCATCCCTCCTATATGTTGCCCTATACCTTCCACGTACTTTGGGTAACGACAGTGACGGTATCACAGCCACCTGCACCGTAACCAAAGCATACACAAGGCCTCGAGGCGGCACGATAGGCGAGCTGAATGATACTGCCCCCGTAGGTGTTTTTGAAACAGAAGAATGCGGCACTCTCACGATGATTACCTCTCCGGAAGGTCGGAAGATTCCTGAGTATGTTGCAACAGCTCAGCCTGGCAAAAAATACCTATTCCATGTATTAAATTCGTCCACAAAAAAGGAACGGGATTTTGAGACAACCCGCTTTGAAGAAATCAAAGAATAACCAGCTCATGAGCTAAAAATAGAGCCTCGGGTGGTGTGAGTCTTCGACTCGCACAGCCCGGGGCTTTCCATACGACATCTGCAAGCTAGTTTTCGCCCTAGCCCACACCTTCAACGATGCGGGGGCAGGCTCACCCCCAGAGTAGCTCAGGAAATCGGG
>ERZ773211.20-NODE-20-length-61801-cov-4.9153_pt1 | contig 61801 bp, 49 predicted proteins | sample MGYA00511914_ERZ773211 | MGnify/ENA primary metagenome ERZ773211 (study PRJEB29015, sample SAMEA2738163) | human oral metagenome | biome: human oral; feature: human-associated habitat; material: saliva | place: China | collected 2242 ...
CCCTATGTTATTCCCTACCTTTCAGCCAAACTCAGGCCCGTCGTCGAGGTGGGGGGAGGGGGACTATCACCCAACATCGAGGACTATCATCCAACGCCCCTTCGGGGCGTATGACTATCTTCGCTCGTGCATGATCTCGTGGGAGGGAGGTTGCAGAGGAGGATTTTCACCGCCTAATCGGCGTTGATACCGGCTGTTTACCGCCTGAAAATGCAAAAGCGGTATAGCATTTTCCCTCGTATCTCAACCGAATCCCAACCCTTTACCGCCTTCACCGCCTAAAACCGAAAACTTTTATATATACACACGCATATGTAGGAAGATGAACACTCGCGTGTACACTTTTTAGAAATTAGGCGGTAGAGGCGGCAACACACCATGTTTTGACTGATATACCAACGTTTTCGATATACCGCTTAGCCTCAAACAGGCGGTAACTAAGCGGTGAAAGAGTAGCGTCCCGCATAGTGGTGTAACCGTGTGGTGATCGGCCCGTTGCTTGTGATGGGTGCGGTCACCGTGTGATCCTTCGAGAAAGCTCTTCTACTTCTGACTCGAAACGATTTGGAGGCACAACGATGACCGCTCCTCATATTATCGACCCTGCTGGCCTGCTTGGCGAGGCGTTGTCCCAGGCATCCCCGGATTTGATGCGTTCCTTGCTCCAGCACGTGATCAACGCGTTGCTATCAGCGGACGCTGATGCGGTGTGCGGGGCCCAGTGGGGTCAACAAGATCCGCAGCGCCAGGCCCAGCGCAACGGGTATCGCTACCGGCCCCTGGACACCAGGGTCGGCACCATTGACGTGGCGATCCCCAAGCTACGCTCAGGCACCTACTTTCCAGAGTGGCTGTTGCAGCGCCGCAAACGCTCCGAAAACGCCTTGATCACAGTGGTCGCTGACTGCTACCTAGCAGGAGTATCCACACGCCGCATGGACAAGCTCGTCAAAACCCTGGGGATCACAGGACTGTCCAAGTCCCAGGTCTCACGGATGGCAACAGACCTCGACGAACACGTGGACCAGTTCCGCAACCGGCCCCTCCACGATGCCGGGCCTTTCACCTTCGTCGCCGCTGACGCACTGACCATGAAAGTACGCGAAGGAGGACGCGTCGTCTCGTGCGCGGTTCTGGTTGCCACCGGAGTCAACAATGACGGACACCGCGAAGTGCTGGGGGTGCGCGTATCTACCAGTGAGACCGCTCCAGCCTGGAAGGAGTTCTTCGCCGACCTGGTCGCCCGAGGCCTGACCGGCGTGCGCCTGGTGACCAGTGACGCCCATCTGGGCCTGGTTGAAGCCATCGCCGCCAACCTGCCCGGAGCCACTTGGCAACGATGCCGCACCCACTACGCCGCTAATCTCATGTCGGTGACCCCCAAAGCACTATGGCCCGCCGTCAAAGCGATGCTGCACTCGGTGTACGACCAACCCGACGCAGCATCGGTCAACGCTCAATACGACCGGCTCTTGGACTACGTCCACGACAAGCTCCCCGCCGTGTGTGATCACCTCGATCAAGCCAGGGCAGACGTCCTCGCGTTCGCCTCCTTCCCAACCGGGGTGTGGACCCAGATCTGGTCCAATAACCCCAATGAACGCCTCAACCGCGAAATCCGCCGACGCACCGACACCGTGGGAATCTTCCCCAACCGACAAGCAATCATCCGCCTAGTCGGAGCCGTCCTCGCCGAACAAAACGACGAATGGGCCGAAGGCCGACGCTACCTCAGCCTCGACATCCTCACCAAATCACGACTCACACCACAACCCACCGGGCAGGAGGACACCCCACTCCAACTCAGCGCATAACCCAACCCGAAGGACACAAAACGATTACACCACTCCACAGTACTTGACCTGAGCAAGAGCACGTTCTACAGTTGACGCATAAGTTCAAGGAGGTTCGCATGACCGCTTACGACCACTCGTCGGGGTACACCTACGGCACCGATGCCGTCCCCACGTCTCCGCTCACACTCGAGGATCTACGCCAGATTGAGGCCGCCGCGCACGTCCAGCCCGGTGACGCAGAGCTGCTCGCGCGAGCAGAACCCATCCTGGCGCCGCATGCCATGGAAATGGTCGACACGTGGCGCGGGATTTTGGCTCAAAAGACCTACCTGGCAGCACATTCCGCGCATCCGGATGGACAGCCGAACCCCGAGTACGCGCAGGCGTCAAAGCCCCGATTCGCCCAGTGGATCATCGACATGTGCACGCGCGAGCGGGATCAGGCGTGGTTGGACTACCAGTACCTGATTGGAGCTCGACACATGACCGCGGCGAAGAACGCGGCGGATGGGGCGGACTCGACGCCATTCGTGCCTCTGCGCTACGTGCTCGCCTTCATCGCGCCGACTGTGGAGGTCGGGCACCGTCTCCTGGCGGAGGGCTTCGAGGGCGCAGAACTGGACGCTGTCCGTGACGCGTGGACTCGCGCTGTGACTGTCGCCGTGACAGTGTGGGCGTATGCCTACCGCGATCACCCCGAGCAATTCTGATCCGGCGCTCGCCACCTACGACTCCCCCATCGGCCGCCTCACGCTTGATAGCGGTGTATTCGTCTTTCGCACTCTCTGACTGCTCTCCCTGGAAGCCTCAGTGGCTTCCAGGGAGAGCTTTCTTTCTGGGTTATAGGACACTACGTGTTGCTGGTTGGGTGACTTTTCGGCTTTCTGGTGCGGGAAAGTCACTCTTTCAGTTGGTCGTGTTTGCCTCGTTCCTGTGAATACTGCATCGTGCTCTGTGTGTGGCTGCCCCATGATCCGTCACGGTAAGAAGTCAACAGGAGGTCCTTTGAAGATCGCGGGGGTAGAAGTCCGCTCATCATCAAGGACCTCGACCTCTACCCACAACCCCCGACCAATACCTGGTCACCCACACTAGTACCACCCAAACGAGGCAGGTACACGCTAGAGGACCGCGTTGCCGTCCACCGCTGCTGCATCGACCTAACCCTGCTCCAAATGGCCACAGGGCTGCGCGTAAGCGAAGCAAGAACTCTCATGTGGGACGACATCATCACCGACGACCAAAACCGCCCAGCGTGCATTATTCGGGCTGAAAACGCCAAGACAGGCACCACCCGCGTCGCGGCTCTCGTCGAGCCTGCGGTCTATGAGCACCTTACCCGTAGACGAGATGAAGTCGGTGGAGCCTACGTTGTGGGCGCACCGCTCAACCCAGACACCGAGTGGGACAGATACAACGCTCAGAAGGCTCTCAAGGCGTTCTACAAGGATCTGGCTCGCGACTGCGGAGTGCCTCTGCTGGAGACCCACCGCACCCACGTCTGGAGAACCACCCTCAACACCATGTACCGCACGGACGTAGACGCGCTACTGCGTGCTCGAACGCTCGGCCACTCGGTCGATGTGAACGCACAGGCATACTCAGACCTGTCAGACCTCACAACGCTGTACGAGGCAGCCCGAGCACGGCGTAGGGAGGAAAGGTAGTCCCTACCTTATTCCCTATCTTTCGTGAGGATATGCCGGTAACTTCAAGTATCTTTAGGGAAGGATAAGGGGACGGTTACCGCACAATATCAACGATTACTTGGCTGTATCTCACTGTTTCATTAAAAAGAGATGCAGACCCCGGAGGTCGCAGGTTCAAATCCTGTCCCCGCAACGGATAACTCCCGATAGCTTAGCTATCGGGAGTTTTTTTATTCCCTAAAACCCGTACTCCCGCCGACCTGTCTCCTTCTGCTGTCCTCCCGTCACCTTCCGACCGCCGGTCTGCCTTCTTTCGCCACCTTCCTGCACCTTTCCTGTCGGCGACCTGTCTTCATTTGCCGCCTACTTTTCTTCTTCTTGTGCTACCTTTCTGCCGCCTGCTGGGCGGCTTTCTTTATATCTCCTGCCTCTCCGTATCTCCTGCCTTCTGTAATCTGCGGAGGGGGTCTTCTGAACCTTGTCGGGGCGGTGCTTCGGGGAGACTGATGGGGGGGGGCAGCCTGCTGCCCCTTCCGGGGTGCTTGAGGTGGATCTTTCGGCCTCTCGAAACCCCTCTTGAAACCTCCTCACGGAATTTCATAGAACCGTCGTGAAAGTACCCTGGACTGGTTTCGGAACGTCTCCCGATGCGTCTTTCGAGGTATTCCTCAGTCCGTCTATCGGGGCTTCAAGCGGGTGTGCCCATGGGGGTGGTGGAGTCACTTCCGAGCGGTTGCTGGAGGGTGGTTACGCCTTCTTGAGACGCTGCTTTTGAGCTCCTTGAAAGGGGATCTGAAAGGGGTCCTGAAGGGGGCTCTGGGGCGGGTCTCAAGAGCGTGATGAGGGGTCCGATAGGATGCCTGGGTGGGGGAGTGGCGAGAGGGCTGTTTTTGCCTCAAAGTGCATTCTCAAAGTGGAATATGCGAAAGGTGCCTATATTCCGGGCTTGGAAATTACCCGTTTTGCCCCGGAATTCCGCGGTTTTTGGCAAAAATTGGGCTTCGAGTGCAACAATTCACTCTGAAAGTGATTGTAATCACATACGAAACATTCAAGTTAATTGTAGAGTTTTTTGAAACTCTTTCAAAAAACGCTCAAAAACCCCGGAAAATCAAGGAAAAATAGCCCATTCAACCTCTACTTGAGGGTGATTCAAGTTAAACTAGAAGCTTAGAAAAAGCTCTTGTTAAGATTGAATCTTGTTCGATACCCAAAAATAGCCCCAAAAAACCGCTGGAAAAGGCTTTTTGACCTGGTAGCTTTGAGTACGTGGTCACCGCGGTCCGCCGCGTAGCTCTCCGAAATGAATACTGCAGCCCTCCATCACATGAGGACGTCCCCGCAACACACACGGGACGGTTACTGGACTTGCTCCATGCGGCATCACATTCGCAGGCCGACCGCCTATAGGCTTCTCACCTATAGACCACCTATCACTCAACCACTCTCGGGCGTTCGCGCCCCACGAAACACCAACAACGAGGACAACCCATGGCACTTCGCCCCCGCACCGTTAAGGCTGGCTCTCTCGCAGCCATCGCCGTACCCTCCGTGCTCGGTAGCACCCTGGTAGCACCCGCTTCCGCATTCGCACCCGTCGTTCAGGACATCCCCGGCGCAGCTACCCAGGCTCCGAAGTCCCTGTTCACCTCCACCGTGCAGCCCACCCTCTCGCAGGTTGCTGTGCAGATCCGCCAGCAGGCAGAACAGGCAAAGCAGACTCAGCAGGCTCCCGCAACGACCGCGGTTCAGCCCATCCAGAAGACCTACACTGCTCAGGTAACCCAGCCTGCCCAGCATGCGACCCCCTCGGCTACTTTCCAGCCCGCGCAGACTGCACAGGCTACCCGGGCAGCATCCGGTGTGGCGGCAACCCGCACCAACCAGACCTTCCTGTCGTACACCTCCCCGGCTGGTACCACCTCGCAGTACCACGTCTACGCTGAGGGTGTGGACTTCTCCAAGCCCGTTGGCGTGGTCTTCTACTTCGACGGCGACTACTGGCGTAATGACCAGTCCAAGGTCTACGACCCCTCCGGTGAACTGGCTCAGATGGCAGCATCCGCAGCGGCACAGAACATGCTGTTCGTGCCCGTCATCTCCCCGGACGGCAACCGTTACGATGCTGGCGTGAGCTGGTGGGAAGACATGGAGCGTAACGGCGAGTTCTTCCGTTCCTTCGCTTCCTCCTTCATCGCGGCTAACGGCGTGGACTCCTCCAACGTGTGGACCATGGGCTACTCCGGTGGCGCTGAGTTCATCACCTACGAGCTGAACACCAAGCCCCAGACCTGGCGCAATGGCGGCGGCTCCATTATGGTCGCTGGCGGCGGCCTGGACGAGGGTACCCCCTCGGCTGCGCTGAAGTCCCAGCCCATGTTCTGGTACGCAAACTCGAACGACGGTACCGGTGAGACCTACCCGCAGACCTGGAGTGCACGAGGCGCCGTTGAGGGAGGCTACAACGCCTACCGCAACGCCGGCTACACCAACGCTTCCGCGACCGTTCTGAACGGTTCGGGCCACTTCGACTACAACTTCTCGCAGATTCTGAGCAACTCGCTCTCCAAGGCCAAGGCAACCGCCGCTCCCAGGGTCGAGCAGAAGACCGAACAGAAGGCTGAGCAGAAGCAGCAGGACACTCAGCGTGCCCGCACCATGAGCTCCGCAACCTACCAGAGCTACACCTCCCCGGCGGGCACCACCTCCCAGTACCACGTGTACGCGAACAACCTGGACTACTCCAAGCCCGTTGGCGTGGTCTTCTACTTCGACGGCGACTACTGGCAGCGTAACGAGTCCAAGGTCTACACCCCCGACGAGGGCATGCTCGCGGCAATGGGCAAGATCGCTAACGCCCGCAACATGGTCTTCGTGCCTATTATCTCCCCGGACACCAACGCATCCGGCAACGGCATCACCTGGTGGGAAGACACGAACACCAACGGTGAGTTCTTCCGCTCCTTCGCTTCCTCCTTCATCGGCCAGAACAACCTGGACGCTTCCCAGGTGTGGACCATGGGCTACTCCGGTGGCGCTGAATTCATCACCTACGAGCTGACCGACCACAACACCGCATGGCGTAACGGCGGCGGCTCCATCATGGTTGCAGGCGGCGACTCGGACGGCTCTGTGGACGCTGATGCAACCACCAAGGGTCTGCCCATGTACTGGTGGGTTGGCGCGAACGACACCTCCGGTAACACCTACCCCGTCACCTGGAGCGCACGTGGCGCAGTCGAGTCCGGCTACAACGCATACCTGGGCGCTGGCTTCTCCGACGCCCGCGTGAAGCTGATTGACGGCTTCAGCCACCACGACTACGACCTGCCGCACATCCTGGCGTCCTCCCTGGACTTTGCTGGTAAGACCCCCGCACTGGGCTACCGCGACCTGTCCGACTCGGACCCGAACTACAACGAGATTAGCTGGAACTCTGATCACCGCATCATGCTCGGCTTCGCGGACGGCACCTTCCGCCCGAACGCATCGGTCAACCGCGCGCAGCTGGCAACCTACCTGTACCGCGTGGCTGGTCGCCCCGCCGTGAACGCACCGGCTGTTTCGCCGTTCAGCGACGTTCCGGTCAACCACCCCGCGTACAAGGAAATTTTCTGGCTGAGCCAGCAGGGCATCAACGGTAGCGACTTCCGCCCCCTGGAGGCCGTCACCGAGTCCACCATGGCTGAGTTCATGTACCGTGCAGCTGGCTCCCCGGCACAGGACCAGGGCGGCTACGCGTCCCAGGCTCTGGCGTGGGCAGCCTCCAACGGTATCGGTACCGGTTCTACCTCTTCGGATGCGGTCACCCGCTCTGCGATGGCAGGCTACCTGTACATCTACGCGAACTAAGGCTCGCATCCCTTAACGCATAAAGATCCGCCCCGTTCCTAAAGTTCAGGAACGGGGCGGATCTTTTGAGGTTTAGCTCAAGAAGCTAGGCGCTAGACCAGGCTTGAGAATCCCAGGCTTAGAGAGTCTGGGTGGGAGCTTCCACAGCCAGGGGAGCCGGAGCAGCCGGAGCGTTCTTTGCCTTCAGAGCGGCCAGGCGAGCGTCCAGCTCGGTCTCGCGCTCCATCTGGTCCAGGGTGTTGAACTGAGCGTCCAGGGAGGAAGCTGCCAGCTCCTGCTGACCGATGACGCGTGCCTCTTCGCGGCGAACCTTCTCTTCGAAGCGGCTCATCTCGCTGGTCGGGTCCAGAACGTCGAACGCCTTCAGAGCGTCGTTCACCTGGGTCTGAGCTGCTGCAGTCTTCTGACGTGCGGTCAGCTCATCACGCTTGTACTTGACCTCTTCAAGCTTGGAGCGCATCTTCTCCAGGCCGTCCTTGAGCTGGTTGACAACCTGAGTCTGAGAAGCCAGCTGAGGCTCAACAGCCTGTGCAGCCTTCTCAGCCAGCAGCTGCTTGTTCAGAGCGATCTTAGCGAGGTTGTCGAACTTGTCAGCGTTGGCAACGTCGCCAGCTGCGCGGAATTCATCAGCCTTGTTAGAAGCTGCCAGAGCCTTGGTGCCCCATTCCTGAGCGGCCTTGACGTCCTCTGCGTGGTCCTTCTCGAGCAGACGCAGGTTGCCGATGGTCTGTGCTACTGCAGCCTCCGCCTCGCGGATGTTGTTGGTGTAGTCACGAACCATCTGGTCCAGCATCTTCTCCGGGTCCTCAGCTGCATCAATCAGGGCGTTGATGTTTGCCTTAGTGAGCTGTGCAATACGGCCGAAGATGGTCTGCTTAGCCATAATCTCCTACTTTCTGTTCACGGGCTGCGGGGGAGCACTACGCTCCTCGTGAGCCGTGCCCGTATAACTAATTATGTGGCAGATTTCTGGGTGCATGCTGTGAAAATGATGCACGCCTGATTTCTGTTACCTAAACTTTTGGTAAATTGCCTCGGGTGTTTTCCGACTGGGGAAAAACCGGTGAGGTAAGCTACGTGCCCCGCCGGTCAGACTGTAGAAAAATCTGCAGAAACCGACCGGCAGGATCGCCAGCACCGGCAGGACAGCCAGTGCGGAGGCGGTTAGAAGCTGCCGCCGTCACCGCCGCCGCTACCCCAGTCGCCACCGCCGCTGAAGCCGCCGCCCCAGCTGCCGCCGCTACTACCGCCACTGCTGTGGCCGCCGCTGCTACCCCAGCTGCTGGTGCCGGAGTTCATTGCGGTCATCAGAGCGCCCAGCAACAGACCCTTCGCCAGGTCGCCGCCGAAGCCGCTACCGCCGCGGTTGTTCTGGTTGTTGTAGTAGTTGCCGACCTCGCTCTGAGCGCGGTTCTGCGCGTCGGTTGCCTTCTGGATAGCCATATTGGCTTCCTTCATGGCGTTCAGCGGATCCGAAGAAGCCAGGCGCTGTGCCTGACCCAGGTGACGCTCCGCCTCAGAAACAGCGGTCAGGGTCATCGGGCCCACCGCAGCGCGGCGGTTATTGATGTAGCTACGCGCACCGTTCACGGCAGCGTAGGCAGAACGCATCGTACGGTCCAGGTTCTGCGACGCCGCACGAGAACGCTCGCGGGTAGCACGCATATTCGTCATGGCCTTATCCAGCTCAGCGGAGAGCTGATGTAGCTGGTTCGCCAGAGTCAGCGGGTCATTCGGGCGAGCCGAAGCACTCTGGTTGACCTGGTTGAGCACCGCCTCCATACCGGCGGCGACCGCACCCAAATCATCGCGACGCTGAGAAGCAGCGAGGCTCTTCGCCTCAGCCACGTCACGCTGAATGCTCAGCAGGTCGGTGCTCAGACCCAACTGAGCCTGCTCCAGCTCCTGTGAGCGGGTATTCACAGCCGCACCCAGCGCCTGAATTTGCGAGGCGGCTTCCTCCGCGGTGCGCAGGTGAGCAACCGCCTCCGAACGTGCCGTAGCAATGGTCGCCTGAGCCTTCTCAACCTCAGCAGCGCACAGCACCATGTTCGACTCCAACAGGGCAGGAGTCTTCGAAATGGGCTCCAGTGCGCTGGGCAGGTAACGTTCCCTCATCGCGTGGTACTGGGCGGTAATCTCTTCCACCGAAGCACGCAGCTGCGGCAGACGCTGAGCCAGAGCCTCAATAGCTTGGGGTGCCTCCTGCTCCAAGTTGCGCAACTGAGCCAGCTTAGCGTCCTGTTCCTGAGCGATACGGGTAACTTCCTGAGAGTTATCAATAATCTCAGTCAACCAGGCACGCTGCTCGGCCTCAGTGTCGGGAATGCTATCGGTCAGAAGCTGCTGACGCTGGAAGGACTTACGCATCAGATCCTCAGCGCGTGCAATCTCCTGAGCAAACTCGGCGACCTGCTGGTCGCTGTACTGTGCACGCGCAAAATCCAGTTCCTGCTTCGCATGGCTCATCGTCGTATCAGCCTGAAGCAGGGCGCTACCGGCGCGAGTGCGCAGCTCCTCCAGCGGAACCTCCGGGATGGGGGAGTAGTTACGAGGCGCACCGTAGGAACGCTGAGGCTGCTGCTGAGCGTTCTTCTTCTTGCGGCGACGGTACATCGCGTAACCACCAGCACCAACAGCTACCGCCGCACCCACACCGAGCACACCGGTCACCACACCGGAAGAGCTACCGCCCTTCTGAGCCTCAATACCCTCAACCGCAGCAAGAGCTGCACCCGCATAGTCGCTGTTCTGCAGCTTCGGCTTAATGTAGTTCTGGTACACCTTCGTCTGCTGATCGCTCGAAAGAGTCTTGGTGCTACCTGCCAAGAAATACGCCTGGCGGGACTCGGTCGCAATTACCAGCACCACATCGGCAGAACCCCAATTGTTCTTCGTGGCAAGCGCCTTCGTCCAGCTCGAAGAAGTAGACGGGTTCTCGAACTTATCAATGGTCACCACGTGCAAATCCACGTTGTACTTCTTCGACAGATTCGAAATCTTAGATTTCAGGGTAGCGGTATCACCCAAAGAGTTCGTGGAATCGTACACGGTGGTGCCCGTAATCTGCATCGGGTCAGCAGCCTGCGCTGAGGTGCTCAAAAATGCAGAACCAGCCGGCAAAACCACCGGGGCACAAGAAAGACCTGCCGCCAGCACTGTGGCACCCAAGATAGTGCGCAGGCGAGGGCGTGCGGGACGAATCTGACGCGCAAAGGCGTGCTCGGTCATGGTCTTTCCTCCGTTGTCGTGAAGTATGAACGGACCTGCACTTCACGGCGTGCTTGAACATCGCACACCTTAGTGCTGGTCACATTATTAGTGTAGCGGTGGCATAGCCACACAGACGCACAGATACGAGAATATTGCGCCGCTGTTTGCCGACCGTTTACCGACTTCCCAGGTTTTATACAGAAAAGCCGGTATACAGGAAAGCCGGTATACAGGAAAGCCGGGGTCTAGCCTCACGCCAGACCCCGGCCCACCGGCTATTCAGTTAGTTAGCGCCGACGGGCAATCTTCAGATTGCTCATCAGGTGCTCCACTACCTCCGCGGCATCAACATCGTGGATACTCTGTGCTATGCCGTTCACCACCTGAACCCGCGAAGACGAGGCGAACATCCAGCCTAAGAACTGCACAGTATTCAGCAACCTAGAACTGCGATCTGCCTGCTCCCGCATCTGCGACCACAGGATGCGGGGGACCGGCACGTCACGACCCCTATACTCCCGGGAGCTAGCGTGAGCCTCCAGAAGCTCAGCGAGCGCCTCAATATTTTCGGTCAGCTCCTTCAAATCCTCATCTGCGGCAGAGGAGCCGACGTAATACCGTTCAACCAGGCTCAAAGGCATGTAGCCGCTACAGCTACTCACCCACGCCAGCTTCAAACGCAGATTCTGCAGACGAAGCACCTGCTTCAGAAGTCTCGAATGGGTGCGCAACACCGACAGCGGCATGGAAGATAGCCTCTTCTCCTCCGAAAGCAGACCCTCGAAGGAACCTTCCCCGGAAAACGCCTTATACGGATCCGAGACGCCCATTAGAAGTACCGGTCCCTCGTAGTGAACGAACGCCAGAACCTCGGGAACACTCGAGAGGGAACGGATGCGCTCGCCAATGGTCGGAAGATCCTCCCCATCGGGGGCGTACTGTTCGCGGCTGAACATCAACGTCTGGATAGGCTGCTCGGCAAGGTCGGGCGAGTCATGAGCAAGCGCTCGCAAATCGGTCACAACCTCCGCCAGAACGCCGTCCTGCTCAACCTGCAGAAGCTCCTGGAGAAGCTCAATGACAGAGCGCGCCTGCAAGCTCAAGACCGCAGCGCAGAACTCCGCATCCTGAAGCTCAAGACGCACCTTCTCCAGGCGCTCTTCCAGCGTGGACTGCACGCCCTTGAGCTCAAACTCGCTCAGCTGTTCCGGACGGAGCATACGGTGCGTACCATCCTCGCCGGGACGGTAGAAAAGCTCGCTAAACTCCAACGTAGACTGCACACCCTTCAACGCCCGCTCTCGCAACTCGGGCAGAACGTCAAAGGCGACTTCGGTCATCTCATTCCAGACCTTGGCCTCATCGATCTTCGAATCCTTACGAGCAGTCTTCTTCCATGTCTCGGCAAGCTGCATAGCGCGGTCAAACTCGCTCAGTTCCACAAAAGCCGCCAGCTTCTGCGCGCTCTCACGCAGATAACGCACCGCGTAGAGACGGTCACTCAAAGAATCCGGGAGAGTATCCTCCAACAGACGCCAACGGAAGGTGCGCTCAAAGCACTCCTCGGTCAGGCTAATGACGGCGGCGCTCAAAGAGAGCGCGTGGTCGCGGGCAAAAGCGAAAGAGCCCGGGGCATCCGCCAGACGAGGCAGGGACGTATAGAACTCCAGCGCCCCGCTCAGCTTCAGCCGAGATACCCGGATGGTCTCTTCCAGCTCGGCGGCAAGCACCGCGCGGTCAGCCTGGGCAGTCTCCTTGAAGCTGTGCAGCGGAGACACCTGCGCACGCTCCAGCGTCTGCAGGTTCATGACCGCACGCATGAGATAGTTCTCAAGAATATCGACCTGCTGCAGGCGCGGACGCTGATTCAGCGGAACATGATTCTCCTGCGTACCGACCAGCAGATGCTGCGGCACACCGCTAATCGACGGCAACGCAAAGACTTCATCCTCAGATTTACTGACAGAAAGCACCATGGGGTAGCGGCTACGCTGCGCGTTCTCTAGAGGGGGAATGAGCTTGAAGTTGGTGCTCAAAGAGAAATGGTCGGAGGGCGCCGGGTTACTCTGTGCCGGGTTACTCTTGGGAGCCTGCTGGGCGGCCTCCTGCTGCGGGCGCTCTTCAGGCTGCGCCGGGGTGTTCTGGGTCATGCTCTGCTGCACCTGGCTTTCTGCTGAATGGTTTTGCGTCGAATGGGTCTGTATCGAAGAACCGGAGATACCACCGGCCTGCATCGGCTCCAACGGCGAAGGTGCAGCCACCGGCTGAGGAGGCTGAGGTGAGGCAGTGTGAGGCGAGGCAGTGTGAGGCGAAGGCGCCTGAGCCTGCTGACTCTGCTGAGTACTATGACCCGGCTGAGCACTATTACCCGGCTGCGCCTGTTGAGCACCATTACCCGGCTGTGCCGGCTTCGGCTGGTAGTGCATCGGGTAGCTCACCGCGCCCTGTACTTGCTGATTGGGTGCCTGGTGAGGGGGAACCTGCTGATTCATCGCCTGGTTCTGCTGTTGCTGCTGCTGTTGCAATACCTGCCGTCTAATCTCACGCGCACGACGGCGCGACGGGCTCAACGACGCAAACAACGCCACCACCGCGCAGATCAGTACAAACAAAAGTAGCGCGTACAGGCGGGTTGCGCCGTCCAGCGAAGATGCCACCGCCGGTAGGGTCGGCAGCGTGCCAAGAAGAGCGAAAACAGCAGAAATAATCCTCATGACTTCACCATAACCCAGCTAAATCCCGGGTGCTCGCAACGCCGTTGCCTTACCGCATACTAAAAGGGAAGTAGCCGGGGTACCGGGTGCTCTCCGCCAGTGCTTCCCGCATCCGCCTCACAATTAAAAGACGATGCGGCGTGCGCCCCATGTAGGGGCTCACGCCGCATCAATCATCACTCAACTCATTATCACACCCGGGCCGGTCCTCACACCGACCCTTCGGGACATACTGGGGATTCTCGCCCCTCCCGGTGCAGGGCTCTCATCTCCCGCCCCGGAAAACTATCAAACTCTATACGCTACCTACCGGCAGTCAGTGCGTGGGTAGCCATCTGCTGAGCCAGCTCGGAGGCCTTTTCCGCACGATGACGGCGGTACACCATTCCCGAGCAACACGCCACAATACCCGCACCAATACCGATGGAGCTTGCCAAGACCGCACAGAAAATCAGGGTTCCGATCATCATGGGTTTCTCCTTTGCCTTTGTCCTTTGCCTTTGTTCTCGGCTCTATGTGCCTTCAACATTACGGACTGACCCTGTGTTCAAGCTGTGTACCAAGAAGCATCATGCTGTGTAAACCGTGGAGAAAAACTGGGCGCTTTAAAAGAGAAACATGAGAGCGAGTAGCGAACAAAGCCCCAAAACAAACTAGCCGTCGGGCAAATCTCCGGGTATCTCAGACCCGCGAATCAGCTGCCGATGAAAGGGTGTGAGGAAAATTCCCAGGGAACTCCCCGATAACCAACAGCAAAAAAATATAGAACGCCATAAAACACCCTCTACAGTAGAAAGATAGCGTGCGCCCAGGGTGAGGCACACGCGCGACTCTAGGAGAACTTATGACTCAGAACAACGGATGGTCTTACGGCGGCAATGACGGCGTCACGGATGCAACCCGTCCCCTGCAGAACGTGAACGGACAGGCAAGCTACCAGCCCGCAAACCAGCAGCAGGGTCAGAACGCATACCCGCAGGCATACGCCTCTCCCGGATACACCTACCCCCAGGCGGCGGCTGCTCAGGTCGCTTCGGCACAGTCTGCACCTCAGAACACCGATAACAACAAGCGTTACGGTGCCGGTGTTGTGCTCACCGCAGCTCTGCTCGCAGCCCTCGTTGGCGGCGGCGTTGGCGCGGGCGTCGGAGGCGGCATCGCAGCATCGAACAACAGCTCCTCCAGCGCTTCCTCGCGCGGCTCCGTCAGCTCCAATATCAGCAACTCCTCCACCGTGGCAGGCGTAGCAGAAACCGCGAAGAAGGTCCTGCCCTCTACCGTGACCATCGTTGCTTCGAACGGCTCCTCCTCCGGCGGCGGTAGTGGCGTTATCCTCGACAAGGAAGGCCACATCCTCACCAACCACCACGTGGTTACCCTCGAATCTTCCAGAGAAGCATCCACCATTGAGGTGCGCCTGAGCGACGGCACCGTACGCACCGCAACCGTGGTGGGCCTGGACTCTGCCGCTGACCTGGCGGTCCTGAAGATTAACCCCTCCGGCCTGGACCTGCAGCCCATCACCTGGGGTGACTCCTCCAAGCTGGTCTCCGGCGAGGTAGTGGTTGCCCTCGGCGCGCCGTATCGTCGTAGCGAATCGGTAACCTCCGGCGTGGTCTCGAACGCAAACCGCGTGCAGCCTGCCGATGCGAAGGGCCAGAACTACATCCCCATGGTTCAGGTTGACGCTCCCATCAACCACGGTAACTCCGGTGGCCCGCTGGTGAACCTCAAGGGCGAACTGGTCGGCATTAACGCGCAGGGCCAGGCAAGCCAGGATGGCGGCACCGCCGACGGTATGGCGTTCTCCATTACCTCCAACTACGCCAAGCGCATCTCCTCCGAGATCATCGCCAAGGGTAAGGCAACCCACGGCTACCTGGGCGCGAGCGTGAAGAACAGCCCCGCGGACACCGGCTCGGGCTCGTCCAAGCTCATCCCCGGTGGCGTTGAAATTGCCTCGGTAGAATCTAACAGCCCCGCCGCGAAAGCAGGCCTGCGATCCGGCGACGTCGTGATTGAAGCCGACGGTCACGCCGTGACCAAGAGCGACGAGCTTAACGGTACCGTGCGTGCCGCGGCAGCAGGCTCTGATCTGAAGCTGAAGATTAAGCGCGGCTCCTCCACCCATGACATCACCGTGACCCTGGGCGACGCCGACAGCCAGAAGTAACCCCTCGCGTCTGAACTAGCAGCGCGGTGCAGCTGAGAAACACCCGCTCAGCTGGGACTGCTTAGTTAGCCTAAACAACGCGCACAATAAAGATGCTCCCACCCCATACTCGGGGTGGGAGCATCTTGCATTAGTAAGACAGAACTATAGTGATACTGCAGAGCGGGCGGGCTAAGCGTCCTTGAGGACCTCTCTCACACGCCTCTGCAAAGCCGGGACAACCTCCTGCTCGAACCACGGGTTCTTCGCCTGCCACCTAAAATTCAGCGGCGAAGGATGCACCAGCGGCAGAAACTTAGGAAGATAAGACTCCCACGCACGAACCGTCTCCGTCAGGTTCTTCTGCGCCTTTGGGGCGTGCACACCATCCAGGTAGTGCTTCTGAGAGTAAGCCCCCACCAGCAGAATCAGCTGAACGTTCGGCATGAGATCCAGAAGCTGCGGATGCCACTTCGGCGCGAAATCCTTACGCGGCGGGTTATCGCCGTGCGCGCCCTTACCGGGGTAATAGAAATCCATTGGTAGCAGCGAAATCAGGTCGGGGTCATAGAACTGCTCATCCGACACGCCCATCCACTCGCGCAACTTCACGCCGCTCGGGTCATTCCACGGGATACGGCTCTCCTGCGCGGTGCGTCCAGGCGCCTGACCAATCACCACAATACGAGCATGAGGGGAGGCTGAAAAGACCGGCGCCCAGCCCTGTTCCGTAAACTCCCTATTCTGCGGATCCAAACGAATCTGCTCAGCCAGGGGAGGGGCTGTCTCCAGAATCTGCTGAACCAGATGCTCCGGCAGATTATGGTGTGTTGCAGCCATGCTAGATGGCGCCTCCCTCAAAACCGTTCTGGCGCCACGCCTCAAAAATCGCAATGGACGCAGAATTAGCCAGGTTCAGCGAACGGCGGCCCGGCTTCATCGGAATCTTCACCCGCTCGCTCACGTGCGGGTCCTGCTGAACCTCAGCGGGCAGACCCACCGACTCCGGGCCAAACATGAACACGTCACCGGGACGGTACTCAATATCCGCGTATGAGGTCGATGCAGTCGTCGTAAACGCAAAAACACGCTCCGGAGCCAGAGCCTCCCACGCATCCTCAAGGGTCTCATGCACCGTCACCACCGCCAGGTCGTGATAATCCAGACCCGCGCGGCGCAGATGCGCATCATCAAAGTTAAAACCCAGCGGCTTCACCAGGTGCAGCTCAGCGCCAGTAATCGCCGCCAAACGGATAGCGTTGCCGGTATTGCCGGGAATCTCAGGGGTATAGAAAAGAATCTTGAACACGTTCCTAAGTGTACCGCGCAGCCTACAAACAGCCCTCGAACAGCCCCGCACGTCCCGGGGGAGTAGCGCTCGCCAACCCAGCCGCAGGTGAACACGCCTAGAAGAGCGCGGATAGAGCGCGATAAAATAAGCGAGGCGAAAAACCGCCCAACAATCCAGCAGGAGGAACCATGAGCGCAGAAACCAACCGTCAGAACGGCCGCGTCTACCTCGACCACGCCGCCACCACCGACGTACTGCCCGCCGCCATCGACGCCATGGTCGAACAGATGCGCAACGGCGGCAACCCCTCCTCCCTTCACGCCGTAGGACGCGACGCCCGCGCCACCGTCGAATACGCCCGCGAACGCATTGCTCGCGCAGTCGGTGCCGACCCCGCCGAGGTTATTTTCACCTCCGGCGGCACCGAAGCGGACAACCTCGCCGTCAAGGGCATCTACTGGAAGCGCCGCGAAGAAGATCCGCAGCGCACCCGAATTCTCGTCTCCTCCATTGAGCACCACGCCGTGGAAGAAACCTGCGAATGGCTCGAAAAGGCAGAAGGCGCGCAGCTCGAATGGATCCCTGTAGACGAGCACGGTAGCGTCAACCCGCAGACCGTCCGCGAACTCATCGAAAAGAACCCCGAAGACGTCGCACTCGTCACCGTCATGTGGGCGAACAATGAGGTCGGTACCGTACAGCCCATCCCCGAGATCGCCGCTATCGCCGCAGAATACGGTATTCCCGTGCACTCGGACGCGGTGCAGGCATTCGGCGCGGTGCCCATCGACTTCCACGCCAGCGGGGTGGCGACCCTCGCAATCTCCGGCCACAAAATCGGTGGTCCCATGGGCATCGGTGCGCTCGTTGCAACCCGCGCCGTGCAGATGACCCCCGTCCTGCACGGAGGCGGCCAGGAACGCTCCGTACGCTCCGGCACCATCGACGCACCCGCCATCGCAGGTTTCGCAGAGGCTGCCGTGCACTCGGTACAGCACCTCGAAGAAGAAGCCGCCCGCATCGCCGCGCTACGCAACGAACTCGTCGCGGCAATTAGCGCGCTCATCCCGCAGGCGCACCTGAGCGGCGAAAACCCGCTCACCGAAGAATACCCCGGCCAGAAGCGACTGCCCGGTAACGCCCACTTCACCTTCGAAAACGCAGAAGGTGACACCCTGCTCTTCCTGCTGGACATGCAGGGCATCAGCAGCTCCACCGGCTCCGCCTGCAACGCCGGGGTGACCCGCCCCTCCCACGTGCTCATGGCAATGGGAATGGACGAAGACACCGCCCGCAGCGCCCAGCGCTTCACCCTCGGTCACTCCACCACCGGAGCCGATATTGCGCGCCTCATCGCGGCACTACCCGCCGCCTACGAACAGGCAGCAAAGGCGGGGCTGACCTCGCAGCTGCCGGACGCCTCCCGCTGGCACTAGAAAACCAGAAGAGAAGACACCCAACCGCCCTCAGCCTGCAATCTCAGCGTTCGCTGAGGGCTGGCTGAGGGTGCACTGCCCAATATCCCGCCGAGCCCCTGCGTACAATGGGTAGCTACAGTAACGGAAAGTCCGCCCACACCAACAAGGCGTACTTTTCTGGAAGGCTCAACACAACAGAAGGATAGGCAGTGAAAATTCTTGCAGCTATGAGTGGCGGCGTTGACTCCGCAGTCGCCGCAGCCCGCGCCGTAGAAGCAGGACACGAAGTAGTCGGCGTTCACCTCGCCCTATCCCGCATGCCCGGCACCCTGCGCACCGGCTCCCGCGGCTGTTGCACCCTCGAAGACTCCATGGACGCCCGCCGCGTCTGCTCCCAGCTGGGCATCCCCTTCTTCGTCTGGGACTTCTCAGAACGCTTCAAAGAAGACGTCGTCGACGACTTCATCTCCGAATACGAAGCCGGACGAACCCCCAACCCCTGCATGCGCTGCAACGAAAAGATCAAGTTCGCCGCGCTCCTCGAACGCGCCCTCGCGCTCGGCTTCGACGCCGTGGTGACCGGCCACTACGCCCGCGTCATCACCACCGAAGACGGCAACCGCGAACTGCACCGCGCCGCCGACTGGGCCAAGGACCAGTCCTACGTGCTCGGTGTGCTCACCCACGAACAGCTCAAGCACGCCTGGTTCCCCCTGGCGGACACCCCCTCCAAGGCACAGGTACGCGCGGAGGCGGCAGAGCGCGGCTTCTCCGTGGCGAAGAAGCCGGACTCCTACGACATCTGCTTCATCCCCGAAGGTGATACCCGCGCCTGGCTGGGTGACCACATCACAATGCGCCCCGGCCTCATCAAGGACACCCACGGTGAGGTGCTCGGCGAGCACCCCGGCGCGCAGGCATACACCGTAGGCCAGCGCAAGGGCCTGGCACTGGGCCGCCCCGCCGCCGACGGTAAGCCCCGCTTCGTGCTGGAGGTGCGTCCCAAGGAAAACGAAGTCATCGTCGGCTCCCGCGAGCTGCTTGCCGTGCACGAAATACGCGGTATCCGCGCCACCTGGGCGGGCGTACCCGTGGAACAGGCGGCACGCTTCCTGGAAGAGCCCGCACAGCTGGGCGCCCGCAGCGAAGAGTTCGAGGTTACCGCACAGGTGCGTGCGCACGCTGACCCGGTCCGCGCCAAGGCATACATGACCTGGGCACCCGACCCCGAAGCTGAAGAAGAAGGCGCGCTACGCCTGGAAACCGTAGTGCGCCTGTTGGATCCGCTCTCCGGCGTGGCACCGGGACAGACCATGGTGCTCTACCAGGGCACCCGCGTGCTGGGTCAGTCCACCATCGCCCGCGCATACTCGCTGGACCGCGAAGATATTCAGGAAACCCTGTCTGCTGGCGCCTCTACCAGCGCCGAATAATTGCACCGCCTCGCCGCATCGAATAGCCGCGCACCCCGCTATTCCTAGCTGTTGCCGCAACAGCCTACTTGAACGCAACGCACAGAAGACCACAACCGAACTGAGGAGAGACCGATGATCCCCGAAAACACGTCCTGCGAATTTGACCCCCACGCCACCTCCATGGGCGATGAAGTCGCACCGGAGGTTTACGAGGAGCTCTTCGCCATGCGCCGCTCCATCGACAACTTTGATGCGGCGCTGGTGCACATCCTCGCGGAGCGTTTTCAGGCAACTAAGCGCGTGGGCATCCTGAAGGCTGAGCACAACCTGCCCGCCGGCGACCCCGGCCGTGAAGAGGCGCAGATTGCTCGCCTGCGTGCCATGGCGAAGGAATCCAGCCTGGACCCGGAATTCGCGGAGAAGTTCCTGAACTTCATCATCTCTGAGGTGATTCGCCACCACGTGCGCATCGCGAACGAGCACGCTGACCATGACGAAGAGACTGAAAAGTCTGAAAGCTAAGAGCCTGAAAAGCTAAGACTTTCTGAGAGCTCTGCTCTCATCCGTGCTGAGCCTCCATCAGCAGAGCTTCGATCTGCCCGTACTTTTCCCTAACCTGCCTTAACCTCACCCGTTTATGCTCCCTCAATCTTCCTCCCGCCAGAATGCCCGCACCGAGCCAGTGCCGGAGCGCCTGCTACTGCCCGGTGAGTACCGCGCCCCCGAAGGGGACGAACTGACCGAGCAGGACCTTGCCGCGCTCGCTACTGAGCGTCCGCTAGTGCGTGCCAGCGGTCGGGGCGATTTTCCCGGCGATGATTTGGCTGAGGCGATGTCCCGTGTAGAAGGCGAGCTGGGTGCCCCGCACCTGCCGTTCCTGCCGCATCTGCCGGCGCTGGGCTGGCGGAGTACCCCGCTGGCACGCACCCTGGCGGTGTGCGAGGGACTTGCCTTTGACGGCGCCTCGTTTGGCTGGCGCATGGTGCATAGCGGCGGCAGGGGAGCGCGCGAGTCTGCCCTGGCGCAGGACCGTCTGCTCTCCGATATCAATCTTCTAGCTGATCGCGTGGGCGCGCAGAAGAAACGTTTTGGCTCAGGACAGGACACCGCCCCGGTGTATAAGATTCAGCTGGTTGGTCCGCTGACTCTTGCCGCGAGTATCTACCTACCCGGTGGCGAGCGTGCCATCAGCGATGCAGGGGCGAGCCGTGACCTGCTGGAATCGTTCCTGGAAGGCCTGGAGCGTTGGGCGGAGTCTCTGCGTGAGGCTCTGCAGGCTCCCCAGGCGCTGATTGCCGTGCAACTGGACGAATCGGAGTTTCAGCGTCTGATGGAGGGGACCATTCCTACCGTGAGCGGCTTCCGCTCCTTGTCGGCGTTGCAACCTCACTATTATCAGCAGGTGTACCGTCGGGTGGCGGAGCGTTTTGCCGAACTCAACCTGCAGCTCATCCTGGACGTGGATGGCACCGCGCTCAAACCGGTGCAGGAGCTGAAGCTTCTGACCCAGCCCCGTCCCGCCCTTGACGCTTTGGCGCTGTTGAAAGCTATGCAGGTCGAGGGTGCCGTTCCCTGTGCTCTGCTGTTGCATCCTGACCGCGCCCGTTTGAAGGGGCCGGGCATGTTGCAGGTTCCGCCGCTGAGTGACCCTCGTTCCTGGGAACCTGTGGCGCAGCTTCTGGAGGCTCAGGCTCAGCTGTGGCTGCCGGTGGTGACCTCTGCGCGGGTTCCTGATCAGGTGCGTCGCCTGTACAGCCTGTGGCGTGAGGTCGGTCTTGAGCCGACGCAGTTGAATGCGGTGGGTTTGATGGCTGATGAGCGCCCGCAAACGGGTTCGGTGTCTTCTGCATCCACCCCGGGCGCGGTGAGTGTGCTGGATGCCACGGCTTCGCTGGCGCGAGTGACAGAGTGTGCCCGTGCATTGGCTGAGTGCGCGGTATGATTAGAGAATCAGCATTTTTATGTAAGTATTTACGACATTTCTATAGGGAGGTACTGTGAGTGCAAGCGACGCACACACCATTTTGGTGGTTGATGACGATGATGCTCTGGCGGAAATGATTGGCCTCGTGCTCGCGCAAGAGGGCTTTAACGCTGTTTTCTGCGAAAATGGCGGCCGCGCTTTTGAAACTTTTATGCGCTCCACTCCCGATTTGGTGCTTTTGGATTTGATGCTTCCTGGCATGAACGGTATTGAAGTGTGCCAGCAAATTCGCCGCTCTTCTAATGTGCCGATTATTATGTTGACCGCTAAAAGCGACACTGAAGATGTTGTTAAGGGGCTTGAGGCTGGCGCTGATGATTATATTGCTAAGCCTTTTAAGCACGCTGAGCTTTTGGCGCGTATTCGCACTCGTTTGCGTCCGCGTGAGAGCCGTCAGCTGGTGGTGTCCATTGGCGATATTGTCATGGATATGGACGGTCGTACCGTTAAGTACCACAGCACTGAGGTTCCCATGACTCCTCTGGAGTTTGACCTGCTGGCTGCGCTGGTGCGTCACCCGGGTCAGGCGTTGAGCCGCCAGGAGCTGCTGGATATGGTCTGGGGTTACACTGATGTGAGCGATTCGCTGGTAAACGTGCATGTCCAGCGTTTGCGCGCTAAGTTCGATGAGCTGGGCGCGGAGCGTTTTATTCAGACGGTTCGTGGCGTTGGCTACAAGATTCCGGCCGAGCTGGTGGGATCTTCCGGTAGCTAAGCGGAAGCTATTCATAGGCGAAGGGATAACCTGATTGTCTGTTGCGAAGTCGAGCCATGAGCACGGCGCTTTGACGGCGGAGGCGGTAGCCTCCGCCTCTTCGCGTACCCGCACTTCCAAGCCGCGTAAGGCGAAAGAGCAGCGTAGTAGGAACCTGATGCAGCGTGTTCAGCGTCTGTGGAAGGAATCCCTGCAGTTCCGCGCCCTTGGCACTGCGGGCATCATGATGTTCCTGAGCTTCTTGATGGTAGGTTGGTCCTTGTCGAGCCAGATTGCGACGAGTCTTTTTGAAAACCAGAAAGCTCAGGCGCTGGCGGAATCGGAGAGTGGTTTCCGCAATGTTCAGAGCGTGCTGGACTCCTCTGAGGCTCGTAGTGATAGCGAAATTCGCCGTAACGTGAGCCGTACCCTGACCATCTTGGACGCGGGTAGCTCAGGTAAACGCAATTGGATTCTTGTGCCTTTGGAAGGTCAAGGTAAACAGGGCTTTATTCCTGAGCAGAGTAGTAATAATTCTTTGAACTCTTCGAGCATTCCGAATGATTTCAAAACAACTGTTCGTGGTAAAGAAGGTATTTTCTGGCAGACGTCTACGGTGACGACTATCGAAAATAATCGTGAGCGTACCTATCCGGTGCTTATTGTTGGTACACATATTTCTATTGCACAGAACCCTAATTACGGTTTGTTCCTTGTGTACGATATGACGGATTCTTCCGCCACGATTGCGCATATTAACTTTGTTCTTTTTGGTGGTTTCTGTGCGCTGCTTACTGTGGTGCTTTCTGTGGTGTGGATTGTGACTCGTTTTGTGGTCCGCCCGATTACGCAGACCGCTATTACGGCGGAGAAGCTGGCTGCCGGTGACCTGGATCAGCGTGTGTCTGTACACGGTGAGCATCAGGCGGCGCGTCTGGGTTATTCGTTCAACCTGATGGCTGATTCGCTGCAGGAGAAGATTGTTCAGCTGGAGCGCCTGTCGACTCTGCAGCAGCGCTTTGTGTCTGACGTGTCGCATGAGTTGCGTACTCCGCTGGCGACGGTGCGTTTGGGTACGGAGCTTCTGTACGATTCGCGTAAGGATATGGATCGGCCGCTGGGTCGCACTGTGGAGCTTCTGCACGATCAGGTGGATCGTTTCCAGTCGATGCTTGCTGATCTGCTGGAAATTTCTCGCTTCGATGCCGGTAGCGCAATGCTGACCATCGACACGGAAGACTTTATGCGTGTGCTGTCGAATATTCTGCAGGAGGCTCTGCCGCACCTGGAGCGTACGAACACGAAGCTGAACGTGCATACGAGCCATGAGAGCATCATGGTGGATATGGATCGCGTACGTATTGAGCGTGTGCTCCGTAACCTGCTGTACAACGCGATTGAGCACGGCGAATCCCGACCGATTGACGTGTACGTGGGCGCGAACGCCACGAACTTGGGCGTTGCGGTGCGTGACCACGGTATCGGTCTGTCTGAGGATGAGGCCGTTCAGGTGTTCAACCGTTTCTGGCGTGCTGATACTTCGCGTAAGCGCACCCTGGGCGGTACCGGTCTGGGCCTGTCGATTGCTGCTGAGGATGTGCGTCTGCACGGCGGTACGATTGAGGCGTGGGGCGAGAAGGGTCGCGGTGCCTGCTTCACGATGAACCTGCCGCTGGTGCACGGTGCGCCTTTGGGCGAGTCTCCGGTCTTGGTGACGGGTGAGCCTGAGGTGAGTGTGCATCGTTCAGCAACGGCGAAGGATACGCTGCCCAATATCGCTCCTCGTGCGAACATTGAGCGTGACCTCTAAAGGCCGGTAGGCGAGAGGCTCCAATCTCTGTCATAGAGCGGGGGATTGGGGCCGGGGCGATTGTATTGGTACTTATCCTTGCGTATTTGCACTGTTTACCCAGTACAATCAATGCAGATGTATTTTCACAGTGTTGTTATTTCGCTGTGGTTATCTTTTCACCGCGCTGCGACGGCCTGCAGCCTTAGCTGGTGATTGTTTGTCTTTGTTCGTAGAGGAAGGTTAAGACCTCCATGTCTCACAGGGCTATTGTTTCTCGACGCACCGCGCTGTCTTGGGGTGCGGTGTCTTTGGCGACGCTCGTGAGCTCTTGCGCGGGTCTTCCCACGAACGACCGAGTGACTCAGCACAGCAGCGGTCTGGATGTGAAGAGCGTTAATACTTCTCCGGCGCGTGCGCCGGGTCCGCTGGCCGGTGCTACCCCCGAGGCGATTATTGAGGGGTTCGTGCGTGCCGGTGTGGATAGTATCGAGAACTATGCGGTGGCGCGCCAGTATTTGAGCTCTTCCTTTGCGGGCCGTTGGAATCCTATGGGTACGACTCGTGTGTACCGTAATACGGTGCAGCCTCGCAGTGACGATAGCGGCAATGCTGAGGGCATGTATCATGTGCGTTTCCAGCAGACGGCGACTGTGAATAGTCAGGGTATTACGAGCACCTTCCCGGAGGCTCAGACTGAGACTCATGATTTCACGATGGTCATGGAGGATAACCAGTGGCGCATTAACTCGTGCCCGGATGGTCTGTGGCTGGACGGTACCGAGTTTGAGCGCGTGTTTAGCCCGTGCCGCCTGTATTTCTACGATCGTGCGTTCCGTTATGCTGTGCCGGATATCCGCTGGTTCCCGCATACGGACCGCTATTTTGAGTTGCTGGTGCGTACCCTCATGGCTGGTCCGGCGTCCTATCTGAAGGATGTTGCGTTCTCGGTGTTGAATGAGTCGATGAGTCTTGAGACCGCTAACATGAGCGATAACCAGGATGTGCTGGTTCGACTCTCGGGCGAGCGCCTGGACGATAATCGTTTGGCGCGTGTACGTGAGCAGATTATGCACGGTTTGGAGAACTTCTCCGGTCTGGGTAAGACTGAGGTGTTCTACAACGGCACTATGATTCCTGAGAACGCACCGAGCGGCTTCTCTGCGGTGAAGCTGAACCCGGGTGTTCCCGCCCGCACGGTTGCTATTAATCCGAACGGCCAGATGGTGGCGCGCGATGACTATATGAGCAGTGCGGGTGAGCAGTTGCTTCTGCGTGGCGTGAGCCAGTTGAGCTCCCCGGCGATGGGCTATTCGGCGGATGTGTATGCCTGCTTGGCGAATGATGCTGCGAGCCTGTACACGGTGTATCAGGGTACTGCCCGCCGTGTGTGGCAGAGTACCGCTCTGGCTGCCCCCAGTTTTGACGCGTATGGCTGGGTGTGGGCTGCTGATGGTGAGGGTATTGTTCGTGCCTTCAAGCCGGATTCTGAGGATGCAACCGAGCGTGAGCGCGGCGTGGATATTGGCCTGTCCTGGCAGCGTAATTTGAACTTTACGAGCGTGAACGTTTCTCACGATGGTGCGCGCATAGCGATTGTGGCGTCTACTGAGGGTGCGTCGGCTGTGATTATTTCCGGCATTGTGCGTGATGATGCCGGTAAGCCTCTGCGTCTGACGGAGATGGTGCGCCTGAGCTCTTCTGTGACTCCGCGTAATGCCCGTTGGGCTGGCGACCAGAGCGTCGTGGTGGTGAACGTGAAGAACGGTGAGTCTGAGGTGATTTCCCTCAGCGGTGAAGAGACGAAGCTGGACCGTTTGGATGGTGTGATGACCATTTCGACGGCGGATAATACGTCGAATATTATTGCGCACCGTTCTGACGGTTCGTGCTACCTGATGGAGGAGCGCGGCTGGATTCGTCTGGATACGACTCTGCACGAGATTAGTTACGCCGGTTAGCTTCGGGCAGGCGCGAGCGAGAAAGGGTGCTTTCGGTGAGTTCAGAACAGCGTGGTTTGAACGATTCCTTGAGCGCGCCCTCAAACAATGCGCCCTCAAATAATGCGCTCTCTAATAACGTGCCCTTGAACGAGCCTTTGACCCGCCTCGCCAGTGCTTTCAAGAGTGCCAGCGGGGCTTTGGGCGAGGTGTTGATGCCGCGTACCTGCCCGTGCTGTGCGGTGCCGGTCGCCTACGGTTCCGGCTCGCCGCTGTGTGAGGCGTGTCTGCCGCAGCTACATTCGGCGTTGGCGCGTGTGGAGCGAGTGCAGGTTCTGCAGCCTCTTGAGGGCGCGGCTGCTCCTGAGGTGCGTGCGGCGTCCCGTTACGTGGGGATGATGCCGCGTGCCCTGTTGGCATTGAAGAATGCCGGTCGCACTGACTTGTTGCCGCTGCTGGGCGAGGGGCTGGCGCGTAGCGTGTATGAGCTGCTTCGGGCGCACCGGGAGGAGCTTCAGAACGCGCCGGGGTCTTCTATCTCTTCTGTAGGTACCTCCGCCGCACCGGTTGAGGTCCTGCTGGTCCCGGCACCGTCCTCGGCGCAGAGTGTGCGCCGCCGCGGCTATGCGCCGGCGAATCTTCTGGTGCAGGAGGCGGTGCGTCAGCTCAATCAACGGCTGCCCGCCTCGGTGCGGGTGCGCGCTGTGGATGTTATCGGTTATGCGCCTCGTAATCGGCGGGGCAGCGGCGCCTCCTTATCTTCTCGTATGGTGTCTTCTCGTGTGTCTTCTCTCCTCGGTGCTTCTGAGGCAAAGAGCGAGCAGAAGAGCCTGGGCGCTGTGGGCCGTGCCGAGCGGATGCACGGTGCCTTGCGCGTCATGGAACCTGCCCTGTGTACGGGGCGGGTGAGCATTATTTGTGATGATGTGGTGACCACCGGCGCGACCGCCTCTGAGATGGTGCGCGTGCTGCAGGATGCGGGTTCGCGGGTGCTGGGCGTGTGCGCCGTGGCGGCGGTACCGAAAAAAGCTCAGACATAGCGTTTCTTGTAGTTAGTTGCAAGAGATACACGATTTTTAGCTTTTAAAGTTCGCAGACGAATAAATAGCTATTATTTGGGCTAAATATTTGTCATATCTAGTGATATAAACCATGTTCCGTACTAGAATATATACAAGGGAACGGCATTGGAGTCGAACCCCCGTACCGGGTCCAACCGGACGCGGTATAAGCCCCCAACCTGGAGGGAATGATCGTGGAAGTCAACATCTACGGCCGCAATATCAAGGTCACCGAACGCCTGGAAGAGTACGTGAACGAGAAGGTTCAGAAGTTCGCTCAGCTCGGCGATAACGTGAAGGACATTGACGTCAAGTTCAGCAAGGACGGTCATCTGGGTGGCGAGTCCATCCGCGTTGAGATTACCGTTGTTGGTACCGGCCCTGTCCTCCGTTCCGAAGCCCAGGGTCACGACAAGTTCGCGGTCTTCGATGAAACCTACGGCAAGCTCCTGGAGCGTCTGCGCCGTGCACGTGACCGCCGCAAGCTGTACAAGCGCGGTGGCAAGCACCCCGTTTCCGTTGCGGACGCTACCGGCTCGATTCCCGTGGTCACCGAAGCAATTACCGAGATTCTGCTGCCGGATATTCCGGTGGAAGAAGCAGCATTCGATAACAGCGAGGTCACCCTCGCCGATGAGGCAGCATCTCCCATTGAGATTCGCCGCAAGAGCTTCAAGGGCGAGCGTTTGACTCCCGCAGAAGCTGTTGACCGTATGGAACTGGTCGGTCACGACTTCTACCTGTACATTGACAGCGAGACCGGCGCACCGGCTGCGGCATACCGTCGTAAGGGCTGGAGCTACGGCATCATCACTCTGGACAACGAGTAAAACTAACGTACCTGCTGATTGCTGAGGTGCATGACTCTCTCAGGTGGCATGCTCAGTAAGCAGGCTCAGGGCCCGGGTGCCTCCGACAGTACTCTGTGTACTGTTGAGGTACCCGGGTTTTCTGTGCCTTCTACTGCGCCTTCTACCGTGCCCGTTCCTGTAGCCTACATGTTCGTTCCTTCAGCTGGATGGGGCGGCTCTGCCTCAAGCGGAAGGTGAAAGATTCGAGCGTCACCAAATGTCACCTCGTGGGCGCACAGCGTAAAAAATAGCTCGGACGGGCGAATTAGGCGGCTCTGCCATACAATATGTAGGAAGGCCTCACCGCGCGCACTTTCGCGCGCCCTTGGTGAGGGTACCGAAACAAGCAAGGAGTAGAAGCTCAGTGGCATCTTTCTTGGAGAAAATCCTCCGAACCGGCGATAAGAGGGTTCTGCGACAGCTCGAAGCGTACACTAAGGCGGTGAACTCGCTCGAGGATAGCTTCGCATCTATGACCGATGAGGAACTGCGAGCAGAGACCGACAAGTTCCGCGAGCGCGTCAAGGACGGCGAATCCCTCGACATTATGCTGCCGGAGGCCTTTGCGGTAGTCCGTGAAGCATCCAAGCGCACCCTGGGCAAGCGCCACTACGACGTGCAGCTTATGGGTGGCGCTGCACTGCACCTGGGCAACATTGCCGAAATGAAGACCGGTGAGGGTAAGACCCTCGTCGCGACCCTGCCCGCATACCTGAACGCGCTGAGCGGCAAGGGCGTTCACATTGTGACTGTGAACGACTACCTGGCTGAGTACCAGGCGAACCTCATGGGTCGCGTGTTCCGCTTCCTCGGCATGGAGTGCGGCGTGATTCTCTCCTCCATGGAACCTGACGAGCGTCGTAAGCAGTACGCCGCAGACATCACCTACGGTACGAACAACGAGTTCGGCTTCGACTACCTGCGTGACAACATGGCGTGGACCGTGGAGGAGCAGGTTCAGCGCGGCCACAACTTCGCCATTATCGATGAGGTGGACTCCATCCTGATTGATGAGGCGCGTACCCCTTTGATCATTTCCGGCCCCGCAGCCGGTGAGGCAAACCGCTGGTACGCAGAGTTCGCGCGCATTGCCGCAACCCTGCTCAAGCGCGGTGAAGACTACGAAGTAGATGAGAAGAAGCGCACCGTCGGCATCCTCGAATCCGGCATTGACAAGGTGGAAGACCACCTGGGTGTGAAGAACCTCTACGAATCCAAGAACACCCCGCTCATTGGCTTCCTGAACAATTCCATTAAGGCGAAGGAGCTGTTCACCAACAACAAGGACTACGTGGTCATTGACGGCGAAGTCCTGATTGTTGACGAGCACACCGGTCGTATTCTGCCGGGCCGCCGCTACAACGACGGCATCCACCAGGCGATTGAGGCGAAGGAAGGCGTCGAAATCAAGCCTGAGAACCAGACCATGGCGACCGTGACCCTGCAGAACTACTTCCGCATGTACGACAAGTTGGCCGGCATGACCGGTACCGCGGAAACCGAAGCGGCAGAGTTCATGAACACCTACGAGCTCGGTGTGGTGCCCATCCCCACCAACAAGGGTGTGCAGCGCATCGACAACCCCGATAAGGTGTACCGCGACGAAATCGCCAAGTTCAAGGCGGTCGTCAAGGACATTAAGGAACGCCACGAAAAGGGCCAGCCCGTCCTGGTGGGTACCGCAAGCGTGGAAAACTCCGAGTACCTCTCCCGCCAGCTGGCGAAGGCAGGCGTGCGCCACGAGGTGCTGAACGCAAAGAACAACGAGCGTGAGGCAGCTATTGTTGCGCAGGCGGGCCGTAAGGGCGCCGTCACCGTGGCAACCAACATGGCTGGTCGCGGTACCGACATCATGCTCGGCGGTAACCCCGAATTTGAGGCCGTCGAGAAGATGCGTGAGCTCGGCCTGGACCCGAACACCAACTCCGAAGAGTACGAGGCACGCTGGCCCGAGGTCCTGAAGGCCTGCGAAGACGCCGCTAAGGAAGAGCACGAGGAAGTCACCAAGCTCGGTGGCCTGTACGTGCTCGGCACTGAGCGTCACGAGTCCCGCCGTATCGACAACCAGCTGCGCGGTCGTTCCGGCCGTCAGGGCGACCCGGGTGAGTCCCGCTTCTACCTGTCTCTGACCGACGAACTGATGCGCCTGTTCAACACCGGCATGGCAACCCGCCTCATGGCGGCAGCCCCCGAGGACTCCGCACTGGACTCCAAGATCGTTAGCCGCGCTATCGCCACCGCACAGGCAAACGTTGAGGGCCGTAACGCTGAGCAGCGTAAGAACGTGCTCAAGTATGACGACGTGCTCAACCGCCAGCGCGAAGCGATCTACAAGGACCGCGGCCGCATCCTGCACGGTGACGACCTGAAGGAACAGATTTCCGGCTTCGTGGACGAGGTGCTGACCACCATCATTGACGCCCGCGTCTCTGAAGGCCACGCCGAGGACTGGGACTTCGACGAGCTCTGGGACGCACTCAAGCAGGTGTACCCCATCTCCATCACCGTGGACGACCTGGCAGAAGACGCCGGCGACCGCACCAAGATTACTCGCGACCAGATCGTGAAGGAAGTTTTGGCGGATGCACACCTCATCTACGATGAGCGTGAAAAGAGCGTCGGCGAAGAGAGCATGCGCGAAATTGAACGCCGCGTCATGCTGTCCGTCATCGGTGAGCGCTGGCCCGAGCACCTGTACGAGATGGAATACCTCAAGGAAGGTATCGGTCTGCGTGCGATGGCTCAGCGTGACCCGCTGGTCGAATACCAGCGTGAAGGCTACGACATGTACCAGGCGATGCTCGGCGCGGTCCGTGAAGAGACCGTGACCTACCTGTTCAACCTGGACCTGTCCAAGCAGCGTACTCAGGCTTCTGCCGTGCGCCTGGCTGAGCCTTCGCGCCCGAAGTTCCTGCAGTACTCCGCCCCCGATGAGGACGGCCACGAGCAGGTTCACGTTGAGCGCACCAAGGAGAAGTAGCCTCAGCCTAAAAACTGAAACGCCGCACGCTTGACGTGTTGCGAGCATGACGCACAACAGAGAGGTGCGAATCCAATACCGGATTCGCACCCTCTCTGTTTGTCTGTGTGTTTTGTAGGGGAAGCCGGGGAAGCCTTAGTCTTCGTCCAAGCGGCTCTGCGGCTGCTCGATCGAGGTAATCAGCCACATACCGTGAATCAGCCGCATCTGCATGGTCACCACGCGAACCTTATCCGCACAACGCAGCAGCGCCACCACCTCGTAGAGCTCCTTGTGCACCCTCTGCGCTCGTACCCGCAACAGAACCGGCGGAAGGGTCAATAGCATCTCCTCGCGCACCTGACGCGGGTTCTTCGGGAAGAGGGGCAGCAGACGGTGGAAACAATCCGCGGACACCCACTGCGCCAGCTGCTGACGCGAACGACGAGCCGACATAATCTCCAGGTAAGCAATCGCCACACCCGCGCAACGGCCCTCCAGCTGGCGAGCTAGCGCATCCGCCGGACGCAGCGGGCGGCCCCTCTTCACTACCTTCGGGCGCTGAGCCGAATGCTGCTCATAACGCGGCAGCGGTAGCAGCGAATAAACCGAGGGACTGTTGCGCCTCTGCACCAGCGCCATCGTGCCCTGACCCTGCTCGGGGAGCGGAGCGACCTGCTCGACAGCCACCGGCTGAGTCACCGGCTGGGATGGGCACGTCGCCTGACGCTTCGAGTACGGGCTGGCAGACTGGTTGTCGCGGGAGGCAGGCTGATGCGGCGGGGTCCACGGGGAACGGGGGAGAAGGTTGGAGAAGCTCATGACGGCTCCTTTCGGTGCAGAGGCTTTCGGTGCAGGGGTATGTGAGGTGAGTCGAGCCAACGAAAGACTGTTGGGATGAGGTGGAATGGGGTGGAAGGCGCGGGTGAGGTTAGTGAACGGGCTGTTCGGGGATCTGCAGAACCTGCCCCTCGTAGAGCAGCTCAGCGTTCTGACCCAGAGCGTCCTTGTTCGCCTCGTAAATGTCGAGGGTGTAGTCGTAAATGGTGGAGGCGTCGGTGCCTTCGCCCAGCTGGTCGGCGGCAATCGACCAGAGCGTATCGCCCGCCTGAACCGTGTAAGAGTAGGCGCCCGCCTCAGCGCGGGGAGGGGAGAAGAACGGGCTGCGATCGCGCAGGGAGCCTGCCGCCTCCGTGGGTTGAGGAGCCAGCGGAATATCGGGAATCTCTGCAGAGAGGGTCAGGGGAGCGGAGGGTACTTCCGTGGTGGTGCCGTCCGTAGTGGTACTGGCGGGCTCAGCATCTGAGACGGTATCTTCCACAGCGGTGCCCATTGAATCTGCGGCCATAACCGCCGAAATAGTCGTCTGCGGCAGACCCTCCGTACCATTTACCCCGGCGTTGCCGGGCGTCACCACCGCAGCCTGCGCGGGAGCCAAGACCGCCCCCACTCCAAGAGCCGTGCCGCCGAGCGTCAGAACGATGCGGCGCATAAAACGCGGACGGAAAAACGCCGGAACCTTCAGCACCGTGCGGTCAGCGTTGCGGCTCGAAACGCGCAAAGATCGAGCGTAGAAGAGCGCGTAGATAAAACTGATGAACCACCAGGCGGTAATGAGGAGTGCCGCCGCGCCAGCGCACAGCAACGAAGCGTCAGTAAGAGGATGCGCCGAAGGGATGCGGTGCAGGTTCACGCTCAACGCGCCCAAGACCGCCGCGGAAAGCAGGGGAGGGGCAATGAAGAGCAGCGCGTCCTGGTAGTTTGCCCTAGCGTAGTTTGCCCTAGTGCCGGGCTCGATTGCAGAGCCGGTGCTGGCTACCTCTGCGCTGGCTACCCCGGCACCGACAGTATGAGGCGCGGCCGCGGGACGTGAAGCCAAAGTGGCTCGGCGTGAAGCGAAGGCTGCGGGGGCTGAACCCGGAGTGGAAAGATGATCCACGATGACCTCCAAATGGCATGTTTGATATCTTTTGGTGTTGATTCATTTATACAGGAAGCTATGCCAAAAATGAAGCAAAAAGCATCAAAATGTATGAAAAACATGTAGTTTGGTGGAATTTGCTTCAAAAATCGGGCTCAAGAATCAGGTTTAAGAATCATCATCCGATCAGAAAACGCCCCGGTTCGTATCCGCACCCCTCCTCGGGTAGGGTCATAGTATGAGCATGGAAAAGTTCCTACGAGACATTGAGGCGCGCCTCGCCTCCGAACGCGCCTGGGATATGGAACAGGACGCCCGCCAAGTCGCCCGCGTCCAGTACTCCACCATCACCCTCGACGACCGCCTCCTCGCACAGGTTGGCGGCCCCATCCGCATCTGCGCCACCGACATGCAAACCTACGAAGGCAAGCTCGAAATGGTCGGCGAAGAATGGGTCAGTATCGAAGCGCGCGGTGAGAACATCATCATTCCCCTGCGCGGAATGCTCTGGTGGGAAGGCGGCATCGCTCCCGGGCGCGCCGATATTCGCCCCGAACGATACCGCATGAAAATCCAGCTCGCCCTGCGCTCCCTCGCCATGGCGCGCGAACCCGTCCGTCTCTCCCTCGAAGGTGGCACCGTCAGCTACGACGGCGTGATCGAGCGAGTCGGAGCAGACTTCCTCGAACTGCGCCTGCTCAACGGCGGCCAGTACCCGCGCATCTACGAACGCGACCAGCACGCGCGTGCAGCCTACGGTGCGCAGGGAGGTTACGCGCAGGCTGGTTACGGGCAGGGCGCCGCCGCCGGCTACTCCCGTGCACCTGGCGGTGCTGGCGTTCGCACCATCCCGCTGGCTCGTATTAGCGCAGTCATCGCCCGTATTTCACGCTAAAAATACAGGGCAAATAGCGGGCAGTGCCCTCCGTGGGCACGCCCGCAGAAACGCCTCGACAACCATAAATACCCTGATGAAAGCGACAATAAACACAAAAAGGTCCGCCCCTCTCCGTTGAAATCTCAACGAGAGGAGCGGACCTTTTAAAGCACTCGAGCATTACGCCCGCGAGGTGCATGTTGAAATACTAATCAACCTTAGCCTTTGCGGTGAGCTTGCCGGAAGCAATCGCCTCCAGGGTCTGCTCGTGGCGCTCGGTAATGTACTCTTCAAAACGAGAACGCTCAATACGCCACTGGTTACGTCCACCAATCTGAATGGCGGGAAGTTCGCCGCTACGCACCAGAGCACGCACCTGCGAAAGCGAAACCTGCAGCTCCTCGGCAACGTCGCTCAGAGTGAGGAAACGAGGTGCAGTCATCGAATTATTCCTTTCCGTGAGTGAAATCCTGGGCCCCCTAGCCACCGTTGGCGGCCTTTTACATAGAGTCCATACAGAACATCTATTGAGTACTTTCAGTATATGCCATCACCGTGAAATTTGCTCACAAAAAGCCTTATATGAGCTGAAAAGTTATCTAATTACCCCTTCAAAAGGGGCAAGACTCAAAAATATTTCATAAACACGACTCTTGTTGAGAGAGAGTACTAAATGAAATATGCTGTTAGGGTTAGTGTCAGACTCAACCAAAGCACTATCGAAAACACACCACTCGCTCATCGGTCAGTTGAACAACACCGGAATCACCGCCGGCTTCCGCACCGAAAGGCACAACCACATCATGCGCATACGACAGAACGCGACGAAGCGTTCCACCCTCACCGAGCCCCACGCCAAACGCCTCAAAAGGCCCACCATCAAAGACTGGCGATTCATCCTCGGTGTACTTCTCGTGCTCGTCTCCATCACCGGTGTGCAGCTCTACGTGCAAGCCAACAACAGCAAAACCGAGTACTACACCGCCAAAAGCGAAATCCGCCTCGGCGAGAAGATTACCGAAGACAAACTCACCCGAGTCGAAGCGAACATCGACTCCGCCAAAGACAAGTACTTCACCCGCGCCGAAGCCGCACAGATGAACGGTAAAATCGCCACCCAGCGCATCCCCGCAGGTAACTTCATCAGCAAAGAATCGGTAGGCACCGAAACCTCCCCGGGCCGCCGCCTCGCCACCGTCAGCATTGACCGCACCGCCGCCTCCGCGCTGAAGGCAGGCGAGCGCGTGGATGTGTGGACCTCCGGCCCGCGCAACCCCGACACCAAGAGCGATAACCGCACCGAAAACGGTGCCCGCGCCATCGTCACCAACGCCGAAATCGTCGCCGTAACGGTCGACGAAGGCGTGCTCGGCGCCAACGGCAAGGCAACCGTGCAGCTGTGGGTCAAGGAAGAAGCCCTCGCCGCCCTGGTCAAAGAAAGTAACAGCGACTCCAAGATCAGCCTCATCCCCGGCACCTACGGGGAGGGCCAGTGAACATCCCCGTCATCCTCTACGGCGATGACGGCTCGCTCCTGAACCGCATCGAATCCCAGCGCGGCCGCGTCTCCGTGGCGCGCACCGTTCAGGACTTCAGCGAAGCCGTCGGCATGGCGCACACCGGCATCGCCCGCGTGCTGCTTTGCGCCCACGTGCCCGCCGAGATGAGCGTCTCCACTGTGGATGCGCTCGCCGCCTCCGAAGTGCTCCTGGCGGTTATCGCCCCGGACAACCTGCCGCTGCCCACGCAGGCTCACCGTATCCGCCCCGAAGCTGCCCTCGACGAGATTCTGGGCTCGCTCGAACAAGCGGTGGATGCGGCGCTCGCCCGACCCGCCGCCGGCTACGGCATTCCCGCACAGACCCCGAATCAGGCTCCCGCGCAGGCGGTGCATCAGCCGGAGGCGCACGCCGCCTACGGTCAGGACGCAGGCTACGGATACGATGCAGGGTACGGCTACGACAGCGCGTACGGTGGCTACGGTTACGATAACGGAGCTGCTGGCCATGGGGCGGGCGGCTACGGCTATGATCCCGCCGCGGGTGCTGCTACAAATGCTGGTGCACACTACGGCGCCGACTACGGAGGCTACGGAATCGACCCCGCAGCACCGGCCGCCCCGGCACCCGGTGCGCCTGAGCCGGCGGAAGCCTCCTCGACCGCCCCCAGCAACGAGGAATCCGTGCTCAGTCAGGCCGCTGCCATCGTTGACTCTTTCGCGCCCGGCAGCGACTACGCCCTGCACGTGCAGAACGAGAATAACGACGGCACCCTGCCGCAGCACCCTGACATCAACCAGGACCCCGCCGCGCCTTCCCGCTACCAGCCGGGCCACCGCCTCGGCACAATTGTGACCGTCTGGGGCACTCACGGCGCGCCCGGTCGAAGCACCATCGCCTTCAACCTTGCCGCCCTCGCGGCGCAGCAGGGGCAGCAGGTCTGCCTCATTGACGCAGATACCTACGCGCCCAGCCTGGATGCGCTCATGGCGCTCGAGGATACCGGCTCCGGCCTGGCAATTCTCTGCTCGGACGCCGACCGCGCCCAGCTCGACGAGAAAAAAGCCGGCGCCATTATGGAGCGCGTGCCCCTCAAAAACGGCACCTTCGACTTCTTGAGCGGCATCACTTCCTCCTCGCGTTGGCCCGAGGTGCGCGCCCGCGCCTTCGCCGAGGTACTCGAATGGCTCAAGCACCGCTACGACCTGGTCATCTGCGATGTTGCCGCCCCCATCGAGGTGGACGAGGAACTGACCTTTGACGGCCCTGCACCGCGCCGTAACGCCGCGACCCTCACCGCGCTCGCCTGCGCCGACCGCGTGATTGCGCTGGGCGAAGCGGACGTCATCGGCCTGCCGCGCCTGATTAACCTCGCCCGCGAGGTGCAGTCGCGACCGGATCTTTTCGCTCCAGAAACGGATGTGCAGTACTGGCTCAACCGCAGCCGCCGCGAAGCCGCCGGGTTCAACCCGGAGGCGAAGATGCGTGATAACTGGGCGCGTTACCTGTCGGTTCCGCTCACCGGCGTGATTCCGTACGAGCGTAAGGTCATGGACCGTTTGCGCCGTAACGGTGAAGCGCTGCTGGAGGTGTCGCCCCGCCACGCGGTCGTGCAGTCCCTGGAGGCGATGCTTGAGGGCATGTACGCAGTACGCCCCGGTGCGTAAGCCCGTCAGATAAATCCGTCAAATAAGCTCGTCAGATAAAACTAGCGCTGCTCAAAGACCCGGCTTGTCGGAGTGCCCCGTTCAGAGGCTCCGACAAGCCGGGTTTTCTGCGTCTTACGCATATTTAGGGTAGGGGAGTGGTGCGAATGCCTCACTGTACAACTGAGGGGTTCATCTCATCTCAGGGCGTCATATTTGCGATTAAAAGCGCACTCCAAGAAATGCTCTGTAAACTATTCCACGTATTGCCGTTTGAATGGGAATTGCGGCGAGCAAACCGTAAAATAGTTGAACCTACCCGAACTCATGGGAAGCACGCAAACATATGTCTTTTACTGAAGCGACTCTGAGCGCCTACGACTTCGGTCCTGGCGATACTGAACGTATTCACCTCATCAAGGGTGAATGGCAGATCATCTCCGATATTGCCCAGAGCGACCTGGTTTTATGGTTCCCCACCGACTACATTGTTGCCGACGGCAGCTCCCCGGATGCCGTATCCGGCCCCAGCGCAACCAGTAGTTTCCGTGCCATCGCTCACGTGCGCCCTTCCAACGTTCGAACCCTCTTCCACCGCGACATCATTCAGCGCGAGATGGACGAGGGAATCCGCGACGAGGCATACCGCGTCTGGATTGACCAGAACATCAGCACCTACACCGATGAGGGAAGCGGTGAAGGCGTCGGTGCTCGACCGCGTGTACACGTGACTTTTGTGCCCATTGTGCGCAATAACCGCACCATCGCACTGCTGACCAGCCACAAGATTGCCACCCCCAATGGTTACCCCTCCATCAGCGACGAGGTCTACGAATTCGCCGCTGACACCATGCTCTCCATGGTGCACTCCGGCCTGTGGCCCGACCCCCTCGCTCAGGGCAACAACACCCAGGGCAACCCCCGCGTGATTGATGGCATTATTGTGCTCGACCGCTCCGGCCGTGTGGTCGTCGCTTCCCCGAACGCGAACTCCATGTACAACCGCATGGGCATGACCGGCTACCTCGAAAAGCAAAACCTTGCCGACGTCACCCGTGCGATGCTTCCTGCCGGTGAACAGGCAGACGAAACCCTGCAGCTGGTCCTTGCCGGTCGTAGCGACCTGCGCACCGAATTGGTTATTGCCCGTGCTCGCGTGACCATGCGATCCATCCCGCTGCTGGTGCAGAGGCGCGCCCGCATCGAGCGTGAGGGCGCCGTGATTCTCTGCCGTGACGTGACCGAGTTGCGCCGCCGCGAGCTGGAGCTCATGACCAAGGACGCGACCATCCGCGAAATTCACCACCGCGTGAAGAACAACCTGCAGACCGTGTCCGCTCTACTGCGCCTGCAGTCACGCCGTATGACCACTGATGAGGCACGTCAGGGCCTGGAGCAGGCGATGCGCCGCGTGGCAACGATCGCTACCGTGCACGAGGCGCTCTCGCAGGGTCTGACTCAGAACGTCGACTTTGATGAGCTGATTGAGCGTCAGTTCCACCTTGCCGCTGAGCTCGCTTCCCCCGACCAGCACGTGTCTACCAAGCTGATTGGCTCCTTTGGATCTTTGCCGAGCCAGTTCGCAACCCCTCTGGCACTGGTTATCAACGAGGTTGTCGCGAACGCTGTGGAGCATGGCCTGGACGGCGAGACCGGCACCGTGACCCTCGAAGGTATTCGCGGCACCAACGATGAGGGTGAGAACATCCTCACCGTCGTGATTACTGATGACGGTAAGGGCATGGGCGATAAGAAGATTGAAGAGTCCGGCCCGAACGCCTACCGCCCGGTGACCGGTAAGGAAGGCCTGGGCATGCAGATTGTGCGTACCCTGGTGGCGAGCGAGCTGAACGGCTCGATTCGCTGGGAGGCTAACGAACCGACCGGTACCCGCGTGGTCATCACCGCGGTGCTCGTCTAAGCCCTTCTCGTATGACATGTAGAACTGCCGCCGCCCCGAGTACGGGATGGCGGCAGTTTGCTGTCTAGATAGGTTCTGTATATGACAAAAGCGTGGTGCAGTGACTTTATATCACTGCACCACGCTTTTGATGCCCTATTGAATACTCCGGAAGTTAGGATGCACGGCGGGCACGAGCTGCGCGACGCTTCATCGCACGACGCTCGTCTTCACTGGTGCCACCCCATACGCCGGAGTCCTGGCCGGTCTCGATGGCCCACTTCAGGCAGACGTCTACAACCTCGCAAGAGCGGCAGACAGTCTTAGCCTCTTCAATTTGCAACAGGGCAGGTCCGGTGTTTCCTACGGGGAAGAACAGCTCCGGATCCTTATCCAAACAAGCTGCACGACTACGCCAATCCACGGTGGACCTCCTTCATGATTTACGGTCTCACGCGGTGGCAAGACACATCTATTTTCCTGTGCGCGTGTCAAATACATCCGCTGATGGGATGCTCACCCAGCGTTAGGGTGAAAATTGACTTATCAACTTTCGCATGTTGGAGCGGATGTGACAAGTACTTTTCTCTAAAAACTTCAGTATTACGCTGAGGCATCTATCACTTAGGCAAACCTTTGTCTAATTGAGAGGGTGGGGAATCGCATTCTGACACACATAGTCTGCGTCGCGTCTCATGGGCGAGGCGCGGGCGGCTGGGTGAGCGGCGCCTCAGGCATAATATAAAGCGGTACCTACCCCTGAAATGCCGCACCGACGACGAGGCGGTGAACCCGAGGCGAACCCGAGGCAGGGGAGCGCCCACCCGCTAACGCACTAGCGCATCGACCAACACATCGGACCGAATACACCCCGGTCTGCCGCCGACACTACCCATGAGGAGCCCATCGTGCCGTCACGCCCGTTCAACGTCATCTATGCATTCGCCCTGACCGAAACCTTCGCGGCGTACATCCTGATTCGCGGTATCCTCTACCCCTTTATCGTCAGCGGAATGTCTACCGCTCAGGCGATTGTGGGCGGTGTGCTCCAGGTGCTCATCGCCGCGGGCATGACCTACTTTGGCCTGCGTTTCTACCGCGGCCGCTTCGGTTCGCGCCTGCCCATGATTCTGATTACCCTCTGCGCACTGTGGGTCACCGCAAGTACCCTCGTTATGAACGTGAGTGCTTACGGTCTGAACATTGGCCAGTCCATCACGATTGCGGGTGTTATTGGTGCGGCGGTTGCCTTCATCTTCGTGCTCATGCCCAGCAGTCGCCGCTATATTGAGGCGGTCACCGAGGCATCGGGCGAAGAAGCAGAGAAGTACAGCCGCCGACGCCGCTAAACCACTAAACCCTAGACCGCTACCGGCACCTTCTGCGTAGCTGTTACAGCCTGCGCTGCCGTGGTCAGAGCCAGGGGAACCTGCGCCGCGTACACGGAGGCTCCATCCACCACCACCAGGCGACCGGCGGGCTGCTCACCCTGCGTGAATCGATCCAGTGGTAGCGCGGTCACCGTGCACATGTCGGCATCCGCCAGGGATGCGGGTGCGAGTAGAAGCGCACGAGAGCATCCCATGAGCGCAGCCAGCAGGGGTGAGGAGGCGCGCCTCGGCCAGGGCGTGTAGGTGACCAGCATGGCGCGGAACTCGCCTCGACGCTCCAGAAGTAGCTGCTGAACGGCGGGCTGCAGGTACTGCAAATCATCAATGAGCACGAGCGTGCGCGCGGGGTTTGTCACCGAGTCCAGGAGCGCACGGGTACGCTCCACGCTCGGCGGCTCACCCGACGTGCCGCCAGAACCCGTGGTGCCGCCAGAACCCTCAAGGACGAGGGTCTCCAGCTGCGGGTTGAGCTGAGCAATGCTTTCCAACAGGGTACTTTTACCCGCAGACCGGGAACCCTGCACCGGAACTACCGCGCCAGCCGGGACGCTCATCCACACCGGCATCTGCCGGCGGTCAAATGCGACCAGCAGCTTAGCGCCCTGAGGATTGCAGGCGGCGTGGGCGGCGGTCACGTACTCGGTCGAGGGCATGCGATAGTACTCGGGGAACTGCCGCAGAAGAGTGCCGGGGCGAGTATTCGACCCGCTAGAAGCGCTCGCGGCGTTACCCCGCAGAACCTGAATCAGCTCCTGGAAACCCGCAACGCAGGGCGAAAGAATCGACGCGCTCAGCGGCTGATCCCCAATCAACTTCTCATTAATGGCACCCTCCACGCAGTAGTGGCTCTGCGCCGGGGTCGGGTAGTCCTTGCTCGTGGAACGCATCAGGTCGGCGTCTAAGAAGCGGCGGCTCAACAGCGTGGCATGTGCCGCTGCAGCGAAACGACCGCGCGGGTTCAACGCGGAGGTGAACACTACCGAATAGCCGCGACGGCACCCCTGCGAGAGTAGATCGTAGAGCAGGTTCTCCGTATCGGGTTGGCGGACCAGTGCCTCCAGCCAACTGTCCAGACCGTCCACGACAATGAGCGGGCGGGCGGAAGCCTCGGTGCCCCACAGGTTCGGGGTGCGCAGCTCCTCCAGGCAGAAACGCAGATGCGAAAGCTCCTGCGCACCCACGAGCGCCTCAAAGGCACCGGCGTAGGGTTCCAGGTCGCGGTAGAGCGCACCGTCAGAGGTCAGCAGAACAACCGGCGTGCGGGCGGCAAACGCCTGAGCTAAAAGACCGTAGAGCATCTGGGTACGTTCGGCGCTCTGAGCCAGCAGTGCCAGCGCCTGCTGACCCGACCAGCTGATCGGGCGGCGCACGCCGTAGCGGGCAATCTCCAACTCACCCAGTAGGTACCCTGCTGAAGCGGTGCCAGAATTGGCGGGTTCCTGAGAATCTACAACCTGAGAGGTAGCCGCCGGATTAATACCGTACGCTACAGGTTCGCTCACCGGTGCCTCCATCACGGGCAACGGGGTGTTCTCGGGAAGCTCCGGCGGAATCGGGCAGTACTCATCCTGAACCGCCGCACTCTTCTGAAGACTCTTCGGAGCGTACTCGCGTTCATAGAGCGCACGAATCTGCTGCGCTGAACGAATCAGTAGCTCATCCTCATTGCCGCCCAATGTCTGAACGGCAGAAGCGGCAGTCAGCTCACGCCAGCCGCCCTCCTCAAGACCCAGCACCTGCACCGGGCGGGCATCGCTACTCGACGGGACCGCATCCACCAGTGGGGCGCGGAACGGCAGGGAACGACCATCCGGCAGGCGCACATACCCAGCACCCGGATGCGCCGCCGAAATATACGCCGCAGACTCATGCTCCAGCAGGTTATAGGAATCCTGCGCGCTCGCCACACGCAGACAAATGCTCGTGGCAATATTGGCGCGAATATCCTGCGAAATAGCACCCTGGGGACGCTGAGTCGCCAACACCAGGTGCAGACCCAGCGAGCGGCCAATCGTAGCGATGCGCATCAGCTCAGCCATGGCGTCCGGCATGGAATCGATGAGCATGCGGAACTCATCCACCACGATCAGCAGCTCGGGGTAACGCGGAGTCGTACCCGCCGCCTGGCAGGATGCCAGGTAGTCGCGGTAGGAGTTCACGCCGAGCGCCTGCAGATCCACCTCGCGGCGGTGAATATCTGCGCGCAAAAATTCGAGCGCACGCTCCACCGCGGACATATCAAAATTGCTCAACACGCTGAGCGCATGCGGTAGCTGAGCCAAAGGACCCAAACCAGCCGAGCCCTTGAAATCTACCAGAATCAGGCCGAGGCGCTCGGGCGGGTAACGTAGCGCAGCGCTGAGCACCAGCGAACGCAGCAGCTGCGACTTACCGGCACCCGTCGTGCCACCGAGTAGCCAGTGCGGGCCGTGCTCAGACAGACCAATATTCAGCGATCCACCCGAAGAAACACCCAGGTAGCAGCGAATATCGGAGGCGTAACGCTGAGCGGACCAGCGCTGCAGAACGGACTCCACCGCCATGTCATCGGTGCGGTTCTTCTGTCGCGCGCTCTGTGCCTGCAGGGAAGAGAATAGATGCGCCGACTGGTGCACCTGCGCCTCACCGAGCGCGCCCTGCTCCTGCTCGCATCCGGTGCGGTACAGGTTCTCAAGAGCGGCACAGAACGCCTCAACGCTGAGCCCGTCGGCGTGCTGGCACAGACCCTCACACGCCAGCGGATGCACCTGGTAGACACCCTCGGTGGGCTGCACCGGAGGCGCCGCATAACCCTGCGCGCGGTAACGAATACTCTGACGGTGGCTACCCTCACTCGCGCACTCAACCCAGGCGGCGCCAAAAAGCGCACCGGGTGCATGGGTGGAACTATCACCCTCAGCGTTGCCCAGCACGCAGAGCGCCGGGGCGTTCATCTTCTGCTCACGCGGGGAAGCGAATGCACGGGACTGCGAAGATTCCGCGACTGCCCCAGAGTTCAGCGCGGTCAGCAGGGGAGCGTAGACAGGGCTCGCCTGCAGGGGCATGAGAATCAGCGGCGGAACCGAAAGCTCCGACTGCAAGCTGCTCTGCAGGGCCTGCAGATACTTCTCCTGCTGCGCGCCCGGCAGACAATGCACGCTCACACCCGGCACCACAGCCAGAGTCTGCAAGAGACTATTGGTGCGCTGCTGATCAGCGCTATCAGCGCCCGCCAGCAGAACGTGCACCGAACCCGGATAACCCGCCACCAGCTGCACCAGGTAGGCGCGCAGATGCGCCTCCTCCAGCTTCAGGTAGTGACCGAGAGTCGGGGTGGGTAGCGGCAGATAGTGGGGCGCATCCTGCTGCTCCAGAGTGCCCAGCGGGAGGTTGCGCCCGCGCAGGTAGGGCTGGCGGGGACCGCACCCGAGCACAATAGCCGGGTAGGCGGCATCATGCAGGGCAGAGGGGCCCGAAATCGCCAGGTCGCCCGCGGTCGGCAGGGCGAGGGCACGTTCCTTTTCCTGCAGTGCCGCCTGATGAGTTTGCTGCGATGCGGCACGGTTCTCCGCCCGACCGCCAAAGAAATGCAGAAGCATCAGCAACGAAGACGCCGCAGACATCAGCAGAAGGAACCACATGCCGGTCACCAGCGCAATAATCAGACCCACCACAATCGGCAGACACACGCTCAACAGAATCTGCTTGAGCTTACGCGGTGCGGGAGGGTTCACCACTACCGGCTCAAAGGGGTTGCCGGCGTCGCCCAGAGGAGCGAGCATCTGCACGGGCTCGCCAGAGGTCGTGGCAGGCGTGCTCGCCTTTTCTACGGTGCGTTCGCCGTCTGCGCTGGGGGAGGTGAGCATGCAGAGCGAGGAGCCGAGGCGGAAAGGCTCGTCCCAGCGCAGGATGCGCGGCTCAGCGTCCTGGTTGTTACCCTGTGTTTTCTTACCGCCTTCATTCTCCGGGCTCATCGGGTGCTTTTCGATCCAGCGGATGCCGGAGCTATCGGCGTAGAAGCTACCGTGCACCGGCTTGAGGAAGGGATCCTGCAGGTGAATATGGCGCGGCTGCTCTCCTCCGCGGGGAGCTAGAGCCGCCCTGCCGAGGCTGGTTCGGCCGCGGCTGATGGGGAAGGTTGCGCCCGCGTCGGGTCCGCGCAGAATGTGCAGGAGGCTGACGGCGGGCGCGCCCGGAGTTTGAGATTCGTTCGGAATGCGGCTGTTTGGCGCAATCGAGGCGCCGGCGGGGTTCTTATCGTGCGCGGGGCGTAGCTGGAACGTCGTTTCCTGTGCCTGAGCGTGCGCGCCGGGTGCAGGGTGCTGCAGGGTGTGGTTGAGCGCCTGTTCTAGAGCCTGCTGGTGTGCGCTACCGGGGCACAGCTGTATTCCAGTGGGTGCCGCCTCGCCGTCGAGTCGGAGTACGCGAGGGTAGGGGAGCGCGTCGGTGGTGTTGTGGTGGTCGAGAAAGAAGAGAGTCATACCCCCAGAAAACATTAAAAAGTATTAAAGCTCAATAAATTATCTGTATATAAATTAACATGTTCGTATTTTTTGAATTTTTCGCCCCATTTTTCGAAAAATTGTGGATAACTCACCGAAATACTGCCCAGATTGCCGCTCGAAAAGCCCAGCAGTGTACCCGCTGAAACATCCATGCTTGACCCTGCTCGCGCATCCTCAATGACACCCCTAGAAGACTCCTGTAATTCGAATCGGTTCATGGCTTTGTCTCGTTGATTGTTTGGTGGTTCAGCAAAATCGCGATCGCTATTCACAATGAATATTTACCCGTAAACCAACATCCTTCACAGTGGGGGGAACAGTGAAATCCACAGAAAAACAAACCTTTGCAGACCCGCTTGACCTCGGGGTTTGTGAAGAATATTCACCCAGAGAAAGAGCGTATGAACAATAGTCCAAAACCCACTAAAAACACGTCATAAGTATGCGTGACGCATGATAAACGGGTATCTTAGATTATGACTATATCCATCACGGGAGGGGCTTTTTGCGCCCACCCGTGCGGATTGCGGCGCGACTGAGAACACTCGGATGTGTCCAATCTGGCAGGTGAATACCGCCCTCGCAGAAGCGGCGGTGCGCCGTGATAATACAGGAGAAAACATTGACCGCTGACCTCGTAGTAGTCGGTTCGGGCCTCTTTGGTCTGACCATTGCAGAACAGGCTGCCACTGAGCTGGGCCTGAAGGTTGCCCTGCTGGACCGCCGTTCCCACATTGGTGGTAACGCATACAGCGAGAAGGAGAAGCAGACCGGTATTGAGGTGCACCGCTACGGTGCGCACCTGTTCCACACCTCCAACGAGCGTGTCTGGGAGTACGTGAACCGTTTCACCGAGTTCACCAACTACGTACACAGCGTGTACACCCGCCACAACGGCGTCGTGTACCCCATGCCCATTAACCTGGGTACCATCAACCAGTTCTTCAACGCCGCTTACTCTCCCGCAGAGGCAAAGGCGCTCATCGCTGAGCAGGCTGGCGAGCTGGCTGGTACCGACCCGCAGAACCTGAACGATAAGGGTATCTCCCTGATTGGTCGCCCCCTGTACGAGGCGTTCATCAAGCACTACACCGCTAAGCAGTGGCAGACCCCGCCGGAAGAGCTGCCCGCATCCATCATTTCCCGCCTGCCGGTTCGCTACAACTACGACAACCGCTACTTCAACGACAAGTACGAGGGTCTGCCCGTTGACGGCTACGCTGCATGGCTGGAGCGTATGGCGGCGCACCCGAACATTGAGGTGCACCTGAACACTGACTTCTTCGAGCCCGGTCACCAGTACTCTCGCGAGAACGTCCTGGGCCAGATTCCCGTGGTCTACACCGGCCCGGTTGACCGCTACTTCGACTACGCTGAGGGCGACCTGTCCTGGCGTACCATCGACCTGGAAGAAGAAGTCCTGCCGATTGAGGACTTCCAGGGTTGCTCCGTGATGAACTACCCCGATGCTGATGTTCCGTTCACCCGCATCCACGAGTTCCGTCACTTCCACCCCGAGCGTGACTACACCAAGGACGCAACCGTCATCATGCGCGAGTACTCTCGCTTCGCGAACAAGGGTGACGAGCCGTACTACCCGGTCAACACCTCCGTGGACCGTGAGAAGCTGCTGGCGTACCGCGACCTGGCTAAGGGCGAGAACAACGTGCTGTTCGGTGGCCGCCTGGGTACCTACAAGTACCTGGATATGCACATGGCTATCGGTGCTGCACTGTCCATGTTCGACAACAAGATCCGCCCGCACTTTGCTGACGGTGCGAAGCTCGAGTCCGGTGGTGTTGACGCATAACCATGGCTGATAAGACTTTGAAGAACCTGCAGCGGGTTATTTTCCCGAGCGCAGTTGAGACTGACGTTGTTCCCCTGTACGTGGATGCGAGTGTTGCAACCGGCGTTCAGCTGCCCACCCGTATTGACGGTGACGCTTCCACCTCCATTGCGGAGGCGATGAACACCTCCGGTCAGTCTGTGTCGAGCGCTAGCGCGAACCGTGATGCCGCGAACAGCCTGAACAGCCGCCGCTCTATCACCGTGAACGCGGGCCAGAGCCTGTCTTTTGGTACGTACTTCAACGCGTTCCCCGCTTCGTACTGGCGCCGCTGGACTGACCTGAAGAAGGTCGTGCTGAGCGTTCAGACTCGCGGCGAGGGCATGGTCATTGTGTACAAGTCCAATGGCCGTGGCGTGATTCAGCGCGTGGATGCGAAGCTGCTCTCCGGCGAGGAGACCAACACCTTCACCCTGCCCCTGGCACCGTTCGGTGACGGTGGCTGGTACTGGTTCGACCTGGCTGGTACTACTGATCTTGAGCTGATTGAAGCGAACTGGCTGGGCGATATTGAGCCCCGCGCAGACGTGAAGACTGGTCAGGCGACCGTGCAGATTACCACCATGAACAAGGTGGAGTACTGCATCAACAACATTCGTGCTCTGGGCGAGAGCCCCGAGATTTTTGATGCTGTGCACGAGTTCCTGATTGTGGATCAGGGCACCCAGAAGGTGCAGGACCACGAGGACTTCGAAGAGGTCGTCAAGCCCCTCTCCGGTAAGTTCCGCATCATCAACCAGGGCAACCTGGGTGGTTCCGGCGGCTTCTCGCGCGGCATGTTCGAGGCTGTCAACAATGGCTCCGATTACGTGCTGCTGCTCGATGATGACGTCATCGTTGAGCCCGAGTCGATTCTGCGTATGGTGACCTTTGCGAACTACTGCAAGGAACCCACCATCGTGGGTGCGCACATGTTCGATATGTTTGACCGTTCGGTCCTGCACGCATTCGGTGAGGTTGTTGACCCGTGGCGTAACTTCTACGCAAAGCCGCACGAAGATATGGCGATGGGCCACAACCTGGGCCACCACAACCTGCGTAACACCCCGTGGCTGCACCGCCGCGTGGATGTGGACTACAACGGCTGGTGGATGTGCCTCATCCCGACCACCGTCATTAAGGAAATCGGTCTGTCTCTGCCCCTGTTCCTGAAATGGGATGACGCTGAGTACGGTCTGCGCGCTAAGGCTGCGGGCTTCGCTACCGTGTCCTTCCCCGGTGCGGGCGTGTGGCACGTGTCCTGGACCGATAAGGATGACTCCGTCGGCTGGCAGGCGTACTACCACGAGCGCAACCGCCTCATTACGGCGCTGCTGCACTCGCCTTTCGATAAGGGTGGCCGCGTGCTGCTGGAGTCCCTGTTCTTGGACGTCAAGCACACCCTGTCCATGCAGTACTACACCGAGGCTGGCCGCCTGATGGCGCTGGAGGATCTGCTCTCCGGCCCCGATCACCTGCACCCCTCGCTCTCGCAGCGTCTGCCGGTGATTCGTGCGATGGCTAAGGAGTACCCGGAGTCTCAGGTGAAGCCGAACGTGGATGACTTCCCGGCTATTCAGACGAAGAAGCCTCCATTCCGCGGCCGCCGTTCCTTCGCATCCCCGGGCTATAAGAAGCTTGCTTCGTGGACCGCGAAGACTGTTGCTCGTCAGCTGTTCAAGCCGGTGAGTGAAGAGGCGAAGGCTCACCCGCAGATTCAGCTGAACTACGGTGAGACTAACTGGTGGACCCTGTCGAAGTTCGATTCGGCTCTGGCGACTAACGCTGAGGGTACCGGCCTGTTCTGGTACCGCCGCGACCCCGAGCAGCTCAAGTCGAAGCTGGCTCAGGCCGCTAAGCTGCACGTTCAGCTGGTGACCGGCTGGGATAAGCTGCGTGAGCAGTACCGTGCGAAGGCAGCTGAGGTTGCCTCCTACGATGCGTGGGCTAAGACCTTCGCTGAGCATACGGATTCTGAGCTGACCCGATGAACGATCTGAAGTCTGTTCCCCTGAAGGCGCCCGGCCGTGGGCGCGGCATCCTGGATGCGGTGAAGAACCGCTACCTGCTTCGACTGCTGGTCGATAAGGAAATCCAGGTCCGTTACCGCGGCTCGGTGCTGGGCATTTTGTGGTCGTACATTAAGCCGGGTGTGCAGTTCCTGGTGTTCTACATTGCCATGGGTATGTTCCTTGGCTTGGAACGCGGTATGCACAACTATGCGGTGTACCTGTTCTCGGGCATGATTGCCATTAACTTCTTCTCGGAGGGTTTTGGCAATGGTGCTCGCGCCATGGTGGTTAACAGCGCGCTGATTCGTAAGATTTACCTGCCGCGTGAGCTGTTCTCGCTGTCGACGGTGTGGGTGGCTCTGGTGCATTTTGTGCCTCAGATTGCCGTGATGCTACTGGCCTGCTTCTTGGTGGGTTGGTCCCCGACCTTCCTGGCCTTTGGGTCGATTCTGGCGGGCATGCTCATCGTGATGCTGCTGTCTTACGGTCTGGGTCTGATTTTCGGTGTGGCTAACGTGTTCTTCCGCGATTCGGAGAACATTGTGGACATGCTGCTGATGGTGGCTACCTGGTTCTCACCGGTGCTGTACTCCTGGACCATGGTGCGTGACACCCTGTACCCGTGGGTGTTCAACGTGTTCATGCTTAACCCGCTGACCGTTGCGGTGGAGCTGTTCCACTATGGCTTCTGGCATCCGACGCTCCGTCCTGAGGATTTGGCGCTTCCTGCTTCGCAGGTGGTTCCGCATCTCTTCAGCTTCTGGACTCCGATTGCCCTTGGTATTTCTCTGCTGACCGTTTTGATTGGTGATTTGCTCTTCCGTAAGTTTGAGGGCAACTTCGCCCAGGAGCTCTGATTCTGTGGATATTAAGAAGCTTGAGTTCCCGCCGGTGAGCCCGGACGCTCCCGTGGTGATTCACGTGGAGAATTTGGTGAAGCGTTTTGTTCTGCGACACACCCGTTCGATGAAGGAAGCTTTTGTGTGGCTGATTAAGGGCCGCAAGGGTGATCTTTCGGAGAAGTTCAATGCGCTCAACGGCGTGAGCCTGGATATTCGTCAGGGTGAGCGTGTGGCTCTTCTGGGTCTGAACGGCTCGGGTAAGTCCACGTTGCTGAAGATGATTTCTGGCGTGATGCGCGCCGATGGGGGCGAGGTTCTCACTCGCGGCAATATTGCGGGTCTGATTGAGGTGGGCGCTGGTTTCCACCCGGATCTGACCGGTCGCGATAACGTGTACCTCAACGGCGCGATCTTGGGTATGACCAAGGAGGAGATTGAGGCTTCCTTCGATTCGATTGTGGATTTCGCTGAGATTCACGACTTTATCGATACCGAGGTGAAGTTCTACTCTTCGGGTATGTACCTGCGTCTGGCGTTCTCGGTTGCGGTTCATACGAACCCGGATATCTTCCTGGTGGATGAGATTCTTGCGGTGGGCGATGAGCCGTTCCAGAAGAAGTGTATTGCGAAGATTCAGGAGCTGTGCTCTGCCGGTAAGACTCTTGCCGTGGTGAGCCATGACCTGGATTTGGTGTCTAAGATTTGTGACCGCGGCGTGGTGCTGGAGCACGGTAACCTGCGTTTTGACGGTCCGATTAAGGAAGCCGTGAAGGTGATTCGTGGCGGCGACTAGCCGCTAGGTGATTGCTGGTGATGGGGCGTGTATTCCCGATGGGGGAGTGCACGCCCCTTTGCTGTGCCCGAAAGTTATACCCGAGAAGTTGCTGTTGCTCGATAGGGTTCTAACGTTTCGGCATGGGCGGCATGGGTACTAGGGGCGGCAGACGGCGACTGCGGGGTTTTAAGACGAAATGTTACGTGTGCACCGCGTGCAATATAACGGTGAGCAGCGGTAGGCGGTTCGAGAGGTGCACGCGCCACTGTTCTGCAAGTCACAGCTGACTAGGCGTTTTGGATTTTGATGCACATTGGGTAACGATGTGTGCAATTCTGTGCATCAAAAATACTCAAATACTATACTCGTAAATATTAAGGGGCGTTTTATTACATTTTGATAAATTTGATGCGCTGAGGGTAGGGTGATGATGGCATTGATGTATCAATGCTTCACCGTATTCCACACAACCACACCACGCACAGCATCGGATCATTTCAATGGAGAACACCGTACTGGATACCCGGGCGGAGCATCTAACTCTGCTCGAAGAAAATATCCGTGAGGCAATGCGCCACCGCAGCCTGGACCCGCACGAGGACCAGCGCGCCGTTCGCGGGCTCATTGACGAGCACCTGAACGATTACGAACAGCGACGCGCCCGCATCTCCCTGCCCGACTTGGGTGACCGCGAATCCGTGATTCAGCGCCTGCACGATGAAATCTGCGGCTTCGGCGTGATCCAGCCGTTCCTCGATGATGAGAGCGTTGAAGAAATCTGGATTAACTCTCCCGACGAAATCTTTATCGCCCGCAACGGCGAAAGCGAATTGACCGGTCTGCACCTGAGCGCCGAAGCAATCAATAGCCTGCTGGAGCGCATGCTCAAGCCTTCGGGTCGCCGCGTGGATCTTTCCTCCCCGTTTGTTGATGCATCCCTGCCGGATGGCTCCCGCTTGCACGCGGTGATTCCGGATATTACCCGCAGGCACACGAGCATCAATATCCGTAAGTTCGTGGTGCGTGCCCGCCGTCTGCCCGATCTGGTGCGCATGAACTCGCTGAGTGCCGGCGCGGCGTCCCTGCTGCATGCGGCGGTGGAGAGCGGCATGAACATCCTCGTGTCGGGTGCGACCCAGGCGGGTAAGACCACGATGCTGAACTGCCTGTCGGCATCTATTCCGCCGCGTGAGCGCGTGATTACGTGCGAAGAAATTTTTGAGCTCGCGGTTCCTCTCCGCGATGTGGTGGGTCTGCAGTGCCGCCAGCCGAACCTTGAGGGCACTGGCGCGATTGAGCTGCGCCGCCTGGTCAAGGAGGCTCTGCGTATGCGCCCGGACCGCATCCTCATTGGTGAGGTGCGTGAGGCAGAGTCCCTGGATATGCTCATTGCGCTCAACGCGGGCCTGCCGGGCATGTGCACGATTCACGCGAACTCGGCGCGTGATGCGGTGACCAAGATTTGTACCCTGCCGCTGCTGGCGGGCGAGAATATTTCTTCGGCGTTCGTGGTGCCGACCGTGGCGTCCTGCTTTGACATTGTGGTGCATTGCGGTCGCGATTCGCGCGGTCAGCGTCAGGTCGAAGAGATCAGCATGCTGGGTGGCCGCGTTGAGGACGGCGTGATTGAGATGTCCCCGCTGTTTGTACGCCGTGACGGTCAGATGGTGTGCGTCGCGTTGGAGCTGCCAAACCCGGACCGTTGGATTCGTGCCGGTCACCGCCCCGAGCAGGTGCTGGCGGCGGCGAAGGCAGGTCAGTAATGCCTCTGTTTCTGAGCCTGATTTTGGGGTTGGGCGTCTGCCTGATTTACCTTTCCTGCTTTCCTGATAATGGCAAGCCGCCGAAGCCGAGCAATGACCCGGCGCTGGTTGTTGCGCTGCGTAAGGCGGGTATGCATTCGCTGACTCCACGCACGTTCATGTGGGTGAGTGTTGTCAGCGGTGTGAGCGCGTCGGTTCTGTTGCTGATGGTTACTCAGCTTCTGCCGCTGGGTCTGCTGGGCCTGATTGGTGGTTTTGTGGCCCCTCGCGTGGTTGTGAATCATCGTGCTCGCGCGGCGGATGCCCGTATTTGGCAGTTGTGGCCGGATGCGGTGGATCACCTGCGTTCGGCGATTCGTGCGGGTTTGTCCCTGCCGGAGGCGCTGATTCAGCTCTCGTACCGCGGTCCGGAAGAGCTGCGTGATGCCTTCGCCCATTTCTCGCGTGATTACCGTGCGTCGGGTGAGTTCGTGCCGTCGCTGAACCGTTTGAAGGAGTACCTCTCTGACCCGGTGGCAGACACGATTATTGAGGCTTTGAAGATTGCCCGCGAGGTGGGCGGTTCGGACCTGGGTAAGTTGCTGGGCACGCTGAGTGATTTTCTGCGTGAGAATGCGCGTACTCGTTCAGAGCTTCTGGCTCGCCAGTCGTGGACTGTGAATGCGGCGCGCCTCTCCTGTGTGGCGCCCTGGTTTGTGCTGTGCCTGATGGCGACTCAGCCTGCCGCGCGCATGGTCTATAACTCGTTTGCCGGTGCGATGCTGATGATTGCCGGCGCCGCTATTTCTTTGGCGGCGTACCGTCTGATGTTGCGTATTGGTGAGTTGCCGCGTGAACGGAGGGTTTTCGGATGAACCTGCCTCTGATTTTTGGTTTGCTGTTGGCGACCGGCGTGGGTCTGATTCTTTCCTCGGTGCTGAATACTCGCAGTATTTCGTTCTCGGATCGTGTGGCGTCGCAGCTGCGCGGTGAGACTCTGCGTGAGTCGCTGTTGAAGGAGCAGGAGCGCCGCGAGCCGAGCCTGCTGGAGGCGATTTCGGCGTTCTGCGCACCGCTTCTGCGTTCGCTGTCTTCGTCGTTGAGCGGCTCGTCGCTGAGTGATAGTTCGGTGCAGGAGCGTCTGCGTCGGGCTGGGTCTTCGCAGAGCGTGAGCGCGTTTCGTGCTGAGCAGCTGCTGTGGGCTCTTGCCGGTGTGACCGTCATGAGTGCCCTGACCGTTATCGGCGTGGTGCAGGAGCGTTTCTCCATTCTGGTGGCTCTTGTGCTGGTGCTGGTGAGTGGCTTGAGCGGCTTTCTGGCGCGTGACTGGTGGCTGGGTGAGGCGGTGACTAAGCGTGAGAAGCAGCTGGTTGCTGAGTTCCCGGCGCTGGCGGAGATGATGGCGCTGTCGGTGACGGCGGGCGAGTCGGCTCTGGCGGCTTTGGAGCGTATCTGTTTGACCTCTCGCGGCGAGTTGGCTCGTGAGTTTTCTGAGATTTTGGCGCAGACCCGCACCGGTGTTTCGCTGCTGAGCGCGCTGCAGGAGTTCGCGGAGCGTACTCGCGTTCCGGCGTTGAGCCGCTTCGTTGAGGGTATTGCTGTTGCGATTGAGCGCGGTACCCCTCTGGCTGATGTGTTGCGTGCGCAGGCTCAGGATGTGCGCGATAACGCTAAGCGTGAGCTGATGGAAACAGCCGGTAAGAAGGAGATTGCGATGCTCGCCCCGGTGGTGTTTTTTATCCTGCCGCTGACCGTGATTTTTGCAGTCTTCCCGGGCTTGTCGCTCATGCGTTTGAACTTTTAGATTTTGCGGCGGGTACACACCGTACCGGCCGCGCCGCGGTGGGCCGGGCTGATTGCCCGGCGCGCCGCACCAACCACACACTACACCCTTTGATAGAAGGAGAAAATCATGTTCCGTCGTTTCCGCACCACCCTCACCGTGCTGATCGCCCTGGCTATCGCATCCGTGCTGGCTCTGCGCCTGAAGAACAAGCAGGATGACCCCGAGCGCGGCGACGTACCCGGCTGGGTCATGATCACCATGATGAGCGCCGTGCTGGTTGCCGCTATTCTGGCGATTGCTCAGCCCGCTCTGACCAAGATGTTCAACGACGCGATTGCTCTGGTTCACCAGTAATGCGTAAGCCCCGCATCGCTTCTGAGCTGACTGCCGCTGAGCTATCCTCCGCGGAATATTCTGTGGAGGAGAGCGAGCGCGGTGACGCCAGCACGGAATTCGTCATGGTCGGTGCGCTGTTGGTGCTGCTGACCATGGCGATTCTGCAGGTTTCTTTCGCCCTGTATGCACGAACCATGTTGGTGGATGCTGCGGCGGCTGGGGCACGTTACGGTACGATGCGTGACCGCACTCCGCAGGAGGGCATGGAGCGTACCCGTCAGCTGATTGAGGGGGCTCTTCCGTCTTCGTACGCTGAGAATATTTCGTACCGTCAGAGTAGTGATTCTACGGGTGTGCGCACTTTAGAGGTGACGGTGAAGTCTCCGTTGCCGGTGCTGGGTCCGTGGGGTTTTCCGGATTCTATTGAGGTGAAGGGGCATGCGATTTATGCGGAGCATCGTTCCGGTGATTAGTGGCTTTTCGCTTCGGCAGTGCATGGAGGAACGTCTGAAGGGCCGGTCTGACCGGCGTCTTTCTAGTCGGCCTCGTTCTGGTCGGCCCACCCCCGAAGAGGGCAGCGCCATTGTGGAGTTCCTGGGTTTGGGTATTACTCTGCTCATCCCGGTGCTCTACGGCATTCTGACGATTTTTAGCTTGCAGTCTTCGGTGATGGCGGCTCATGCAGCGAGCGCCCAGGTGGTGCTGTATGTGCAGGAGCAGCCGCAGGATTCGTCGGTGGGCCCGGATTTGGCTCAGCGTCTGGCGGTGCATGCTGCCGCGGATTACGGGGTTGAGCCCTCCGATGTGAGCGTGTCGTTGAGCTGTGCGTCGGGGGAGTGCGTCTCGGGTACGAAGGCGTACGCCACGGTGACGGTTCAGGCGCGTTTGCCGCTTCTGCCTTCGTTTATGGGCGGCGGCGTGATTCCGGTGAGTTCTCATGCGACGAGTTGGGGGTCTGGTCATGCTGATTCCTAATGGTTTGCTGGCTCGTGCCAACATGAAGATTCGTGCCCGTGCGCAGAGCCGGGCGCTCGCCTCTGGCCCGGTCGCCTCTGATCCTCCCGCCTCAGCCCCGGAAGAGGGCAGCATTGCCCCGCTGATTGTGGGTATGCTGGCGTTGCTTCTGCTCATCGGTTCGGTGACGGTGGCGATTACCGGTGCGTATCTGCAGACTCAGCATCTGCAGGATGTGGCGGACGCTCAGGCGAACTCGATTACCCGCACGATGCGCACTCCGGATGAGGCGAACGGTTCGGCGGCGTGGGAGTATGCGAGTGCGTACCTGGCTGAGGTTCAGCCGGGGCAGGATTTTCATGCGTTGCGTCTGGAGAATGTGTCCGTAGATTCTGATCACAGTGTGCACGTGTACCTGTCGGCTCGTATTCGTCCGCCGCTGCTGTCGATTCTGGTGCCTGATGGTATTGAGGTGACCGCTCATGGTTCGTCGCGTTTGAAGACGAGCCAGGGCCCGTCCACCGATTAGAGGCGTTGTGAGCCCCATAGACTGCGAGGGTGCATCCGCAAGGTAGTGTAACGGCTAGCGGATGTGCCCTCGTTTTATGCCTTCTTTTACGTCTTCGTTGCCCGCTACCTGCCCCATCCTTCTGCGCTGTTGGCTGTTGCGGGCTGTAACGGCGGGACTTTCTGGCCGTTTCGCGATAGTGTTAAAAGCTATGGCATCCTTCGACTTTTCTGCTGAGATTAAAGAGCTTCGCGCGATCTTCGACTCTATTGCTGCTGTGAGCGATATTGAGGGGATTGAGCGCGCCATTGAGGACCTGTCTGCGCAGGCTGCCGCACCCGATTTGTGGGATGACGTGGAGAACGCGCAGAAGGTGACGAGCGCACTGTCGTATAAGCAGTCGGAGCTGAATCGTCTGCGTTCGCTGTCTTCTCGCATTGATGATGTTGAGGTGATGGTGGAGCTTGCCGAAGCGGAGGATGAGGAGACTGCCGCCGAGCTGCTCGCTGATGCTGAACGCGAGTGCGGTGAGATCCGCGCCAAGCTGGAAGAGCTTGAGGTGCTGGTGCTGCTGTCGGGTGAGTACGATCAGCGTGAGGCTGTGGTAACGATCCGTTCGGGCGCCGGTGGCGTGGACGCTGCTGATTTCGCGGAGATGCTGCTACGCATGTACCTGCGTTGGGCGGAGAAGAACGGCTACCCGACGAAGGTTCTGGACACCTCCTACGCTGAGGAGGCGGGCCTGAAGTCGGTGACCTTCGAGGTGAACGCACCGTACGCTTTTGGCCGTCTGTCGGTGGAGGCGGGTACTCACCGCCTGGTGCGTATTTCGCCGTTCGATAATCAGGGCCGCCGCCAGACCTCGTTCGCGGCGGTTGAGGTGATTCCTCTGATTGAGCAGACGGATGCTATTGAGATTCCCGAGTCTGAGATTAAGGTGGATGTGTTCCGCTCCTCGGGCCCGGGTGGTCAGTCGGTGAATACGACGGATTCGGCGGTGCGTATGACTCACTTGCCGACCGGTATTGTGGTGTCGATGCAGAATGAGAAGTCGCAGTTGCAGAACCGTGCGGCGGCTTTGCGTGTGCTGCAGTCTCGCCTGTTGCTGTTGCGTAAGGAGCAGGAGGATGCGAAGAAGAAGGAGCTTGCCGGTGACATTAAGGCAAGCTGGGGTGATCAGATGCGCTCCTATGTTCTGCATCCGTACCAGATGGTGAAGGATCTGCGTACCGGCTATGAGGAGGGTAATGCCTCTAATGTTTTGGATGGCGGTTTGAACGCCTTTATTGATGCTGGTATTCGCTGGCGTGCTTCGGGGCGCGCGGCTGAAGAGAGCTAAGACGTATAAGGATTGAGTGATGGCTCAGAAAAAGAAGAAAGACGCGAAGAAGGACCCGAATAACGCGATTATTGCCCAGAATAAGAAGGCTCGCCACAACTACAACATTGTGGATACCTATGAGGCGGGTATTGTTTTGCTGGGTACTGAGGTGAAGTCTCTGCGTGATGGTGGGGCGTCCATTGTGGATGGTTTCTGCCAGGTGACCGATAACGAGATGTGGCTCGAGGGTATTCATATTGCGGAGTATGGTTACGGTACGTGGACGAACCATGCGGCTCGTCGTCGCCGTAAGTTGCTGCTGCATCGTTCTGAGATTAATAAGTTGGCGCAGAAGCTGAAGGAGACCGGTTACACGGTGGTTCCGTTGAAGCTGTACTTCTCGAATGGTCGTGCGAAGGTTGAGATTGCTTTGGCGACCGGTAAGCGTGAGTACGATAAGCGTCAGGCTTTGCGTGAACGTCAGGATGACCTGGAGGCGCGCCGCGCGATGCGTTACCGCAACCTCGGCTAGAGCTGAGGCAACGGCGGGGCCTATCTAGCCGGTTCCTATCTAACCGGTCCCCGATATAGCTGGGGCCTGCGGCTGGGGTCTGGGCGCGGTTTCTCGCGTATAATGGTTGGAAATTCGTGGCGTACCGCGAGCACCATACTTTATGAGGAGACACATGTCTGAGAACCCGAACTACCAGCAGAACCCGGGCGAGTTTATTCCCGCACCGCAGCAGGCACCCGCATACAACATGCAGGGTGGCTACCCCGGCTACCAGCCGACCCCGAGCTCGGCGCTGGCGATTGCCTCGCTGATTCTGGGTATTATTGGTCTGCTCTCTGGCTGGCTGATTTTCGGTGGCGTGCTGGGTCTGGTTGGCGTGATCTTGGGTATTGTTGCCCTGGTGAAGGTGAAGAACGGTACTGCCTCCGGTAAGGGCATGGCGATTGGTGGTATTGTCACCGGTGCGCTGGGCATGATTGTTGCTGTTGTTGTGCTGGTTCTGGGTTTGATCGGCATTGGTATGCTCAGCGAGTGCGCTGAGAATGCCGAGCAGGATTCGAGCGGTAACTACGTGTGCACCATTCATGGCGAGACTATGACCATGAGCCCTAAGGAATATGAGGCTGTCCGCCGCTAAGTCGCGTTGACTCTTTGAAGCGTTGAGGGACCGAATAGTGTTGAACTATTCGGTCCCTTGCTCTTTTTCTGCGCTGATTCTGCCCGATTGGTGGATTCTGGGGGATGATTCTGGAATCTTGGACTTCACAGATGACCCAGATGACGGCTTATTTATATAATGGAACCGAACTCAGCGCGCAATGGTGCGTTGGGCGAGTATAAATTGTTCGCTGCAACTGTGAAGGAAAGAACGACGGATGTCTGAGAATAACTACGGAAACAACCAGGGGAACGCACAGAACCCCTACGCTGCTCAGCAGCCTAATTCTTCCGCCCAGAGCTCGTACGGTCAGGATTACGGCCAGGCTCCTGCAGCGCAGAATACTTACGGCCAGGATTACGGTCAGAGCGCATCCGCTCAGAACAACTACGGCCAGACTCAGCAGAACGCTACTGCGCAGAACACCGCTCAGCAGAACCAGTACGGTCAGTTCGGTGCGCAGTCTTCTCAGAATGCTTACGGCCAGAACGCTGCTCAGGGTTCTTCTGCACAGGGCGTTTCGGCCCAGGGCGCTGCAGCACAGAACCCCTACGGCCAGGCGCAGCCCGCTCAGCAGCAGTACGGCTACGGCCAGGACGCCTCCTACCAGTCGCAGCCCGCTCAGCAGAACCAGTACGGTTACGGTCAGGACGCCTCCTACCAGTCGCAGCCCGCTGACTACAACTACCAGCAGAACTCTTACCAGCAGCAGCCTCAGCAGGATGCTTACGGTTACGGCCAGCCCGCGGGTTACCCGTATGCGGCTCCCGTGACGAAGAAGGCTCCCGGCATGGCGTTGGCGGCGATGATTCTCGGTATTGCGGCTGTGCTGACCGGCTTCGTCGTGTTTGGTATTCTGCTGGGTATTGCCGCAATCATTCTGGGCGCGCTATCCCTGAAGAAGACTAAGGACGTTGGCGCGGGTAAGGCATTCGCGCTGACCGGTATTATCACCGGTGCGGTGTCCGTCCTGATTTCGATTTCCATGCTTTTCGTATACATTTCTTTCTTCCAGACTACTGAGAAGTGCCTTGAGGTTGGTACCGATGACGGTCACGGTAACGTGGTCTGCCAGATTGGTGACAACCCGAACAACCGCATGACTGTTCCGGCTCACCGCTAAGGTTTGACCGTCTAGCACGGTACGCGAGCGGGGTGAGGCTCCCAGACAATCTGGGGCGCCTCACCCCGTTTGCTGTGCCCGCCGTTGATTCGGGTGTGTGCGGTGGAGGCGCGCCCGCAGGGGCCTCTACAGGTGTTCTCTGTCAGTGAGAGCGCCGTGTGTGCGGGGTGGGGGAACTTGCACGCCGTTAAACACCTCGGATATACTGAATCTCTACCGTGTTTGAATGGCACCGCGGCATCTAGGTATGTCGAGGAAAACTTTCAGAGGACGGTGGGCTTTTTGATAAAAGCATAGGGGGATGATCGGTTTCGACGATGTGAGTTGAGATGGGTGAAGCGTGCCGAGGACGCAGGGTTATCTCGTTAACGCCCTCTGCAAAAAAATAAGTGCAGAATCTAAGCGCACTGACTTCGCACTCGCTGCCTAAGCGCGAGTTGCCGTCTGTCGGCCTGAGCATGCCTTTGGCTCAGTTACCGGCATCGACTTAAAAGGCCACTGCTGCTAGCCCTTGTTGCGGGGGCTGGCGGGACTTTTACGTGACTAGGTTCGTCGGTATATGTGTTTATGCAAGTACCGGAGCCGAAAAGTAGCGTTCGCATAAACTGCGCACGGAGAAGCCCCGTTGACGCCACATCGGACCGGGGTTCGATTCCCCGCATCTCCACGATCTCCCAACCGCCCGCTGACCCGTTAGGGTTGCGGCGGTGATCATCGGTTCCAATCCAGAGGAAGAACCGCGGTAGGTTTCTACCACCCGGCAGGACGCCCCACGGCGTCACCTGCCGGGTATTTTTATGCCCAATTGTCGGTCTGTATTGTCGGTCTGTTCTGGGGTGTACCGGCGTGCTCGTGGGTTGGGCGTCAAAAGGTTTGGGCTAACGTCAAAAAGTATGGGCTGGCGTCGAAAGGTTTAGATGGGCAACATCTTCATCCGCACCGACCCCGCCGGGACCATCAAACCCGACAAAGAAAAATCCATCGAGAAGATCGACGCTGTGGTGGCCACCATCATGGGCCTCGACCGCGCGATTAGATGCGGTAGTGGACCTGCCACTGAGAGCGTGTATGAAAGAAGATGCATATTTTTCATGTAAGGTCAATTTACGTGTTACAACTGACCAGACTCTCTGATAGACTACTGAGTAGTGATGTAAGATACGTCACTATGTGACGTGGGAATGCATTCACAACCGCAATTTCTGCTTGGAATTGGGGGCTAGCTGCTTCCACGATTGCAAGAGCTTTAGGGCCAGCATTTGTTGGTGGTTTTGGAAAAGCCATTGGAGGTCCGGCAGTAATTGCCGCTGCGCTAGCTGTTGCAGCAGTGTCCTGCACTCTCACTCTTTAACCTGGGAGAGGTCCAATGCGTACGAAGAATATATTTACACTAGGATTTTTTCTCACTATTGTTCCGGTGTTCTGGGTGATTATCTCATTTGCCAGAGACGGGGAGTTCTTTAATCCAGTATCAATTCTAAGTGCAATTTTAGGAGGTCTTTTGGTCACTTTTGCAGCCAGAAGGACGCTTGAGAGTGATTCAAAGTTCCCTAAGGGACCCCCTAAAGGACCTAGTGTGTAAAACATCGCTTAGAAGTTTCTAAGAGGAAGAACCGCGGTAGGTTTCTACCACCCGGCAGGACGCCCCACGGCGTCACCTGCCGGGTATTTTTATGCCCAAGTTTCGGTCTGTATTGTCGGTCCGTTCCGGGGAGTGCCGGTGTGCCCGAGGGTGCTCAGGTGACCGCATTGTAATGAGAACGTCATCAGAGAAGACGAAAACGCACCCTATGGCGTAGTATCGAAGGGTAGATATCGTTGTTCGGCGTTATTGTTCATTCAATCTCACCGGCAATATTCGAGAGCAACCACAGAGCCACCAAACGAGCCACAGATTAGCCGGTCATAGGGACGCCACCGCTACGACGCGGTAGCTACATACCCGCTATGACGACCACTCAAGGACACACCATGGAAAACCAGATTCCCGCCCCCTCCTTCCCGGAGCAGAACAACGCAAACTCCCCGCAGCCGGTACCTGCAGGCGTAGCACCCGGCGCTCCCCTCGGCGCAGCACCCGCTGGCCCCGCCCTGGGCGTGGCACCCGCTAACGTGCGCGACCGCGACGACAGCTACCAGCGCATCCCGGACACCTACCGGGTTCCGGCTGAGCATCGCCGCCCCTACGGCGAGACCACCGGCGACTTCCGCGGCCCCGGCTACTTCTACTCCATCGGCGCGTTCGGTGCCTCCCTGGGTGCCCTGGTGCTGACCCTCTACGCGTGGATTCAGGTTGCGGCACTCCACGCTGAGGCAAGGACCAGCTCCGGAGATTACAGCTCCTCTGCTTATAGCTCCAATCTGAGTCTGAGCCCCAACATCATGGTGATTGCTCTACTGCTCGTGGGTCTGATCCCGGTAGGCGTGTCTATCTGGCTTGCCATCTACTCGGCGAAGGTGAACGCCGGTCACACCACCAAGTACACCTCGAAGATGACGACCTTCAACATTCTGGCGTACATCATCTCGGGTCTGAGCCTGCTGGGTCTGCTCGGCACCCTCACGATGCTGTCCTAAAACAGGCAATACGTGCTCTCATAGTGATAACAGCGAGGCGGCGGCTTTCCACTGACCGGAAAGCGTCTCGCTGTATTTTTACTGTCTCCTGCTTTTACTGACTCCTGCTCAGGGAAGGGGGAGGCTAGGGTCGGGGTGCGAGCGCCTCCAGCACCTGCTGCTGGACCGCCGCCGTATTACTTGCCACCAGGGACACCGGGTGCACACCGGAGACTGAAACCCCCGCGTGCTCGGGCAAATCGCCCTCCAGGGTGGAAGCGACGCCGCCAGCCTCACGGATCAGCGGCAGTAGCGCCGCCACCTCGTAGAATGACAGGGATGCGTCCACG
>ERZ773211.21-NODE-21-length-61567-cov-73.6518_pt1 | contig 61567 bp, 48 predicted proteins | sample MGYA00511914_ERZ773211 | MGnify/ENA primary metagenome ERZ773211 (study PRJEB29015, sample SAMEA2738163) | human oral metagenome | biome: human oral; feature: human-associated habitat; material: saliva | place: China | collected 2242 ...
TTTAGCGTCGAATGTAGTTGGGCTTACGCCCTGTGAGACTAGAACGTTGCCAGGCTTTTGAGGTCTATTGTTAACGCATTAGACTTATTATTCCACAGTAGCTCAGTTGGTAGTAGCATCTGACTGTTAATCAGAGGGTCGCAGGTTCGAGTCCTGCCTGTGGAGCCATTTTTTTTGGCCCGTTGGTCAAGTGGTTAAGACACCGCCCTTTCACGGCGGTAACACGGGTTCGAATCCCGTACGGGTCACCATTTGAACGGAGGTTTAGCTCAGCTGGGAGAGCACTTGCCTTACAAGCAAGGGGTCAGCGGTTCGATCCCGTTAACCTCCACCATTTTAAATAAGCTGGGAAGATAGCGAAGAGGCTAAACGCGGCGGACTGTAAATCCGCTCCTTAGGGTTCAGTGGTTCGAATCCACTTCTTCCCACCATTCTAATATTGGGATATAGCCAAGCGGTAAGGCAACGGACTTTGACTCCGTCATTCCCCTGGTTCGAATCCAGGTATCCCAGCCATGAGCCATTAGCTCAGTTGGTAGAGCATTTGACTTTTAATCAAAGGGTCGAAGGTTCGAGTCCTTCATGGCTCATTAATTAAATAAAAGGCTAATCAGTTAGCCTTTTATATTTTTGGCCCGTTGGTCAAGTGGTTAAGACACCGCCCTTTCACGGCGGTAACACGGGTTCGAATCCCGTACGGGTCATCTTAACCAAGTCGTAACTTTTGTTACGACTTTTTTTTATAATTAAGTTTTATTAAAGATTAAAGAGCAAGTCTATTTATACTAGAATTGCTCTTTAATTTTATTTTTTTAATTCTTTTGCCGTGAAACTAAGTGGTAATACTTCTTCAAAAAAGTTGTATACTGCATATTTATTTTTTGATGTACCTAGAATTAATTCAAATTCTTCATCTGCAAATTCCGAAATAACTTGTCGACATACACCACAAGGAGGACAGTAATTCTCTAAATTACCATTAGGACCACCCACAACTGCTATTTTTTTAAATTTTGTTACTCCTTCACTAACAGCTTTGAATATTGCAGTTCTTTCTGCACAGTTAGTAGGAGAATAGCTTGCATTTTCTATATTACATCCAGTGTATATTTTACCATTATCTGCAAGTATTGCTGCACCAACTTTAAAATTTGAATATGGAACGTATGCAAATTTTGTTGCTTCTATAGCTGCTTCTACTAGTATTTGATTTATATCTTCATAGAATTCGTTTTTTTCTTTTAATAATTTCATAACTGAATCAGCAACGCCACCTTCAGAATTTGTTTTCTCAGTGATAAATTTAGCAGTTTTCTTTAATTTTTTATTTCCATTTTTCATTGCAATACTATATTCAACTATATCTAGCATAGCTTGATCATTAAGATTATCACCTATAGCAATAGCATTTTTTAAGTTGATATCATGTATATCAGCGACTATTTTTAATGCCTCGCCTTTTGTTGCTTTTTTATCCATAATTTCGACGTTATTAGCCCCTGAGGATGTAACACTAATATTATCATTTCCTGAAAGTAGTTCAGTAGCATGTTTTAATTTTTCTAAATCATTTGATATACCTATTACTTTAATAGCAGGATTATTTTCTTGATTTAAGTATAACTCTATATTATCAACTTCTGTAATATGGCCTAATGCAAGTCTATTTCTAGCTTCTTGTCTTAAGTGCTGTTCATTTGGTTCTTCACCATTTGCTCGTATTAGATCAATATATGCAGTTATATCAGTTTCTATACTATTTGTATAAATAGTATTTTTTGTATAAAGTTGATAGCTTATTTCTAAACTTTTTAATATTTCAATTGTATAGTATAAATCTTTTAATTTCATAGGAGTAATATTAATGATATTTCCATTTTTATCGTATATTATTCCTCCGTTGAAGCTTATAACATCACATTTTATACTTTCATCGTTTAATGCTGGTAATGCTTCATAATAGGCTCTTCCGGTAGCTACTACAAATTGAATTCCATTTTTTTGTGCAAATTTTATAAGTTCTATATTTTCTTTTGGGATTTTGTGGTCACTATTTAGTAAAGTGCCATCCATATCGCTAGCAATTAATTTAATCATGTAATTATAAGAAATACGATTATTTATCGAATTTCATCCCCCTTTCTTCAGTGTAATTTGATTATAACACAAGAGGAAGTATATTGTAAGTGTTTATAATAATATACTTTACTTTGAGTTTAATTTCTATTATAAATTGTATATTTATGATAAGATAGAATGTAACTAGATTGTATGTAGAGAGTGATAGAATATGATAATTAGAGATTTAATTAAAAACAATAATTTAGAAGAGATATTTACTAATATAAAAATTGGTTTAGAAAAAGAGGGACAACGTATCTTAAAAGATGGTACGATTTCAAAAACAGATCATCCAAAAGTATTTGGAGTACGTCATGAAAATCCATATATACAGACAGATTTTGCTGAATCACAAGTTGAGCTTATTACAACCCCAGAAAACAGTGAAAAATCTGTACTTAGAGTATTAAATGCAGTTCATGAGGTTACACTTAAAAATATACCTACTGATGAATTCATATGGCCATTAAGTATTCCAGCAATTTTACCGGATGAAGAGGATATAAGAGTTGCTCAATTTGAGAATAAATTCGATGTAGAGTATAGGGAGTATTTAGTAAAAAAATATGGGAAATATAAACAAATGGTTTCAGGAATTCACTATAATTTCCAACTTGATGATAAGTTTATGGAGAAAATTTCAGAAATTACTAGGAAAGATTTAGTTAGTGTAAAAAATGAAATTTATTTAAAATTAGCTAGGCAATTTATTAGATACCAATGGATATTGATATACCTATATGGAGCTTCTCCATTAGCAGAAGATAAGTATTTTACCAATGGGCTGAAACCTAATGATTATGTACGTAGTTTACGTACTAGTCGTTATGGATATGTTAATGATGATGATATCAAAGTTTCATACAGTTCATTAGAAAAATATATTGAAGATATAACTGGATATGTAAAAAATGGAAATCTAATAGCGGAGAAAGAATTTTATTCTAGTGTTCGATTCAGAGGAGCGGATACTATAGTGAAATTCCCAAAAGAAGGTATAAAATATATGGAGTTTCGTCTGTTTGACTTGAATCCATTTGCACCTTTTGGTATTTTAGAAAAAGATATAAGATTTGTTCATTTATTCCTAAAAACATTAGTTTGGTTAGATGAAGTGAATAAAGAAACTTCAGAATCATTAGGTTATGAGTATAGTGAAAATGTCGCATTAACTCATCCATATAAAAATGTTCCTTATGAGGAAGAAGGAATATGGTTATTAAATCAAATGAAGGAACTAGTTAAGGAATTAGGTTTATTTGACAATGATATTAAATTAATCGATGAAAAAATAGATGAACTACAAAATCCAAAAATTACTCTAGGAGCTAAGTTATTAACTGAGTATGAAAAAGATAATAATATGTCTAGAGTTGGTATGGAACTTGCTAAAAAATATAAAGAAGAGGCATTAAGAGAATATTATTCATTAAGTGCTTTTGCTAACATGGAACTCTCTACACAGGCGGTAATAGAAGATGCTATAAAAAATGGAATTAAAGTAGATGTAATTGATGAAAATGATCAATTTATTCGTTTAGAAAATAAAGATCATATTGAATATGTAAAAAATGGAAATATGACGAGTAAAGATAGTTATATCTCTCCATTAATTATGGAAAATAAAGTAGTAACAAAGAAAGTTCTTGCTGAAAAAGCTTTTAGAGTACCTAAAGGATATGAGGTATCTAGTTTAGATGAAGCAATTCAGAAGTTTAATTATATAAAAAATAAACCAATAGTTATAAAACCAAAAAGCACTAATTTTGGCTTAGGTATAACGATATTTAAAAATGGAACAAGTTCGTTAGAAAACTATTCAAAAGCTGTTGAATTTGCATTAAAAGAAGATAAAGATATATTAATTGAAGAACTTATAGAAGGTACAGAGTATAGATTTTTCGTAATTGAAGGAAAAACAGAAGCTGTATTATTAAGAGTTCCTGCCAATGTAGTTGGTGATGGAAAACATACAATTAGAGAATTAGTTGAGATAAAAAATTCTAATCCACTAAGAGGAGACGCAAAAAAAACTCCACTGAAAAAAATTGAATTAGGAGAGATTGAAAAACTACAATTAGCTGAACAAGGATTAAACTTCGATTCAATATTACCAGAAAACGAGGTTGCATATCTTAGAGAAAACTCTAATATAAGCACAGGTGGAGATTCTGTAGATAAGACAGATGCTGTTCATGAAAGTTATAAAAAATTAGCTGTAGAAATTACTGATGCTATGATGGCTAAAGTATGTGGAGTTGACTTGATTATTCCAGATATAACAGAAGAAATAAATGGAGAAAATTACGGTGTTATTGAGGCTAATTTTAATCCTATGATGATGATGCATATTTATCCACATTCTGGAAAATCTAGAAGATTATCGTTAAACGTATTGAAAATGTTATTTCCTGAAAGAGATATTAAGTAATATTACTAAAAACTAATTAATAAGATAGTATCAATTAGATGCTATCTTATTTTTTATTTTACAAAAGAAATAATAATAATATGAAAATATGAAAATAATATTTTCATATTATTATTTTTAAGAAAAATATTTACACGTAAAATAGATAAAATATTAGTTAATTTTAGTTACAAAAGCCATATTAACGGTTTTTATATTTATATTATAAAAAAATATATATTTTTTATATGATTTTAAAAAATAGAAATCGATTGCAGTGATTGTAAAGTAAGAAACTAAAACATTTACAAAAAAAATAATAAATGATATAATCTATTTGTATGCAAAGGTATACACGTCATAATAAAATAGGTATTATATAAAAGGAGGTACTAAGATGGTAGGAATTATCATCGCGAGTCACGGTGAATTCGCTGCAGGAATTAAACAATCAGGTTCTATGATTTTTGGTGAACAAGAAAAAGTAGAATCAGTTGTATTTATGCCTAGTGAAGGACCAGAAGACTTGCAAAGAAAACTTCAAGAAGCTATTGCAAAAGTAGATTCTGAAGAAATTCTTTTCCTTGTCGATCTTTGGGGTGGAAGTCCATTTAACCAAGCTAACAAGTTATTTGAAGAAGCACCAGAGAAAAGAGCAATCGTAGCAGGATTAAACTTACCTATGCTTATTGAAGCATATGCTAGTAGATTCACTATGACAACAGCTCATGAGATTGCAAAAGCAATCACACCAACAGCTATTGATGGGGTTAAAGTTCGCCCTGAAGAACTACAACCTAAAGCAGAAGTAGCTGAAAGTACACAAGCTGCACCTCAAGGAGAAATTCCTGAAGGTACAGTATTAGGAAACGGGAAAATAGAATTTGTATTAGCCCGTATAGATACTCGTCTACTACATGGACAAGTTGCTACAAACTGGACAAAAGCAACTCACCCAAACAGAATTATTGTAGTTTCAGATTCAGTATCAAAAGATGAATTACGTAAAAAACTTATTGAGCAAGCAGCTCCTCCAGGAGTACGCGCACACGTAATTCCATTGGATAAACTTGTTCAAGTTTATAATGATCCACGATTTGGTGATACAAAAGCGTTATTATTATTTGAAACACCACAAGATGCTCTTGCAGTAATCGAAAAAGGAGTAGAGATTCCAGAATTAAATATCGGATCTATGGCTCATTCAGTTGGTAAAGTTCAAATTAACAACGTATTATCATTAGATCAAGAAGATGTAGAAGTATACAAAAAACTTCGTGATTTAGGTGTGAAATTTGATGTTCGTAAAGTATCAAACGATTCTCCATCAGATTTATTCAAACTTATTGAAGCTAAATCAAGTGAAGGTTTAAAATTATAATTTAATAGAAATTAGGAGGACACTATGGAATTTAGTATTCTAACAGTTATATTAGTCCTAATTGTTGCGTTACTAGCTGGTATGGAAAGTATCTTAGACCAATTCCAATTCCATCAACCAATTATTGCTTGTTCATTAATCGGTTTAGCAACAGGACATTTATCAGAAGGTATTATTTTAGGTGGAGCTCTTCAATTATTAGCACTTGGATGGGCTAATATTGGGGCAGCGGTTGCTCCAGATGCAGCGTTAGCATCAGTAGCATCTGCTATTATTTTCATTAAAGCTGGAGATTTCTCAGCTGAAGGACGTATTATCGCTATCGCAACAGCTGTTACATTAGCTACAGTTGGTCTTGTACTTACAATGGTTGTTCGTACACTATCAGTAGTTATTGTTCACCGAGCTGACCACGCAGCAGAGCAAGGGAACTTCCGTGGAGTTGAATTTTGGCACTATGTAGCACTTGCAGCGCAAGGATTACGTGTTGCTATTCCAGCGGGGTTATTAATGTTCATTCCATCATCAGTAGTTCAAAAAGCACTTGAAGCCTTACCAAAATGGTTCACTGAAGGTATGGCAATCGGTGGAGGAATGGTAGTTGCAGTTGGTTTTGCAATGGTTATTAACTTAATGGCAACTAAAGAAGTATGGCCATTCTTCTTCTTAGGATTTGCATTAGCACCAATTAGCCAATTAACATTAATCGCAACTGGTATCATCGGATTATGTTTAGCAATTATTTACCTAAACCTTTCTAAAAACAAAGGTGGAGGCGGTAGTGGAAATACTTCATCTGGAGATCCATTAGGCGATATCTTAAATGATTATTAATAAGGAGGAACTACAAAATGTCAGAGAAAAAAATTACATTAAGTAAAAAAGATCGTCGTAGCGTTATGTTACGTTCTCAGTTCCTTCAAGGTTCATGGAACTATGAACGTATGCAAAATGGTGGTTGGGCATTCGCTTTAATCCCTGCGCTTAAAAAATTATATCCAAACAAAGAAGATGCTACTAAAGCATTAAAACGTCACTTAGAGTTCTTTAACACTCACCCATATATTGCAGCACCTATTCTTGGGGTTACACTTGCTTTAGAAGAAGATAAAGCAAATGGAGCTGATATCGATGATGCAGCAATCCAAGGGGTTAAAGTTGGTATGATGGGACCATTAGCAGGTATTGGGGATCCAGTATTCTGGTTTACAGTTCGTCCTATCCTTGGAGCTATCGCAGCTTCATTAGCAACTGGTGGTTCAATTATTGCACCATTATTCTTCTTTATCGCATGGAACTTAATCCGTATCGGATTCTTATGGTATACACAAGAATTCGGATATAAAAAAGGTTCTGAAATTACAAGTGACCTTTCAGGTGGTATTTTACAAACAATTACAAAAGGAGCTTCAATCCTTGGTATGTTCGTAATGGGTATCTTAGTTCAACGTTGGACTAACATTAGCTTCCCATTAGTAGTTTCTAAAGTACCGTTAGATGAAAAAGCATTTATTCATTTCCCAGAAAAAGGAACACACATTACTGGTGAAGTATTACAAGATATTGTTACAAAAGCAACAAGTGGTAAGTTCTCATTAACACCAGAAAAAGTTATAACATTACAAGATAACTTAAATCAACTTATTCCTGGATTTGCAGCGCTATTATTAACATTCGTATGTATGTGGTTATTAAAACGTAAAGTAAGTCCAGTAGTAATAATCTTTGGATTATTTGCTTTAGGTGTAATTGCTCACGTAGCAGGTGTAATGTAATAAAGCTTAGGAGGTTGAGGCGAGATGTCTCAACTTCCTTTTTTAAGATTAATAAGAAATTATTCTAGAGGAGGTAAAAGCTATGGTAATGTCTATGAATACGAAAGTAGTTTATACTACGAAAGCTAATTGTCTTACTGGATCAATTGGTAATAAGCATGGAGACGTTATGGTAGGAGATAAAGCCTTTGAGTTTTATAATCATAGAAATCCAGAAGATTATATTCAAATACCTTGGACAGAAATTGAAAAAGTACGTGCCCAGATATTTTTTAGGGATAAGTACATTCGTGGCTTTTTTATAGATACAAAAAGTGCTGGTAGTTTCAACTTTATAGTTAAAAATGCTGGAAAATGTTTGAAAGAGATGAGAGAATTTCTTGGAAATGACAAGATAGTTAGAAATAAACCAGTATTATCATTAAAAAAATTATTTAGAAAAAAAGATTAATACTTTGATATTAGTCTTTTTTTATTTTGAAAATAATTTTATGAAAATGAAATGTAAATGATATATTTTCTTGCATTTTCTGAATATTTATATTAAACTAATATAGTATTCTGGAAACAGTATTATAACACCTTATAGGTGTAATAATTTAAAAAGAGAAAGAAAGAGGTAAATTAATGGAACTATCGTCAAATTCGCCTACTCGAAGGCAAGGGATAATTATGTTTGCACTGCTAATTACAGCGTATGTAGTATTTGCTACAAACTGGGTAGCAGGATCAAATTTATCGAAACAAATTACAGATCATTATTTTAATGGTGAGAAAGTATCACCTATAATATCTGAGGTTGTAAACTATACAATTACTATAGCAAGAATTATAGCAAATTTATTAGCTGCGTTTATATTAATTAAATTACATCCAAAGAAAGCTGCTACATTAGCATTATTTTGTCTATGTTTTTCATTCTTTGCAATATTTACTCACAATTATTGGTTATATACTGTATCTAGAATGATAATGGCATTCGGTGGATCAATGATTATTGTTTTTATAAATTCTTTTGTAGCAAAATTTATTCCTAATGATAAGAAAATAATGACAAGTGCAATAATAACAGCTGCATACAATGTGGGAGCTGCTTTGGTTGCTATTTTATTCTTATTATTCAAGGAACATTTTGTTGATGATTGGCGATATACGATGATAGGATTCAGTATTTTTAGTATAATCCTATTCATAGGATGGTTAATGTTTTCTCATGATTTTGAACCAACAATTACATGGAAACACCCTAATTACTTTGTATATAAATTATTAATAGAATCAAAAGAAATTGTTCATGAAGAAGAAGTGAAAAAATATACTTATGCTGATGGTTTTAAAGATAAATTCATCTATGTGTTTTCACTTGGATTTGGTGGATTTTTATTCTTATATGTTATGCCATTGGTATCATTACCAAGAGTAGTTGCTGAATATGTTGGTAATACTCAATTTAAACCAGAATTCATGATATTAACTGTAACTGTTGGAGGAATAATTGGAACTCTGTTTAGTTTAGTTGTAACTAGAAAATTGAACTTTAGTAGAAAACCATTTTTAATAGCTCATGGAGTACTAATGATTGGATTTATGGGCTTAGGATTATATTTTGTATCATCAAATGTTGTTTTAGCATATGTTATGTTTAGTTTATCAGGCTTTTTCATGTACTCACAGTATCCTGTATATCTAAACTTACCTTATGAGTTGCCAAATATGAATTCACAAAGATTAACAATCATGTTTGGTATTTTCTGGGCATTTGGATATGCAATATATACATTATTTAACTTTGTATGGAGTTTAGTGCTAAACCATATGGGCTACTCTTCATCAATTATGTTCTATTTATTAGGAAGTGTTATCTATATTATTTTTGTTTTTACTTTCCCAGAAACAAGACCGAAGAAATAAAAAAGAAATCTTTAGAGGTGAAAAATATCTCTAAAGATTTTTTTTGTAGAAATTATGTTAACTAAACTGTAATTATTATGACTTGATTTTGTAATTTCCATGTTAGTTACATTTTAGTTAGAAAAAATATAATGTATAGTAATGCAAAGTAGTAGGGAATATATTAATTATATGGTATATTATCCTTAAAAGTATAAAAAAAAGGAGTAATAATATGAGTAAAATAAAGAAAACAGCTCTAATAGGAGTAGTAGGAGCATCTGCTTTGACTGCAGGATATTATACGTTTGTAAAACCTAATACACAAACCTTAAATACAACTTCTACACCACAAAATACAAATCAAGATATAAAGAAAAAAGAGAATAATAAAACAAAAACAACAAGTAATACACCAGCGGCACAAAAAGAAGTTGTAACTTATAAAGATGGTACTTATACTGGAGCAGTAACAAAAACAAATAAAGGTGATTTCCAAGTAAGTGTTGTTGTTCAAAATGGGAAAATTTCTAATGTTAATGTACTTCTTCAACCGGATGAAGAGTTTTCACAAAGTATTAATAAAACAGCTCTCCCTAAGTATGTTGAGGAAGCGATAGAAGCTCAAAGTTCAGATATCGCATTGGTTTCTGGAGCATCTGAAACATTTAAAGGATTTAAAGGGTCATTGCAAGATGCATTAAATAGGGCAAAATAAGATGGTTAAGTATAAAACTTATTTATTAAAAAGAATGAACATGCCTTTTACAATTGTCTTTGTAAGGGGTAATTTCGATGAAACTTTGATAGAAGTGTGGAATCAGGTCGTAAATGAGATTGATAAATATTTGAAAAATGTGGAAGAGAAATTTTCGCCGTTTCTTCCAGATAGTTTAGTTAGTAGACATAATGATATAGGTGAAGTTTTACAAGAAGATTTTTTTGATTTAGAATATCAAGAAGTTTACAGTCGTTCAATACTAGCGAAAAAAGAGACGCGAGGTTTATTCGATCCATTTTTTGAAGGGAAATATAATCCGACAGGCTTTGTAAAAGGTTGGGCTATAGAAAATGCTTTTACAAAATATTTAAAGCCCCTTATCGATCATAATATAATAGAAGCAGGTGCAATTAATGGAGCTGGAGATATGCAAGTGGGGACTAATACTGACAGTGATTTTTATTGGAAAATAGGAATAGAAAATCCTGAAGATAGAAAAAAAATAATAGCTAGGTACAGTATAAAAAATGGAGCAATAGCTACATCAGGAATTAGTAAAAAAGGTCAGCATATTAAAAGTAAAAATAAGATTGAACATATTCAAGTCACTGTAGTTGGAACATATTTATCAGATGTTGATGTATTAGCAACTGCAGGAGTAGTCGCTAATGAGAAAATTTGGAGTGAAATAGTAGAAAATAAATTGTTAACAGGTATCTTGTTAACAAAAGAAGGCGTTAAAAGAGTATTTGAGGAAGGAAAAATAACAGATGTTGAGAGAACATAAATTTATTTTTAATATGATTTGGTTAATAGTGTTATTAACGATACCATTACCATTGATAATAACAGTAGGAAATGGTTTACCTGAGGTGTTTGGAAGTAGAGTATTAGCAATTAATTTAGGGGTATTTGCATATTCGTGGATGCTTTCAGCGATATTCCTATCGACTCAACCCAAATGGCTAGATAGAATAATAGTTTTACCAGATATGTATATAATTCATGGAGTGACTGCAATTTTTGCTGTAATTTTTATGTACTTACATGATCAGTTACTAAGGTCATCAGGGCTTATAGAGTTCACAGGTCAATGGTCAATGTATATATTTATGGCGGTAATTGTCTATTCTCTTGTTTTTATGGCAGGTTGGTTAACTTCAAGGATTAGTATTTTGATGAAAATAAAGAAAGTATTAGAAAAAATATTTAAACATGAATTATCTATGTGGATACATCGACTTAATTTAGTGGCTGCATTATTAGCTTTTCTACATATACTGCTAATACCTTATATAAGAAGTATAGTTCCATTTATAGTTTTAGTAATTTTGTATACTGTAATAGCATTTGTAGCATACGGACACTATGCATATAATAAATACTTAAATGTTCAAGTTGGTATTTTAAAAAATGTGAGAAAAGTTGATAATAATATTACTGAATTAACAATAACTACTAGTAAATCAGTTTTAAGAAAAATAGAAGCGGGAGATTTTGCATTTATTTCCTTTCCTAATGTAAAAGGAATGAAAGAACCTCATCCATTTTCTATTTTAAATATTCCAGAACGTGATGGATACGTTCAAATGTCGATAGAAGGAGTAGGAGATTTTACTAAAAATCTATCTAATTTAGAAATAGGAGAAAAAGTTAATTTAACAAGAGGATATGGAGTCTTAAGTTCAATGATAGAAAAATCTGGTAAGAATGAAAAGATTGTTCTTATTGGAGGAGGAATTGGTGTCGTTCCTTTACTTGGATTAGCAGATAAGTTTGATGATAAAAATATTACATTTTTATACACAGTAAAAAAAGATAAGAAATTATTATATCAAGAAAAATTTGAATTATGGAATGAGAGAAGTAATTTTAAATCGTATTGTCAGAATGGAAGATTCACATCTAATCAATTAAGTGAATATCTACCGATTGGAGATGATTATAATTATATTATTGCAGGTCCAATGACGATGAATATTGCTTATGAAAAAATCTTAAAGGAAAAAGGTATAAATAAAAATAGAATATTCTATGAAGGATTTAATTTCTAAAGAAGAGATTCTAAATGATTGTAAGGAAGTGACTCGATAAAATAGTGATTTCGGAGAAATAAGATTTTGTCGAGTCACTTTTCGCAGTGGTCTATTAGATATCTAAAAAGCTTTCATAAAGCAATAAATCACTGTGTCATACACTTTGTTAAAATTTAGTTTTTTTGTGTCAGCCTCTTTTTGTATAGCGTATGAGTATATAGCTTAAAATTAATTATGGTGTTATAATAATTAATGATACAACATCATAGGAAAGCAAAAAATTTGATGAAGTTTGGATATCTTCTGATTCAGAAGAGTATTTAGCTATTTGTAGGAAAGAATATGGTGAAAAATGTATTTATAAGATTCGTGATAAAAAAGTTTCACTAGATTCTTCAACCACATTTGATACACTAAATTATTTATTTAAAGATATACAAGAAAATTTTATATTTATGAATTTACAAGTAACTTCACCAATAAGGAAAACAGAACATATAATAAATGCATTTGACTCATTTGTAGATTGTGACCATTTAGTTTCATATAGATTAAATAAAAGTTTATAGTTATGATATCGATGATGAATTAGATTTGTTCATATGTGAAAGTATATATAGAAAACTTATGAATCAATAAAGTAAGAAAGAATCACAGAAGTTTTAATTTTCTGTGATTCTTTTTTATTTATCAATTATTGTCTGCGAGCACTCTGATTGGTTCTTGTTGAGCGATTAGCGTTATTAGGAGTTGCTCTTGAATTTGTTTGTGCTCCAATAGCATTAGCTGAACTTTGACTAGTAGTACGAGTATTAGTTGAATTAGTTAATGAATTGAAAACTTGAGTTAATGCTGAGCGATTTTCACGTTGTTTTTGGGCGAGTGCAGCTTGATAAACAGCATCACGATCACTACCAGCATACATGTAATCAGTTTCTTTATTTCTTTCTTTAGCATATTCAACTCCGTTTTTAGTTTCTATCCCAGCAGGTTTTTCAAATGCAGCGGGAATTCTGTTATCTGAAGCTTTTTTTAGAACATTAGCCATTATAACTTGTGTTGTTTTTGCCTGATTATAAGACAATGCTTTGGCAGCAGAGTCTACTACATCAGCACCTTGCCAAACTGCAACAGTATAGTCAGTGGTATAACCTATCATCCAACTATCTTTAGTTGAATTTGCAACATCAATACCGTAGTTATAATAAGCAGAATCATCAAAGGTACTTGATCCAGATTTACCAGCCATATCAAAGTTAGGGATTTTCCCATCAGGAGAAGTACCATTATCAGTTAAAACACCTTTTAAGACATTTGTCATAAGATAAGCTGTTTCTTCTGACATTGCTTTTACAGGTTCAGATTTAATATTTACTAATTCTTTACCATTAGCGTTGAATACTTTAACGATAGTTGATGGTTTGTTGTAGTAACCTTTATTACCAAACGAAGCGAAGGCTCCAGCCATTTGCAAAGTTGAAACTCCATCAACATTACCACCGATTGCTGTTGTAGGTTCATCTTTAGTTACAGGAATACCTATTTTTTCAGCAAAAAATTTAGCTCTTTCATATCCTACAGATTCGAAAGCGCGTACTGCTGGAATATTGTAAGACCAAGATACTGCTCGAGTCATAGGCACTGTTCCATGATAAATTCTATCCCAGTTTTGAATATAAAACTCAGTTCCAGCTATTTTATATGGTGTATCAGAAAATGTTGTTTGTGGGTCCCAACCGTAATATTCTATCCCAGGAGCATAGTCGATTAGAGGTTTAATTGATGAACCAGGTTGAACGCGAGCATCAACAGCAAAGTTATATCCACCAGCTTTATAATTTTTTCCTCCACCAATAGCTTCAACAAGTCCTGTTTTAGTATCAAGAACAGAAATAGCAGCTTGAGATGCATGTGGTGTCATTGGATAAGATTGATTGTCTAACATGTCTTGAACATACATTTGTAATTCAGGATTTAAGTTAGTATAAATTTTTATCCCCATAGATAGTGGGTCTTTTACATTTTCAAAGTTTTTATTTTCTTTTAATTCTTTTGTAATTTGATCTATGTAAGCAGCAAACTTAGGATTATAAGTATGTTGATTAGCTCTTTCCTCTTTTGTTTTGCTTACAATACCTTCAGTAATTGGAGTACTAATTGCACTGTTATACTCATCTTCTGAAATTTTCCCGTTACTTAGAAGTGCATATAGCACAGTATCACGTCGTTCTTTAGCTTGTTCAGGATAATCATAAGGATTATATAATATTGGTTGTTGAGGTATCCCTGTTAAAAGGGCAACTTGAGGTAAAGTTAACTGATCTAATTCTTTATTATAGAAATATTTAGCTGCTGTTTTTACCCCGTACTGACCATCAGAGTAGTATATTTTGTTCATATACATTTCTAATATATCTTTTTTAGAATATTTATTTTCTAATTTTAGAGATAAGTATGCCTCTTGAATTTTACGTTGTAATGATTTATCTGATGTAAGTAATGAATTTTTTACTACTTGTTGTGTTATTGTACTGGCACCTTGTTGAGCAGAATTAGAACGTATATTAACAAGAACTGCTTTAATAAGGCGAATAGGATCAATCCCAAGGTGAGAATAGAATCTTGTATCCTCTGTTGAAAGAACCGCATCAGTTATATTTTTAGGAATATCTTCTAATGATACATATTCTCTTTTTTCAGCTCCAACAGTAGCGATTAAATTAAGATTTTTATCATAAATTTCTGATGATAAAGGATCTTGTAAGTTAGCCTGAGTAATATCAGGAACATCTCTTAATTCACGTGCAAATAGTATCATAACAACAAAGAATAATACTAAGCAGATAGAAAAAAAGATTGAACTTATATATTTAAATAAAGTTTTCATCTGTTATTAAAACTCACTTTCATTATTTTTTATAATATTTAAATAATCTAATCTTATTTTGTAGTTGAACGATAATTCAAATGCCATCTCTTCAAATTCACTAAGTTTTATTGATTTTCTTCCCCCGCTATTAGCTCGAGTATAGAAGAATATAAAATTTTTAAAAGGTAAAATAAACGTTCTATCTATTTTTTTAAAACGAACTATGATAAAAGTTATTCCACCGTGATTTAAAATTTTTTGCATATGTTCTATCTGGTGGTCATGGATATTATTTAGAGAAAATGAAGTGGCTGAATTAGTCTCTTTAGCCTCAAAATCAATATATTTTCCATTCCAAAGACCGTTATAATCCGTAGTAGAAGGTGTTTTATAGAATGCTTTTGTAATCATAGCGCTAGATCTACTAGGATAATTAACTTCAACAATTTGAATAGGAATTGGCTTTTTATGAATGACTGCTATGTCATTATTCAAATAATATTTATTCGCAAAATTTATGTCTTCTTCAAGTTCCATACCTCGATTAGAATACTTAGTTTTTTGAATAAAATTACCTTTTTTATTAGGATAATTAAACATATATCCCTCCATAAATAATTATCCTATTTATTATACTATATTATCGAAAAAAATTAAATTACTAACAACTAAAAATATGATATTTCCAAAAAAATCTTGAAATAGAAATAACAGAAGATAAAGATAAATAGTGTTGATAAATTAGTAGTAATGAAAATCGCTATTAGTGTAGTAAAAAAAGACATATAACAGTATTAAATTTATAAGTAAGTATTTAATAAAAAAATATAATAGAAAGCGAAACTAACAATAATTATAGTTTTAAATGCAATATTTTAAAATTAATAACAAAAGATTATTGACGAGTAATACAGTAATATATTTATAAAAAAGTGAAATTATTTGAAAAAAATCATAAATTTTGTGGTATAATATAAGTAATTTTAAAAATGAGAGGTGGTATTGTTATGAGACAATCAAGAACATTTATTCCAACAACAAGAGAAGTACCATCCTCTGCAGAAGCAACAAGTCACAAGTTGCTTATTAAAGCGGGGATGGTGAAGCAGGTATCTGCAGGAGTTTATACTCATCTTCCCTTAGCTACTAAAGTAATTCAAAAAATTGAAAAAGTTATAAGAGAAGAACACGAAAAAATTGGTGCTGTAGAATTATTAATGCCAATTTTACAATCTGATGAGTATTGGAAAAAATCTGGACGTTGGAATAAAATGGGAGACGAGTTAATTCGTGTTACAGATAGAAAAAATGCAGGATATGCATTAAGTCCAACGGCTGAAGAAATTATCTGTCAAACAGTTAGTAATATGGTAACTTCATATAAACAACTTCCAGTAAACTTATATCAAATTCAAACTAAATTCCGTGATGAAATTCGTCCACGTTTAGGTTTATTACGTTGTAAAGAATTCATCATGAAAGATGGTTATTCTTTCCATGATACACCAGAATCTTTAAGAGAAACTTATAAAGATTATTATCAAGCATATAGTAATATTTTTGATAGATTCGAATTGAAGTATCGTGCGGTAAAAGCTGATTCAGGAAATATCGGGGGAAGTTATACTCATGAGTTTCAAGCTTTAGCAGAAGTTGGGGAAGATACTATTGCGTATACTGAAGAGAGTGATTACGCAGCAAACATTGAAACTGCGGCAGTAGTTGAACAAAACTACACTATGCCTACTGGTTTTGAGAAAAAAGAGCGTAGTTTATTAGAAACTCCAAATCAACAAACTATCGATGATATTGCTGCATATTGTGGTGTTGATGTGAATCGCGCTATGAAAGCATTAGCTTTAAAAGCTGATGGAGAATTCTATTTAGTTCTTATGCGTGGTAATGATCAGCTTAATGATATTAAATTTATGAAAGCTACAGGAACTTCTGAAGTAGAAATGGCAACTGAACAAGAAATTGAAGAAGTTATGGGTGGAGTAGTAGGTTACATGGGACCATTTGGTATTAAAAACTGTAAAGTAATCGGTGATAATGCTATTAAATACATGTACAATCATAGCTGTGGAGCTAACAAGAAAGGATTCCACTACATTAATGTAAACCCAGGAGATTATGAAGTCGATGCTCACTACGACCTTCGTATGATTGAAGAAGGAGATTTAGCTGAAGACTTATCAGGACCAGTTAAATTCGCTAAAGGTATAGAAGTAGGACAAGTGTTCGAACTTGGTAAAGGATATTCAGAATCTATGGACATTACTTACTTAGATGCTAATGGTCGTGCAAATCACTTCTATATGGGATGTTATGGAATTGGGGTAACACGTGTTATTTCAGCAATCATTGAACAACATAGTGATGATAAAGGAATTATCTGGCCTAAAGAAGTAGCTCCATATCAAGTTCACTTAGTATGTGTAGATGTTAAGAAAGAAGAACAAGTAAAACTTAGTGAAGAATTATACGCTAAGTTAACGGCTGCTGGATATGAAGTACTTTATGATGACAGAGCAGAACGTGCTGGAGTTAAATTTAACGATGCGGATTTAATCGGTATTCCATTACAAGTAGTTGTAGGTAAAAAAGCTGGAGAAGGAATCGTAGAAGTTAAAGAAAGAAAAACTTTAGAAAAAGTTGATACAGAAGTTGCTGATGTATTAGCTAAAGTAGAAGAATTCTACAAATAATAAGAAAAAGTTAAAATAATAAATACCAATTAAAAATAAATAGTTAATAAAAAATAACCATTTGTTTTTAGTTGGTATTTTTAGTATAATTTAAATAAGTGTAAAATTATATTGTATTGATAATTTATAATAATGTATTATTGAAAAGCTAATTCATTTTGTTAAAGTAGAAATAAAATGAATGGATTTTTTTCGTTTAATCGATAATTATTATAATAATTATCGATTTAGTAAACTATAGGAGGAAGCATGAGTAATAAACATTTTTCTTTATTGGTTAACACATTAGAATTAGAAGAAAGATTAGCCGACTCAGAACTTATTAATTTTTCTTTAGATAATATAGAAAAAGATAATAAAAATAAGACATGGACATTTAATTTCAGTGGTGAAACTTTGCCATTAGTAGATGAATTGACATTACTTATCCAAAAATTACGAGAAAGTTTTATGGGGGATTACATAGTTAATTATCGATTAAAAACAAGTAATCTTGCAACTGATGAGCAAATAAAAGATTTTTGGAAATATATTATATTAGAAAATTTTTCGGAAATCTCTCAAGTTCTATTAGAGAGTATTTTATTTAGTGAAATAGATGTAAACAATAATGTTTTAACTATGAAGATAATGGCTCCATCTATTTGGAATAACTTTATTAATGAGAGAAAACACCAGATAATAAGTAGTTATTCTAACCTTGGTATTGCAATTAAAGATATCATTCCTAACTTTTCTAAAACTGATGTAGAAGCGGTGTTAGAAAATCAAGAAGAGAAGATTTCCCAGGAAATTGTAAAACTAGAAGAAATTGATAAGAAAAATGCGGAAAGAAGACCAAAAGAACCTGAGAAAAAATTTGCTGCCTTCGGTGGAGGTGGGGGAACTCGTTATGGACAAGAAATTCGTGATGAAGATATCGTTGAAATTAAGGATGTTATTGGTTATGCCGGCGATGTAACAATAATGGCTCAAGTTTTTGGAACTGAAGAAATTGTTCATAGAAATGGTTCAAGTCAATACCGCTTAAAACTTACTGACTACAGTGATTCTATTATATTAAGACTATTTGGTAATAATCCTAATTCTAAGTTTCAAAATAAAAGAAGAAATGAACTTATCGATTTAGTAAAAGGAATAAAAAAAGGGCAATGGCTTAAGATTCATGGAAGTGTTAGTAATGATCCATATTTAAGAGATACAATTATAGAACCGAAGTCCATTGAAGTTGCTCACAAAGATGAAAAGAAAGATAATTATAGTGGTAAAAAAAGAATAGAGTTAAATACTCATACAAAAATGAGTCAGCTAGAAGGTATTTCTTCTGCGAAAGAATATATAGCTAGGGCTATGGATTGGGGACACGAAGCTATTGCTTTCACTGATACTTATGGAGTTCAAGCATATCCAGAAATTTGTCTAAGTTCAAAAGGAAAAGATATTAAACCTATTTATGGTCTTAATGCTTTTATTATGGATGATAGCATTACAGCTACAACTAACCCAAAGAATCTTAAATTAAAAGATGCTACTTATGTTGTATTTGACGTTGAGACTACAGGTCTTTCTGCTGAACGTGATAGACTAATTGAGATAGCTGCGGTTAAGGTGAAAAATGGAGCTGAAATAGACAGTTTTGAAAGTTACATTAATCCACAAAGACCTATTTCAGAATTGATTACGAGATTAACTAGTATTACTAATGATGATGTTAGAGATGCTCCATTAGAAAAAGAAGTCATGACTAACTTTTATAATTGGTTAGATAAAGATGACATATTAGTAGCGCACAACGCTAAATTTGACCTTGGATTCTTAGATACATGTTTTGAGCGACTAGGTTTAGAGAATAAAAATAATGCCAGTATAGATACGTTATTTGTCTCTCGTGCCGAAAATAAAGAAGCTAAAAGGCATGGTCTTAGTAATTTAGCCAAACTATATAAAGTGCGTTTAGTGCAACACCACAGGGCGATTTATGATACTAAAGCTACTGCAGAGATTTTTGTGAAAATGTTAGATCAATTGTATGAACTTGGCATTGAATATCATAATGAGATTGATGAAAAGATTGATTTAGAACTTGCACATAAACGCTCTAGAACTTTTCCATGTTCAATTTTAGTTAAGAATGCAAAAGGATTGAAAGATTTATTTAGATTAGTGTCGTATAGTTGTACTAAATACTTGAATTCGGCTAAGCCTACAATTCCACGTAGTTTATTAGAACAATATCGTGAAGATTTATTAATTGGTAGTGGTAATGGTGATAATGAAGTATTTGAAGAATTGTTAAACTCAAAAGAAGCTAAGGTGGAAAATATAATTGATTTTTACGATTATATAGAAATTCAACCAAGACATCATTATGCTAATTTCATAAGAAATGAAAGAATATCGGATAATGCCGAGTTAGAAGAAATTCTGAAAAAATTAATAAAATTAGCTGAGAAAAAAGAAAAAATAGTTGTAGCAACAGGAGACTGTTATTATTTAGATGAATATCAACATGTTTATCGCCAAATATTAAGACTAACGGTGAAAAGTAACCCTGGTGCACGTGATTTAAAACCTATGGCAACATTTTTAACAACTGAAGAGATGTTAAAAGAATTTTCTTATCTTGATGAACAATTAAGAGAAGAAATAGTTATAGAAAATACTCATAAAATTAACGATATGATTGAGTTAGTAGTTCCGTTAAAAGATAAGTTGTATACACCAAATATTGAAGGGGCAGCAGATGAAGTTCGTAATCTAAGTTATGATATGGCTCATAAAATATATGGAGAAGAGTTACCAGAGATAGTAGAAAAAAGATTAGAAAAAGAACTTGCATCTATTATTGGTAATGGATTCAGTGTAGTATATTTAATTTCACATAAGCTAGTTAAGAAATCACTTGATGATGGATATCTTGTAGGATCAAGGGGGTCTGTTGGTTCATCATTAGTTGCGACAATGATGGAGATTACAGAGGTTAACCCATTAGCTCCGCATTATGTTTGTCCAAAGTGTAAACAAAGTGAGTTTTTCCTAAATGCAGAATATGCTTCAGGATTTGACCTTCCGAATAAAAATTGTCCTCACTGTGATGTGAAGATGATTAAAGATGGTCAGGATATTCCGTTTGAGACTTTCCTAGGATTTAATGGGGATAAAGTACCCGATATAGATTTAAACTTCTCTGGAGAATATCAAGCTACGGCACATAACTTTACGAAAGAAATTTTTGGCGAAGATTACGTATACCGTGCGGGAACGATTTCGACAGTTGCCGAAAAGACAGCTTATTCATTTACTAGAGATTATTATGAGAAAAATGAAGTAGAAAAAAGAAGTATTGATATAGAGAGAATAGCAGCAGGGTGTGAAGGCTCTAAGAGAACTACTGGTCAACACCCTGGAGGGATACTAGTTGTTCCAAATGATATGGACATTTTTGACTTTACACCGTACCAATTCCCGGCGGATGATGAAACGAGTCCATGGCGAACTACTCACTTTGATTTCCACTCTATTCACGATAATATCTTAAAATTTGATATACTTGGACACGATGATCCGACTATGATAAGAAAACTTCAAGATTTATCAGGAATAGATCCTAAGATAATTGACGTATCTGATCCTGAAGTAATGGGTATTTTTTCAACAGTTGAGGCACTAGGTGTAACTAGAGACCAAGTGGATTCAGCAAGTGGAACTTTTGGAATACCCGAATTTGGAACAAACTTTGTTATTCAAATGCTAGATGATACGAAGCCGACTACATATTCGGAGTTAGTTCAGATATCTGGATTATCTCATGGTACCGATGTTTGGTTAGGTAATGCACAAGAATTAATCAAAAATGGTACATGTGAACTTAAAGATGTAATTGGATGTCGTGATGACATCATGGTATATTTAATTCATGCTGGATTAGAAGAAGGTTTATCTTTCAAAATAATGGAAAGTGTTAGGAAAGGTAAAGGTCTTACTGAAGATTTTGAAAAAGCGATGATTGATAATAATGTACCAGAATGGTATATTGATTCATGTAAAAAAATTAAATATATGTTCCCTAAAGCCCACGCCTGTGCATATGTATTAATGGCTTTAAGAATTGCCTGGTTTAAAGTGCATCAACCACTTACTTATTACTGTGCATATTACTCAGTTAGAGCGAGTGATTTTGATATTATAACCGTTGTTAAGGGAGCAGAAACATTAAAAGCAAAAATTAAAGAAATAAAAACTACAGATAAAAATGAACTATCGAATAAAGATAAAGATGCTTTAGTAAGTTATGAGATTGCTAATGAAATGATGGAACGTGGTTTTACATTCTCGAAAGTTGATTTAGAGAAATCAGCAAGCCATGATTATATCATTGAAGGGAATACGTTAATTCCACCATTCTCGATAGTTCCTGGACTTGGAGATAACGTAGCAAACAAAATTGTTCAAGCGAGAGAAGAAAAAGCCTTTTTATCAATTGAAGACTTTTCAAAACGAGGAAGTGTTTCATCTACAGTAGTAGAATATTTAAGAGAGATGGGCACATTAAAAGGATTACCTGAAAAAGCTCAATTATCTTTCTTTGATGAATTGTAATTGATAGTTTTATTTATTTGTAGTAAAGTAAATGAAATAGTGTTATTCTACAAAATTATATAATGTTAAAAAAGTATTTTTTATGAAATTATCCTTTTTTGTAGAATAACTTTTAAGAGTTGGATTTTTAAGTGATAGAAGATAATAATTATTCATTTATGTAACATAAATTAGTTTTTCATTGTTTGACAATAGAAACTATATTTTTTATAAATTAAATATTAAAATAATTATTCGAACTTTATTTATTTTTTAATTTGTGGTAGTATTATATGTGATATAAAATGTAAATATAGAGATGGAGGAAACAACTTGGAAAAAATAGTTGTTAAAGGTGGGACACCTTTAATAGGAGAAGTACAAGTTTCTGGAGCGAAAAATGCTGCTTTACCAATATTAGCAGCTGGATTATTAGCAACAGAGGGTACAAGTAAATTTTATAATGTTCCTAAGTTATCAGATATAAAAACAATAGGATTATTATTCGAAAGTCTAGGCGTAAAGATTGATTATCGACCAGATGAAAATACATTGGAAATGGATGCGAGAAATCCATTATTAACAGAGGCTTCTTTTGAATTTGTTAGTAAGATGCGTGCATCATTTTTAGTTTTAGGTCCAATGTTAGCACGTGAAGGAAGTGCTAAAGTAGCGATGCCAGGGGGATGTTCAATTGGAAGTAGACCGATTGACCAACATTTAAAAGGATTCGAAGCCTTAGGTGCAACAATTATTCAAGATGCAGGGTTTGTAGAAGCTCGTGCAGAAAAAGAATTAGAAGGAACAACTATCTTCTTTGATTTCCCAAGTGTAGGAGGAACTCAAAATGTAATTATGGCTAGTTGTTTAGCAAAAGGTAAAACTACAATCGTAAATGCAGCACAAGAGCCTGAGATTGAAGATATGATTAACTTCTTGATAAAAATGGGGGCTAAGATTGAAGGAAAAGGAACTTCTGTTTTAGTTATAGAAGGTGTTGAGAAGCTAGTAGGTACAGAACATACTGTAATGCCTGACCGTGTAGAAGCGGCTACATACATGATTGCAGCTGCAGCAACTAAAGGAGATGTTCTTGTTAAAGGGGCTCCATACAAAGACAATGTTGCTTTAGTGAGCAAAATGAGAGAAATGGGAGTTAACATTGAAGTAGTCGATGAAAACTCTATGCGTGTAAGTAATAAATTAGATAGTTTAAAACCGGTTGATGTTAAAACTCTACCACATCCAGGTTTCTTAACTGATATGCAATCTATTATGTGTGTGCTTACGCTTTTAGCTGATGGAACAAGTACAATTACAGAAACAGTTTTTGAAAATAGATTCATGCACGTAGAAGAACTACGTAGAATGAATGCTAAAATTAGAATTGAAGGTAGAAGTTCATTAATTGAAGGATTACCTCATTTAGAAGGAACTACTGTAAGAGCAACAGATTTACGTTCTGGAGCGGCATTAGTTATTGCGGGATTAATGGCAACAGGAACTACTAAAGTTATTGACATTTATCATATTGATAGAGGATATGTTGACATCGAAGAAAAAATGAGAAAATTAGGTGCAGATATTCAAAGAATTGATGAGTAGGATTTCATTATGAAACTAAAGGATAAGTTAACAAGATATTTGCGAAATATAGCCTTAATTATTATTATATTTTATATAGGATTATTACTTGGCTACACGATTCTAGGTAAGGGAAGTTTATTTGACGCTTTAAGTTTAAAGCCGATAAGACATATTAAAGATATTATATACAATTAGGAGGAAATGAAGATGGCAAATGATTTATTTGTAGAACTTCAACAAAAATTAGAAGGGAAAAAAGTACGTATCGTACTTCCAGAAGCATATGATGAGCGTGTATTAGAAGCGGCTGTTAAATTAGGCGCTACTAGTTATGTTCAACCTGTGTTAGTTGGAAAAAAAGAAAAAGTAGAAGAGATTGCTAAAGGATTATCTTTAGATGTTTCTAACTTGGAAGTTATTGATCACGAAAACTACGAAAAATTAGAAGAATTAGTTGCTAAGTTTGTAGAGCGCCGTGCAGGAAAAGTAACTGAAGAGAAAGCTCGTGAATTATTAAAAGATGTTAACTACTTCGGAACTATGTTAGTATATACAGGTGAAGTTGAAGGATTAGTATCTGGAGCAATTCACTCTACTGGAGATACTGTTCGTCCAGCGTTACAAATAATAAAAACTAAACCAGGTACAAAGCGTACAAGTGGTGCATTCATTATGAGTAAAGAAGACAAACGTTATGTATTTGCTGACTGTGCGATTAACCCAACATTAGATGCAGAAGGTCTAGCTGAAATCGCAATTGAAAGTGCAAGAACAGCTAAAAGCTTTAACGTTGATCCAAAAGTAGCAATGTTAAGTTTCTCTACTTTAGGTTCAGCTGTTACTGAAGATACTACGAAAGTGGCAGAAGCTACTAAATTAGTTAAACAAAATGCACCTGAATTGGCGGTAGAAGGTGAATTACAATTCGATGCTGCAGTTGTACCTTCAGTTGCTAAATTAAAAGCTCCTAATTCAAAAGTACAAGGAGATGCTAATGTATTTGTGTTCCCAAGTTTAGAAGCTGGTAATATTGGATACAAAATTGCACAACGTCTTGGTGGATTTGAAGCTGTAGGACCAATCTTACAAGGATTAAACGCTCCTGTGAATGACCTATCTCGTGGATGTAATGCAGAAGATGTATATAAACTTTCATTAATTACAGCTGTTCAAGCTTTAGAAAAATAAGATTTTAATAAAGAGGTTGACTTTGGTTAACCTCTTTTTCTTTATAACATAATTTGATATTTTTTTTTTATTTGATATAATTAAGTAAAGGATATTGGCTACATTTATTGAGAAGAATACTATTCATATTTACAAATACAAAAGGGGAAATTAATAAAAAATAGGTTATTAGAATTTAAAGGAGAGATTACACTGGTAATTTATTTTTTTAATGTGTGTGAATAGTATTATGATAAAGTAGTAAAAAAGGAGATGTGAATTATGAATGATTTAGATTATTTTTATAAGGCAATTACTAGTCCAGTTGTGGATGTTATAGGTTTTATTGTATTTTTATATTTAGTATATGTTGCTTTAGACTTTATACGAAAAGGATTAAAAAAATAGAACAGCTAATTTTAATAGATGATAAAAATAGTAAATTCGATAAGAGATAGAGTTTTCTATTATTCAAATGGGTTTAGTTCATTTTTTGAATATATAAAAGCTATGTGGGAGTAACTTTGTATTAGTGATTTTTATAGAATCATAAAATATAGGGTTACTTCCTTTTTAGTCTTTATAATTGCATTTATACCAACTTATATGGTATTATATAATGATGTATAAATATGGAGGTAAACATGGTTGCGATAGAATCAAAAGATGACTTATACGTTATAGATTTGTTAGAAGACTTTGATGAATTTTACTTAGAATTAGAAAAATTTGCTGAAGAAAATAGAGTTCCAATAATTGATAAAATCGGGATAAGATTTTTAATTCAAATGCTAAAAGTTAAGAAAGCTAAGAATTTATTGGAAATAGGAACAGCAATCGGTTATACTTCTATCAAATTGGCAGAAAAAATAGGATGTACTGTTACTACTATTGAGCGAGATGATAAGATGTATGCTGAAGCAAAAAACAACATAGAAAAGAGAAATCTTACTGATAAAATAACATTACTTCATGCTGATGCATTAGAACTTCAAGATGAAGTTGTAGCAAATGCACCTTATGATGTAGTGTTCATCGATGGTGCTAAAAGTCAAAGTAGAAAGTTTTTTGAATTATATGAACCATATTTTGCTGAAGATGTTGTAGTTATTACGGACAATGTGCTATTCAAAGGAATGGTTGCTGATCCAAGTATTATTAAACACAGTAGAGATTTAAAACAACTTTCTAGAAAGATTAATAATTACAATGAATGGTTATTAAAACATGAAAACTATGAGAGTGTAATATTACCGTTTGGAGATGGAATTACTATAACAACGAGGAAATAAAATTATAGAACTGTGAAGTGAGTAAATTTTATTAAGAGAGGATAAAAAATGACAGTAGAGTTAGTTGTAACACCGAAAAGTATTGATCATATTTATGAACTGATAAATGTAGGAGCTGATAGTTTCGTTATTGGTGAAGAAAAATATGGATTACGTCTTGCTGGTGAATTTAAAAGAGACGAATTAAAAAAAGCTATCGAGATTATTCACCAAGCAGGGAAAAAGGCATATGTTAGTGTAAATGCAATATTCCATAATGAGCATATAGATGACCTAGTTGATTATTTACATTATTTATCAACACTAAATGTAGATGCTCTAATATATGGAGAACCAACAATTATAACAATTTTAAGAGAAGAAAATCTTGATTTTAAACTTCAATGGGATCCACATACGCTAGCGACAAATTCATTCTCTTGTAATTACTGGGGGAAACGTGGAGCGTATAGAACTTGTCTATCAAAAGAATTAACTATTGATGAAATTCTTGAAATTACAGGAAAAAGTGAATATGAGATTGAAGTACAAGTTCAGGGGATGCTTTGTATGTTCCAATCTGTAAGAAAATTGGTGGATAACTATTTTATGTATAGTGGTAAAGAGAAGTATATTGAAGAATATAGTAATTCTAAGAAACTATTCCTATACAGTCAAGATAGAAATGAACGCTATCCAATTTTTGAGGATTCGAATGGGACGCACATCATGAGTGCAAATGATATCTGTGCGATAGAAGAATTAGATCGTCTAATCGAAGCAGGGGTAACTGCATTTAAGATTGAAGGCGTTTTAAAAGATGAAGATTACATCACAGAGGTTGTAACTATTTATCGTGATGCTATTGATCTTTATTATGAAGATAAAGAGGCATACGAAGATGAAAAACAAGATTTCTATAACGATATAGAAAGAATTAAACCAAAATATAGAGAAGTAGACTTAGGATTCTTCTATAAGAAAACTATGTACTAGTATATTCTTGAATTTTATAAAAGGATAAGGTTTCCTATATAAAACCTAATAAAAAAGACAAGGAGGATGGGTCATACTTGAATGTGACCTTAACTTATGGCGATACCAAATATTTCAGAAATTAGAGACGGTAAGAGAGTAATAACGAAAAAACCAGAATTACTGCTTCCAGCAGGAAATTTAGAAAAATTAAAAATAGCTATTCATTACGGAGCAGATGCTGTGTTCTTAGGAGGGCAGGAGTTTGGACTTCGTAGTAATGCAGACAACTTCACAATTGAAGAGATTAAAGAAGGTTGTGAATTTGCAGCAAAATATGGAGCTGATATTTATGTTACAGCGAACATTATTGCACACGATGAGAACTTTGAAGGATTAGATGAATTCTTAATGGGACTTCAAGATGCAGGAGTAAGAGGAATTATCGTAGCGGATCCATATATCATTGAAAGATGTAAAGCTGTAGCTCCAAAAGTAGAGGTACATATCAGTACACAACAATCAATCTCAAACTATAAAGAAGTTAGATATTGGGAAAGCGAAGGAGTACACCGCGTAGTATTAGCTCGTGAAACAGGATATGAAGAAATTAAAGAAATTCGTGAAAAAACAGATGTTGAGATCGAGATGTTTGTTCACGGTGCAATGTGTATAGCGTATTCTGGACGTTGTACATTAAGTAACTACATGACAGCTCGTGATAGTAACCGTGGAGGGTGCTGTCAATCATGTCGTTGGAATTATGATCTTTATGAAGAAGGAACTGATGAAGATACTAAATTATTCGATGAAGGTGCAAATCCTTATGCGATGAGTCCAAAAGATTTAACATTAATTGAAGCAGTACCAGAGATTATTGAATTAGGTATTGATTCATTAAAAGTTGAAGGACGTATGAAGTCTATTCACTATGTAGCAACAGTTGCAAGTGTGTATAGAAAACTAATCGATGACTATTGTGCAGACCCAGATAATTTTGAGATGACACCAGAATATAAATTAGAACTATATAAATGTGCTAACCGTGACACTGCGATGTCATTCTTCTATGAGATTCCTAAGTATTCTGAACAAATGTTTGGAAACGAAGGTGGTAAGAAAACAAATTATGACTTCGTTGGGCAAGTTCTTCACTATGATGAAGAAACTCAAATCGCAACAATTCAACAACGTAACTTCTTTAAAACAGGTCAAGAAGTCGAATTCTTTGGACCTGAGATTGATACTTTTAGACAAGTTATCGGAGAAATTTATGATGAAGACGGTGAATTGTTAGATGCAGCAAGACATCCACTTCAAATTATTAGAACAAAATTAGACTCTAGAGTATTTAAAAGCAATATGATGCGAAAGGAAATGGGACGATAATGACTACAAAACGACCAAAAATTATCGGTATTGTTGGGGGAAGCGGTAGTGGTAAAACTACTGTTACTAAAAGAATTATAGACGAGCTAACTCAAGATAAAGTTGCTTTAATTGAGCAAGATTATTATTATAAAGACCAAAGCCATATGACTATGGATGAAAGAGTTAAAACAAATTATGATCACCCAAGTGCTTTTGATAATGAGTTACTTTATAATCACTTATTAGAATTAATTGAGGGGAAAGCTGTCGAACTTCCTGTTTATGATTATGTAAATCACACTCGTAGTAAAGAACAAAAACACCAAGAACCTAAAGATGTGATTATCATCGAAGGTATGTTTGGATTATATTCAGAAAAATTACGAGAATTAATGGATATTAAAATTTTCGTTGACACGCCAAGTGATTTGCGTATTTTAAGACGACTATTACGTGATATTAATGAACGTGGAAGAACTGTAGAATCAGTAATTAATCAATATTTAGTATCTGTTAGACCAATGCATGAGAAATATATTAAACCTACAAAACAATATGCAGATATTATCGTTCCAGATGGTGGATATAACGATATAGCTATCGACATTTTAATAACAAAAATTAAATCGCTACTAGCAAAATAATTAAAAAAAAGATATAATAGAGAGTAGACTAAAAAAAGGAGTACCACTATGGCTTTAGAAGAAAAATTAGAATATCAAATGACCCAAGAAGGTTATGACAAACTTGTTGAAGAATTAGAACATTATAAAAAAGTAAAACGTCCAGAAGTAATTGAAAAAATTAAAATTGCACGTAGTTTCGGGGACTTATCTGAGAACTCTGAGTACGATGCAGCAAAAGATGAACAAGGATTTATTGAACAAAGAATTCTAGAAATGGAACAAATGATTCGTTATGCTGTTATTATCGAATTAGATGAAAAATCAAGTGCAATTCGTCTTGGTAACACAGTAACTTATCAAGAATTACCTGATGGTTTAACTGAAACTTATAAAATCGTAGGTAGTGCAGAAGCTAACCCATTTGAATACAAAATTTCAAATGAATCTCCAGTAGCACAAGCTTTATTAGGAAAAGAAGTAGGGGATGTTGCGAAAGTATCATTACCAACTGGACCTGAAGATTCAATGGATATCAAAATTCTAGCGGTAGAATAGTATTATGATAGCATTAGTCGGTGCAATGCCAGAAGAAGTGGCTATAATAAAAGAAAAAATAGAAAATTTACAAGAGAAAAAAATAGCACATGTAACATTTTATGAAGGTAAATATGAAGGACGAGATATTGTTCTTATGTTAAGTTTACCAGGAAAAGTGAATGCTGCTATTGCTACAACTCTATTATTAGATCACCATAAACCAGAGTATGTGATTAATATAGGTACATGTGGCGCACTGCAAGGTGATATGGAGATTGGTGATATGATTGTTGCTACAGAGGTGAGACATTTTGATGTTGATGCAACAGAGTTTGGCTATGAAATAGGTCAAGTTCCACAAATGCCAGCAGCATATAAAAGTGATGAAAAATTACAAAAATTAGCTTCTGAAATCAACTTACCAAATCATAATATTCATTTTGGTTTAGTGGGTACATCAGATTCATTTATTTCTAATAAAGAGTTGAAAAAAGGAATATTGAAAAACTTTCCTAATATGCAAGTGGTTGAGATGGAAGCAGCAGCAATTGCTCAAACTTGTTATCAATTTGGAACAAAATTTATAGTTTGTCGTAGTGTGAGCGATAAAGCAGAAGAAGGAACACGAGTTACTTTTGATGAATTCTTGCAGATAGCTGCAGTAAACTCGTCAATTTTAACTACAGAACTAATTAAAAAACTTTAAAATTAATTATAGATCAGCAAAGGAGAGCAAAAGCTTTTCTTTGCTGTAATATTTATGTGAAGTAGGAGAGAAAGTATGATAACTATATTATCGAAATTATTTTTAGTATTTACAACTAAAAAACTTCCGTGCTATACTTTGAAATCAATTTAAAGTGGAGGCTATACAAAAGAATAATTAGATATAATCTGTAAAATTGTGAAAGATGATTATACAAGATATAAAAAAGGTTTTAAAGCTTCAGTAGTAATGTTGTTTTTTATAGTTTTACTTATGTTAGTACTTGAATTCTATCAAGGAATCCCTGTAGCGTTTTTAATTGATATGTTAATTTTGTTTACAGTAATATTTACATTGATATTTATTTTGATTTATGTATAAAAAGTCAATAAAATACAAAAGACATTTTTAAAAGCGGTGAAAAAAGGTTATCCAGAATTATATGATGAATATGAAGATAAGTTACATGAATATGCAGATTAAAAAAATATTATAGTCATAATTTTATGTAATTAATTGTATTGAAAAAAAAGTTATAAAATGTTAATATAAAGTAGATAAATATTATTTAAGGAAAAGAAAAATGAAAAATATTACGGAAAAAAGATCTTTTACTTATTTGAAGAATTTAGTTCAAATAAGTTTGGGATTATTGATATTTTATTTAATTTTTTCCTATTTTAAAAAAGAGATAGTTAGTTTAGATTTTAAAAAAATACATCATCTTACCTTAACTATAGGAGAGGTGAAATTTTTAGTAGTTTTATTATTCGGTTTATTCGGTATAAGTATTTTATGTCTTTATGATTATTTTGTCCTTAAAGCCATCAATTTAACGAAAAATATGTCTTCATTCCGTATTTTTAAAATCAGCTTTATGACTAACACATTGAATATGGTTTTAGGTTTTGGTGGCTTTATTGGTGCTGGACTTAGATATTATATGTATAAACCTTATACAAAGAGTGGGAAAACATTAGTTACTGCAATAGGAATGATATTAATTTCTATGCTATCAGGTATTAGCTTGTTATCAATTTTTGTGGTTCTTAATGTATTTCCAGGTCAGGCATTATATGCTGATAATAAAATTTTTTATTATTCTTTAATTCTGATGTCTTTATTTTTACCTTTGTATCTATTTTTTAATTTGAAAAAACCAAGAATTAGAACGGATAGATACTTGAGTGTTAAATTGACAGTGATTTCTTTTTTAGAATGGGTGTTTGCGGCTCTTATCATACTAATGATTTTATATTTTTATACAGGTGATTTAGTTGCTGATAAGGAATTGCAAATAATGGGAGTTATAATAGTAGCTTCAATAGTGGGGTTATTAACTATGATTCCTGGAGGATTAGGTACTTTTGACACATTAGTTCTAATTGGTCTTAAAAACTTAGGAATTAATCCAGAAATAATAGGAGCAACTATTGTAATATACAGATTAGCATATTATGTTGTTCCATTTTCTATAGGATGTCTAATGTTTTTAAGTGAAGGAATAAGAATTATAAAAAATAAATTTAAGAGAGGAGAAAAGTTATGATTTCAATGGTAATTTACGCGATTTTATCCTACCTTATTGGGAATATAATGGGTGGAAAATTATTAGAAAAAATATATAAAGAAGAATTTACTAATAAAGGATCAGGTAATGTTGGTGCTAGAAATGCAGGACGAATTTTAGGTCCTAGATCGTTTTTATTTGTATTAGCGGTAGATTTTTTCAAAGGATTTTTCGTAGTTATACTTTTAAAAATTTTAGCTGTTGATTCTAAAATAATATATATATGCATACTTTTAGTATTACTAGGGCATATAAAACCTGTTATCTTTAAGTTTAAAGGTGGGAAAGGAGTTGCTACGTTTTTTGGTTGCCTAGCAGCTCTGTCGATTAATTTATTCTTAATTATGATACTTTGCACATTAGTTATTGCAATTATCATAAAAAGTTTAACGATTGGATTCTATTCAAGTCTTCCATTCGTAACGTATATCAACTATGTTGAGAACCCATCATTCTTAATTTTAGGAATATTTATTTTAACTGTTGTATTATTAGGTGTGGTAGCGGTTGGAGACATAGAAAATTCATTTGATAAATATTTTAGTGTAAGAAAAATTAAGAAATCAGTTCGATAGTGAACTGATTTCTTTTTTGTTATTTAGAATTATTTTTTCGTAGTTCTTGTCTTATAAGCAGAGTACGTTTAATATTAATTACTGCATATAATAGGAGTAAGATTGCAGAAATTGAATATGCAATATATAAATATTCTACTTTTTGAATTTTCTGGATATAACTAAACATTAATGTCAAATATAATATTAGCATTGCCGTAGTATAAATAATACTTTCTAATTTTAAAAGATTCAAGATTTTAGTTGTTTTTATTAACAATTTACTTTTTTCTTGATAATATTTTATAAAACTAACATAGATACATACAGGAATAATTAAGTAGAGATAGGAAATATTTTTTGTATAAAATAATGTTGTTACTAGTATTGTTAGAATCGGAATAGAAATGATTAAGTATTTATTATATTTCATATAATGACCTCCCTTTTTTATATGAAAAGTACTTTATAAAGAATAATAAAGGTAGAATTTATTAAGTTCTAAGTGCTTAATTTCAATTTAATTATAGCATAATAACCATAAGTAAGCGAGTAATATATAGTAAAATAATGGGTAGATTATAATATTAAAGTATGATTCTGTCTATTATATTTAATAATTTTAAAAACGTCTTCATTACGATTTATAGATTTGTAAATCGTAATAGTTACTTAAGACGAGAATCTATTGACTTGTTATATAAAACATAATAAAATTTAAGTATAGAATAAAAATACGGAGGCGGTAAAGATGACTAAATGTGAATGCGAACACCACTGTCACTGTCATGACGCAGTAGAAGATTGCAAATGTGGAAATTGTGTTGAAGGAACTTGTGACTGTAAAGAAGGTTGTGCTTGCGGATGCCACAATGCAAAAGAAGATTGTGAATGTGGAAATTGCAAAACTGGTGATTGTCACTGCGATAAACACGCTGCATAGTTAAAGATGAGATCTGAGAAAGAGTCAGATCTCTTTTTTTTCAGGGCTGGTATAAATATATACTATTATGAAGTGGGAATAATTATAATAAATGATATTTTTATATGATGAGTAGCTTAATCACAATCAAAAATCTTAATAATTAATACACATTAGTGTATTTAATAGGGTCCTTCATATAAATTTAAAGTTTACATAATTACTGAAGAATAATTAATTAACTTCAATTTTCAAGTGTTAAAAAGTATATAAATACATAAGAAAACGCTTTACATCAGACTTGTTATTTACGATTAGTTTCTTAATAAACGACATAATTTTTTAAAAAAATTATTTTTATTATCTTTAATTAGTTTATTTTAATTCTGTATCTATAAAAATTTAGAGAGAGTTTATATAAAGTGTAGAATAAGAAAAATGATAGTGTATGCAAATGGAAGAAATCTGTTTTATTCTGTTTGTTGAAAATTTTAGGTTGTAGTACTACAGAGTAAGAAAATATTACTGAGATAAATATTGTTATTTTATTGAGTTCATTGATTTGACTTTTTTTCGAAAACGTTGTATATTATAATAGTAATATATGATTAAAACATAATTTATACACATTTAATAAATATATATACAAACTTTGGAGGTTATTATGGTAAAAACATCAAAAGATTTAACTAAACAAGAGCATTTAGAAATGTATGAACTAATGCACCTTATTAGAGATTTTGATATGGAGTTAAGTAAACTATACTCTCGTGGTCTAGTTCACGGTATGACTCACTATTCAGTAGGAGAGGAAGCTGCTAACGTTGGAGCTATTTATCCGTTAAGAAAAGAAGACTTAATGTTTTCTAATCACCGTGGTCACGGTCAAACAATTGCAAAAGGTATTGAAATTGACCGTATGATGGCTGAAATCCTTGGTAAAGAGACAGGTCAATGTAAAGGGCGTGGAGGAAGTATGCACGTTTACGACCTTGAACAAGGAAACATGGGATGTAATGGTATCGTTGGTGGAGGACACGGTCTAAGTACAGGTGCCGCTCTAGCACAAAAAATGAAAAAAACTGGTAATATTGTAATTTGCTGTATGGGTGATGGAGCTACTAACGAAGGAAGCTTCCACGAATGTTTAAATATGGCATCTAACTGGGATTTACCACTTATTTTCTACGTAATTAACAATAAATATGGTATCTCAATGGCTCAAGAAAGATGTATGCGTGTTGAAAAAATTACTGAACGTGCTGCTTCATACAGAATCAAAGGAATCCATGTTGAGGATGGAAACGATGTGTTAGCTGTATATGATGCAATGCAAGAAGCTATCGAGCACACTAGAAGTGGAAAAGGTCCTGTTTTAGTTGAAGCAGTATCTTATAGATGGTTTGGACACTCAGCTTCAGATGCTGGTAAATACCGTAGTCGTGAAGAAGTAGCAGAATGGAAACTTAAAGATCCTAACGTAAAATATAAAAATTACTTATTAGAAAATGGAATTGCTACAGAAGAAGAATTAAAAGAAATCGAAGATAGATCAAAAGCAACTATCGATGATGCTGTAGAATTTGCTAAAGAATCACCATTTGCTGATGGTTCAATTGCATTCCAAGATAACTACGCTGACTAATATTTTAGGTTAAAATAATTTAAATAATATTTTATATAATAGGAGATTAATAGTTATGACTAAAGAAACAAAAATTATGACAGTTCGTGAAGCCATAAAAGAAGCTATGACTCACGAAATGCGTGAAGATGAAAATGTATTTTTAATGGGTGAAGATGTTGGTATCTTCGGTGGTGACTTCGGTACTACAGTAGGAATGTTAGAAGAGTTCGGTTCTGAACGTGTTATCGACACACCAATCAGTGAAGCTGCTATCTGTGGAGCTGCTGCAGGGGCTGCTTCAGTTGGTATGCGTCCAATCGTAGACGTAACATTTATGGATTTCGTAACAATTGGTATGGATGCTATTGTTAACCAAGCAGCGCCAATGCGTTATATGCTAGGAGGAGAAGTACAAGTACCAGTTACTTATCGTTGTGCATCTGGTGCAGGAACAGGAGCTGCGGCTCAACACTGTAAAGCTCTAGAAGCATGGTTCTGTCACATTCCTGGTCTTAAAGTAGTAGCACCAGGTACAGCAGGAGATGTTTACTCAATTTTAAGAGCTGCAATCAGAGATAACAACCCTGTTATCTACATCGAACCAAAAGCGTTATTCGGACGTAAAGGTGAAGTAGAAGTAGGTAAAATTGGTGTAATCGGAAAAGGTGACATCAAAGCAGAAGGTACTGATGTAACATTAGTATCATGGGGAAGAATGTTAGAGCGTAGCTTAAAAGCTGCTGAAGAGTTAAAAGAAGAAGGAATTTCAGTAGAAGTAGTTGACCCAATTACATTAGTACCATTAGATACAGACTTAATCGTTAAATCTGTACAAAAAACAGGAAAATTAGTTGTATGTCACGACTCATTCAAAACTGGTGGATTCGGTGGAGAAATCGTTGCTCGTATTGCGGAAAGTGATGCTTTTGATTTCTTAGACAGCCCAATTTACCGTGTAGCTGGGGCTGACACACACATTCCATCAGCTAAAAACTTAGAAAAATTAGTTGTACCTGATGTAGAAGACATCAAAGAAACAATTAAAAAAGCTGTAAATAAAAAATAAAAATTTAGTTAGCGAAGGATGTGAATAAAACATGGCAGTAGAGGTTATTATGCCAAAAGCCGGTAGTGAAATGGAAGAGGGCGAAATCGTACAATGGTTCAAAAATGAAGGTGACCATGTCGAAGCAGGTGAAGTCCTATTAGAAATCGTAACAGATAAAGTAAATATGGAAGTTGAAGCTGATGCAAGCGGAACACTATTAAAAATATTAGCACAAGCAGGAGATGTTGTACCAGTAGTTCAAACAATCGCATGGATTGGTGAACCAGGTGAAGCAATTCCTGGGGCAACTTCAACAGGAGAAGTAGCTCCAGCAGAAACTGTTGTTGAGAAAAAAGTTGATCATACACCAGTTAAAGAAGTGGAAGTAATTGATTATTCAGGCCTTCGTGCTACACCAGCAGCTAGAGCATATGCTCGTGAAAAAGGAATTGACCTATCTAAAGTTAAAGGTACAGGTGCAAAAGGTCGTATCCACAAAGATGATGTTTTAGATTACAAACTAAACTCTAAAGTTAAAATTTCTCCACTTGCTGCACGTATTGCGCAAATTGAAGGAATTAACACTGAAAGTATCGCTGGAACAGGACCAAATGGTAAAATTATGAAAGCTGATGTTCTTGCAGTACTTAATGGTACACCTAAAGCAGAACCAGCTAAAAAAGAAGAAATTGCTCAACCAGGTAAAAAATCTGTTAAAGCACCAAATGAAAATCAATGGGGAATCGTTGAAACTGTACCAATGTCACCAATGCGTAAAGTTATTTCTAAACGTATGAGTGAATCTTACTTCAGTGCACCAACATTTGTAGTTAATGTTGAAGTTGATATGACTGAATTATTAGCATTACGTAAAAAAGTTGTTGATGCAATTATAGAAGAAACTGGTAAAAAAGCAACAGTTACAGACTTTATTTCGTTAGCGGTAATTAAATCATTAATGAAACACCCATATGTAAATGCTTCATTATCAAGTGATGAAAAAGAAATGTATTTACACCACTATGTAAACTTATCAATCGCTGTTGGTATGGATAGCGGATTAGTAGTACCAGTAATTAAAGGTGCAGATAAGATGAGTCTTAAAGAGCTTGTAGTAGCTTCTAAAGAAATTACAACTAAAGCTCTTGCTGGTAAATTAAAACCAGATGAAATGGCAGATTCAACATTTACAATCAGTAACTTAGGTATGTATGGAGTTAAAAGCTTTGTGCCAATCATTAACCAACCAAATACAGCTATTTTAGGTGTAAGTGCTACAGTTCAAAAACCTGTAGTATTAAACGGTGAAGTTACTGTAAGACCAATTATGACATTAACATTAACAGCGGACCACCGTGTTGTTGACGGATTAGAAGGAGCTAAATTCATGAAGACTCTGAAAGAAGCTATCGAAAATCCACTATCATTACTAATCTAATAATGATATAATATATAGAAGAAAATAAGAGAAAAGTGTATTAAGGAGTGATTATAACATGGCAGTAGAAGTTATTATGCCAAAAGCCGGAAGTGAAATGGAAGAAGGCGAAATCGTACAATGGTTTAAGCAAGAAGGTGACGAAGTAAAAGAAGGTGAAGTCCTACTTGAAATCGTAACTGATAAAGTTAATATGGAAGTTGAAGCTGAAGCAAGTGGAACATTATTAAAAATTCTTCACCCAGCTGGATCAACTGTACCAGTAGTTCAAACAATCGCTTGGATTGGACAACCTGGTGAAGCAGTACCAGGAGCTGATGGAGCAACTGCAGCAGCTCAAGAAGTTGTTAAAGAAGTTGCAGCTGATGTTAAAGTACCTGAAACTAAAGCAGAAGAAGTATTACCAAAACGTGAACGTCGTGGAGAATATGATGTAGCAGTTATCGGTGGAGGTCCTGCTGGATATGTAGCAGCTATTAAAGCGGCTCAATTAGGAGGAAAAGTAGCATTAGTAGAAAACCGTGAACTTGGTGGAACATGTCTAAACCGTGGATGTATTCCAACAAAAACATTCTTACACAATGCTGAAATCATTAACTACATCCGTTCTGCAAAAGATCGTGGTATTAAACTTGTAAATGATGCATTTACAGTTGATATGGAACAAACTGTAGCAGTTAAAAATAAAGTATCTAAAACTCTATCTGGTGGAGTAGCTGGATTACTTAAATCTTACGGTGTTAAAGTATTTAACGGAGTAGGAAGTCTAACAGCTGATAAGAAAATTGTTGTTGACGAAAAAGAAACTATCGATGCTGATAATGTAATTTTAGCTGGTGGTTCTAAAGTAAGTAGAATTAATATTCCAGGAATGGACAGTGATAAAGTTCTTACAAGTGATGAGTTCTTAGATATCACTGAAGTACCATCTCGTTTAGCAGTAATCGGAGGAGGAGTAATCGGTTCTGAATTAGGACAAGCATTCTCTACATTCGGTTCTAAAGTAACTATCGTTGAGATGGCTGATCGTCTAATTGCTAACATGGATAAAGATGCATCTGTAGCTTTAGAAAAACAATTTAGAAAACAAGGTATCGAGGTTCTTACATCTACTAAACTATTAGAAATCGTTGACAAAGGTCACGAAGTAGTAGTTAAAGTTGAAGGAAAAGAAGATATCGTAGTTGACAAAGTATTACTATCTATCGGACGTGTTCCAGATAACACATGTCTTGGAGAATTAGCTGATAAATTCGAAATGGAACGTGGACGTGTTAAAGTTGACGAATACATGGAAACTTCTATTAAAGGAATTTACGCTCCTGGAGATATTAACGGAGTTAAAATGTTAGCTCACGCAGCATTCAAGATGGGAGAAATCGCAGCTGAAAATGCAATGGGTCACCATAAAAAAGTTGATCTTAAAGCTACTCCAGCAGCAATCTACACTCACCCTGAAATCGCAATGGTTGGTTTAACTGAAGACCAAGCTCGCGAAAAATATGATGTTAAAGTTGGTAGATTCAACTTTGGAGCTAACGGACGTTCATTAGCATCTAACCACGGAGAAGGATTCGTTAAAGTAATTATGGATACTAAATACAGAGAAATCTTAGGTATCCACATTGTAGGACCAGTTGCAGCAGAAATTATCAATGAAGGTTCAACATTAATCCAAACAGAAATGACAATTGATGATGTTATGGATATTATCCATGGTCACCCAACATACTCAGAAGCTTTATATGAAGCAATGGCTGACTGTATCGATATGTGTATCCATGCACCTAAGAAAAAAACTAAATAAGTTTAATGAAGAAAGCAACTAGATTTCTAGTTGCTTTTTTTGTATTATTATTTTAAATTCTATATATAATTAATTTAATTTTTTAAGTGATTATATATTTGTATACAAAAATACACTCAAGCAAGATTAAATTTGCTTGAGTGTATTATGCTAACGAGAACTTTCAGCTTCGAGAACTTCTTTATGTAATGTTTTTAAATTAATATTCACACCTTTATATTCTTCACTTTGAGGTAATTCTAGTGTAAAATTTAATGGTTTAGATACTTCAACTGTAGCATCTTTAATATCAAAGTTAAAAATATGTCCACCTTGAGTACGATCATCACTAATATAGTGAAGATGGAATCCGCCCACACCAATTCCTTGAGTATATTCTGGAGAAAAGAAGCCAACTATTGTACCTTTACTATCTTCGTAGCTAAATATACTTTGTGTTTCTAATATTTCTAGAAGAGTAGGATAAGGTTTTTCGTGTTTTTTTGGTGAACGAGTATTTATTTTATCGAATACTCCAGTTATTTTTATAGCATAAAAATAATTTGGATTTAGATATTCACTAATATCATTGTTTAAATTTTCAAAACTTGTTGTAGTTACTTTTTTAAAGTTTGTAGAAAACTTAGTTATGTTTGAAAAAGGTGAGGTTGCTTCTTTAGGCTGTAAAGTAGACAATCCATTACTATCAGTTTTATAAACTTCTCCATTTAGTATAATCATTTCTCCATCGACACCTTCGAAAGTACCAATACCAAAATCACCGTGTTCTAGTAATTTTTCTACAGTTGTAGTTCCACTAAATGCTCCACCCATTAGTGCAGCCATAGTACTATATTGATATAACATAATAATTCTCCTTTTATGTCTTATATTTTTGAAACAAGAGAAACTTGAATCATGTTTAATAGAAATTAGTAGTTCTTTAAAATTAGTTTAAGTAACTATCTTGAAGAGTTTCACCAAGTTTGATGTTATCGCTGTAGTCAACAGGAACATCAATTACGACTGGACCTTCAATTTTGAATGCTTCTTCTAAGCATTTCGCAAATTCTTCTTTTGTAGTTGCACGCATACCAACAGCTCCATAAGATTCTGCATGTTTTTTAATATCAACTTGACCAAGATGTACTGCTGAATCACGACCGTATTTCATCTCTTGTTGGAAGGCAACCATATTATAAGACGAATCATTCCAAACAACATGAACTATAGGTGATTTTAATCTAACGGCAGTTTCAAGTTCCATTGCTGAGAATAAGAACCCTCCATCACCAGAAATTGATAAAGTTTTCTTGTTAGGATAAAGTAATCCAGAAGCGATTGCCCATGGTAGAGCTACTCCTAAAGTTTGCATACCGTTAGAGAAAAGTAGGTGACGAGGTTCATAAGAGCGGAAGTGTCTAGCTAACCAAATTCCATGAGATCCAATGTCACAAGTTACTATAGTATCATCTGATACAGCATTTTGAGTTTGTTGAATAATTTCTAGTGGGTGAAGACGTCCTTCGATTTTTGATTTAGGTGGTTCATCTCGTTTTACTATTTCTTCTTGAAGTTTTTTTAAGTAAGCTAGATTTTCTTCAGAAATTCTTACTTTAGGATTTCCATTATAAATACATTTTAATGTTTCAGAAATATCGCCGATAAGTTCAATATCAGGTTGGTAATCACGGTCAATAACAGCAATAGTATCATCGATGTGAACTAGAGTAGCATTTTTATTTGTATTCCAATATACCGGATCATATTCAATAGGATCATATCCGATAGAGATTATTAAATCTGCTTTATGTAATAATCTATCTCCTGGTTGATTTCTAAATAATCCAACACGGCCATAGAAATGTTGAACTAAACCGCGAGAAATTACTCCAGCAGCTTGGAACATTTCGACTACAGGTATACCAGTTTTAGCGACTAATAACCGAATAGCTTCTGTTGCTTCTTTAGTTGATGCATTCATTCCTAGTAAAAGAACTGGAAGCTCAGCATTTTCTATTTTTTCAACTAAATCACTAACGTGTTTTGGATCGGCTATCCCTAAAATAGGTTCTCTAAGTCGTTTGATAGCTTTCACAGAAGTTTTTTCACTTATAACATCTGCAGGTAGTGATACGAATGTAGCTCCTTTTTTAGGTTCTTTAGCTTTTCTAAATGCATTGGTAATGGCTTCAGAGATGCTATCTTGATGACCAACTTCAACAGCTGATTTAGTTACTGGACGAAGCAGACTAACATTATCCATACTTTGGTGTGTTTGTTTTAATAAGTCAGAACGCTTAACTTGACCTCCGATTGCGACAACAGGGTCACCTTCAGAGTTTGCAGTAATAAGTCCAGTAGCAAGGTTACTGACACCAGGTCCTGAAGTAACTAAAGCAACTCCAGGTTTTCCAGTTAGACGCCCAACAGCTTGAGCCATAAAAGCAGCATTTTGTTCATGACGTACAACTACAAGCTCAGGTCCACGATCGACAAGAGCATCGAATACAGCATCTATTTTCGCACCAGGTATAGCAAAAACATGTTTAACTCCTTCGTTTATTAATGTATCTACAACTAATTCTGCTCCACGGCGAGATTGTTGTTCTAAATGTTCACTCATTATTACTCCTCCTAAATCATGAGACTAAAATATATATAATAATATTCTAACTCTATATTTTATATTTTTCAAGAATAGAATATTAATATGTTTGTTACTAATATTTTATATTGTATAAATTATTTAAAAATTCTTGCAAAAAAACTCTTCTCTTAATATTCCATATTTTATAGAATCATAGTAAACTCCGTTAAAGTATCTAACCTTTCTAATTCTCGCTTCACATACGAGTCCAAGTTTTTCAGCTAGTCTTATCATTCCTGGATTTCCACTCCATGTAGTAAGACCAATGTGTTGAATATCCGAAAATTTATTAAAACAAATTTTAATCCATTCATTTAAGGCTGCATAACCTATTCCTTTAGACCATGTATTCTTCTCATATATTACTATTCCTATCTCTAGCCAGCGAGTTGAAAAACATTCCCAATAGTATGTGACAATGCCTATAGGTTTGTTGTTTAAAAATATTCCTAATACACGGTCACTTAAATAAAATTCATGATGATTTTTAAGTAGGAAGGTATCTAAATCAATTAACTTAAAATCATTAAAGTAGGGGGCGTTGTATTTACTCCATTCTGGAGTTTCTGATGAGTATATTACATTGTATAAATCAGTTAAATGTTTTTTTTCAATCTTTTTTAGTGTTATCATAAAAATCTCCTTTTTTATATTATAACATAAGAAAAATTTTAAAATATATAAACAAGTTAAATTAAGTAGTCTAATTATTATATTGAAGGGATTTATGATATAATAAGTCATGAAAAATAATTAGAGAGGTGAACGATGGAAAAATTTAGTAAAATAATATCGGATATTTTCCTTTGGATAATGAACATTGGGTTGTTAATAATAGGAGTATTGTTATCATTTGGGTTAATAATGGAGGCTAAGGAAATATTCCGTGAAGGAACAAAATTTCTTGCTGATCAAGGTGATTATCAACACTTCGTTGAAGGAATATTAGTATTCTTCTTATATTTTGAGTTTGTAGCTTTAATAGTTAAATACTTTAAAAATAATTATCATTTTCCACTTAGATATTTTATTTACATTGGAATCACAGCAATTATAAGATTGATTATTGTTCAACATGACGATCCTAAAAGTGTTTTAATCTGGGCAGCTGCGATTTTACTGTTAGTAATCAGTTTAGCTATTGCTGAAAAATTTATAAAAAAAGATTAAAAAAAGACTTCGAGCAAGTTAGTTCGAAGTCTTAGTTTTATTTATTTTACAGTGTATTTTCCTGTTTTGTAGTCAATAGTTACATCTTTTTGGAAGTTTGGTAAAAATACATTATATTTAACACTTTTACCGTTATCTTCAACAGACATAGCTTCCATAATTACTCCTTGTGCAACAAGATCATCACCTTTGAAAACTGGAGTTACACGATAACGAACGTGTTTTTTAGTCTTTTTAACATAATCAGCAACTTCATTTTCAAAAGGAATCATATTAAGATTCATAAATCTTGTACCAGTCATTAAGTTTTTATCATTATCATTTTCACCGGCAAGCTGGAAAGCAATAAGATGAGATCTATCATAAACATGAGTACCACGATTACTTTGCCATCCACTAGGGCGAACATGAGCAATTTCTTCACGTTTATCAGTTGGCATTAAATCAACACCAATAATTCCGTTTGCTTGACCAACACGACCTAGTTTATCTAGTGGACTGTAATTTTCAAAAGATGTTGTAGAAAGATCTTCTTTAGCAAAATATGGGTTATTGTTGTTTAATACCTTATATTTATTATTATCTGTAGCTTCACTTTCTTTTGGTGCAGTAAGTGAATTTATCACATCATCAGGAATTTTTGACACACTTGTAAAAGTTGTAGTATTAGCATTTTCATTTGAAGATTTATTAGTATAGTATGTTATAGCAAATGCAGCTAGAACGACTATAGCTATAGAAATAATTGAAAATAGTGATAATTGTTGTTTTTTTTTTCTCTTTGCCATATAGCCTCCTTATTTTTTTAATATGTTAAATAACTAAGAGGAAGAGTATGGCTCTTCCCCTAAATATCAATTTTATTTTTTGAAATAGTTAATTCCCATTGCATCTTTTACTTCATCTAAAGTAGCAGCAGCAACTCTTTCAGCTTTTTCACTTCCAGCTTTAAGCATTCTATAAACTTCAGCCTTATCTTTTGCAAACTCTTCACGACGTTCTCTGATAGGACGTAGGTAATCTTGCATTACATCATTTAAACGACGTTTCAGTTTCATATCACCAAGTCCTCCACGAGAGTAGTGTTCTTTCAGCTCCGCAACTTCATCTGTACGAGAATCGAAAATATCAAGGTACGTGAATACTACATTTCCTTCTACTTGACCTGGATCTTCGATTTTAATGTGATTTGGGTCAGTGTACATTTTCATGATTTTAGCTTTAATATTGTCTTCACTATCACCTAAGTAAATACCATTATTTAAACTTTTACTCATCTTACCTTGTCCATCAATACCAACAAGTCTGGCATGATTTTTTGGTGGTAAAACAATTTCAGGTAATATAAGAACTTCTTTATTATAAGTTCTATTGAAATCACGTACAATTTCACGTGTTTGCTCAAGCATAGGTTTTTGATCCTCTCCGACAGGAACGTGAGTTGCTTTAAATGCTGTAATATCGGCAGCTTGGCTTACAGGATATGTAAAGAATCCTGCAGGAATACTTTCACCAAATTTCTTATCATTAATTTCTTGTTTAACAGTAGGGTTACGATGTAATCTTGAAACTGAAACTAAATTCATATAATACATATATAATTCAGCAAGTTGGGGAATTTGTGATTGAATGAAAATAGTAGTCTTACTAGGATCAATTCCAACAGCAAGATAATCAAGTGCAACTTCTGTTATATTTTCAATAACTTTCCCAGGATTATCAGCATTATCAGTAAGTGCCTGTTGATCCGCAATCATAATAAATACTTCAGTGTCATCTTCGTTTTGTAATGCTATACGATTTTTTAAAGAACCCACATAGTGCCCTAAGTGAAGTTTACCAGTTGGTCTATCTCCAGTTAAAATAATTTTTGTCATAAAAGGGTAACTCCTTTATAATAATTTTTATAATTGTTTATAATTATACCATAATATACGAAAAGATTGTTTGAATTAGAATAAAAAATATCATTTTGGATAAAATTTAGTGTTTTAGTTATGAAAAAATGTTATAATAAAAGATAAAGAAATAGTTAATTATTAAGGAGATTAATATGATATATATAGAATCAAAAAGTAATGATCCACGTTATAATACTGCATTAGAGCTTTATGCTTTTAATGAACTTGCAGAAAAAGATGATGTATTTATGTTATGGATTAATTCACCATGTATCGTTGTTGGTAAAAACCAAAATACAACAGAAGAAGTAAACCAAAAATTCTGTGACGACAATGGAATAAAAATTGTTCGTCGTGTAAGTGGTGGTGGTGCAGTTTATCACGATTTAAATAACTTAAACTACACAATTATCTCAAATGGAAGAAGCGGAGAAGAATTTGACTTCAAATCATTCTCACAACCTGTACTTGATGCGTTAGATTCATTAGGAGTTAAAGCAGAATTTACAGGACGCAATGACTTAGAAATTGATGGTCAAAAATTCTGTGGTAATGCACAATATGTACGTAATGGGCGTATTATGCACCATGGTTGCTTAATGTTTGATGTTAATACTTCAGTTTTAGCAGATGCTTTAAAAGTATCTAAAGATAAAATTGAATCAAAAGGTATCAAATCAGTACGCTCACGTGTAACAAACATTAAAGATCACCTTCCAAATCAAGATATGACAGTTCAAGATTTCGTTGCTGCACTTAAAAAATATATGAGTGAAAAATATGAAATGACTGATTTTGTTACAATTGAAGAAGATGAAGCTGCAATCTTAGCTATCCAAGAAGAAAAAAATAACTCATGGGATTGGGTATACGGTAAAAACCCTGACTTCAATATTAAACGTAATAGAAGACTTAAAACTGGTAAAATTGAAGCTAATATCCTGGTAGAACAAGGAGTTATTACTAATATTAAATTCTACGGAGACTTCTTCGGAGTAATGGATGTAGAAGATATTGCTAAAAAATTAGTAGGTGTAAAATACCAAAAAGAAGATGTTCAAAAAGTGTTAGAACAAATTGATATTAACTCTTACTTCTTAGGAGCAACATTAGAAGAAGTAGTAGATATTTTAGTAGACTAATAAACAATTTTAGGAGTGAAGTAATATGATTATTGCAACAACAAATTATGTTCCGGGAATGGAAGTAGTAGAATATAAAGGATTAGCTACAGGTGAAGTAGTGGCTGGGATTAATGTCATCAAAGATATAGGAGCAGGAATTCGAAACCTTTTTGGTGGAAGAGTTCAAGGGTATGAAGATGAAATTATTCAAGCAAGAGCACAAGTTTTAAAAGAGTTAGAAGATCGTGCAGCTGAGATGGGTGCTAATGCTGTTATCGGAGTTAGAATTGATTTCGATCCTATAGGAGGCGACGGTAACAATATGCTTTTAGTTACAGTTACAGGAACAGCTGTCGTAGTAAGATAAACTTATATAAATTATAAAATAAAAATAATAGAAATATTTGTTGAGATATTGTATAATGATAAACAATTATTAAAATTTCAGTAGAGAGGAAAAATATAATGAAAAAAATATTTAATTTCAAAAAGATTTTCTCTATTTTACTTTTAACAATTGCTCTATTTGCATCAGCTGTATTTGTAGCTGGATGTAGTAGTGATAAAAGTTCGAGTTCGAGTTCGAGTTCGAGTTCATCAGATTCAACTTATAAAGTAAGTAAAGAAGATAAAGATTATTTATCAAAACGTTTTGCAGATTTAACTAAAACGAATAATGAGACTGTAGGATATGTTTATGCACCAGGTACGGATTTAGATGAACCTGTAGTACAAACTAATGACAATGAAACATACTTAAATAAAACATTCGAAGGTGGAAATGTTCCTTACCTTGGTACTGTATTTATGGATATGGACAACAAAAAAGATTTCCATGATAGATTAACTTGGTTATTTGGACACGCTCGTGGAAGTAAAGTAGGAGACCACCGTATGTTTAACGATGTTAACTATTATGACAAACAAGAGTATATGGATAAACATAAATATGTAGTAATTGAAACTCCAGAGAGAAAATATTACTATGAAGCAGCATTCTTAACAATTGTACCAGAGACAACTTCATTCTATCGTTTAGATTTTGAAAGTGACGAAGATTTCTTAAACCAATTAACAAATGTTAAAAAAGATGCTACAACTAAGAATGATAGTGTTCAACTAAAAGCTACAGACAAATACTTAGTATTATCTACTTGTCGTGAGGAAGATGAGACAATTAGATCTAATCTATACCTACGTCAAATCCCAGATAATGAGATGAGTGATTTTGAAGCTAAACATAAAGATGAATTAAAATATGTAGCTAAAAGATAATAAATAACAAAAAGCAATCTAGTGATTTTAAGACTAGATTGCTTTTTTTCTATATAGTGACATTATGTTTAGGCATTATTCTAAACTCTCTGATTAAGAAGAATAAAGAAACTGAGAATGCACAAAGGTCTGTAATAGGAGTAGCATAGATTACTCCATTAATACCAAAGAAATGTGAAAGAATAAATAACATTGGTATTAGTACTATAAGTTGTTTAGTTAAGGCGATAGTGACACCAATCTTTGGTTTTCCTATTGCAGAGAAGAATGTAGAGCTTGAAATTTGAACACCATTTATAAAAGTAAATAGTAAGAAGAATCTCATATATTTTACTGCAAATTCAAAGTATAGTTCATTACCATTTCCAAATAGACTAACAATTTGTTTAGGGAAAATCTCAAATATTAAGAAAAATGTTATCGAGATAATCATTGCATATTTCATAGTATATCTCATAGTAGTACGAACTCGTTCGTATTTTTTAGCTCCGTAATTATATCCGAAAATTGGTTGAGCCCCTTGAATTAATCCGATGATAATAGCTATAAATATTATATTAATTTTAGCTACAATACCTGCAACTGCAATGGGAATATCGTTACCGTATACAGAATTTGTACCGTGAATGTTTAATAAATTGTTTGTTACGATTTGCGCAATCATATTAGAGCCTTGGAAAACAAACGAGGGCATACCAAAGCCTGCTGCTACTTTTAATAAAGGAAGTTTAGGAATGAAATCTTGTTTATTAAATTTAACACTTTTAAATCTTGGAAAATAAAATAATAGAATCATCGCAGATAAAAATTGACTTATTACTGTAGCCCAAGCTGAACCAGCGATTCCCCAGCCAAATCCAAAAATAAAAATCGGATTAAGAATAGTGTTAAGAACAGCACCAAAAATAATAGCAAACATAGAGTATTTTGGACTATTATCTGAACGAACAATTGGATTAGTACTGATAGAAATTAATAAGAACGGAATACCTAAAGAAGTAATTCCAGCGAATGTCATCGCATATTCTAAAATTTCATCAGTAGATCCAAATGCGTACATAAGTGGCTTTAAGAAAATATGTACTAAAATTGTAATAATAATACCTATAATAAATAGTGAAGAAACTGCAGTACCAACAACGGATTTAGCTTTTTCAGGATTTCCTCTTCCTAGCTCAAGATTAAAGTTAGAGGCTGCACCGATTCCTATCATTAAACCTATAGCTAAGCAAATAGTTGTAAGAGGAAAGGCGACATTTGTGGCTGCATTACCTAAGTAACCAACACCTTGACCGATAAAAATTTGATCGATTACACTATACATTGCATTAATAATATTAGCTGTAATAGCGGGCCATGCAAATGATATAAGTAATTTTTTTATAGGTTTTGTACCTAGTGGATTTTCTATATAATTTTGTGTTTTTTCCATATAAGTTCCTCCTTAAGTTATTTTATTCAATATTGTAAAGAAAATAGAAATTTCTTCTTCAGTCAAGTTTTTAAGAACTTCTTTTTCAGCTGTGTTTAGTAGATTAGAGTAAGTTGATAAGACTTCTTTTCCTACTTCAGTCAAATGTAGTGTAAAAGAACGTCTATCTTTAACTCCACGCTTTCTAATAACAAAATTTTGTTTTTCTAGTGCATCGATATTACGACCAACTATATTTCTATCTTTTCTATGGATTTCAGCAAGCTGTGCTTGTGTTACTCCCTCATTTTCTGAAATATAGATAAGAGTAATGAAATGTCCATGTGTAATACCTATTTCAGCTAGAGGTTGTTTAGTGTAACTTCTCATGTTCTCTAATAGTGTAATAAGCTTATAACCTAACGCATCTTTTAACATAAATTCACCACCTAAAATAATATAGCTAATATATTATATACTTGGTATACTATTTTGTCAATACAAAAAAAGAAAACACTAAAAACAATATGTTTCATACTAATTCTTCGGTGTTTTCTTGTTGTTATGAAAATTTGACTCTGTTTGAACAGACATAGAAATTTAGTAATAACTAATGTTCTAAACCACCCGTTACTTTTGTATCTTCTTTATCATAATAATTAACAGCAGTTTTTATTATTAATTCCAAAGCAACGATAATATCTTCTTTTTTCATATATGGCATGTTAGGTTTATTTGCCATTTGTTCTTCAATATATGGGATATGAATAAATCCAGTTTTAATATTTGGATATTTTTTTGAAGTTAGGTATAAAGATTCATACATAATATGATTGCAGACAAAAGTTCCGGCAGTATTAGAAATTGCAGAAGGTATATTATTTTTATTTAATTCATCAACAATAGCCTTTATAGGTAGTGTAGAAAAATATGCATTTTCACCATCTTCTCTTATGGTTTCATCAATAGGGCTATTTCCAATATTATCTGGGATTCTAGCATCATCAATATTAATAGCGATACGTTCTGGTGTAATCTTACTTCTTCCACCAGCTTGACCAACACAAATAACGATGTTAGGAGAAAATGATTTTATGTTTTCTTCTAAAACACGTGAGCTATCTTTGAAGACTGTAGGTAGGGTAATTTTCTTAATTTCTATATTATCAATATTATCTGGCAAGCTATTAACACATAAATTAGAGGGGTTAATACTCTCTCCCCCAAATTTATCAAAACCAGTTATTAATACTCTCATAAAGCACCTCGTAATTTTTAAAAAATATATTGTAATAATTAACTTAATAATATTCTATGGTAATTATTACATCTCAATTAATTAAATTTTTAAATTATAATAATTATAAAACAGTTTAGAAAATTTGAAAATAGTATTTTTATAATTTTAGGAGATAAATTGTAATTGATTGTTAAAAGTGATATTATTAAAACATAAGGGGTGAGGATTTTGTCTAGAGAAGAAAAATTAAGAACTATTATTAGTACGATAGATAATTCTGAATATAGTGCTACTAAGAAAAATGTTACTAATAAGTGTATGATGAAAACATTTAAAGAGGCTAATGACACTTGGTTAGCTGAAGCATATTCTAAGAAAAAATATGCTGATTATAAACCATTTCAATTCGTTGATGGAGAGGGAGTAAGGTGTTCAATATATTTAAGTGGTTGCTTATTCGCTTGTAAAGAGTGCTTTAATGAAAGTATCCAAAACTTTAACGCGGGAGAATTATATACAAAAGAAATAGAAGATCAAATCATACAAGATTTAAGCAATTCGTATGTACAAGGACTAACAATTTTAGGAGGAGAGCCGTTTCTTAATACTCAAGTAGCTAAATCTTTAGCGAAAAGAGTAAGAGATGAATTCGGTTCAACAAAAGATATCTGGGTATACAGTGGTTATACATATGAACAACTCTTAAATGCTAGTGAGGATAAAAAAGAATTATTAAATCTATGTGATGTATTGGTAGATGGGCCGTTCATGATTTATTTGAAAGATCTAAGTTTAAGATTTAGAGGGAGTAGTAACCAACGAATTATAGATTTAAAAAATTCGAGTAAGGATAATGTAGTGTTATATTTAGAATAGTAATACTAGGAATGAAATTACTTTTAATAGAAAGTTTTTCGTGATATAATATTTAAGTTAATAATTAGGGATATATAATATCTCTAATTATTTTTGTTAATTAATTTATAGAGAGGAGATTAAAAGTTGAAAAATATTATAGAGATTTTTAGAAATGATATAAAAGAAGTATTTAGAAAAACTAATACGTGGATAATTATAGTAGGATTAATATTTTTACCATCGATGTATGCATGGCCGAATATATTATCATCATGGGATCCATATGGACACACTAACAATATAAAGGTTGCTGTTACATCTGAAGATGATGGGGCTACTGTCGATGGCAAAGAGTTAAACTTAGGTAAAAGTTTAGTTGAAGGATTGAAAAACAATAAAAATCTTGATTGGCAGTTTGTATCTAATAAACAAGAAGCTGAGGACGGAGTAAGAATAGGTGATTATTATGCTAGTATAGTAGTTCCAAAAAACTTTAGTAAAGATATGACTTCTGTTAGTAGAACAGAACCTCAAAGGGCGACAATTGAGTATACGGTAAATGAGAAGATTAATGCTATTAGTCCTAAAATAACTAATAGTGGAGCTTCAGCAATTGCTAATAATATTAGTAAGAGTTTCGTTGAAACGGCAAATGGAGTAATTTTTGAAAAATTACATGAAGCTGGTATTAAATTTGAAGAAAACTTACCATCAATAGAAAAAGCTAAACAAGATATTTTTAAATTAAATGAAAACTTTTCTACATATGAAGCGAGTTTAAATGAATTAATAGGAAAAGTAGAACATGGCTATAATATATTAAATACAGTTCAAAATACTTTACCTGAAATAGATAGAGCAGCGACTAATAGTATTATGTTAGCTGACAAAGCAGGTGTAACAATTAACAATATTCAAGGATTTAATGATAGAATGTTACCTATTATTAGTAATCATTTAAGTGTAGTTGAAGAAGTCTCAAAAGAAGCAAATATTATAGCAAAAGAAATTCAACAAAAACCAGACAAAACAGAAGAAATTAAAGCTAGACAAAAAGCTTTAGATAGTAGACTTCAAGCTAGTGGAGAAAGACTACAACTTGTAAAGAATATTTTTGAATATTTTAATAACCTATCTAATGAAAGATTATTTAATAACCAACTATCAAAAGTGACAACTCTAGAAAATGATATTAATAATGTAAAAGAGATAAATATTAATATCTATAATAGGATGGATCACTATGATGAAATTACAGATACTTTGAAAGAAGAGTTTGTAAATAAATCAGCTAGAATAAATGAACTTTCTAAAGATATGAATGCTAAGTTAAATAGCGAAGTTTCTCCATTAATATCACAAGTCCTTAGTAGGGCAGATGTTAATATTGATAAAGTAAGTGGAATAATAGCGAAGGCTCAAGGAGAACTTCCAGCTGTAGAAAGAAAACTATCAGAAACTGAAGCGAAAATAAGTAATGCTCACAGTAAGTTATTAACATTACAAGCTTATATGCCGTCAGCAAAAAGTAAAATTCAAAAACTAACGGACGAAATAAAAAAAGCTGATGGTGAAGTAGATAAAAACCAACTGTTTAATTTATTAAAAGTTGATTATAAGAAACAAGCTGAATTCTTCGCAAATCCGGTAAAACTTCAAGAGAATAAACTTTATCACATAGAAAATTACGGATCAGCAATGACTCCATTTTATACAGTTTTATCTATTTGGGTTGGATCATTATTAATGTCTTCGTTATTAACTACTAAGGTAGAAGACGAAGAAAATAAATATAAACCATATCAAAAATACTTTGGAAGAGGATTATTGTTTGTAATAATTTCTTTATTCCAGACATTAATTATAACTTTAGGTGATATGTATATTCTAGGTACTCAGGCGACATCACCTTTTAGATTTGTTATATTTGCATTATTAATATCTTTACTATTTTCATCAATTATATATACAATAGTATGTATTTTAGGAAATGTAGGGAAAGCAGTTTGTATTATATTATTAGTACTGCAATTAGGAAGTTCAGGGGGAACATTCCCGATTCAGATGACTTCAAAATTCTTCCAAACATTATATCCAAAAGTACCGTTCACTTATTCAATAGGATTACTACGTGAAGCGGTAGGTGGTGTATATGCTCCAGCTGTGCACCGTGATATAAAAATATTATTTATATATCTAATTATCGTTCTTGTAGGTGGAGCGATTCTAGTTAGTCTAAAAGCACGTTCAGCAAAATTAAGTAGAGAAAGAGAACGTTCTAAGTTATTCTTATAAGATTTATATTTTTTAAAATTTTAATAAAGTGATTCAAAGGAATTGATTACTACAGTCAAAACTTTTGAGTCACTTCTTTTGTTTGTTTTCTCATACTAAATGAAAAAACTTAGTATTTATGATATAATAAAATGATAAAACCTTAAAATATAGAGGATAGATTATGGTTAGAACATTAGATAGAACAAAAGATATCTTTTTAGATACAATGCTTTTGGGAAATGAAATTTTAATAAAAAAAATAAAAACAACAAATAAAACGAAAATTACTGTAGTATTAGCAGCATATAGAAGTGTGAAAAGATTACAGGAAATAATTAATAATTTATTTAATCAAAGTTTTCAAGATTTTGAAGTGATAGTAGTCGATGATCTTTCTAGTTCAGAAATAGAAGAAGCGGTTGCTGCAGTCGACAGTAGTAAAATAAATTATATAAAAAAACAATTAGGATCTAATTCATCAGCAAAAAACTGTGCATTAGATTTTGCTAAAGGAGAATATGTAGTTTTTGTAGAAGAAAATTCAAAATTAAAACAAAATTACTTAGAGATTTTATATAATGAGATTTCTAAAAATAATCTTGATATTGCAATGTTAACTAGAGATGGATATCCTAGTATATTAGAGGAAAAGATCTCATCTGGTCAAGAGTATTTAGTAGAAGAAATTAAAAGATTAAAAAGTGATTTAAACTATAATATTACTTCTTGCATGTTTAAAAGAAAATTTTTAGATATCTATAATTTAAGATTTCAAGAAGACATGCTAGCTTTAGAGAACTTATATTTCAAGTTGAAAACTTTTGATATAGCAGTAAAAGTTAGTCAAATTGGAAAAATTGGATATAAGGACTTATTGGAAAAAAAATCAGTGAGAAATAATGCAATGATAGATGCATCTACTAGAAGAATAATGATTGTTGTAAATAAAATAGAAGAGTTTAAACAAAATAAAAAATATGAAGAGAGTTTAAATCTTCTATGCGGATACTTACTTTTTGATGTATTGAGAATGCATGAAAATATGTCCGAGGAAATAGAAATTTTAGAATTGATAAAATCAAGAAAAAATTATTTTGAAAGTGATACATTTGTAAACAAAACAATGATAGCAATGTCTCCGATAATGTTTGCTAATCATCTTAACAGAAAGGATAGGAGATAAGTATGAGGCGAATACTTCATAATGTATTTTCATATGCGTTTATAGCACTTTTCACAGTTGCTTTAACTTGGGCTTATGTAGCACCTTTTATATATGAACGAATATTGAATCCACTTGCTCTACTTTTAGGAGTACCTGTGGTTTTTATACTATTTATTTACGTAGTAAAAAAAATCTTAGCAACTGATGAAGCTGGATTAAAAAAATATAATAGAATAATAATATTAGTATATGTGATTTTCCAAACGATTATTTTATCGATGGATACCTTAAACTTCTCAGATGGTGCAGAGATAGAAAATGAAGCACATTATATGCTAAACTACGGGAAATTTTCAGGTGAGAGATACTTCTTAGTTTATCCTAATAATATTACACCTACTATTATCCTTTATTGGATATATCGTATAGCAGCATTTCTACATATTTCTGAAGTTTGGATGTTGCATATATTCTGTTTCTTAGTAACAACGGCAACAATATTCTTAACGTATAAAACAGCTGGAAAATTATTAACAAAACAAAAACAGACAATAATTCTTGGGTTAATGATTTTATACATACCATTTCAAATGTATAGTTTATTCTACTATTCTGATACGTTAATGGTAATCATGGTAGCTTTAATAATATATGTACTTATTCCGTCGGATGGAAGTTTTATCTTCAGAACGAAGCATATTGTAGCTGTAGCGATATTAGTAGCTTTTGCTTGGAATCTTAGATCTAATATCATTATTATTTTACCGGCATTAATTGTGTATTTATTGTTTTTCAAATGGTACAAAAATTTAGTATTACTACTGGTAACCTTTGGAATTGCGTTTGTCTTCTTTGGTAAAGGATTTGACATGCTTTGGGTACACTATGGATTCTGGAAAGATGATGGTTATAGATTCCCTATGTTACACTGGGTAATGATGGGAATGAGTATCCAGGGGGGAAGTTATAACTGGCAAGATTTCCAATTTACATACCTTAGCCAAAATAAAATGACAGATGATTTAGGTTTATTCTTTAATAGGCTAACTCATAGACCATTTTTCCTTAATTTACTTATGATAGTTCTTAAAATAAGAGGTAATTGGAGTGATGGTACGATAAATTATACGAATGGTACTCGTGCATTAAGAGATGGTGATGGATTCTTATGGCAATTATTCTATGGAAGTGACAATAGTTTCTTTATCTATATTTCTCAAATGATGTATGTAGTAATTTTATTTGGGATGGTTTATTACATTTATAAACGTAGAAAAGAGTATATAACATCTTGTTTCTTATTCCAAATTATTATTTTTGGAGTATTCATGTTCCATTTAATTTGGGAAGCAAAACCGAGATATGTTTATGCATGGATGCCAATAATCTTTATTTTAGGAGCGAAAGGTTTAATTTTATTTGCTGAAAGATATGAGACTATAATATTTGATAAATACAAGAAAAAGTTATACATAGCTTTTGGAATAATTTTTGCACTTCAAGTAGGTAGTGATAGTTTCTTAAGACCATCATATTCAATGAATTTAGACTATGATTCACGTGTAATTAATGGTATTAGTATATATGCAACAGATAATTATCTGCGCGATGGAATAGTTAGAGTTAATAAAGATACTGAAGTAGAACAAACGTTTAAAGCAAATCGAAGTTTTAATTATGTTCGTGGTTATATTTCATCATACGATGAGAAAAATAATTCAAAATATAAAGTAGAAATTATAGATAAAAAAGATAATAAAGTTATAAGAGAACATGAATTTATTTATCGTGAATTGTATTGGGAAGTACCACTACAAACATATACTCTTCGTTGGTATTTCGATGATCTTCCTGCAGGAGACTACAGTGTGAAATTCTCACAAGTAGAAAGTGATAATAATGGAAGCATAGTTATTTCTAGTGTACCAAATGAAATGATTGATATGTATGAAGCTGGTAAATTATATATTAACGGTGCTGACCAAAATAAAAAAGATTTATCATTACAAATAGGACATAGATATCAAAAACTTTGGTGGTATTAATGAAATAGAACAAATAGTATCTTTAATTAAGGAAAGAGGCTCATCTTCGGATGAGCCTTTTTATATAATGATTAAAAGTTAGTGACAAAAAATTGTAATTTTGAAGAAAGTTATTTTGTTGAGATTCCCGCAAAGTTTATTAGATATCTAAAAGTTTTGTTATAAGGTGGATTTAGATATCAATAAACTATCATGTGTATAAGTTTATCTTTAAAATTAAGGGATGTTAAGATACTCCCATGGCAGTCAGTTTTATATTTAATAGTATGTGTTATTATTTATAATTTTATTTATTTATCAGAAATGAAGTTATGATATAAATATAACAATATTGTGGACTTTGAACATAGTCAGAACTTGTCATAAATTCTTGACAAATAAATATTAAAACTCTAAAATAGAATATGAAGGAAATAAGCTATTTAACTGTAAAAAGAATATATACTAGTTAATAAAGGGATTATATATTTTTGTTGTTAGTATTTTTATTGATTTTAAGTTTTTTAGTAGAAGTTATTTTTAGTTAATAGGAAAACAATATGAAGGTAATGACTTTTGAGGTTAGATATTTTTAAAATAAGGATACTTAACGGATTTTATCATAATTTAGAAATAATAAGATTTATAATGTGAAATATTTTATGAAATTTATAAGCTTATTTTAGAAAATTTTACTTTAATATTTAGTAAAAAATTTTGTTTATACATTTAAATTTTTTATACCTTTTAGGTGATTTATATAATAATTAGATTTATAGATTTGATTTTTTATGTTTATCTGTCAATCTAGTATAGAAATTTATAATAGTAAGGAGTACCCATGGTAAGTAAAGATAAAAATAAGGTATTGAAATATTCAATAAAAAAATTCAGTGTTGGAACATTTTCAGTGATGGTAGGAGCTTTCATATTTTTAGCAACTCCAGCTTTAGCAAGCGAAACTAACTCTGAAAATATACATAAAGAAAATAGCACTATTATAGAAAAGGAAAAACCTAAAGAAACTTATAAAAATGAAGTAAATATAGCAAATGAAACAAGTAATGTGGAAAAAAATGTTTCAAATAATGCTAAAGAAAATGATTCACCAGAAAAGAACGGTGAATCCATAGAAGAGAAGAGCGCTGTAGAAAAAACTGTTGCTGAAAAACCAAAATCTCGTAGTAAAAGATCTATAGAGTCAGAAAAGAAATTAGATAAACGTTTTGCTACAGATGAAGATTTTGAAAAAATATCAAAAGGATTAATAACGACAGAAGATGGTAGAATTGATAATTTACTTTTTGGAAAAACGCCATTAAAAGCAAATGAAGACAAGGATGGAGATAGTGCAAAAAATGGTAGTGAAATCTATATTTATGAGAAAGATGGAAAAACTTATTATGGATATTATGGACATCCATTTTTAAAAGATACCGATGGTGATGGAATTGCAGATCATGATCAGAGTGATTTAAGTAAACCAGGGGATGATGATAATTTCAAGTGGTATGTGACTGATCGAGATATGGTTATGTTTATGAAACTAGCATATCGTGATGACGAGTATATTAAGAAAGTTTTAAATAGAGATTATAAGTGGACTAATGCTGATAATATTGTAAAAGATGATCCAAGAGCTAAAAATGAATATGAACTTATGCACAATGAACTTTCTTCATATTGGGAAGTCGACAAAACCTATCATTATGATAGTGGACTTGATGCAGTAATATTTAAGACAAAAAGTACATTTCCATTCTTACCAGATGGCTTAGTTCATGTTCTTGCAATAAGAGGAACTCATGGTAATAAGGATGTACGAAATGATGCTGTTATTGGATTAGGACAAGATCCAAGGCAAGGTTGGGAAATAGAAGAAATAATAAAAGATATTGGTAAAAGGGAAGATATAAAAAACTTCTATATAACTGGGCACTCATTAGGTGGCTATCTAACTCAACGTGCGGTAGTTAAATTACATAGATTGGCTAATGAGGAAAATGGTAACTATATAGATTCTATAGCTGAAAAATATAAAAATTTCTATAATAATGTTTTTAAAAAAGCTACAACTTTTAATGCACCAAAAATTAATGCATCTATTCTAAATAGAAACTTATATAATAAAAGTATCTTAAGTAAGAAATTGGCTAAACAAGGGAAAATTAAACATTATGGGATGAGCAATGATAGGGTTATAGGATTATTATATAATGATAAAGATGTATTGACTTATATAGAAGGGGGAAGTCATAGTTCTAATGCTTACTTCTCAGCATTGTTAAATGATGATGATAATTTTAATATAGGTGAAAGAACTGGAGTTAGTGGTAAGGGAAAACAAAATCCAGTATTGAAAGATTTAAAGATAGCAGAACCAACGGATGAAGAAGTAAGGAAAATAGTAAATGAGAATATAAAAATTTCATTGAAAGATCAAAATCCAGTAGAAATATTAGCGTTAAATAAAATATCAAGAGAAGAAGTCTTGAAAAAATTAAATTTAGATAATTTACCTAATACAGCAACATTGAATATAAATGTTCCTGATGAAGTTCAATCCACAGCAGGAAATCATGTTTTACCAGTAACAATAAGTTATTTAGGAAAAACAGTAAATCCAAATATAAATGTAGTAGTAAAAGTATTACCGAATTTCGAAGAGTTGAAAGCTATAAAACAAAAAGCATCTGATGAGAAAGAGAAGAAAGTAGACACAGAGCATAAAACTGCGGAAACAAAAAATTATTATGATGCAAAAAAAGTAGAATTAGACACTAAACTACAAAAAGTTGAAGAATTGTTAAATAATAGTAGTGCTAAACAATCGGAGATAAAAGATTTAACTAAAGAATTAGAAACATTGTTAGAAGAATACAAAACGTCTGTTAGTGGTTTAAAATTAGATAAAACTTTATTAATAGATGAAATAGCAAAAGCTACGAATAAATTGGAAATGTTTAAAAATACAGATACTTCATTAAAACCGGTAGAAGTAGCAACTGAATTTAATAGTCAAAAAGATAAATTGCTGAATAACTATAATAATCTTTTAAAAGAAGTTAAGGGGAATTTAGACGGAATAGAAACTTACGATAAATTAGTGGAAGAAAAAAATAGATTGGCTAATTTGGAAAAAGAAATACAAGAAGCCTCATCTATTTTAAATAAAACTCAAAAAGATTATTATGAACCAATTAAGAAATCTTATGAACTTTATGAAGGGGATAAACCTAACGAGGAATTATCTATTGAGAAAAATAATCTACCTATAAAAAATATTATATGGGAAACTAAACCGAATACTTCAAGTTCTGGAAATAAAGAGGGAAGAGTAAAAGTAATATATAATGATGATAGTTTTGATTTAGTAGATGTAAACGTGAATGTTAAAGCTTTGTATGGAGAAATAATTACAACAACTAAAGAAGAAAAGCTTCCATTAAAAGTAACTTACACTGGTGATGAAACAAAAGATTATGGTTATATCAGTGAATTTACTGGAAAAGATGGTAAAGTTGTTACAACTATAAAATCAAGATTAAATAAAAAGACGAATATTGTAGAAGAAATGAGTAGAACTTCAGTAAGAACAGAAGCCTCAAATACAGTTATTACAAAAGGGATTAAGTCTAAAATAGAGGAGATTAAAATCCCAAAAGAAGTTGTTTATGAAGAAGATGCTTCGTTAGATAAAGGTAAAGAGTTTGTAAAAACAGAAGGAGAAGATGGTAAAAATATTACGACAACGACGTATGTTTTAAATAGTAAAACTGGAGAAATTACAGAAAAAATAACTGTAGAGAATAAGAAAAAAATAGATAAAATTATAGTAAGAGGAACAAAGGAAGTAGTTAGTGAGCCTGAAATTATAGAGGTTCCAACAAATCCGAAGGATAACTCTAATGAGGATAGTGTTTTAGTTCAACCAGGGGAAACAGGAAAAGAGGGAACACCGATAGCACCTTCAGAGGAGAAACCGAAAGAAGATAAGCCGTTAGCTCCAGAAAAACAAGAGAAACCAGTTCAATCAGAGGAAACAGGAAAAGAAGGAACACCGACAGGACCTGTAGAGGAGAAACCGAAAGAAGATAAGCCGTTAGCTCCAGAAAAACAAGAGAAACCAGTTCAACCAGAAGAAACAGGAAAAGAAGGAACACCGACAGGACCTGTAGAGGAGAAACCGAAAGAAGATAAGCCATCAGTTTCAGAAAAAACAGAACAACCAGCTCAACCGGAAGAAACGGGAAAAGAAGGAACACCGACAGCACCTGTAGAGGAGAAACCGAAAGAAGATAGGCCATCAGTTCCAGAAAAACAAGAGAAACCAGTTCAATCAGAGGAAACAGGAAAAGAAGGAACACCGACAGGACCTGTAGAGGAGAAACCGAAAGAAGATAAGCCATCAGTTTCAGAAAAACAAGAGAAACCAGTTCAATCAGAGGAAACAGGAAAAGAAGGAACACCGACAGGACCTGTAGAGGAGAAACCGAAAGAAGATAAGCCGTTAGTTCCAGAAAAACAAGAGAAACCAGTTCAATCAGAGGAAACAGGAAAAGAAGGAACACCGACAGCACCTGTAGAGGAGAAACCGAAAGAAGATAAGCCGTTAGCTCCAGAAAAACAAGAGAAACCAGTTCAACCAGAAGAAACAGGAAAAGAAGGAACACCGACAGGACCTGTAGAGGAGAAACCGAAAGAAGATAAGCCATCAGTTCCAGAAAAAACAGAACAACCAGCTCAACCAGAAGAAACAGGAAAAGAAGGAACACCGACAGGACCTGTAGAGGAGAAA